>Ga0265295_1008533_pt1 | contig 11343 bp, 10 predicted proteins | sample Munlansysbiofilm_FD_192503 | JGI IMG/M metagenome (GOLD analysis project Ga0265295, IMG submission 192503) | Leachate microbial communities from a municipal landfill in Southern Ontario, Canada - Methane capture system biofilm | ecosystem: Engineered > Solid waste > Landfill > Unclassified ... | reverse complement strand
ATTATCAATACCGAAAAAACAATTTCATACGATGTCTCGGATTACGAAGAGGAAACTGGTCAGATGCGGGCTTCTTATTACCTGCTGGGGGCGTTATTGGGACGGTATCGCAAAGCGATTGTGCCATTGCCGGGCGGCTGCAACATTGGCGATCGACCGATTGATCAGCATATCAAAGGCTTCCAGGCCATGGGAGCAACGGTGGTGATTGAACATGGTCAGGTAAAAATGGAGGCACCGGAACTCAAAGGCGCCCATATTTTTATGGATGTGGTCAGTGTTGGCGCTACTATTAATATCATGCTGGCGGCGGTTCGGGCCGATGGTAAAACCATCATTGAAAATGCCGCCAAAGAACCGCATATCGTCGATGTGGCTAACTTTTTGAACCTGATGGGAGCAAACGTCAAGGGTGCGGGAACAGATGTTATTAAAATCGTTGGGATTAAAGAAATGCATGGCTGTGAATATTCGGTCATCCCCGATCAAATTACCACCGGCACCTATATGATGGCCGCAGCGGCCACTCAAGGGGATGTTTTAATTAAAAATGTGATTCCCAAACATATGGAAGCCATCACTGCTAAACTCAATGAAATGGGTGTTATCGTCAGGGAAGAGGATGATGGGATCCGGGTTATCGGAAAGCACCCCTTAAAGGCGGTCAATGTCAAGACGATGCCGTACCCGGGGTTTCCTACCGATTTGCAACAACCGATGGCGGTTTTAATGACGATTGCTGAAGGAACTAGTACCATCACCGAAAGTATTTTTGAAAGTCGCTTTAAATATGTTGACGAACTCCGCCGAATGGGGGCTAATATTTCCATTAACAGCCGGACGGCAACGATTACTGGGGTGAAAGCCTTATCGGCCACCAAAATAAAAACCACTGATTTAAGAGCTGGGGCGGCCATGGTTATTGCGGGATTAATTGCTGATGGTGAAACAAAAATAACCGAAATTGTGCATATCGATCGGGGCTATGAAAATCTTCAGGAAAATTTGCGAAATCTGGGCGCTGTGATCCGTCGGATTTCCGAAAAAGATCCTAATTGTTAGATGCGTTAAGGTTGATAAAGGATCGCTTGCTGGCGGGAATCAGGTAGTGTATAAGTGCCTTAAACAGGATCAAGTCAGGTTAAGTCAGGCTTAAGCAAGGTTCGATAGTATAAACGCAACAATCCAGCTGATCCTTGGCGCATTTAAATGGATGTTTTATAAGGTTAAAAATGAACAAGGGAGCAACGATTGAAATTTTGCAGTTTATATAGTGGAAGCTCAGGAAATAGTTTATTTGTCTCAAGTAATAACACCAAAATACTGATTGATGCTGGACTCAGTGGCAAACGGATTCAGAGTGCTCTGGACATGATCGCCGAAAATCCGAAGGAAATTGGCGGTATTGTGGTAACACACGAACACAGTGATCATATCCATGGGGTCGGGGTATTATCACGGCGTTTTGATTTACCGATTTATGCCAATCAAAAAACCTGGGCAGCGATGATGAAAGATCTGGGTAAAATTGCCGAACATAATGTAAAAAGCTTTGATTTTGAAAAACCGTTTAATATTCAGGATTTTCAAATCGGAGCCTTTAAAACCTCCCATGATGCGGCTGATTCAGCTGGATTTGTCATTTCTGACGGAAAAAAGCGACTGGGAATTGCGACCGATTCAGGGATGATTACCCCGGAAATGCGCAGTGCCTTATGTGGCTGTGATCTGGTGGTGCTGGAATCGAATCACGATGTGTCGATGCTGGAAGCGGGATCTTATCCTTTCTACCTCAAACAGCGGATAAAAAGTGACTTTGGTCATTTATCCAATGAGACCGCCGGGGCTTTAGCGTTGGCTTTGGTAGCGAAAGACACCCGGCAATTGGTGTTGGCTCATCTCAGTCAGGAAAACAATTATCCGCTGCTGGCCTATCAGACAACCGCTCGGATCTTGACTGAGGCCGGGGTGGTTTTGGGTGGCGATGTGACACTTTGCGTGGCAAAAAGAAGTAGTGTGAGTGAGACAATTAACCTGTGAGAACTTCAACTAAGATTGAGGTGAAACGATGAACGATGATCTGAAAAAAGAAAAAAAATCAAATTCCCTGATTATCGGTATGCTTGGTGCAGTGATTGGCGGTGTGCTGGTAGGGGCTTTATTTCTTGGCATCAACTTTTTTTTCGACAATAGTACCGTCATCCAGGGCGCCAAAAATGAAATTGTCGTCAATCAGGGTTCGGCAGACTCGGTAGTAGAAGCGATTGCCAAAACGGTACCCCCATCGGTGGTCGGAATTGAGACAACCGGGGTAGCAATGACCGTTTACGGGCCTCAGGAAGCATCTGGGGTTGGTTCCGGTTTTATTTTGACCAGTGATGGTTATATTGCCACCAATCAGCATGTGGCATCGGATGGTGTCTCTGGTATGACCGTATCACTGGCGGATGGGAATACCTATGATGCTAAACTGGTTTGGTCTGATTCAAGCCTGGATATGGCGATCATCAAGATTGATGCTACCGATTTGCCAGTATTGGAGCTCGGCAATTCGGACGATGTGGTCGTCGGGGAATTGGCGGTGGCGGTTGGCAATCCGATGGGACTTAATTTCGAACGAACCGTCACAGCGGGCATTATATCAGCGCTAAACCGCAGCATTCCACTGGATAATGGATTGGCGGAAGATCTGATCCAAACCGATGCGTCTATTAATTCGGGAAACAGTGGTGGACCGCTGGTCAATAAAAACGGTGAGGTTATTGGAATCAATACCTATAAATTGACAACCGGCGAAGGAATGGGTTTTGCGATTCCCATCAATATTTTAAAACCGATTCTTAACGAAATTGTTGCCACCGGCAAATTTGATGCTACGGTGATGGGGATCACTGCTTATGACCGGGCGATTGCCGATTATTATATCAGCGACAGCAAGGTCAACTTTAATGAGGGCATCTATATCGCATCAGTCCAACAGGGCGGTGGTGCCGCCAATGCCGGCCTGACAGCGGGAGACATTATTAAAGAAATTAATGGGGTAAAAACCAACACCATGCTAAAAATGAAAGAAATTCTTTATGCCGTCAATGCCGGGGAGAAGGTCAGTGTCACCTTTGAACGCAATGGCCAAACGCAAACAAAAGATGTGGTTGTGACGTCAGGACAATAAGAGAAAATCGTTTTCAGTTAAAAATTTATGAAAAAAATGAAATCCCATTTATGAAAAAAAAATGAAAATCCCATTGACAGTGGATTTTTATGGTGCTATAATCAAAAACATCTTAAGGTTGTGGATAACAGTAGTCAATGAAGACAAGACTGTTAAAGACAGAGACTTAAGGATTTTTAAACGCTTATCAAAGGTGATAACAGGAAACCCTGTTATCACCTTTTTTTATTCAAACCAAATAGTACCAATCAATTTATCAAAGGCGATAACAGTCATGGATGTTATCACCTTTTTTAATTGATGAGATGGTCATTATTTTATCGTTTGAATGGACATAAGAAAAAATGAATTGCCACTCAAATAAGAAGTTATGGCGGATTCAAAAGAAGAGGATAAAAATTATAAATTGCCTAAAAAGGCGGATTTGGTAACTGTATGATCGTCACGATACGTCAGTTGATCAAAATAATTGAGAAAAGAGGAAGTTAAAATGATTAATTCTGGTGATGTCGCATTTGTTCTGATCGGTTCGATGCTGGTATTCTTTATGACTCCCGGACTGGGATTGTTCTATGGTGGGATGGTTCGCAGAAAAAATGTGATCAATACATTAATGTCGGTGCTGTTTTGTTGTGGTTTGGCAACGGTGATGTGGTTTGCCGTCGGTTACTCAATTTCATTTGGTGAAGATGTGGGCGGACTGGGTGTTGTCGGAAATTTAAGCAATGCCTTTTTCAGCGGCGTCAGTGCTACTGAAGCCGGCCCCTATGCGGCCAATATACCCGGCGCACTGTTTGCCATTTTTCAGTTGATGTTTTGTATTATTACGCCGGCTATTCTGGTGGGCGCCTTAGAAGGCCGAATGAAATTTTCAGCCCTGTTTATTTTTATCACCTTCTGGCTGTTACTTGTCTACTACCCACTGGCTCACATGGTTTGGGGTTTAGGCGGCTTTATCGCCGGATTGGGAGCAGTCGACTTTGCCGGCGGTAATGTTATTCATATCAGCTCCGGGGTTTCGGGATTGATTGCCTGTATCATCCTTGGTAAAAGAAAAGGCTATGGCATTCAGGCCTATCATCCCCATAGTATTCCGATGATTTTCACTGGTGGTGCCATCTTATGGGTAGGCTGGTTCGCCTTCAATGGCGCATCGGCTTTAGCCGCCAACGGACTAGCCGTTCAGGCTATGGGTAATACGATGATCGCTTCGGCAGCAGCAATGTTAAGCTGGATGCTGATGGAATCGATTCTTTATAAGAAAGTGACGGTTCTGGGTGCTGTGACGGGTGCGATCATCGGATTGGTGGCCATTACCCCGGGTTCTGGTTATGTACCATTTGGTGCGGCCTTAGTGATTGGCGCCCTGGTTAGTCCGATCTGTTTATTCTTTATGACCAAGATCAAACAAAAATTCGGCTATGATGATTCGCTGGATGCCTTTGGCTGTCATGGGATTGGTGGAATCTGGGGTGGTATTGCCACCGGATTATTTGCCCAATCAGCCATTAACCCCGTTGCTCAATGGGATGGTTTGTTCTTCGGAGCCACCGAATTATTTGTGGCTCAATTGATGGCAGTGGCGATTTCAGTTATCTACTCAGCAGTTATGACTGGGGCAATCATGCTGGTCCTTAAAAAAGTGATGAACATCCGCGTTTCACCTGAAGCCGAAGCATTGGGTCTGGATATCAGCGAACACAGCGAACAAGCTTACCCGGCTTTCTCAGGAATTGATCAATAGAACGATATTGAAATACGGTTGGGGAGTCATAAAATCATGGCTTCGCAATCTAGTAAAGAAAGGAAAAAACTTATGAAACTGGTTGAAGCAATTATCCGTCCGGAAAAGTTGGAACCTTTAAAGGATGCGTTTTTAGAAGCAAAGGTCAATGGCATGAACGTCCGTCAGATTCTCGGATGTGGGAATCAATTTGGATGGGTGGCTCATAATCGGGGAACCTCGGTCATGATGAACATGCTTCCTAAAATTGAAATAAAAGTAGTGGTTGTCGACGATAAGGTCGAGGAAATCGTCCAACTGATTATGAATACTGTCCGAACCGGAGAAATTGGGGATGGAAAAATCTTTATCAAACCGGTGGAGGAATGTATTCGGATCCGAACTGGCGAGCGGGGCGATATCGCTCTTTAAAGAGAATCAACAAAAAATGACAGTGGCGATTATATTAAATACATAATATAATCGCTTTTTTTTTTGCGTGTTTTTATGAAATAATACGAAAGATTTCAACTCTGCTAAATTCAAGGATTGACTCCAGGGATGACAAATGCTATAATTCGACTTGCTGAGTCAGAAATGAGTCAACAAAAATTAAATATTAAAATCAACCTTAAATAATAGCGAAAAGGTTCAGTCGATTAATCAATGAAGAGTATCGGCGAAAAAATGAACCGGGTATATCATTTAGAGTATCAAAGGCGATAACAGTTTTTTTGTTGTCGTCTTTTTTTTGCGTTAAGCGTCTGCAATTATTATTTTGAAAATTAGATAATTGAACCAACTTATCAAAGGCGATAAGCGTAGCGGCCGGTCTGTTAAGGGCTGGTTTTAAAGTGGGTTGATCGGATAATCATTGGACCGTTTTCAGTGATTGGTATAAATAACAAAAACAAAGAATTACGGAGGAAATTATGATTAATTCTGGAGATGTGGCATTTATTCTGATTTGTACAATGCTGGTATTTTTTATGACCCCGGGGCTGGCATTATTCTATGGCGGGATGGTGCGGCGAAAAAATGTCCTCAATACCATCATGTCGGTGGTGTTTTGCTGCGGGTTGGCCACGGTGATGTGGTATATGGTGGGGTATTCGATATCCTTTGGGCCGGATCTGGGTGGATTTGGCTTTATCGGTGATTTTAGCAACATTTTTTTCAGGGGTATCAGTGCGTCTGAACCGGGACCCTATGCCAGTAGTATTCCCGGTCAGCTGTTTGCTATTTTTCAACTGGTGTTTTGTATGGTCACGCCGGCCATTGTGGTGGGTTCCTTGTCAGGAAGAATGCGGTTTTCGGCGCTGTTTATTTTTGTAACCTTCTGGATGCTGCTGGTCTATTATCCGATGGCTCATATGGTTTGGGGTCAGGGCAGTTTGATTGCTGGTCTGGGCGCGGTGGATTTTGCCGGGGGATTGGTCATTGAAGTCAGCTCGGGGATCTCTGGTCTGGTGGCCTGTATTATTCTGGGTTCCCGAAAAGGTTACGGCATCAAGTCCTATCATCCCCACAATATTCCGCTGTTTGTCATCGGTGGGGCGATTTTATGGGTGGGCTGGTTTGCCTTTAATGGTGGTTCCGCCCTGGCCGCCAACGGACTGGCCGTGCATGCGGTAGTGACCACGCTGCTGGCTTCGGCAGCGGCAATGTTAACGTGGATGTTGGTTGAAATGGTGGCTTATAAAAAAGTTACCGTTATGGGTGCCATCACCGGGTCAATTGTCGGCCTGGTTTCGATAACGCCGGGAGCTGGTTTTGTACCAACTGAAGCAGCCTTATTTATTGGCGCTGTGGTGAGCCCGATCTGTTTCTTCTTTTTGACAAAGGTGAAGGTCCGATTTGGTTATGATGATACCTTGGATGCTTTTGGCTGTCATGGCATCAGTGGGATCTGGGGAGTTATTGCCACCGGACTGTTTGCCCAGACGGCGATCAATCCGGTCGCCCAATGGAATGGATTGTTCTTTGGTGATACCCAGTTATTTGTGGCCCAGATCACAGCGCTGTTAATTGCGGTGCTTTATTCGGGGACCATGACCGCGGTGATTATGCTGATCCTCAAGAAGGTCATGGCGATCCGAGTCGCTCCTGAAGCAGAAGCGTTGGGTCTTGATATCAGTGAGCACAGTGAAGAAGGATATCCGGCATTTTCCGGAATTGACCAATAGCAGTTTATCGACTAAAATACGAAGAGAAAGTCAGTATCGGCCACCAGGAAAACTGAACACGAAGCAGTTTGTTCGATCTTTATGAATTTCCCGATGACCGGTTATTTTTAAGTAAGAAAGGAAAATGCTATGAAACAGATCGAAGCAATTATCCGTCCGGAAAAACTGGAACCTTTAAAGGATGCGTTTTTAGCGGCAAAGGTCAATGGAATGAATATCCGTCAGGTGCTGGGCTGCGGCAATCAGTACGGCTGGATTGCCCATAACCGGGGCACCTCAGTGATGATGAATATGATTCCCAAAATCGAGATTAAAATTGTAGTAACCGACGATAAGGTGGAAGAAATCGTCCAATTGATTACGAGCGTGGTCCGAACCGGCGAAATTGGTGATGGGAAAATTTTTATCAAACCAGTGGAAGAATGTATCCGGATCCGAACCGGCGAAAGAGGAGACGTCGCACTATAAAAAATGCCGCCTGCAATAATAAAAAAGCCCCCTCGTTACAGATGTAGCGAGGGAGCTTTTTTATCTGTTCTTTTTTAAAAACAATGAGGTGATTGACTTTTTCATAAAAAAACATATAATAAAACAATCATTACAGAAGTTTAGAAACGAATAAAAAATAAAGTATTCAGGCGGCAAAGTTCACGCTAGCTTCGCAAAGGCCTGATAAAGCAAAAATAGGGAGATGACGGAATGAAAAAGGTATGGGATTGGTGGACGCTGAAATGGGAAGGATTGACAGAATGATCATGGCGAAACAAGAGGCGCTCAGAGATGTTAAACTATTTGCGCTGGATATGGACGGTACCATTTATCTGGGTAATGGTTTAATCGATGGGGCTTTGGACTTTATCGACGAACTGCGAGCCAAGCAAAGAGATTTTATTTTTATCACGAATAATTCATCGCGGGGGCCCAGTTTTTATCAGCAGAAGCTGAAAAAAATGGGCTGCTTTGTGGAAGAAGATCAAATCATCACCTCTGGGGATGTGACGATTGAATATTTAAAAACGTATTATCCTGGACAATCCGTCTATTTAATGGGTACGCCGCTGTTGGAAGAAAGCTTCCGGAAACATGGCATCAATCTGGTCCAGGAGCAGCCCGATGTAGCGGTAGCCAGCTTTGATACTACCCTGACCTACGAAAAGTTGGAGAAAATCTGCACCTTTATCGCCAATGGGGCGGTGTTTTTGTCGACTCATCTGGATTTGGTCTGTCCCACGGAAACTGGTTTTATCCCGGATTGCGGTGCTATGTGCGCCCTGATTACCAAGTCCACCGGGGTCGAACCCAAATATTTAGGCAAGCCCTTTGCGGAAACGATGGAGATGATCCTAGCGATTACCGGCCATAAAAAAGAGGACGTTGCCTTTGTCGGGGATCGGATCTATACCGATGTGGCAACCGGAGTCAATAACGGCGGCAAGGGCTTTCTGGTACTGACCGGGGAGACAAAAATGGCGGATGTGAAAAATGCGGAGGTGGTTCCGGATTGTATTTTTGACTCCCTGAAAGAAATGATCAACTATTTATAAGTCGGTTTGTTTTATCACAAAAGGGGATCGACTCATCCTTGGCAAAGATCAGGCATAGAGGTTATTTTTATAAATAATCGATTTTAAATCGGCTTGCCGCCACTGCAGTTCAGCCAGACTGATGCCAAAGTCCAGTTGGTTCTGGGTGGCAATCAGGAGATGCTCCAGATTGCAGTTACCGGCTCGTTCGCCAATCCCAAAGAGGGTGGAATCGGCATATTTGGCACCGGCGCGGAGCCCCTCGATGGAGTTGGCTACGGCCATGCCCAGATCGTTGTGCATATGCACCTCAATGTCAATGTTCCTGGGGATGCGACTGATGGCGGCCTTGCAGAGACTGGGGGACATGATCCCCACCGTATCCGAAAAACGTAGGGTGGTGGCCCCCAGATCCCGGGCTGTTTCGATCAGCTGGATGATGAAATCGCAGTCAGCTCGGGAGGCATCTTCAAGCCCGATGGTCAGTTCCCGTTTAGCAGAATGAATAGCGTTAGCGCAGACCGTCAGATGGTTTAGCACATCCTCACGGTTTTTTCCCAGCTTTTCCCGAATTAAGAGATCCGAAGCCGGAACGCAAACATGGATAATGTCAGCACCACAGCCGATGGACTGGCTGATATCGGCCAGATTCATTCGGTTCCAGCCGATGATCCGAGCCTTTTTACAGGCCAGCTTAATTTTTTCGAAGGCCCGGCATTCTTCCTTGCCCATGGCTGGAGTACCGGCTTCTATTCGGGCAACCCCGAGGGCATCGAGTGATTTGGCAATAATGACTTTCTCCCGGATCGAAAAGGCCATTCCCGGGCTTTGTTCGCCATCCCGCAGGGTGGTGTCAACAATATACTTTTGTTTGATCGTCATTTTCTACCTCCCTGGCAAGAGTGACCAATTCCAGATCGGAAAGGTTTCGGCCTAATTGGGTGCACCGGGCTTTAATGTGTTTTAATAGACAACGGGCAGCTGAATCCGACAGATTCTGAGTGTTTAGTTTATATAACAGGCTTTTTTGACCGGAGTGCTTTCCCAGCACAATTTCCCGCTGGTTGCCGACAGATTGGGGCGTAAAGGGCTCATAGGTATGGGGGTTTTTTAGAACCCCGTCGACATGAATGCCAGATTCCACCTTGAAGATATCTTCACCGATGATGGCCTTCATTTTTCCAACTGGCTGGCCGGACAACTTTTCATAAAGAGTTCGCAGTTCACCTAAAACGGATAAGTCGCCATTCATAATGCCCGACAGGCTGAGGCTCATCAGCACTTCTTCGAGCGGGGGGAAATGGTGGTGGTTGGCAAAACCGCAGCTGATGCTCTGCCCGCCAGCCAATATCCATTCCAGGGCGATGGCGGTGGCGCAGTGCTGCTGGTTGTTGGGACATAAGTCTAGGATTTCAACACCGCTGTTTAGTAGGGTTTTGAAAATTGCCCGATAATCCCGGGTCATCAGGTCTTCCAGCCCGGTGATGCGGATTTTTCGATGCTGACGGGGGTCTAATTTGCGGATGGGAATATTTTTTTCTAACAGATCATTGGGCTCCAGTTTCCAGAGGGGTTTGGATTCTTTGTGCCGAGGATCATCTGGAGCTGTGGGGGCGGAATAAATCCGGGTCAGAAAAAAATGGCGGCCTCCCAGCCATTGCTTTAAATTGGCGGCACTGGCCGGAAAACTAAGCCGGGAAACAAGACCCGGGGTCAATTCGATTTTTGTGACCCCACAGGTAAAAAGCAGGTCACAGAAGTGGTTTAGATCGTCTAAGTCGATCCCATCAGTATTAAAGGTTGTCAGTGTGCGATCAATAATGGTAACCACTTGTGTACCCCGCTTTCGGTTGTTGTATTTAAAATTGATGCTGCCAATCTAAAGGCAGCATCAATCGGTGCAGCATAAAAATAGAATATTAACCCCGTACCGACAATTGTTACATCTGATCGGTACGGTAGTTTGGTACTACCACTCCAAGTGGGCTAAATAACCAGGTCTTCGACCACCTTGCCGCCTTCGATGTGTTCGTCCATAATCCGTTCGACATCGTCCACGGTCACATTGCCATACCAGACACCTTCGGGATAAACCACCACGATGGGACCCTTGTCACAGATTCCGAAACATCCGGTATTGTTGAGCATCACGTCTCCGGATAATTCCCGCTCGTCGATTTCTTCAAGAAATGTCTGCAGGATTTTCACCGAATCCTGTTGAAAACAATACCCTTGTTGGGTGCCGTTGATCCGGCAGCTGGTGCAGATAAAAAGATGATGTTTGGGACTAACCATTTTTGAATTCCTCCTGATCGTTTATAAATAATTTTTAAATGATGATATCAACTGTCAGCTTTGCTGATGGACAGATTAACAATTGGTCGGTACGGTAGTTGCAAAGCTAGAAATTACCGGCAGTACTTAGTTCGGATTTTAAGATTTCCTGGGCTGCTGTTTTGACAGCATCTTCAATGCGGTCGTAGGTTGAGAAGACCTTGATGCCCTTGCTTTCCAGCCGTTTGGTGGGCAGGTCGCCGATGCGCATAGTAATGGCGCCGTCGCAGTCAGTGAGAGCTTTTAAAATGGTACCGATCTTATCTTCCTTTTCGTCGCATTCTTCGGCACCCGTGCAATACTTGCTGATGACCCGTTTTTCCTTAAATTGGACCTCGTCGTCAAGGTAGTCATAGATATAAAGCTCAGCGGCCTGGCCAAAATGCTGATCGACCAGCATGCCAC
>Ga0265295_1008532_pt1 | contig 11344 bp, 20 predicted proteins | sample Munlansysbiofilm_FD_192503 | JGI IMG/M metagenome (GOLD analysis project Ga0265295, IMG submission 192503) | Leachate microbial communities from a municipal landfill in Southern Ontario, Canada - Methane capture system biofilm | ecosystem: Engineered > Solid waste > Landfill > Unclassified ... | reverse complement strand
GAAACACCACAAGGCGCGGACGATCGGTGGTTCCAGAAAGGCGTTTCCGAATCGCGGCACGACGACGGGTGCGCAAGTCACTTTTTATCTTTGTAATAGATTTTATCATTTACATTACCTCTTACTTGCTTCCGGCTTTTCCGGCTTTGATGGTAACGTGTTCATCATGATAGCGAACACCCTTACCTTTATAGTTTTCCGGAGGACGACAGCCACGCACTTCAGCGGCAAATTGACCAACAAGTTGCTTGTCAATGCCCTGAATATTAATGATGGTGGTGAAATCACTACGGGTTCCCTTGGAACGGGGAACAGCGTTAGCATCCACTTTCAGGCCAGAGGGAATGTGCAGCAGAATGTCGTGTGAATAGCCCAGGCTGAGCTTGAGCCAGGGTCCCACCACTTCTGATGAATAACCTGTACCAAATATGTGCAGAGTCTTTTTGTAGCCTTCGCTTACACCGATTACCATATTTTGGATCAGAGCGCGGGTGAGGCCATGCACTGCACGTTGGGTCTTACTGTCATCCGCACGTTTTACTGTGAGAATGCCTTCATCCATCTCGAGGCTCATACCGGGCATGAGATCATAGCTCAATTCGCCCAGCTTGCCTTTGACGGTAACATGGTTACCATCGAGTTTGACGGAAAGATCGGAGCTAAGCTTGATAGGTGCTTTTCCTATTCGGGACATTTTTTCCTCCTACCAAACACGGCAGACATATTCGCCGCCCACGTGTTGATTGCGGGCGTCGCGATCCACCATCACACCACTGCTGGTGGAGATGACCGCGCAACCAGTGTTGTTATACACGCTGGGAAGCTTGTCAGCCTTGACGTAAACACGTCTTCCGGGTTTTGAAACTCTTACCAATCCTTGCATTACGGGTCGTCCATCATTGGTGTAACGCAGGATTACCAATATACGCTTATAATTGAACTTGTGCTCCGGATCTTTGTCTAATACTTGGTAGCTATTCACAAAGTTTTCATCAGCAAGGATCTTTACCAAAGCTTCGGTGAGCTTGTTGTGGTTAACGATCACTTGTGAGTGTCCGGCACGATATGCATTGCGGATCTTGGTCAATGCATCAGCTATCGGATCAGATACGCTCATTTATATCTCCTTGTTTTACCAGCTGCTTCTGGTGATTCCGGGGATTTGTCCCTCAGAGGCATACTTGCGGAAGCAAAGACGGCACATGCCGAAATGGCGCATATAGGCGCGTGGGCGTCCACATAGTTTGCAACGGTTATACTGTCTAACGGCGAACTTGGGAGTTCTTTGTTGCTTGATGATCAGTGATTTCTTTGCCACGATATCTCCTTATTCGGCTTTTTGGAAGGGCATGCCGAGTTCGCGTAGAAGCTGGCGGCATTCTTCATCGGTATGAGCCGTGGTTACGATGGTGATGTTGAGGCCACGAATGGCATCCACTTTGTCGAATTCGATTTCGGGGAAAACGGTTTGTTCCTTCAGGCCAAAGGAGAAGTTTCCTCTGCCATCAAAGGTGTCGTTTTTGATCCCACGGAAGTCACGAATCCTGGGAATGGTAATCGCGGTTAAGCGATCAAAGAACTCATACATCACTTCATCACGAAGGGTTACCTTACAACCAATGGGCATTCCCTGACGCAGTTTGAAGTTGGATATGGATTTGCGGGCTTTGGTGATCAGAACTTTACGCCCGGTAATCTGCTCCATGTCTTTCACGGCATTATCCAGGTTTGCCTTGTTTTGAGTAGCGCTTCCCACGCCCATACTCACCACGATTTTCACCATTTTGGGAACCTGATGAGGGTTCTTGTAGTTGAATTTCTTGATGAGAGCGGGAATCACCTGGCTCTTATATTTTTCTTTGAGTCGGTTCATTTATTTGCTCCTTTACAGCTCGTCACCGGATTTTTTGCAAACACGGATCCGGTTGCCTTCGCGAATCTGAATCACGGGCTTGGACACCGCATTCAGCTTTTCGTTGAAGAGCATCACGTTGGAAGCATTGATTGGAGCTTCCATGGTTATGATGCCACCCTGTGGGTTGCGCTGTGAGGGCTTGGCGTGCTTTTTGATCAGGTTGACTTTTTCGACGATCACGCGGCCGGTTTTGGGGTAGGCTCTCAGGACGTGGCCTTTCTTGCCTTTATCTTCCCCAGAAATTACTACCACGTAGTCGCCTTTCTTCAGGTTGAGTTTCTTTTCCACGCTTCCTCCTACAGTACTTCCGGAGCCAGAGACACGATCTTCATATAGCCGGCTTCACGCAGTTCGCGGGCTACCGGACCAAAGATACGGGTTCCTTTGGGCTCGTGTTTTTCGTCTATAACTACTGCTGCGTTATCCGCAAAACGGATGTAGGATCCGTCCGCACGACGTACTTCTTTGGCGGTACGCACGATTACGGCCTTTTCCACTGCGCTCTTTTTAACTTTGCCACCGGGTGTGGCGGATTTAATCGCGACAACTATTACGTCTCCAACCGAAGCATATTTACGTTTGGAGCCACCCAGCACTTTGATGCACATGGCTTTCTTGGCACCGGAGTTATCGGCGATATTCAATACTGTTTGAACTTGAATCATTCCAAAACCCCTTTATTTACTTCTCTCTACAATCTTGTGCAGAGACCAGCGTTTGCGGGCACTAAGCGGACGCGATTCCTGAATTTGGACAATATCGCCTTCGCGTGCTTCATTGAGTTCGTCGTGCGCCATGAACTTTTTGTGGCGACGCACGGTCTTCTTATATAGGGGATGGATGTACTGGCGTTGGACGCGAACCACGATTGTCTTGTCGTTCTTATCCGAAACCACCACACCCTGTTTGATCATTTTACGATTGTTTTCCACTTTCACCTCAAGCATTCAGCTCTTTTTCTTTGATGATGGTGTTGATCCTGGCGATTTCGCGTTTGGCCAGCCGAAGCCGGTCGGGACGGTCGAGCAGGTTCTTTGCTTTCTGAAAGCGCAGGTTGAAGAGCTCAATGTGGAGTTCTTCGATTCTGGCTTTGAGTTCATCGACACTGAGGTCACGCAAATCTTCGATCTTCATAGTTCCACTCCTTCACGGGCAATTACGCGGGTCTTGATCGGCAATTTGTGCGCCGCAAGACGCATAGCTTCTTTGGCTACCTTGACATCCACGCCTTCAAGTTCGAACAGAACACGACCGGGACGCACCACGGCTACCCAATATTCTGGGGCGCCTTTACCTTTACCCATACGGGTTTCGGCGGGCTTGGAAGTGATCGGTTTATCCGGGAAAATCCGAATCCAGACTTTTCCGATACGTTTCATATGACGGGTAATTGCGATACGGGCAGCTTCGATTTGGCGGCTGGTAATGAAGGCATCTTCCAGAGCGATCAATCCATAATCACCAAAATCAACGTTGCAGCCGGTCCAGGAAAGACCATTGCGTCTGCCCTTCATCATCTTGCGATGTCTTACTTTTTTCGGTGCTAACACAGCTCTCTCCTTATGATAAAATGTCGCCCTTGTAGATCCACACCTTGATGCCGATCACGCCATATGTGGTACTTGCTTCCACGTGGGCATAGTCAATATCAGCTCTAATGGTATGGAGCGGGGTACGACCTTGTTTGTAGCGCTCGGTACGTGCGATTTCAGCACCACCAAGGCGACCTGAAACCTGTACTTTGATGCCGAGGGCGTTATCTCTCATCACATTACGCATAGCCATCTTCATTGCACGACGGAAGGATACGCGTTCTTCCAGCTGACGGGCAATTTCTTTGCCTACCAGACGGGCATCCAACCACATCTTGTCGATTTGTTCCACGTTGATGGAAACCGTGATCGGGTTGGAGCGATTTTTGTTGATCAGAATATTCAGCTCGTTGCGAAGCTTATCGATATCTTCACCTTTCTTACCGATCACCAGGCCCGGACGTGCGGTATGGATATCGATAGAGATTGAGCTGGTTCTGCGGAATATCTTCACCTTCGAGACCATCTTGTCGGCCAGACGCTTGTGAATATATTTCCGGATCTTGATATCTTCCTGGAGGGAATCTACGTAGGCAGTGCCTTGAGCAAACCAGATGGAATCTGTTTCTTTATTCACTCCGATGCGATACAGGATGGGGTGTATTTTCTGTCCCAAGGTATTCCTCCTACTCTAAGCTTTGGATTTCCAGGGAAATATGACAGGTTTGCTTCCTGATCATAAAGGCTCTTCCCTGAGCTCTGGGCATGAAACGCTTCATTTGAGGACCCTCATCAGCCATTGCCTGAGTTACAAATACCTGCGAAAGATCAATCTTGGGATCTTTCACCTGGGCATTGGCGATTGCGGATTCCAGCACTTTATAGATGATACCGGCTGCTCTGCGACGTGAGAAACGCAGAATGTTCTGAGCCTCGCTTACGCGCTTGTAGCGGATGGTATCCAATACGAGACGGGCTTTACGGGCAGAACCACGAGCGAAACGCAATTTAGCTGTTGCTTCCATTTCTTATCTCCTATCTGCCTTTTTTCTTCTTTTCTTTGTGGCCACGATATGTACGGGTGGGGGAAAACTCTCCCAACTTGTGACCTACCATATTCTCAGTTACATACACGGGCACAAACTTGTGACCATTATGCACGGAAAAGGTGTGGCCGATGAAATCCGGAGTTATCATCGAACGACGGCTCCAGGTCTTGATCACACTCTTCTTGTTCTCATCGTTGAGGACTATCACTTTCTTCATCAGATGTTCGTCAACGAATGGGCCTTTTTTAATTGAACGTGACATTATCTATATCCTCACACTATCTCTTTTTAACCGCTTTCACGATGTACTTATCGGAATACTTGCGGGTTTTACGGGTTTTTCCGCCCTTGGCTGGTTTGCCCCAGGGGGATACAGGATGTCCACCACCGGAAGTTTTACCTTCACCACCACCCATTGGGTGATCCACAGGATTCATTGCCACACCACGAACAGTTGGACGGATTCCCATCCAGCGTTTGCGTCCGGCTTTACCAATCTTGATCAATGAATGATCCGGATTGCTGACCTGACCCATGGTGGCAAGACATTCCTTGCGAATGAGGTGCACATCGTTCGAAGGCATCTTTACGTGTACGTAATCACCGTCTTTGGCCACAACCTGAGCAAAAGCTCCAGCACTACGGGCAATCTGTCCGCCACGGCCTTTCTTCAGCTCGATGTTGTGAACCACACTACCCAAAGGAATCCTTTCCAGTGGTAATGCGTTGCCGACTGCCACTTCAGCATCGGGACCACTCATGACCTTGCTGCCTACTTCCAGTCCATCGGGAGCGATGATGTAACGTTTTTCGCCATCTACATAGTGCAGTAATGCGATGCGAGCGGTGCGGTTGGGATCGTATTCAATGGTCGCCACTTTGGCTGGAATCCCAATCTTATCCCGCTTGAAATCGATGATACGATAATGTTGACGGTGCCCGCCACCACGATGACGGCAGGTGATGCGCCCACGGTTGTTGCGTCCGCCGGATTTCGCTTTGGGTTTGAGCAGAGATTTTTCAGGGGTGCTGCAAGTGATCTCTTCAAACTTATAACCCGTGCGGAAGCGGAGCGTTGGGGTGGTTGGTTTGTAATGTTTGATTCCCATGTTTTCTCCTATACTTCAAAATCGGCGATTTTATCGCCTTCGCGCAGGGTTACGATCGCTTTCTTCCAATCCGGACGCTTGCCATTGTAACGACCCAAACGTTTCGGTTTGCCCATCATACGGATGGTATTGACGGCCAGAACTTTCACTGAAAAGATGTGTTCGATGGCCTTGGCGATCTCAATCTTGTTGGCGTTTATCGATACCTTGAAGGTATATGTATTGTTGCTGGCCAGTTGATTACTGGATTTCTCAGTAATAACCGGCGCGATCAGGATATTACGCGGATGTATCATTTGCTGAATACCTCCTCAACTTTTTTCAGAGCTTCCGCACTGAGGATGACGTAGCTGCTCTTCAACACTTCATAGGCATTCAGAGAATCAGCCCGATTGGTCATCACATCAGGAATATTGGTGAAGCTCTTCACGGTGGAGTTCATGTTTCCATCGGTAACCACCAGCTTGCGTCCACGTTCTGGACTTACTCTATTGATGATGTTCAGGGCAGCTTTGGTGCTGGGAGCATCAAAACTGAGGCCTTCGATCACATAGACGCGACCTTCACGAGCACGATCAGTAAGAGCAACCTTGAGTGCCATGCGCTTCTTGGTGCGAGGAATCGGACGATACCAATCCTTAGGATAGATCGCAAACGCCTTTCCACCATGAACACGTACGGGTGAACGACGTGTTCCAACGCGGGCATTGCCAGTACCTTTCTGCTTGAAAAGCTTGCGGGTGCTTCCCTGAGTCATTGAACGGTTCTTCTTTTGCACAGTGCCCTGACGCTGATTGCCAAGATACATGGTAACCACTTCATGCAAGAGCACTTTGGGAGAGTTTACATCCACGTCGAATACGCTCAGCGGAAGTTCCACTTCGCCAATCATTTCGCCCTGGATATTGAATTTCTTTGCTTTTACCATTACAATCCCCCTATTGTTCCTTCTGTACAATCACCAGCGAATTGCGGTGACCAGGAACTGCGCCCTTGATCATTATCAAATTGCGTTCGGTATCCACTCTGACTACATCCAGATGACGGGTGGTAACCTGGGTGTTGCCATGCTGACCAGCCATCTTCACACCCTTAAACACGCGTGAAGGCTGGGCACATTGACCAATGGAACCGGGTCCGCGAAATGATTCATGCGAGCCGTGGGTTGAGATGAATCCGCCAAATCCATGACGCTTCATCACACCTGTGTAACCGCGACCCTTGGATTTTGCAGTCACTGTTACAGTATCCATTTCTCCAAACATGTCCACTTTCAGCTCATCTCCAACCTGATAGTCGGCAAGCTGCTGGTCAAATTTGGGACGGAATTCTTTTACATGACGGTAATTTGCACTACCGTGTTTCTTAAAATGTCCCTGCATGGGCTTGGAAACCTTGCGTTCTGGAATCTCTTCATAGCCCAGTTGCAGAGCCTGATAACCATTCTCCGCGATTGTACGTTTGCAGATCACTTTGCATGGACCAGCCTGGATCACTGTAACCGGGATCACTTTGCCGCTGGCATCAAATATCTGCGTCATACCAATTTTCTTTCCGATAAGTCCGATCATGCTTAGCTCCTGGTGTTTGCCTTGATCTCCACATGAACTCCCGCAGGCAGACTGAGCTTCTTCAAAGCATTGGTGGTCTGCTGAGTGGGATTCAAAATGTCAATCAAACGTTTGTGAACCAACATCTGGAATTGGTCTTGTGATTTCTTGTCGGAATGAGGTGAACGTAAAATCGTGTATATTGTACGATCTGTGGGAAGCGGAATCGGTCCAACAACCTTGGCGCCAGTATTGCGAGTGCTTTTCACTATTTCCGCTACAGATTGATCCAATAAACGATGGTCATAAGCTTTCAACTTGATCCGAATACGATTTTCCTGTTTACTCACTGGAACCTCCACTTAAAAGGCAAATTTCGCCCGCAACGCTTAACAAATGCTGAATAAAGCTCCGCTTCGCAATCTCAGGGATCTGCCTCTGGCTTGTTTTTAAAGTTTGTCGGCCACCACTTGCGCAGTAGCCACCACGATACTCATCAAGAGTATCCTGATAGTAGGATATCATTATTCCTCCTAAAGAACTATAAGCCCCTGCAAAATATGGGACTTGTGCTATACGCTTTCCGCGTATTTACTTCATTGTGACACAAGAATGTGAGACGCCTATTCTGTCAAATGCTTTTTTGAAGAAACCCCCAACGCAGCCCGTTGTAAGAGCTCACTTATTCTTGCAAATCGGATCACTGATTCTTGCATAAAGGACTAATTAAGCAAAATACAGGATCACCATTCTTGCAAATCGGATCACTGATTCTTGCAGATTACTTTGATATAACCACCAAGTCATAGATGAAGTCGGTAGCATCATCAATTGATCCTGCAGCCAGAATAACAGTAAGCTCGCCAGCCACCAAGGACACTGAATAAACATAAATAAAGCAACCGCACTTGTTGGTAAATACAACAAGAGGCTCTTCCGTGTACTCTTTACTATATATGTGGCTAATATACTTATCTGTGCCCAATACGGCAGGAGAAGCAAGAGATACATCCCCAGTGCCATTATCCTGATTGTGAGCCTCATAGGCAAGCTTATCAGCACCCATCTGCACATTGGATAGATGAGACAGATTGATAGCGCCTACGCCAATCTTGGATTCAGTAACAGCGCCATCATCGATGTGGTTCGCGTATATACAGGCATTTTGAAGCCCGCGCGCGTCGAGCTGGCCAACAATGCAGGAACGCCCACTAAAGGCGGCAGAGCCTCCCAGGTCGTCCCATATCTCATAATAGCCACAGTCTTCTGCGTCCTCGATATTGACGTCATAATGCCCGCTACCGGCAAGATTCTCAGCCAACACAATCCCTTCAGCCCACGTTTGCCCTGGTCTCAGTATTCTCACATTCAAGCCAGAATGCGGCACCTTGGCTCCACCCTCCATTTTATAGTAGCTGATTCCGTATTTATACATAACATCTCCTTTAGTTGGGGTTTATCACTATCACAGTCTCATCATCGTCATTGTTAATAATATAGCTAAAATCAACATACCCTGGACTTCCCACAAAGCGCGAAATGAGGCTAAACTGAATCTTCTCGGGATACTCATGCAGGTCATCCGGACACTTGGGTAGCGACTCCGGCACCACAGGATACTGAACGCTGTCAGTTCCGGCTGCCGTAGTATATTCCAGATATAGATTACCTGCCCCGGATAGGATAGCGAGCAGGTCAGCATACTCTCTGGGAAGAAGAGTGGCTGAAAGCTCAAAGGTATCCTCTCTATAAGCGTCCCTCCTGTGCAACCGGGACGGGTCAAAAGCGTTACGTTTTTCCAGGCGATACTTCAGTCCTGGATCGTGATCTATCTGTCCATTACCGCACAGGTAATAAGTCACAGTACTTCCATTCTGGCGGATCAGCCGCCATCCGTTTATAGCTGCCATGCTTTCACCTTATATTCATCGTTTATGTAGTCTCGCTCAAGCTCTGTAATGGCATAGATATTATCTTTGATCTGAATCTTGCACTGCAATGATAGATCATACTTAGTAAGCTGATCTATCACCACGTCAATGCTCCATATATTGCCGTAGAAAGCAATCAAGTGCTGCCGGATAAGCTTATGAAGCTGCTCAGTGTCTCCGGCCAACACATCCAATGTGCCCATGTCCGGCACTTCCTGATTGCCTCTCTTGACGGACATAGACACCACATCATCGTCATCGATTTCCGCCACCGTGGCGGGATATGAGCCTTTGTTGGCCAGGACAATCCGCCCAATAGCATCGGTATAGACCGTAGCGTTATAAAACATCAGCATTGCCTGAAGCGCTTTCAGGTTTTCCGTATCCTCATCCTGATGAGTCTCATAGCCCTTGCCAAGCTGGAGCCGGGACGGGTACAAATTGCCATAGCAAGTAGCCTCTACCCAGTAATTGACATAGTGGCTTCTACCATAAGCGCGACTGTCTATTGATCCTCCAGACGACAGGCTGCTCATGTTTGCTTGAGAAATGCCCCGCTTTAAAAAGAAAGCCAAAAGTTCATTATACGGTGATTCCAACTCGTCTGGATCATATATCCAGCCTGTCTTTTGATCATAATCATCAACGACAGGACATATTGAATTGTAAAAGTCATATATGCGACCCCTAAGTCGCATTTGATACGCGGCCTCGATCCCATTATTAGTTCCCGCAATAACCACTTTGTGGGCAAAGATAAATGTTACCCGATTGCTGGGAGCGTAAATAATGTATCCAAAGAGCGGCGTTGCCCAACTCGTAGCATGGTAGTCATAAGACCATGCTGGTGTATTGATTGGTAACAATCTCATGTCATCATACTCTACCCTGGCTATTGTCTCCGGAGTACCCATAGGAATATCCAGCGTAGGCACGGTAAACTGACTGAGATACGGGATATTCACGGGTATTGCCTGCCGGATATCCTGAATGTAGTAGGAGAGTATCCACGCCGGCAGATAGCCAGCGGTAAGGTTGTAATTATGGGTCAGATCAGAGAACACCGAGAGCAGCTTGATCTTATCAAAACAGGTGAACTTCAGAACATCAGTGGCCACATCGTAACTAATGTTGGAGGTTACGATGATACCGGTAAAGAACAGCACAGTGTCACGGTATATCTTCACCTCATAGTGGCTGATATAGCGGTCGTGCTCATAGTCACCGGACAGAATATATTCCTGAATCCACGCGGTTGGGAAACATTCAAAGGTAACCCGCCGCGGCTCACGCGTGTAATTGGAAACGGACATCAGCTTCTCAGACGACACGCTCAAGCTGATAATCTTCCGGATGGCAGATGTATCCACCAGGCTGTGCTTAACCTGGTTATAATCGGCTGCATCGGTCTTGCCCTGGATAAAGTCGACCCTAAAGAGATTCATAGCTCGCTCCGCAGGATCTTGCCAGTATCGGCAATCTCAGAGACCTTCACCGGGTCGTTCGCAAGCGGATCGACATGGATGTCAAACTGCACGTTCTTCTCCACCAGGATGCCCATTTTATCATTGATCGCTTCCATGATACTCATAAGGCCATTACCGCCCACAGAGCCACCTCCGGCGTAAGCATACGCCACACTCTCCGGAATCGGGATATCTGGCGCAGTAAAGCCTAAAAACGCCTTCTTGACCTGATCCAAAGGGGCGAAATTGAGAAAGTCGAAGAGCCCCTTACCCAACGCGCGAACCCGGTCTTTTGCCGTAATATACTCATCACCTTCCGCTTCAATCAGGACCCCGCCCTGGCTATGCGAATTGCCCACCAATAGACCGCCAGTAGCTGCTCTTGGCGGTTCTTGCTTAGATATGACCGCGACGTTAGCCAATCCCGCTGCAACAGCAGCAGCAGCAGCAGCGATAGCCAGCCCAGGCCCCACAACAGGGATTCCGGCCATAGCTTTATACGCCGCGGTAGCTGAAGCGTAGGTATCAATCATGGCCTGCCCAATAGCTAATGTTTTCCACAGCGCAAAGCCCTTCTTGCCAAATACTTCTGTAGCCTTCGCCAAGTCGCCAAAGGTCTTAGATAGGCCGGAGATGGATCGTTCATCATACGAATCACGGATACGCTGCTTAGCGGTTTCATTTTGCTGGGCTATCTGTGTTTCAGTATAGCCAGCAGCCAGAAGTTTCTCGCGCCGCTGAGCATAATATCGATCAATAGCCCTCAATTGCGCGTCATAGGTCGCCCCGGCG
>Ga0265295_1008530_pt1 | contig 11346 bp, 8 predicted proteins | sample Munlansysbiofilm_FD_192503 | JGI IMG/M metagenome (GOLD analysis project Ga0265295, IMG submission 192503) | Leachate microbial communities from a municipal landfill in Southern Ontario, Canada - Methane capture system biofilm | ecosystem: Engineered > Solid waste > Landfill > Unclassified ... | reverse complement strand
AGCGCAAAATAGCCAGCATTATGAGTCCTACCCAGGACATTGCTAATCCGGCATCCGCAAAGCCTAATACCAATGCCCTGATGCCGTTAATAAGTGAGGGGAAAAGCCGGACTGGTGGAGACCAAAGAAACAATAAGGAGATGTACATTGGCAGTCAAGTTTAATCAGAAAGAACTAGACCGCATGATGGAAGAGGCCGCTAACTGGCAACCGCCATCACAGGCGCAGCCAAACCCACAGGAACTATTGCAGAAACTCATGGGGAGAACAGTAAATAACCAGGTGAATGTAAATGCCCAGAATCAACGAATTGCTTAGAGATTATGGCACAAGCCTGGAAGAAATGAGGCGGATGCATAAAGAAGTGCAGCCACTCCTTCAGGCTGAATTTGAACGTGCTATGCTTCCGAAGATTTACACCTATCAAGAGGCTAAAGACTTGTTCGGTGTAGACCTGCCGGAACCTGGTTATATGCTTAAAGTCACTCCGGACAGAACACTGGAAGAGGGATATAGGGCAAGTTATATCGCTCCTTCCGGATACGAATTTGGGGAAAACCTGGTGACTACTCCTGAAGGCGAAACTATGGACTGGCAGAAATTTGAGGAACTTATAGCCCAACAAACCATGCAGGCCGTAGTTCCACAGAGAACGCCGGAAGAACTGGCTATGCTGGCCTATGAAGCTCCGTGGACGGAAGAGGATATTCAGCAAACGATGGGGCTTATTGAAGCTCAAGAAGTTGCATACAAGCAGTACATGGATGAATACGAGCAAACTCAGAGAATCTTCGGCAAAGTCTTTCCGAACGCAGATGTCGATGCTGTTATAAAGTTTGCTGACGAAAACCCTGACGCTTTTTTGAGGGCGATTCGTGCTATAGGCCGATCAGAAGATACCGAGGCAATACTCCGCAGGATGCTTCCTGGCATCAGTGATACAGACATAGATAAGTTACTTACCCCCCTGCCTGAAGGTGCTTACTACATAGAGGGAACAAATTTGCTGGTAGACCCTTTGGACTTCTCGTATATAAAGAGTGGCGTTCCCAACTTCGGTACTTTCAAGGAAGTCTATTATCAGGTAAAAGGCTGGCCGGATATCAACATAAATACTTTGGCGCCTGGTCAAATGGCTGAAATGCAGGAAATCAGGGATCGGGAAGTGCAGGCAAGGGCTGAATATGAAAAGCGGTTTGGCGCAGGTAATTTTTGGGCAAGCCGTGTTTCTGCTCCTTTGCAGTATATTCTTCCGGCCAGTGGCAAATTTCTCGATCCGGAGAAGCCGGACATCAACCCCACTGACATTATATTTGATGTGGCTACCGTTATTCCTGGACTGGGCTATATCTCTAAGGCCGGACATCTGGTTAAAAATGCGGTACTGGCTTCCAAGCTGGTACGGATAGCAGAGACCACTTCCGCAGCCGGTTTTACTGTCGCTCAGGGCTTGATGCTGAAAGAAGGTTGGCAGGAAATGGGCGGTCTTGAGAAGGGTATGCTGTTAGGCTTTAGCACATTAACGGCTGGACTCACTGTAATGGGTGCAAGGTCTTTACTGACTTCACAGGCAAAGCAAAGAATAAAAGATATTGCCAAAAACATTGGTGCTGAAGCAAAAGAGATAGCAGCCAGTGAAACAGGAACGGCATTTGGAAGCGCAAGAGAAGCACCAAGACGAACCAGGGGCGGTGTTATACCGGAGTCTGTACCAGGTGGGAGTACCAAAGCAGAAACCCAGTTCCTTGATGAAATGAACAAACTGTCTCCGGAAGAACGGCAATTAGTTTACCAGGAAATCCAGAGAAGCATAAAAGAAGCCAGTCTGGACTTGGAAAGAATTGCATGGCGAACAACATCCGAAGAAGCGGCAAAGGCTAATCGCCTTATTAATAAACAGATTGTCACTGGTGTTATCCAGGGCAAGATGAAAAAGGTCGTAGTTGACGGAGTAGAACAATTAGTTCCTGCAACCACAAGAGTCGGGCAAGACAGAGTAATGACCCTTGGGAATTACATAAAGTTCAGATTTGCTCGACAGGGAGAGCTTCCGCAAGCCTTTTCCAAAGGTGACGCTAACATCATGGCCGGTTACCCCCAAGACCATGTATGGCCTGACAACATGCTGAACAGCGAAGGTAAGGTCATGCGAGAATACGTCATGGACAGGATTGCCCAGGAGACCGGATACGAGAATTATGATGATATCATTGAGGTACTAAACAGCGTATTTGAGGGCAAAAAGGGGGGCGTTACTTCCAGTGCTGCCGAAGTGGAGGAATTGATCTCTGGCTTGGAACGTCAAAAGGCATTACTGGAACAGAATTATCCGGCACTTATGGGCGAACCGCAAATGGCTCCGTCCACTTCCGTTCAGGCTGGCTTTGCTGGCATGGCTCCGGAAGGGCAACAGATAAAAGCCTTTGAGGAATTTGCAACAGCACCAGGTACGGGCGGAGAAAAAGCACCTCTTATTGCGCCGAAGCCCACAAGTAAGCCGTTGCCCGGGCAACAGGCTATGCCCGAAACTCCGCCGACTAAGGCTTCCGGTGGGGGGCAGCAACCGCCTAAAAAGCCGCCGACTGACATAGCACAGACACCAGAAGAAAGTGGTGCTTTTGGGGGCAAAGATGCCATAGTGCCTACCGCTTTGTCACGGGCGGAAGCGGAGGAAGTGTACCGGTGGATGGCTGATTTCATTGCTAGCGGAGAGCTAGAGAATGTGCGTGAGGCTGTAGACGGAATGCGAAAGTCTGTCCTGAAGCACAAGTTCAATGCGTACCATAAACGGGTACAGGAACTTATCGTCAAAGAGGGTAAGGGCTACGAAGAAGCTATGGGGCAAGCCAAGGCTGAAGCCATGAAAGGAACGTTGCCGGACATTAAAACCGACTATCTGGGATGGATGACTGACCTGATGAAGGATTCCCTGTACGCCAAGATACTTGCTGTTTATCCACGCAATGCCGGTAAACAATTTACGGCTAAAAAAGTAATTGACAAGTTGATAAGAGGTGCTACCCTGGCTTTCCATGAAGGGAAAGAGTACTCCGAAATGGTAATTCTTCGTGAACTGTTCGGTGATCAACCGAAGATGCTCAAGAAGCTGACACAGGCCAATAAGGAGAAGCGGCCACTGAGAGATGTGGTCGAGGGCAGGTTTTATGAAATGGGGCAGAAGCCTGTACCCCGTGATGAAGATATGGCTGAATATTTAAAAGGACTGGATACTGGCGGCAGGCAGGCAGGGCTAGAAACAGGCGGTATCCCCTGGGGTGGGTCAAAGGTTATTGGCGAAATGCCACAGTTCCAGAAACCAACATTCGGCATGGGAGGAAAGCAGCTACATCAGGATATCCCAGATGAAATATTCGAGGCGGCGCAGAGAGTTAACGACAAATGGAATCCAACCATTCCGCCGCAGGCCGATACCCGAACCGATCTGCAAAAGCTGATTGCTTATCTGAGGTTGAAAGCAAACAAGACTCCGGAGGAAATCGCCAATCTTGAAAAGTACGAATCGTGGGAGCGGATTAATGCGGCGAAAGCCCCGGAGTTGCTAAAGTGGGTTGACAACCCGGCTGATGTTGAAGTAATCCAGACAACCAATATTCCTATTCCCCAGCAGTTTATTATCTACCGGATACTGAAGGAAGTTGGACTAACGGCTGTGGATATCGGTAATATGATTCGTGCTATCCGCTCCACCTGCGACTTCTCCTTCTGGCGTCAGCAAGCTCCTTTAATTGTGCTTAATGCCAGAGAGTTTCTACCGGCCAATGTAGAAGCCTTCAAAGCTATCTTCAAACAGTCGGCGGCAGAGGCGTCATGGTCAAGAATCACCAAAGACCCGCTTTACGCTATCTATGAACGGATTGGGGCGGATTTCCTGCGTCCACTGCATCTTCCCAAGGGAACTGCCAGATGGAGAGGTGTTGAGGAATATGGTTATCTTCAGGGAACTGATAGACCCATACCGAAGTTCACGGAAAAGATACCGTTCGTAAAGTATTCGGAGCGGGCTTTCATTACCGGTACGAATGAGCATAACTGGCGCATTTTCAAGAAATACTATAAGGCAATGTCAAAACAGAGTGATATGATCGCTTCCGGAAAGATCAAACTAAAGCCGGGTGAAGCGTTCGATATCGAAGCATCATTAAAGAAAATTAGTACAGGTCTGGAGGACTTGACCGGACGGGCGCAACTGGGGAGAATTGGCGATCTGGCTCCTGTGGCTAACTCTATGTTCTTCTCTCTACGCCTGAATCTGGGGCGCATACTGACTGTTCGGGACTTGTTATCTCCAGACCCGATCTTGCGTAAGTTCGCATGGGGCAACGCTCTATCTTTTGTGGGAACAATCACGGCGGTAGAACTTCTCGGTGAAAGATTGGGGCTATGGGATATTGAGACCGATCCCCGCAGTGCCGATTTTATGACCATCCGAATTGGCAATACTCGTGTAGACCCATGGGGAGGTTACAAGCAGTTCGTGGTATTTATGAGCAGGGTGTTTACCGGTACTGGCATTTCCAGTGTGACGGGGCAGGAGTACGATGCCGACTTTATGGATATAGCAGGCGATCTATTTAGAAGCAAACTTTCTCCTTTCGCTTCGGCTATCGTGGACTTCTTTACCGGGGAGAACTATATCGGGGAACCGATAGACCTGACGAACATCGAACAGTGGGCGGATAGGATTGCCCCATTTGCCCTGGTAGACCTCTACGAAGCTTACCGTGAGAACATTATGGTCGGTATGGCGGTTACTATTCCGGTTCTCTTAGGTGCTAGCGTACAGACCTATACCGGCAACTGGGATGAGAATTACGCCAAATTGGGATTACCTAAGTACGAAGATAATCTGGCTTACAACATCACTGATCCGGTTTACGATGTACAGGACTTCTTTGCTGATACCGCTCATCAATTCAGGGGCGTGGATTTAAGCAAGCTGACGGAAGCAAAGGGGTATTCCAAAGCGGTACAGGCCGTAGTAGAAGCCGACCGGATAAGGGATGCCATAAACCTTCTACCGAATCAGAAATTGACTTCCATCAATGCAGACCCGACCAAAGGGAATACCTATAAAGAGTATTTCGCCCAATGGCAGGAAAGGCAGAAGATAGTAGCTTCCGGCGATGAAGAAGCTTTAAGGAAGTTTGATCAGGATGATCGCACCAAGAACGCTTATCTGGGCAACTTCTCCAATCGACAACTGCAACTGCTGGATGAGTATCACAACCTGCCGCTGAATGAACGGGAGGACTTCCTGAAAGCCCATCCTGAGATCAATCAGAATCCACGTGAGGAATACCTGAGAACCCACCCAGAGGAAAATGCCAAGCTGGCCGTTTGGGGACAGGCTAATGTTCTGACCCAGAGAGCCTATGACATGACCGTGCAAATGGCTATTGATCTGGATATACCGGATAAGGCTTTGCGGGATCACCTTCCTCCGGCTGATTTAGCCAAACCTTATTTTGATTACAACGAGGCTGTAGCAGAGTTCAGCGCTAATTCCGCCGAAGCTATGATCGTTCGTGCAAAGAACCCGAAACTTACAGAATGGCTGAAGTTGGAACCTGTACGGACTCCGATTGAAGCATTGGAAATCAACATCAAGAATCGTACTCTGAATGAGCAATATGATGGATACAGCGACAGGAATAGCCGGTGGTATATCGCAGACCCTGACGCAAGAGAAAACGCCCGTAAAGAATTCAGGGAGAACAATCCGGAATGGGTAGACGACCGTAAGCGGATCGAGGTCTATAACAATAACGGCAATGAGACCATTCTTACTGAATGGGTGGAGCACGACCGGATTCAAAGACAGTTTGGTGCTTCTTCTCCGGAAGCCAAACTCTATTTAATCGATCATCCGGAGACTTTCGAATGGGCTGTTGATAACGGCTTGCTGGAAGATGAAGGCAAAGACTGGAATATACCGGTGCTCAGAATAAATGCTCAGTACCGGCAGCAAGACGAATATTATAACTCCATCCAGAATGACGATCCCAGAATTCAGGCACAGCTACGTGAAGATTATCTAAATGCCAATCCGGAATACCGGATTGCCCGAATAGAACGGGACGGTTTAGAACTGGGAATCACCACTCCAAACCTGCTTAATGAATGGACGGAATATAACCAGCTTCCGGAGTATGGATACTGGCGCAAGCGGTATCTGAAAGAACATCCAGAGTTATTCGGTGAAGTCACCCGCTTGCAGAAAGAAAAAGGCCGGTCAGTTTGGGAAACTATCGAGCCTGATAAGATTCCGGCTGCTGAATACGACCAGATTTACGAACAGTATAAAGACCTTTTCGATCAGTACGAGAATGTGCAGGGCACTGCTACGGAAAGGCAGGCACAAAGGGAAGCCATGCTCAACGATAATCCCCGCTTCAGAGATGCTTATTACGCAAGGCAGGCTTATAAACTGTTATTCCCTGAAGAATTTATTGCCAATTATGTTGAGTATTACCGGATACCTGAGTCCGGATATGCCGATGAACGCTACTTAAAAGAGCATCCGGAATTTTATGCGGAGATGTTCAGACGGAAGGAATGGAAAGACCCGATAGATTTTGAGAAAGTACCGTCCGTGGAACTGGAACGGCTGATTAATATTTATGACAAACTGCCGACATCCGGCAAGCAGCGGGAAGCCTACCGGAAGGAATATCCGGAGTTGGATGAATGGCTGATGAAGTACAGGGGCTTGAAACCTGTAGGCCATGCCCATAAAAAGACTTCCGAAAGTGAAATTATCGAGAGAATGGAAAGCCGGAAATGGCAAGTAGAGCAAATAAAAAGGCTAATAGCAATGTTGCGGTAAACTCACGGAATGTTTAGCGTGAGTCGAATAAAAGATACGGAGGTTTAATCAATGAGTAAGGACGGTAATCCGCAGGGGAAGGACGCTCTTCCTGGTGCAAATGACACTAAGGGACAGCCTTCTGACCAGAATGGGGAGAACCCTTCTAACCAACCAAAGACTTTTACCGAGGAAGAGGTAAAGAAGATGGTGAGCGAACGGCACTCTACACTGGACAGGCAGATAGCTGACTTAACCAAGCAGCTAACTGATGCCAAATCTCAACTTAGCGCTTACCAGAAGGAAAAAGAAGATGCTGAGTTGGAAAAAGTCAAGGACGATCCGGAGAAGTTAAGTGTCTATCAGTTACGCAAACAGGCCAGGGAACTTACAGAGATAAAGAAAGGACTGGAAGAACGGCTGGCGCAATTAGAATCCGAACTGGAAGAAGAGCGCAAACTGAGCGCACCCTTGAAAATAGCCCCACTCGTTAAGGAAGTGGCTGAAGAGTTCGAGGGTTTAGACCCTGATAAACTGGCAAAACTGGTTGTTATCGCAAAGGTAACTTCCAAAGAGGACATCAGGGCTATTGCGGAAACGATAGGCACATTAAAAGAACCGGAGGAGTCTGGCAAAAAAGAGGACTTCAAGCCTTTTTCCGGTAAAGGAATAGGTGGAGGAATTGATATCTCTAAAATGACCAGTTCTCAGCTTATCCAGATGGGATTAGAGGCTGAGAAAAAGAAACGAAATTAACAAAAGCGAGGTAAATAACAATGGCTTTAACATTAGAAGATTATCAAAAGCTGGATACCGACTTTATCGTAAAAGGTCTATATTACCATATCCGCAGGGCTGACCAGGGCTTTTTGAGCAGGCTGGCTGTCCGGCCTTTCGCCGGTAATGGCATGAAATACAACGTCAAGACCAGTCGTGCTGCAATCTCCGACATTCTTTACAACGAGGATGTGCCGGAGTCCAGTGGGGATTTCGAACAGAGAAGTGCAGCGATCTATGTTATCGCTCACGATTCCCTGCTCTATGACGTACCCAAAGAATTAAATTCCACTCAAGACCCCTGGGTGGTACAACTGGAATCCGATATGGATGATTTCATGCATGCTGTCTGCACCCGCATGATTCGTGGGCAGACCTCTACCCTGGGAAATGCAAAGCAGGCAAAGGGCTTGCTGAAATTGATTGCCGAACTGGAAAGCGAGGCGACTACCGACCTGGATGGGGTCAATAACTCTCAGGTCATCGCCAACTCCGCCACTTCCGGCGCACTCACACTGGGCAAACTGGATGAACTGATTGATGCGGTAGACGGTTGCAATGCTCTCCTGATGAACAAGAAAACACGCCGAAAGGTAAATGCCCTGGCAAGAGCTTCCGGCTCTGTGTTGACTGAGACCCATAATGATTTCGGAGAGTTCATCACGAACTACAATGGTATCCCTATTCACCTGGACGAGAATATCCCTGACAATATGGATGATAATAGCTCTTCAGTCAATGCTATTGCCACATGGGATGCATCTCAGGTCAGCTCCTCCGGTCACGACAACAGCCCGATATTCGCCTTGAGGGTTGGAGATGAAAACGGCTTCTGTATCATGCAGGCCATTCCGTTCACTCTTGAACCGCCTTTCAGACATCAAAAGAAACTGGCTGATGTCCGGCGCAAGAAATGGTTTATGGGCTTCGGCCTGTTCGACAAATATGCTGCTGCCGTTCTGACCGGCATGAATCCTGGCGAATAAACATGAGGCTCTGGGAAGTGAGCCTGTAATCGCTTCCCAAGTAAATTAATTAAGCGAGGTAAATTCTTATGGCAACTGAAGTATTCATAAATACCAAAAAGACCAAACTGGGCGAGGCTTTAGGTATTAACCTTGTCCGTATCGCCGGTCTCGGTGGACTGGCCGCCGCCGCTAGTCCTACCATAGTGAACTACATCGAAAGTCCTTTTGCCGAAGATGTCTATATCCTGAGAGCGTGGGCGCACATCAAGACTGCGGATGCCCAGGATGCTGACATGGACATCGGTATTGCGGATGATAAGGATGGGTCTAACTGTGACGATTCCCTATCCACCAGCCTTGTAAACAGTGCAACAGGCGTCCTCAGACTGGCTGCTGCACAGGATGGTGCTGGCGTGGCCTGTCCTCTCTGGAAGAAAAAAGGCTCTTCTGCCGACTCTTTTATAGTGGCAGAACAGAACGGCAACGTGGACGCTTCCGCCCTGGAATACGATCTCTACCTGGAAGTTTTCAGGGCAAGCGATCTGCTGGATTAGAACAAAATGAGGGGAGGGCTTCGGCTCTCCCCCCAACAAAGGAGAAGATATGGCATTAATACCGGAAATGATACTGATGGACTTCCAGGAGCTTTGTGAGAACGAAGTCAAGAATCTACCGTCTACGATCCTGACAGATGTAGACGGCAATTACCTGGCTACGCTGATAGTACCACAGACTGATTACATCAAGATACAAGCCGAGTATATGGGGGAATTAAGCAACGGCGTGAAGCCGAAGGAGCAAGTGCATGGCAATTGATTACTCCAAGAATTTGTTTGACGATTACGGCAGGCCGATACAGGTTGCTTATGTTCCGGCTGGCGCAATTTACGAGAATCAAAAAAGCATGGCTGCTGATACGGCCACCAGGTTTGAAACAGCATCGAAGAAGTTGCGTTCTGCCAGAATCTACGTAACAACTCAAAACATGGTCTTTGGCGATTCTACCAATCAGAGATTGACCGTAGCTGCCAATGACTATTTTGACCTGGAATCTTTTGACCTGTCTACCCTCTATTTCAAAAACGCTTCTGCCGGACAGAACGGCACTGTAACTATCATAGGGGTAATAGAATAACAATGAAATTAACCGGAGGTAAACATTATGGCTGCTGGGACTTGGACATTAACTAATACAGGGCGTACCAAACTGTTGAATGGCACTTTTGATCTGGATAGCGATACGTTTAAGGTGGCTCTGTTCACCAGTTCTTCTAACATCGGGGCAGATTCAACCGCCTATTCAGGTCTGACTAATGAAGTGGCTAACCAGTTTGGTTATACTACCGGAGGCGTAGCGGTCACATTAACGCTCTCTGGCACGACAACCGTTAAGGTAGACTTCCAGACAGACCCGTCATGGGAGGCGAATGGCGGCTCCATTACTGCTCGATATGCGGTGCTGTATGAAGTCGGCGGAGATGTATTGGCGTACTGCCTGCTGGATAGTACTCCGGCTGATGTGACTGCAACCGACGGCAATACCTTGACTGTAGCTGCTCATACCAACGGAATATTCACGTTGTCATAAAGGACGCAAGAATGAACAAGGTTAAGCGTTTATTCTGCTCGAAGTGCCATCGCTTTATTACGAATTATACCCAAAATCTGCAAGGCACTCAGCTTATCAGGAATGGTAAGCCTGTTGGCGCAAGGGTAGCTTCTAACACATTGGTAATCAACGGCAAACCATTTACCGGCTACATCATCGGAGGTTAGAATATATGGCGACATTTGGCTATACATCACAAGGATCAAGTACCAGTAGCACGGTAGGCAGTCTGAGGGCTAATGTTGATGCCGGTTCCATCCATACCGCAGGGGCAGGGGAGACTATCACCAAGGCTCATATCTATGCGGTAAGGACTGGCGGTATGGGTACGGATACTATCCATGTCGGAGTCTATGTCTATGACTCTGTAAACAACAGGCCGACTACAAGGGTGGGCGTGATTGATGTGCCTGTGGATAACCCGGCTGGCTGGAAAGAATCAGGAGCAGTTAGCATAGCTCTTACCGAGGGAGTCACGTACTGCCTTGCCTTTGACCTCAACAACGATTCCGAAAACTATATGTACTATAACACTATGGCAGGTGATAAGTGCTCTCAGGATACCGATGCATCCGGCAATCTGCTACCTGCGAACTGGTCGCATGACAGCTACACCAATAGACAGTTTTCCATGTACGTGGACTACGAGGTGGAGGAAGAACCCACCAGCACTATAAGATATGTGGACAAAGACCACCCTTCGGCAGACGACTCAGGGGCAGGCACGGAATCGGCACCGTGGAAAACCATACAATATGCAGTCGGCGCTACTTCCGCAACACAGGCCGGAGATACTATCTATGTTAAAGAGTCTGCTACACCCTATACCGGCAAGGTCACTTTCAGCAAAGAGGGTTCTTCGGGCAACGTGCTGACACTGGCAGCATATCCGGGAGACAGACCGGTAATTGATTGTGATGGAATCGATCTGGGGACATCCGCTTCCGGTTCTTTGCAGGGCATTATCGAGATCATCAACAAGTCCTATATCAAGGTAGAAGGCATAGAACTGGTCAATTCTACCTGCATGGGCGTGACCGTCTATGAATCCTGCGACAATATCACTCTCAAGGACATGTATATCCATGAAACCGGCACTTGTGGGGTCTATGTATCCTGTACCTGGAACTCAGTTACTAAACGCCCATCCAACATCCTGATAGACG
>Ga0265295_1008528_pt1 | contig 11347 bp, 6 predicted proteins | sample Munlansysbiofilm_FD_192503 | JGI IMG/M metagenome (GOLD analysis project Ga0265295, IMG submission 192503) | Leachate microbial communities from a municipal landfill in Southern Ontario, Canada - Methane capture system biofilm | ecosystem: Engineered > Solid waste > Landfill > Unclassified ... | reverse complement strand
CGCTCAGAAATACAGAGGCTTTGCGGTCGATGAGATTCATGAGGATACTGGTACCGACAGAGGAGTTCGACACCACAAAATCGGCACCGGCGGCGTAGAGCTGATCGACGTTTTCATCGTCGTTTGCGCGTGCCACGATGCGGATATTTGGATGCATATAGCGACTGGCAAGGGTGAGAAATACGTTGGTGCTATCGTCATTGGTGGTGACAATAACTCCAGTGGCGTTCTCAATTCCAGCATCGGTGAGGGTGGTGCCAGAGGTGGCATCTCCGATTATGGGCACGTGTTTGTGGCACCTGCTGTTTTCGCTCTGATCTATGAGAACAAAGGGGGCAGGTTTGCGTTCCAGAAATGTCGCCGCCGCACAGCCGATACTCCCATGTCCGAGGACAAAGATCAGGTCGCTACTGTCGGGGTCGCCAATTAACTTCTCCAGTCCTTTGAGTTGGTCGCTACTCCCCGCAAGGAGGGCGATACTCTCATCATCAAGGATGCTATCCCGAGTGGGGATGGTTAATTGTCCCCGCTTCCACAGCCCTATCACCGAAAGTCCAGTTTTCTGCCGGATTTGTGCCTGCTCTAAGCTCATCCCCGCAAACGGGGTGCCGTTAACTGGAATCTCCGCAATCTGGAGGGCGCCGAAGGTATCAAGCACGTGTGCCATCGCTCCGCGCGTAGTAGCACGAGTGGCGAGAAAGCGCCCGAGGATGCGAGGCATAGCGATCACATGGCTTGCTCCAGCCTGACGCAGCAGCTCTTGGTGCTCTGGTTCCCGCGCTAGTGCTACCACGGGGGTATCACATAAAGAGCGCAGGGTAAGACATATATTGGCATTTTCTGGGTCTGACAGGTTCGCCACCACGTATAGTGCCGACTCCACCCGCAAACGTCGCATCACCCCTGCATCGGTGGGGGAACCGTACACCACCTTCAACCCCTCCTGTTCTTCCAACTTTAGTGCTCTATCGTAATCCTTTGTAACTATTACGAAGTTCATGTTTCTGCCATCAAGTTTTTTGGTGAACAGGCGGGTAGTTGAGTCGAGCCCAAAGATCACAATGTGCCCATGGGTGGTAATGGGCAACTCTAGCGTGGGGGTGTTGCGCAGGCGGTGCTCAATCCAAGGGGCGAGAAATAGACTCACCATCCCGAAGGGGAGAATAATGAGGAGAAAAAACACCCCGGAGATGGTTACCACCGCCGCAAAAAAGTAGCCAATATCGGTACTAAAGGTGATATCTCCGAATCCGAGGGTGGTCATCACCGTGATGGCCCAGTAGACACCGGCAATAAAGGAAAACTCGCGCCCTTCAACATTCCACATGAGGTAACGGAAAATGCCGGAATACGTTAAGATCAAGGCCGTGAGGAATATAAAGTAGAGAAACAGCACTTTAAGGTTCTGCCGTGCGCGTCCACGGACAAAATATGCCAGTTGGCCGGCAATTGATTTCATACAAAGCTCCTAGAATGATTTTTCTGCATCATACTTGAAATGTACCCTTCAGTGCCACCTCATGTGTACGGAAAAGTGGTACATGGGACTCAAATTTTTTCTTGACCCTGGTGTGCCACCCCACTATACTGACTGACCACTCAGTCGAAGGAGAGTTTGGGTTACAATGACATTAGCGAACAAGAGCAAAGAGAAAAAGCGGGAGGCTCTGTTGGGTGCAGCCCTTGAGCTGTTTGCCGAACAGGGGCTGAACCGCGCCTCCACTGCGCAGATTGCAAAGCGCGCTGGGGTTGCAAGCGGTACGTTGTTTTTCCATTTCAACAGCAAAGAAGAGTTGATCCACGCGGTGTTTGCGCAGGTGCGGGCACGGACTGAAGCTGCCCTCATTCGAGATGTGCAAAGCAGCATGCCGGTGCGGGAGCAGGTGATCATGCTGCTTACCAACCTGCTGCGCTACTTCCTCGACCATCCGGATGAGTTTCGTTTTATGGAGCAATTCCATTTTTCCTCTTTCAATACCCTGAACCGGGAATTGCATTCGGACAAAAGCTATCTCCACGCGCTGATGCTGCGCGCACAGGAGGAAAAAATCATTAAAGATGCACCGAGTCTATGCCTAGAAGCGCTGGCGTTTGGCCCCATCTCCACCCTGGCCAAAGAGTACGCGAACTGCGGCACACCCATTGACAAATGCACCTTTGAGACTACCATTAGCGCGTGTTGGGACGCGCTAAAACGCTGATAGAATATGCGCAAAAACTGTGTAAAATAAACGTTAGTCCACATAAATTAAGGTAACTTCTGTATTTTTATTTTTTAAGTTTGACAACTACACCTGCCCTGTTACGTCGCAGCCGCAGAAGGAGGACCCGCAATAATGAGCGTTATATTTAGAGCACTCCCCACCTTTTTAGTTTTCTGCACCACCCTCTTTTTACTTCCGTTGGGTGCAAGCGCCAATCCCCAGCAAGGTCAGGGGCCTAAACCTGTAGTTGGCGTGATGGCGGCTACAGAGCGAGATGCTAATATCCCAGAGAAGTATATTGGGCATGTGGAAGCAGTAGAATCGATCAATCTTATGGCGCGTGTGAGTGGCTATCTGGAACAGGTTAACTTTTCAGAAGGGGCGCAGGTTAAAGAAGGGCAGGTGTTGTATGTGATCGAGCAGGCACCGTATAAAGCCCATGTCGCTGCGGCGCAGGCAAGTGTAGGTGCAGCTGAAGCTGATCTATTCAAAGCGAGCACCAAACTCAAGCGCCTACGCGCTGCGGGACCAGGAAGTATCCCCCAAACCGACATGGACGATGCTGATGCGGCGTACAAGCTGGCGCAGGCACGGGTGTTGGAAGCGCAGGCACGTTTGCAACTTGCTGAGATCGACTTGGGTTACACCACCATCAAAGCACCATTGGATGGGCGGATCGGCAAGAGCTTTTTTAAACGTGGTGATCTTATCAGTCCGGCGTCTGGTTCAATGGCAGAGGTGGTGAGCATCGATCCGATGCGCGTGCTGTTCTCTGTCAGCGAACGGCAGACAGAAATTATCCGCAAAGCCGCTACCGATGCGAGCAACCCTACTGCAAAGCCAATTCTCAAAGTTCGCGTGAGTAGCACCGCCGGGGAAGAATATCCCCATACCGGGCGGGTGGAATTTATCGACAACAAGATGGATTCAAGCACGGGTACCATTGCTATCTGGGCGATTTTTCCCAACCCAGATGGGGAGCTATACCCCGGTGAATATCTGAATGTTTTCCTTACCCCTGCGGCTTCTTTGATGCAAATTTCCATTCCGCAGGGTGCGTTGCAGCGTGATAAGGATGGCCCCTTTGTGCTGGTTGTGGATGAAAATTCGAAGATTGAAAAACGCCAGATCCAAACGGGGCGAAGCAGTGGACGCAATCTGTTTGTCACCTCCGGACTGACCCAGGGAGAACTGGTTGTTTACGAAGGGATACAGAAGGTTGTTCCTGGTATCGAGGTAAATGTTCAGCTCCAGGAAGATAAGGATAACTAACATATGTTTTCTAAGATATTTATTGAGCGTCCGCGCTTGGCGATGGTTATTGCCATTGTGATCACCCTGGCTGGCGGGATAGCTATAACCGCGTTGCCCGTGGCGGAGTATCCCTCCATCACCCCGCCGACAGTGCGGGTCAGTGCGGTGTATCCTGGTGCTAGTGCCCAGGTAATCAAAGATACCATAGCTGCCCCTATTGAGCAGGAGATGAATGGGGTCGAGGATATGTTGTACATGTCCTCAGACTGTACCAACAACGGCACCTATTCCCTTGAGATCACCTTTGATGTTGACTCCGATCCCGATATCGACCAGGTCAACGTGCAGAATAGGCTTCAACTGGCGCAGTCGCAATTGCCTCCGGAAGTTGTCAATTTGGGGATATCGGTGCGTAGGCGTTCTTCCGATATGCTCGGGGTGGTCAGTTTCACCTCGCCGGGGGGAACCCATGACCGCTTGTTTATGAGTAACTATATAAGCCGTACCATCAAGGATACCCTGCAGCGTATAGATGGGGTCAGTGATGTGTTTGTGTTCGGTGAGTTTGAATACAGTATGCGGATCTGGATGGACCCAGATAAACTCTCAGCCCTTGGGATGAGCACGAACGAAGTTATTAGCGCCATCCGGCAGCAGAACGTTCAGGCCACCTTGGGCTCTGTGGGCACCGTCCCCAGCGTTGAGGGGCAGCAACTGCAATACACCCTGAACGCCAAAGGACGCTTGGACTCAGTAGAAGAGTTTAACGAAATTGTGCTCCGCACCAATGATCGAGGTGGACTGGTGCGTCTCAAGGATGTGGCCAATGTAGAACTGGGGAGCAAAAGCTACAACACTGGCGGCAATCTCGACAACAGTGAAGCGGTTAGTTTAGCGCTGTACCGCTCTTCCAGTGCCAACGCGGTTGCAACTATGGAGCGGGTGCGCGAAGTTCTCAAAGAGCAGCAACCAATCATGCCTGATGATATTGCCTTCGTCATTCCGTATGACACCACTGAATACGTCAAGGAAGCGATTAAAGAGATCAGCTTTACCCTAGGGTTGACCTTTTTCCTGGTGGTGCTGGTTATTTTTGTTTTTCTGCAAAATATTCGCGCCACCCTTATCCCTGCCGCCGCGATCCCGGTCTCTATCATTGGTACCTTTGCGGTGCTGTTGGCGCTGGGTTTCAACATAAACACCATAACCCTGTTTGCCCTGATTCTTGCCATCGGCTTGGTGGTGGATGACGCCATTGTGGTGGTGGAGAACGTGTACCGCATCATGGAAGAGGAAGACCTAGAGCCTAAAGAAGCCACGCTGAAAGCGATGTCTCAGGTTACCGGTCCAATCATTGCTACCACTTTGGTGTTGCTGGCGATTTTTGTCCCTATTGCGTTTATGCCTGGTATCACCGGGCTGTTGTACAAGCAGTTTGGCGTTACCCTGTGCGTTTCGGTACTGATCTCTTCGCTGTGCGCCCTTACCCTGAGCCCCGCAATGTGCGGTCTTATTCTCCAAAAATCCCAGCCACATAGGCGTGGTCCGCTGGCGTGGTTCAATAAATTTATGGATTTTTCGCGCAATACCTACGGTGCAATTGTGGCCTGGCTGATCCGTAAAACAGTCGTAGGGGTGGTACTGTTTCTCCTTATGTGCGCAGGTGCATGGTTTCTGTCTGGCCATATCCCAACCAGTTTTCTCCCCCAGGAAGACCAAGGGGGGTTTTTGATTGATGTGCAACTCCCTGAAGGCGCCACATTGGAGCGTCTTGCCGAGGTTAACGCCGAAGCAACACGCCGCCTCCTGCAAATAGAGGGGGTGGAAAGGGTTATCGCCATTGACGGCTTTAGCCTCTTGAGTGGCCAGGCGGAAAATGTTGGATTTATTATCGCCGACCTTAATCCATGGGCGGAGCGTACGCGCGCCGATCTGCATATCGACGCCTTGGTACAAAAATCTGTGCAGGAGCTAAACGGAATTTCCACTGCCACCATCCGTGCGTTTGTTCCCCCACCCATTCAAGGGCTTGGGGTTACTGGCGGCTTTGACTTCCGTCTGCAGGCATTGGAAGACCAGCCCCCAAGTGAACTTGCGGCGGTTGGTCTCGGGTTGGTGATAGCGGCAAACCAGCATCCGGCACTAAATATGGTGTATACCACCTACAGTGCCAATACACCGCAGGTGTGGCTGGACCTGGAGCGAACTCGGATGCAGGAGTTGGGGGTTTCAACCGCTACCCTGTTTGCCACCCTTAATCAGCACCTGGGCTCGCAGTACGTCAACGACTTTAACCTCTACGGACGTACCTATCAGGTAAAAGTACGCGCTAAGGAGAATTTCCGTAAAAGCCCGGATGATATCCGTGATCTGTATGTGACTAGTGATTCTGGTAAAGAGATCCCAGTGGAGAATCTGTTAAATGTCTCTACCATCCTTGGTGCGAAGGTGATCAACCGCTACAACCAGTTCACCAGCCTCACTATAAATGGGCAGGCGGCACCGGGTTATTCGTCGGGTCAGGCGATGGAAATCATGGAAGAACTCGCAGCTGAGCATCTGCCCCCCGGCTATTCTTTTGAATGGTCCACCATGTCGTTGCAGGAGCAGAAAGCCAGCGGTACGGTGGGATATCTGTTCGCACTGGCGCTTATCTTTGCGTATCTGTTTCTAGTGGCGCAGTATGAAAGCTGGAACCTCCCTCTGACCATTGTCCTCTCGGTTATTGTTGCAACCTTGGGAGCCTTGGTGGGGCTGTGGATAACGGGGATCCCCATGTCGATCTATGCCCAGATCGGCTTGGTGTTGCTGGTTGGACTAGCGGCGAAGAATGCCATCCTGATTGTCGAATTCTCCCGCGATCGTAAAGTGGAGGGGGCGCGCACTCGGGACGCTGCTATCGAAGGTGCAAGGGTGCGTTTTCGTGCGGTACTCATGACCGCCTTCACCTTTATCCTCGGGGTCGCACCACTGGTGTGGGCCATAGGTGCTGGAGCCACTAGTCGGCGCCATATTGGCACCGTGGTATTCTCTGGGATGGTTGCCGCATCGACTGTAGCGTTGTTGATTATTCCGGTGCTGTACTATCTGTTTCAGAGTCAGCGGGATAAAGCGGCCGCCTGGAAACAGCGTCGCCGCGAACGTCTGGCAAATCAGACTCTCAAGTAAAAGGTAAGGATATTATGAATATACATAGTCAGCATATTGTGCAACATCACCTCAGGGGGACAGCCTTGCGGTGGTTGAGCCTTATCTTTATCGCCCTCTCTTTAAGCGCATGTGCGGTGGGGCCCGATTACACCAAGGTGGAACCGGCAGCACAGGAGGAGTGGTACGCCACCATGGAGAGGGGGCTTGCGGCAACCACGCTGCAGGAAAATCAGCTCGCTACCTGGTGGAACCTGTTTGAAGATCCTCTTCTGAGTTCTTTGCAACAGCGTGCCATAAGGGAAAACCTGGAACTGAAGACCGCGTTCTCACGTCTGCAGCAGGCACGCATCAGCCGTGGGATAAGCAGAGCGGATCACTTCCCCAGTTTGGGCGCTGAAGGGTATTTCCAGCGCCAGCGCAGCAGTGAAAACCTCGGGAGCCCCGTAGGGGGGCAAGAGAACGACTGGTATATGGCGGGGTTAGATGCCTCGTGGGAGCTTGATCTGTTTGGCGGAATCCGGCGCTCGGTGGAAGCGGCACAGGCAGAGCTTGAGGTGAGCACAGCGGATATGCATGGAGTGCTTACCAGCCTCACTGCCGAAGTGGCGTTGAACTATATTGAGCTGCGCACCTACCAGCAGCGCCTCCAGGTGGCACATAACAATATAACGACCCAGAAGAAAACCTATGATCTGAATCAATCACGTTTCGACGCTGGCCTGATCGACGAACTGGCGTTGCAGCAATCCCTGCGTAATTTGGAGCAGAGCAGAGCACAACTTTCTCTCCTGGAGGGGGCAATCCGCACCGCAGAGAATAACCTCGCAGTACTGCTGGGGCAGTCTCCAGGTGCATTGCGGGCGGAGTTTGCTTCCATTGGCACCATCCCCGAAGCACCTGGCACGATAGCGGTGGGGATCCCCGCAGAAGCGATGCGGCGCCGCCCAGATATCCGCGCAGCAGAGCGGATGCTTGCCGCACAGAGTGCGCGCATCGGAGTTGCTACCGCCGAGCTCTATCCAAAACTGCGCCTGCTCGGCACTATTGGCTTGGAGGCGCTGAACTCTGGGAGCGACTTTTTTGACTCCGGGAGCCAGTTCTGGGGCATCGGGCCGGGGATTTCGTGGAACATCTTTCGTGGCAATGCCCTGCGCTTGAATATTGAAATGCAGGAAGAAAAATACACCGAGGCACTGGCGCAGTACAACTTAAGTGTGTTAAAAGCGCAGCAGGAGATTGAAAATGCCCTCACTGCCTACGCCAAGGAACAGATTCGCCACGAGCATTTGGCGAAAGCGGTTACAGCGGCGCAGCGCACCGAATGGCTCGCGCGCGACCGCTATAATGCCGGACTGGTGGACTTCTACATCGTCCTAGACGCCCAGCGCGCCCTATTCCAGATTGAAGATGAACTGAACCAGAGCAAAGGGGAAGTGGGAGCTAACCTGACTAGAGTTTATAAAGCTATCGGTGGTGGGTGGCAGGGAGTTGAATAGCATGAAACGGTCGTTGCAGTTTCTGGCTGGCGTGACAGGGATAGTTCTGATGTTGCTCAGCTCTGGGTGTAAGTCTCACTTTGTGGTAGCTACACGCGCTGACAGTGAACGCTTTGACACTTTGATGGAACGGGAAGAGCAGCAGTTAAACCAGTTGCAATATCTCACTGCTCAGATTGAAGAGATGCATACCGTTCTGCTTGAAGAGCAGAATATTAAAGTGCTGCACCTGCAACAGCGCCTGGAAACCCAAGAGCAGGAGCTGCGCACGCTGCAGCGCGCGCTTGAAGATCTACGCCACAGCAAAGAGTCTGCGGTAGTGCAGTTCAACGATGTGCGCAGTCGGGTGGTAGTCTCGGAACCGGAGGTTGGCGCCACTGGTGATGTAGCAGCTAGGCCAGCAGGAAAGCAAGTGGTTGGTGCAGTGGAAAAAGTGCTTATAACTCCGCCGGGGCTGGTGTTGCCGGCGCGGATCGATACGGGTGCTGCCACTTCATCCATCGATGCGCGCAACATTGAAGCGTTTGAGCGTAACGGTGACTCCTGGGTGCGCTTTTTTATGCTCAATCCCGAAAGCGGGGAAGAGGTTGGAATCGAATGTAAGGTGGTACGCAGGGTGCGCATCGTACAGGCGATAAAAGATGAAAAAGAACGCCGCAAGGTGGTAGAGCTTCTTGTAACTTTGGGCAACAGTGTGCGTACTGCTGAATTCACGCTTACGGATCGCTCGCACATGGAATACCCTGTGCTTATCGGGCGCAATATCCTTATGGATTCTATGACTGTTGATGTAAGTAAAAAATATATCTCAACCCCAATTCCGCTGGCACCCTAAGCATTCACCACTATCTAGGTCCTCAAGATGCCCCGTGCCCTATTCTATACCCTGATTTTTGTCCTGTTTATCACTGGCATTAGCCTGATGTGGCTGCGCCATACCCAGACAGAAATTCCCCTCTTGCCTGGCAAACAGGTGACGGTATGGCTGGTAGAAGCGCGCGTAGCTTTTAGTGCTGGCGGCAACCCCGTTGAAGTGAGTCTGGATATCCCCGACAGCGTCCCAGGGTATAGGACGTTCAACGAACAGACTGCTTCCCCGGGGTATGGTTTTTCTGTCTTGGATGTGGATGGGGACCGGCGCGCCGTGTGGTCGATACGCAACGCCAGTGGGCCGCAGACTCTATACTACAAGCTGATGGCTCGAGCTGATCAGGCCGCCAGCAGCGAAAACCTTACTCCCCCCCATCCTGTGGTAGAAATATTTTGGGAAGAATCACAGGGGATTGCCGCGCGTCAGGTGCTGGCTCAGGCCTACTCTCAATCGGATTCACACCTTAGCATGTGCCGCGAACTGATCAAGCAGGTCAATGCCACTGAGAAGTCGCAAAACATTGCCCTGCTGCTATCGCAAACCCCACCAGTGCTGCTGCTGAAGAAACTCCTCAACTACGCCGACATTCCCACGCGGATTGTCAATGGTTTATATCTGGAAGAGAACCGCCATAACCTTGAACTCGAACCGATGCTTGAAATCTACACGGCAGAGCGCTGGGTTATGCTCGACCCAACTACAGGTCAGCATGGGCGTCCGGATAATTTCTTTTTGTGGGATCAGGGCGGTACGTCGATCCTCGATGTAAGCGGCGGGCGTAATTCTAGAGTTAGCTTTGGTATCAGTGCCCAAACCATCTCTGCTAAACAATTGGCGCATACCACTGCTACGCCGGGACACTTCACCTTTTTTGATATGCACAAACTGCCGGTGGAAGAGCAAAATATGCTCAAAGTTATGCTGCTGCTGCCGCTGGGGGCTTTGGCTGTCGTATTTATGAGCATCATTATCGGGATCCGCACCTCGGGCACCTTTATGCCGATTCTGATAGCCCTTTCATTTTTGCAAACCTCGTTACTTCCAGGAGTGCTCAGCTTTGTTGCCATTGTGGCGTTTGGGCTCCTGTTGCGTAGCTATCTGTCCCATTTTAATCTTCTGCTGGTGGCGCGCATCTCAACCATAGTGGTTTTAGTCCTTGTGATAGTTGTAATTTCCAGCCTGTTTGGCTATCAAATCGGCATCAACACCCGTATGAGTGTAACCTTTTTCCCGGTAATTATTATTGCCTGGACCATTGAGCGGATGTCGATTCTGTGGGAAGACGAGGGTCCGCGTGAGGTGTTGATTCAGGGTGGAGGCAGTCTTATTGTCGCTATCTGCGCCTTCATGCTGATGAGTTGGCCGCTGGCAGCCCACTTAAGCTTTAATTTTCCTGAAATTAATCTCATCATCCTTGCGTTAATCATGGGGATGGGGAGCTACACCGGCTACAAACTCACAGAGCTGCGCCGTTTTCGGGCACTGCGGCTGAAGTTGAGGCTCTAATGTGGTACACCAGTATGCGCAGGTTGCGCGACCTCGGCGTTTTGGGGATGAATGCGCGTAATATCAACTATATAGGGCGCTATAACCAGCGCAAGCTCTATCCGCTGGTGGATGATAAACTCAAAACCAAAAAACTCGCGCAGCGCTACGGCATCCCAGCGCCGAAACTGCACTTTGTGATCAGAGAGCAGCACCGTCTGCGCGCCATTGAACAGCGCCTCCAAAATTTAGACGGGTTTGCCATCAAGCCCGCAAAAGGTTCGGGCGGGAAAGGGATTCTGGTCATCAGTGGGCGAGATGGAGATAAGTTTATCACCACCGCCGGTACCCCCCTCGGTATTAACCATATTAAACGTCACATCTCCAATATTCTGGCCGGGCTGTATTCTCTCGCGGGGACGCCAGATGTGGCTATCATTGAAGAACTGATCGAGTTTACCGATCTTTTCCGTGCTTATTCATTTCAAGGGGTGCCTGACATCCGCATTGTGGTATTTCAAGGCTATCCGGTGATGGCGATGCTACGTCTTGCCACCAAAATTTCCAACGGGAAGGCGAACCTGCATCAGGGTGCTATTGGGGTTGGGTTGGATATATGCAGCGGTACCTCATTAAATGCAGTGCAGTTCTCGGTGCCGACAACAATCCACCCAGATACCGGTAGTGCTTTGGAAAATATCAGCATCCCGCACTGGCCCGAGATCCTTTTGATGGCGGCGCAGTGCTACGATATGACCGGGCTTGGGTATATCGGCACTGACATCGTGCTGGACGGGACCAACAACCCTTTGCTGCTGGAGCTCAATGCGCGCCCCGGCCTTGCGATCCAATTAACCAACGGTTACGGTCTGCTCCCGCGCCTGCGC
>Ga0265295_1008527_pt1 | contig 11348 bp, 8 predicted proteins | sample Munlansysbiofilm_FD_192503 | JGI IMG/M metagenome (GOLD analysis project Ga0265295, IMG submission 192503) | Leachate microbial communities from a municipal landfill in Southern Ontario, Canada - Methane capture system biofilm | ecosystem: Engineered > Solid waste > Landfill > Unclassified ... | reverse complement strand
ATGAAAAGGGCAATTTCGTCGGTCCGACGGTGTTCAGTGGCGTGAAGGCCGACATGAGCATCTATCGTGAAGAAATCTTCGGGCCGGTGCTGTCCGTGGTGCTGGTCGATACGCTGGAAGAGGCGGTCGAATTCATCAACGCCAACCCCAATGGCAACGGCACGTCGATCTTCACACAGGACGGCGGCCATGCCCGCTATTTCCAGAACAACATCGACGTCGGTCAGGTCGGGATCAACATCCCGATCCCCGTGCCGGTGGCCTGGTTCAGCTTCACGGGCTCACGCGCCTCGAAACTGGGCGATCTGGGCCCCAACGGTCGCCAGTCGATCTATTTCTGGACCCAGACCAAGACCGTGACTGCCCGCTGGCAGGCACACCCACGCGAGATCAACACCACGATCTCGATGCAGTGATCCCCTTGGCCGCCCCTCTGCGAAGGGGCGGCTCTTCTCTTAGTAAATAATAAAAAGTAATATAAACTAGATTCTATATTCCATATAATGGCTCTTCCTATGGGGCCATTGCCATGAACCTGCAGCAATTCCGATTTGTCCGCGAAACGATTCGCCGCAATTTCAACCTGACCGAAGCGGCACGTTCGCTGTATACATCCCAGCCTGGCGTATCCAAGGCCATCATCGAATTCGAGGATGAACTGGGTGTGCGGATCTTCGAACGCCACGGCAAGCGGCTCAAGGGCCTGACCAAGCCGGGTCAGTCCGTGGCGGCGGTCATCGATCGCATCATGCGCGAAGTCGATAACCTGAAAAAGGTCAGCGATGAATTCGCCCGGCGCGACGAAGGGGCCCTGGTCATCGCCTGCACGCACACCCAGGCGCGCTATCTGTTGCCGCGCGTGATTCCGGCGTTTCGCGCGCGCTTTCCCAAGGTCCATGTGTCGTTGGCCGAAGGCAACCCCGAACACCTGGCCCGACTGGTCCTGCACGAGCAGGCGGATCTGGCCATTGCCACCGAGACCCTGGCCCAGACCCCGGGCCTGGTGGCCCTGCCGGTGTATGCCTGGGAGCACACCCTGGTGGTGCCGCCCGATCACCCCCTGACCGAACTGACCTCCAGCGCGGCCCGCAATCTGTCCTTGGAGCATCTGGCCCAGTATCCCATCGTGACCTATGACCGGGCGTTTTCGGGGCGGTGCGCCATCGACGCGGCTTTTGAGCAGGCGGGCATCGTGCCCGACATCGTGCTGGAAGCCATCGATGCCGACGTGATCAAGACCTACGCCGATATCGGCCTGGGCATTGGCATCATCGCTGGCGTGGCCTTTGATCCGCGGCGCGACAAGGGGCTGGTTGGCCTGCCCGCCGGTCACCTGTTCGGCCGGCACACCACCAGCGTGGCGATCAAGCGCGGGGTGTTCCTGCGCGATTTCGTCTACGTGCTGATGGAAATGCTGGCGCCGGAACTGTCGCGCGACGTGGTGGCCGATGCGGTCGCCCAACCGGCGCCCTCGGTGCGCGACGTCGCGTAGGGGCAGGGGCGCCGGTGCTGCGTCCCCGGGGTTTCGTTACAAAAAACAGGATGGATGGAATTGAATTTGTTAATGGTAATCATTATCATTTAAAATCAAAATCATGACCAAGCGCCGGCCATGCCCTGCCGGCCATCCCCAGGAGTTCCATCCATGGTGCAAATGCAATCCCAAGTCAGTGCATTGATCGTCGGCGCGGACCGGCTGGGCAATATCCCGGACCTGCTGCGCGATCACAATATCGCCATCCGCCATCACATCAGCGGTCGTGATCCCGCGCATCAGAAGAAGGCGCCCCCGCTGCCTTCCGGCACGGACCTGGTCATCCTGCTGACGGACTTCCTGGGGCACAACGTGATGAAGACCTTCCGCCTGGCGGCGCAGCGTGCCGGTATCCGCGTGCTGGCATGTCGTCGGTCAGTGTGCAGTATGCAGCAGGCGCTGGACCAGTGCGGTTATTGTCGGACGTGTCCGTTGCGTGAAGACGATGCGGCCCGATCAGCAGCGCGCGTGCCGTGCAAACGGCGCGGAGGGTTGGTCCTGCAGTCATAGGGAAACTGTGGGCCGAAAGACTCGCGCAGCATGAAAAAGCCCCGGTAGCCGAAAGGCTCCGGGGCTGCGTGTTACTGGTGCGGACGATTCAGCGCTTGGCGACTGCGCGCTTGGGGGCGGCTGTGCGCTTGGCCGTTGCGGGCTTGGCGGTTGTTGCAGGTTTGGTCGCTGTACGTTTGCTCACCACACGTTTGGTGGTCGAGTGCTTGCTGGTGGTTGTGGGTTCAACAGACGTGGGTTCGGCAGTGTCCGTCTGCGCCTGGAGGCGCCGGGCGCCGTTGTAGCGCTTGCGCCAGTAGGCCACGTCCATGCTTTCGACGCGGATGTTGGCCCCGGTGCGCGGCGCATGCAGGAATTTGTGGTCGCCCAGGTAGATGCCCACGTGCGAGAAACGGTGGCCCAAGGTGTTGAAGAACACCAGATCACCACGTCGCAGTTCGCTGCGGTCCACGGAAATGCCCTGTTGGGCCTGTTCGCGTGCCCGTCGGGGCAGTTTCAGGCCCAGGGATTTTTCGGCGGCGTAGGCGACCAGGCCGCTGCAGTCAAAGCCTTCGCCGGGCGTGTCGCCCCCGTAGCGGTATTTGACCCCCAGGAATTTCATGGCAGTGGACACCATGGTCTTGGGGACTGGGCTGGTGCCGTAGGTTTCGGATTCTGGGGTGTCGATGGCCAGGCTGCGCTTGTTGTCGAGCCAGGCGCCCAAAGGATCCGATTGAGTGCTGAGCAGGTAGGTATCGCGCAGCAGGTGATTGGATGAATGCGTTGCGTCAGCCGTCTGGCGTGGCTGGGTGGCGCATCCTGCCAGCGTCGCCAGGCCTGCGCATAGCAGGAATTTCAGGGTGCGGGTGGCCCAGGGGTGAAACGGGTGTGGCTGCGCTGGGGCGGAATGAGGCGGTGGCATGGGCGGATGGCTGCGGAGATGTCGTCGTCCGCAGCCGTTGTGTGCAGCCGCAGCGCTCGAATGAGCGAGACACGGGGCACGGGCAGGCCGGATACCGGACGTCGGATTGATCTGGTGGTTGCCCGCCCTGCGAGCAACCCTTCGAGTGTAGAGGATCGAGCCGGACGAGTAAAGTGAAAAAATCCACCGATGGCGTCAGCCTGGCGTCAGAATCGCACAGTACCTTCGGGTCAGGGTGTAGCATGTCACCCAGCCCTTTTCCCTAGAAACATCCGCAGCCTGCCTGGGCTGCAGGGTGACACCGGAGACGAACCCATGCAGAAAATCCGTGAATTCCATCGCCAGTCGATCCAGGATCGGGACGCCTTCTGGGCGCGCGAGGCCCAGCGCATTCACTGGGAAACCCCTTTTTCCCAGGTGCTGGACTATTCCCGTCCGCCGTTTGCACGTTGGTTCGTCGGCGGACGCACCAATCTGTGCTACAACGCGGTCGATCGCTGGCTCGAGACCCAGGGTGACCAGCCTGCCCTGATCTGGGTGTCCACGGAAGTCGACCAGGAAATCGTCTATACCCGCGCCGATCTTGCGCGCGAGGTCAACGCTGCTGCAGCCACCCTGCAGGAACTCGGGGTCGTGCAGGGTGATCGCGTGCTGATCTATCTGCCCATGATTCCCCAGGCAGCCTTTTTCATGCTGGCCTGTGCGCGGCTCGGGGCCATCCATTCCGTCGTGTTCGGCGGTTTTGCCGCGCACAATCTGGCACAGCGCATCGACGACGCCCAGCCCCGGGTGATCGTGTCCACCGATGCGGGTTCGCGGGGGGGGCGGCCGATCGCCTACAAACCCCTGTTGGACCAGGCGATCGCCCAGTCATCTCATGCGCCGGAACACGTCGTGCTGGTGAACCGGGGCCTGGCGCCCATGGACCTGACGGCAGGCCGAGACCTGGAATACGCGCCGCTGCGGGCGCGGCACCTGGATGCCCAGGTGCCAGTCGTCTGGCTGGAATCCAGTGCACCCAGCTATATCCTGTATACCTCGGGCACCACCGGCAACCCCAAGGGCGTCCAGCGGGATGTCGGCGGCTATGCGGTGGCGCTGTGCGCGTCCATGGAATACATCTATGGCGGCAAGCCGGGTGATGTGTATTTTTCCAGCAGCGACGTGGGCTGGGTGGTGGGACATTCGTATGTCGTCTACGGGCCGCTGCTCAATGGCCAGGCCACTGTCATGTACGAGGGCACGCCCGTGCGCCCGGATGCAGCCATCCTGTGGCGCATCGTCGAGACCTATCGCGTCAATGTGCTGTTTTCTGCGCCCACGGCGATCCGTGTGCTGAAAAAACATGACCCGGCGCTGCTCAGACGGCACGATCTGTCCAGCCTGGAACGCATCTACCTGGCGGGCGAGCCACTCGATGAACTCACCGGCCAATGGCTGTCCGAGGCGCTGGGCAAGCCGGTGATCGACAATTATTGGCAGACCGAGACCGGCTGGCCGATCCTGTCGGCCCAACCCGGGGTCGAGGAAGTCCCGACTCGTTTCGGCAGTCCGTCCTTTCCGGTCTATGGCTATGACGCGCGTGTGGTCGACGAAACCACGGGACAGGACTGCGGCGCCGGCCAGAAGGGGGTGGTGGCGATCGAACCGCCGCTGCCGCCGGGCGCAATGAGCACGATCTGGGGCAATGACGAGCGCTTCGTGCGCACCTATTTCCAGTCCTTCCCCGGGCGTCTCTGCTATTCGACTTCCGATTGGGGGCGGGTGGACGAGGATGGCTACTGGTACATCCTGGGTCGCACGGACGATGTGATCAATGTCGCCGGGCACCGCCTGGGCACGCGCGAGATCGAAGAATCGGTCAATACGCACCCGGCCGTGGCCGAATCGGCGGTCGTCGGGGTGACGGATTCGCTCAAGGGCCAGGAGGCCATGGCCTTTGCAGTGCTGCGCAACCCGGCCATGCTGGGGGAATCCGGCGTCCGTGACCGTCTGGAAGCCGAAATCAAGCGCGTCATCGAGCAGCGCAATGGCGCGGTGGCCCGCCCGGCGCGCATCCTGTTCGTCAACAGTCTGCCCAAGACCCGCTCGGGCAAGGTCCTGCGCCGCGCCATCGTGGCGCTGTGCGAGGGCCGCGATCCGGGTGATCTGACGACGATCGAGGATCCCGTCGCGCTGGACCAGATCCGCGACGTGTTGTGAGCAGCGACAGGGACAAAGCCAATCTGCGGGCCGGCTCGCCGCTTCGGCCCGGAGTGACGCGGCGCGAGGTCTGGTCCTGGGCGATGTACGATTTCGCCAATTCCGGCTACACCACCGTGGTGCTGACGACGGTATTCAACGCCTATTTCGTCGGGGTGGTGGCGGCAGGGGAACACTGGGGCACCCTGGCGCTGACGGCCGCACTGTCCCTGTCCTATCTGGTGGTGATGCTGTGGATGCCGGGCCTGGGCGCCTGGGCGGATGCCCGCGCTGGCCACCGCCGGCTGCTGTTTGCCAGTACGGCGGGCTGCGTGCTGGCCACGGCGGTGCTGGCCAGCGTGGGGCCGGGCGACATTGCCTGGGGCCTGCTGTGGCTGGCGCTGTCCAATGCCTGTTACTGCATCGGTGAATCGGCGGTGGCGTCCTTTCTGCCGGGACTGGCCCGGCCTGAAGCCATGGGGCGGGTGTCCGGCTGGGGCTGGAGCTTTGGCTATTTCGGCGGCATGTTGGCCCTGGGCCTGGCCTTATGGATCGCGGTCCGGGCTGAAGCCGACGGCCTGCCGGCCCAGGCCTATGTTCCCTGGGTCATGGGGATGACCGCTGTCCTGTTTGCCACTGCGGCGCTGCCGGCGTTTCTGTGGCTGCGTGAACCTGTTGTTGGGACGGTCCGGGAGCCGGTTGCGATGCTGGCCCGGTTGCGGGTGGCGTGGCGCGAGACCCGCAGGGATTTTCCTGATTTCCGCCGTCTGTTGCTGTGCATCGCCTGCTATCAGGCAGGGATCGCGGTGGTGATCACGCTGTCGGCAGTCTACGCGACCGAGGTCATGGGATTCGGCATGCAGCAAACCATGCTGCTGGTATTTCTGGTGAATATCGGTGCTGCGGTCGGGGCTTTCGGCTTTGGCTACCTGCAGGATCGCATTGGTCATCGCAGGGCGCTGGCCCTGACCCTGCTGGGGTGGCTGGCCATGGTGTTGTTGGCGGCCTCGGCGCGTGCTCTGCCGGTGTTCTGGTCAGCGGCCGCCTTGGCTGGATTGTGCATGGGTACCAGCCAGAGCGCGGGGCGCGCCATGGTCGGGGTACTGGCGCCGGGCAATCGTCCGGCGGAATTCTTTGCCTTGTGGACTTTTGCCGTGCAACTGGCCGCCGTGGTCGGCCCCCTGTTCTACGGTGTGCTGGTCTGGGCGACCGCAGGCAATCATCGCGTCGCCCTGCTGGCGACCGGGGGGTTCTTTCTGGCGGGGCTGGCGCTGCTGGGCCGTCTGGATTTTGAACGTGGCATCCGCGCCCGCGACGCGGGCAAGTAACGCCGAAGACCCGCCGGAGAGGACGGGTCACATTTGTCAGGGTCGAGTAAGCATCGTGCGGTACGGTTGTGGAAATTCAAACATAAAGTGAAACCATCACTGAACTCAGGAGCGAGCCATGACCACGGAGATTGAATCCATATTGGTGGAAAACCGGGTGTTTCCGCCGCCTGCGGACCTTGTCAAGCAGGCCAATGTATCGGGAATGGAGGGCTACCAGGCCCTGTGTGACGAAGCCAGACGCGATCCCGATGCCTTCTGGGCCCGCCTGGCCAATGAAAATCTGCGCTGGACCCGACCGTTCACCCAGGTGCTGGACGAATCCAATGCGCCGTTCTACAAGTGGTACCCCGATGGCCAGCTGAATGTTTCGGCCAATTGCCTGGACAAGCACCTGGGGACCCCGGTCGAACAGCGTGTCGCCATCATCTTCGAGGCCGATGATGGCCAGGTGACCAAGGTCACCTACAAGGAACTGCATGCGCGGGTTTCGCAATTCGCCAACGCGCTGAAATCCCTGGGCTACCAGGCAGGCGAACGCGCCATCATCTACTTGCCGATGTCGATCGAAGCCGTGGTCGCCATGCAGGCCTGTGCCCGCCTGGGGCTGATCCATTCCGTGGTGTTCGGCGGTTTTTCGTCCAAGAGCATCCACGAACGCGCCGTGGACGTCGGCGCCACGCTGGTGATCACCGCTGATGCCCAGCTTAGGGGCGGCAAGGTCATCCCGCTGAAGGCCGCCGTGGACGAGGCACTGGCCATGGGCGGTTGCGATGCCGTGCGCAAGGTCATTACCTACAAGCGTGCCGGTGCCGAGGTCCAGTGGAACGCCGATCGTGACCTGTGGTGGCACGACGTCATCCAGGGGCAGTCCACGGATTGCCCCCCGGTCGCCGTGGACGCCGATCACCCGCTGTTCATCCTGTATACGTCCGGTTCCACCGGCAAGCCCAAGGGCGTGCAGCATTCCAGCGCCGGGTTCCTGCTGTGGTCGCTGATGACCATGCAATGGACCTTCGATGCCAAGCCGGATGATGTCTTCTGGTGCACCGCTGATGTCGGCTGGGTGACGGGCCATTCCTATGTCACTTACGGGCCGCTGGCGGCTGGCGTGACACAGGTCGTATTCGAAGGCGTGCCGACCTATCCGGATGCCAGCCGTTTCTGGAAGATGATCCAGACACACAAGGTCACGGTCTTCTACACCGCGCCGACGGCCATCCGTTCGCTGACCAAGCTGTCCGAATCCGATCCCAAGGTCCACCCGAAATCCTTTGACCTCAGTTCCTTGCGCATCATCGGTTCGGTGGGCGAACCGATCAACCCCGAAGCCTGGGTCTGGTACTACAACAACGTCGGCAACCAGCGTTGCCCGGTGATCGACACCTGGTGGCAGACCGAAACCGGGGCGCACATGATCACCCCGCTGCCGGGCGCCACGCCGCTCAAGCCCGGTTCCTGCACCTTGCCGCTGCCCGGCATCGATGCGGCCATCGTCGATGAAACCGGCGAGGAAGTCGAGCGCGGCAAGGGCGGGTTCCTGGTGATCCGTCGCCCGTGGCCTTCGATGATCCGCACGATCTGGGGGGATCCGGAACGCTTCAAAAAGACCTATTTCCCGGAAGAACTCAAAGGCTACTACCTGGCGGGTGATGGCGCGCAGCGGGACAAGGATGGGTATTTCTGGATCATGGGCCGCATCGACGACGTGCTGAACGTCTCGGGCCATCGCCTGGGCACGATGGAGGTCGAATCCGCCCTGGTGGCGCATGAACTGGTGGCCGAGGCCGCCGTGGTGGGCCGCCCGGACGACACGACGGGCGAGGCCGTGGTGGCTTTCGTGGTGCTCAATGGTCCGCTGCCCCAGGGGGATCAGGCGGCTGCGGTGGCCAGGCAATTGCGCGATTGGGTGGCCAAGGAAATCGGCCCCATCGCCAAGCCGCGCGAAATCCGCTTTGGTGAAAACCTGCCCAAGACGCGTTCAGGCAAGATCATGCGCCGCCTGTTGCGCGTGGTCGCCAAGGGCGAGCCGATCACCCAGGACGTTTCCACACTGGAAAACCCCGGCATTCTGGATCAGTTGGCCCAGGTGCAGTAAAAAAGGGGCCGTAAAGCGTGTTGAACGGCGTGCTGCGATCCAGGACGCCGGACACGACCAGGGGGGGCGGGAATCATTCCCGCCTTTTTTCTTTTCGTTCCGGCGCTGCTGCACCTGCAATCTGATGCAACCCCTGCAATACGTGCGTGTCCGTGGCATCGGCCCGGCGTACCGTTGGTGCGGCAGGTGCGGGCTGTCAGTGCGCCAGACCCGGCAGCAGTGCCCGGGTGCCCGCGAACACCATTTCCACCGCGATGGCGGCCAGGATCATGCCCATGATGCGGGCCATGATGACGCGCATCTTGGTGGACAGCAGTTTGCCGATCGAGGCGGCAAAATACAGCACGGCGAACAGGGCGGCCAGGACGATGGCCAGCACGGCGCCAAAGGCCAGGTATTGCTTTGACTGGTGCGCCTGGGCTCCGTAGATGATCAGTGTGGCGATGGTGCCGGGGCCGACGATCATGGGAAAGGTCAGGGGATAGAACGCGGGGTTGTCCTCGACCTCGGCGCGCGCTGCCGGGCCCCCGGCGTTCTTTTCCTGGGTGGCGCGTTCGTGGGATGTGATCGGCTGGCCGTTGAGCATGGACAGCGCGATGCCGCTGAGCACCAGTCCCCCTGCGACACGGAAGGAATCCAGGCTGACGTCGAAGAAGCGGATGATGTGGCTGCCGGCCAGCGAGATGATGACGCACATCGCCAGGGTGTAGAGCAGAATGGCCACGGCCTGGCTGCGCTGTTCGGCCACGGTCTTGCTGGCCGTGATCGCCAGGAACAGCGGCAGGGTGATGAAGGGGTTCATGATGGCGAACAGCGCGCCCAGGAACTTGGTGGCGAAAGCAATATCCATCGGCGATGGGCTTGCGCCCGGCAGGACTGTGTGATCGGAACCGGGCGCCGCGCATGGCGCCCGGGGCGCATTTTACATGCCGTTGTAGACCGGGCCTTCGCCCCCCTGGGGCGTCACCCAGACGATGTTCTGGGTGGGGTCCTTGATGTCGCAGGTCTTGCAGTGCACGCAGTTCTGCGCGTTGATCTGCAAGCGGTCTTCGCCGGTCTCGGTCTTGACGAATTCGTAGACCCCGGCCGGACAGAAGCGGGCCTCGGGGCCGCCGAATTTTGCCAGGTTGACTGCAACCGGCACGGTCTCGTCCTTGAGCGTCAGGTGAACGGGTTCGTTTTCGTCATGGTTGGTGTTGGAAATGAACACCGAACTGAGACGGTCAAAGGTCAGCTTGCCATCGGGTTTCGGATAGTCGATGCGCGCGCATTCGGCTGCGGGCTGCAGACAGGCGTGGTCCGGCTTGGTGCGATGGATGGTCCAGGGCATCTTGCCCTTGAACAGCCACTGTTCGATACCCGTCATCAGCGTGCCGACGGTACGGCCTTTTTTGAACCACTGCTTGAAGTTGCGTGATTTGTTCAGTTCGGCATGCAGCCAGGAACGCTCGAAGGCCGCCGGGTAGGCGGTCAGTTCGTCGTGGCTGCGGCCAGCGGCCAGGGCGTCGAAGGCGGCTTCGGCGGCCAGGGCGCCGGATTTGATGGCCGAATGGCTGCCCTTGATCCGGGATGCATTCAGCATGCCGGCTTCGCAGCCCACCAGGGCGCCGCCGGGGAAGCAGAGCTTGGGCAGGGACAGCAGCCCGCCCGCCGTCAGCGAGCGCGCGCCGTAGGCGATGCGCTTGCCGCCTTCGAAGGTGGTGCGGATCGCCGGGTGGGTCTTGTAGCGCTGGAATTCCTCGAAGGGCGAAAGCCACGGATTGGCGTAATCCAGACCCACGACCAGGCCCACGGCGACCAGGTTGTCGTTCAGGTGGTACAGGAAGGAGCCGCCGTAGGTATCGGAATCCAGCGGCCAGCCGGCGGTATGGATGACCGTGCCGGGCTGGGACTGGGCGGGATCGACTTCCCAGAGTTCCTTGATGCCGATGGCGTAGCTTTGCGGGTCGCGGCCGGCGTCCAGGCGGTATTTTTCGATCAGTTGGCGGCCCAGGTGGCCGCGAGAGCCTTCGGCGAAGATCGTGTAGCGCGCCAGCAGTTCCATGCCGGGCTGGTAGGCGTCAGTGTGGCTGCCGTCGCGTGCCACGCCCATGTCGCCGGTCAGCACGCCGCGCACGGCGCCCGATTCAGTGTAGAGGATCTGCGCGGCGGCGAAGCCGGGGAACACGTCCACGCCCAGGGCTTCGGCCTGTTCGCCCAGCCAGCGGGTGACGTGTCCCAGGCGCACGATGTAGTTGCCGTGGTTCTTGAAACAGTCCGGCAGCAACCAGGCCGGCGTGCCGCGTGCGCCCGATTCGGTCAGGAACAGGATGCGGTCGTTGGTGACGGCCACATCCAGCGGGGCACCGCGTTCTTTCCAGTCGGGGATGAGTTCGTTCAGGGCCTGAGGGTCCATCACGGCGCCCGAAAGGATGTGGGCGCCGATTTCGGCGGCTTTTTCCAGTACGCAGACGCTGACGTCCTGGCCGCGTTCGGCGGCCAGCTGCTTGAGGCGAATGGCTGCCGACAGCCCGGCTGGTCCCCCCCCGACGACGACGACGTCGTATTCCATCGATTCACGTTCAGTCATGGATGCAATTCCCGTTGCTTGAATGAGCGTTGAGGGCACGCAGAACTCGTTCAGAGCGCCCTTGCGAGGCTGGTCCCCGCCGTGTTGCGGACCATTGTATTGCAGATCGTTATACTGCACCTTTGCCGCCCGCCCGGCAGGAGCCTATTCATGTCATCAGAATCCCTTGATATTCAAACACCTTCTGGGACGTTTGAAACCCGGATCGATGTGCGCTGGGGCGAAAT
>Ga0265295_1008526_pt1 | contig 11349 bp, 7 predicted proteins | sample Munlansysbiofilm_FD_192503 | JGI IMG/M metagenome (GOLD analysis project Ga0265295, IMG submission 192503) | Leachate microbial communities from a municipal landfill in Southern Ontario, Canada - Methane capture system biofilm | ecosystem: Engineered > Solid waste > Landfill > Unclassified ... | reverse complement strand
GGATACGCAGGGGTGCATGCAGTGCGAACGCTTGCAAAGAACAGATCGATCGAGATAGTCCTTATTGACAAGCATACGTATCACAATCTCCAACCCGAGGTGTATAACTATATCGCAAGCAAGTCCGATCTTACCGACGTAACGGTAGATTTATATACCCTGTGCGAGGGGATCGAACATCCGCGGCTTAGTTTTATGAACAAACGGGTCGTAGATTGCGATTTGGAGGGGAAAAAACTCCTCTTTAGCGACGGCGGTGCAATCTCTTACGATTATTTGCTGCTTGCATACGGCGCGCGCACCTTTTTCCCCCGTGCCATAGAGGGGCTCAAAAACACCGACGATCTTAAAAAACTTCATCGCGCTTTGATGTTCAAACAAAGTTTTGAGTGTTCGATGCTGCAAAAAGTGGAGGATGAGTGCAGCACATGCCAAGAGGGTCATATCGTGATCGTCGGTGCGGGGCTTAGCGGCGTAGAGATCGCCGCAGAGATGGCACATTTTTCCAAAAAGTTTTTTCAACACGGCACTTTCGCTTGCGACAATATGAAAATCTCCCTTATCAGCGGAAGCGGCGGTATATTAAAAGGGTTGCATCCAAAGCTCATCGCAAAGGCAAAAGAGCGTTTACATGCCTTGGGGGTGAACGTGATCGAGGGGGCGCATATGCAAAAGTGTGATGAAGGGTTTGTGTATCTGCAAGACGGGCAAAAACTCCCTTACTCCTTCGTTATTTTTGCGGGAGGGATCGAAGCTTCCAATATCAGCTCCAAAATCAATCTGCCTAAAAACTCCAAAGCGCAGCTTCTTCCAAACCGCTTTTTGCAGGTAGAAGGGTATGACGAGGTATTCGTCGCAGGGGATGCGGCGGAGGTTCGCGATGCTCAAAGCGGTAGGGCGCTTGCTCCTTGTGTGTTGGTAGCAAAACACAGCTCCGAATGTGCGGCTGAAAATATTTTGGCACGTATACAAAAGAGAGAACTTAGAGAGTGCAGGGCAAAAGTGGACGGCGTGCTCGTTGCTTTAGGGGGCAGATATGCCGCATGCGATCTTTTCGGCAAGATATTTATCAGCGGCTTTTTGGGGTATCTGCTCAAAGAGTTCGTGTTTTTACGCTATAAACTCCCTTTGCAGAGAATCTCGCGCTTAGGGTATAAGAAACATAAAAGAGGGGTGCAATAAAAGGTTAGTCAAAAGGTTTTGGCTCTCCGAAAAAGTAGCCTTGGCAAAGCTCTATGTCGAGCTGTTTGATCTTCTCGTAGATAGCTTCGCTGCTTACAAACTCCGCGACTACTTTGAGGTTTTTTATTTTTGCAAACCCGACGATAGTTTTGACGATATCGTATTTATCCTCGTTGACGTCGATATCTTTAATGAGCGAACCGTCTATTTTGATGGTATCGGCATTGAGCTTGAGCAGATACTCGAAATTGCTGTATCCCGTTCCGAAGTCATCGATGGCAAGGGTGCATCCGTAAGATTTTATCTTTTGGATAAACTCGTTTACCTCGGTAAAATTTTCGATCCCTTCCGATTCGACTAGCTCGAATGCAATGTTTTGCGGGGCGTTGCACCCTTCAAGCATCTCAAATATAAAATTTTTCACCATACTCGATTCTATATCCTCGATCGTAAGGTTGATGCCGCAACGTATCCCTTTGGTATTGACCATAAAAATCGCTTTTTCGATCACTTTCTTGGTGATCTCCACGTATTGGTTCGATTTTTTTGCTTTGTCCAAAAAGAAAAACGGGGAGATGATTTTCCCCTCTTCATCGATCATCCGCACAAGCGCTTCGTATTTGCGCGTTTCTTTGGTTTTTGTATCGACGATGGGCTGAAAAAATACGGTAAAACGGTCTTCTAAGAGTGCTTTGCGAATTTTGTAGATCCATTCGAGGTTTGATTTGTACTCCTCCTCCAACGAGGTTTCGTGGCTGAAAATATTAAACGAAAGCCCTTTAAGTTTTGCGTAGCGGTTTGCCAGATTGACGCTTGAGAGAAGTTGTGACGGATGTTCAAACGAGAGTGCTACGGTGGTGTTGATGTAGAAAATTTTATGATCGATAATCAATATTTTGTTGCTTAAAAAGGTATTGAGACGTACCATCTCGTCGATAAACTGCTCTTTGCTTAGGGTATCGCTAAAGACGATAAACTCATCCCCTTGAAGGTGGAAGAGTTTGTACTCTTCGCTCAGCTGCATTTTGATCTGCTGTGCCAACGCTTTGATCACTTTGTCGCCGATCACTTCGCCGTAAAAATTGTTGATCTCGTGGAAGCGGTTGATGTCGATAAGCGCCAAAGCTCCCTGCGTCGCATTAGCAAGGGTTTCGTTGAGGCTTAGACGGTTGCGAAGAGCGGTGAGGGTATCGGTGTGGGCGAGTTTTTCGATCTCCTCTTGTTTTTTGGTAATCTCGGTAACATCGTGTCTGATCGAGAGAAATTCACGAATATTCGAAGCGGAATCAAGAAGGGGTACGATCACCGTGTCGACGATGTAGTAATCCCCGTTTTTCTTTTTGTTTTTAATCTTCCCTTTCCACACCTGTTTGTTTTTGATGGTCTGCCATAGCTCCTTAAAGAGCTCTTTTGGGGTGTCGGGATGGCGCACGATGCTGTGGGGTTTGCCTAAAACCTCCTCTTTGGCGTAGCCGCAAAGCTGCAAAAAGTTTTCGTTTGCGTAGGTGATGATGCCGTGGGTGTCGGAGATGGTCAAAATAGAGTTTTCGTCGATCGCTTTTTGGTAGCTTTGCAAGGTTGCGTTGTACTCTTTGAGCTTTTGGGTTTTCTCTTGTATATCCGCTTTGAGATTCTCTTCGTAGGCTACCCTTTGGGTAATGTCTCTGGCGACGGCGATATTGTAGGTTTTGCCCTCTTGTACGATAATCTTGGCATTGACTTCTACGGGAAATTCGCTGCCGTCTTTGGCAATTAAAACCGCATAATCTATTGCCGTCGTGACTTTTTTAAGCTCTTGAAGATGTTGTGAAAACGCTTGGGAGGTTTTGATGGGTTTGCGTATGTTTTCGATGCCGATAGCGTTAATCTCTTCGAGGGTGTAGCCGAGTTTTTCGAGCGTCGTATCGTTGACGTACTCGACCGAAACTTTCTCTTCGTGGAGCTCCAAAATAAAAAAAAGATCATGAGAACGGTCTAAGAGCCGCGTAAAAAGGAGTTCATTGCTATTGAGAGGTTGCGTTGCCATCAAGATTCACTTTGTTCGGTTTTAAGATATTGTATCATATTCGCTTAGGTGTTTTATCGTTATTTAGAAAGAGCAAGAGCTTTTTGGTACGCATCCTCTATGGCACGGATACACCCGCTACGTACGTTTGCCTCTTCAAGTGCCGCGTATCCCGCTGCGGTGGTGCCTCCGGGGCTCATTACCGCATCTTTGAGTAAAGCGGGGTGCGACTCTTGGATAAGTGTGCCGAATCCCTCAAAAAGACCGCGCATCACCTCCATAGCATCGGTGCGCTTCATCCCCTGTTTGACGGCACCGTCCGCCAACGCTTCGGCGATAAGACACAAGTATGCAGGACCGCTTCCTGCGAGCGCCGTGGCGATATCAAGCTCTTTTTGGGTGCCTACCCAAAGGGTTTTGCCGATAGCACCGAGAAGCTCCTGCGCCTCCTCTTTGTAGGAGACATCCCCCGTGAGGGTCGTCATAGATTTGCCTACGCTCGCCGCAAGGTTTGGCATGGAGCGCACAACGGCATCGGCGGGTAAAAATGTTTTGATCTTCTCAATTGCAGTACCCGCCAAAACGGAGTAGATCACCTTGGCTTTGCCCTTAAGTTGCGGTGCGATCTCTTCAAGATTTGCGGGTTTGACACAAAGAAGAACTGTCTTGCCTTGTATATTGAAGCCGTGTAAAAGATGTTTGTCTATCTGCATCCCCAAAGATGCCTCAAACTGCTCCAATTTTGCAAGATCACGCCCGACCACTTCGATCTCGCACTTTTGTTTCAAGCCTTGTGCAATGCTTAAAGCCATATTGCCGTTGCCGATAAACGTAATTTTATTCTTCATCTTACCCTAACCTTTTTATGTTAGTATAACATTTAAAGAAGCCAAAAAGCTTTAAAAACGAAAGGAACCTATGCAAAGAATTGTAATCAAGGTCGGAAGTGCGGTGTTGACCGAAAATAACATGATCGCGAAGGAGAGAATGTTAAATTTGGTGAGTTTAATAGCGAAGCTCAAAAAAAAGTACGATGTGGTACTGGTAAGTTCGGGAGCGGTTGCGGCGGGCTATAGTGCTCTTAAACTCGATAAAACAAAGCAGATCGGAAAAAAAGCAATCGCTGCAGCGGGACAACCTATTTTAATGACAAGCTACAAAAAGAAGTTCGATATTTTTAATATCGATACGGCGCAGATTCTGCTTACGGAGGATGATTTCGATTCGAGAAAACGTACAAAGATGTTCCAAGATATTATCGATGCACATCTAAGCAACGATATTCTTCCCATCGTCAACGAAAACGATATCTCATCGACTCCCGAACAACTTTTTGGAGACAACGATCAGCTCTCGGCACACGTAGCACATGCCTTAAATGCCCAGATGTTGGTGATTCTCAGCGACATCGACGGATACTACGATAAAAATCCTCAAGAGTTTCCCGATGCAAAAATATACAGAGTATTGCACGAACTTCCCGAGGGAGTTTTAGAAGAAAGTGCGACTCCCAACAACGAGTTTGCAACGGGCGGGATCGTAACAAAACTCAAAGCCGCAGATTTTATTTTGCGCCACGGAAGAAAGATGTTTCTCTCAAGCGGGTTTAATCTTTCCTATACCGAGGAGTTTTTGTTAGAGGGCAAGCACACGCTTGGAACTCTTTTTGAAGCAAGAATGACAAACAAGGAGAAAGTATAATGGAGAAATTTTTACAAGAAGCCAAAGATGTAAGCCGTACGCTTGCCACATTAAGCGGGGCACAGAAAAACGGAGTACTTAAAGAGATGGCAAATGCCCTGCGTGCAAACGTGATGAACTTGCTTGAAGCCAATGCTTTGGATATGGCGGATGCAGAAAAAAACAATCTAAGCAGTGCGCTTAAAGACAGACTTTTGCTCGATGAAAAACGGATCGAAGGGATGGCGCGGGCGATCGAGGAGATCGCCGCGCTCAAAGAGCCCGTAGGAAGGGTGCTTGATGGGTGGGTTACCGAAACGGGACTAAAAATCGAGAAGGTGAGCATCCCTATCGGAGTGATCGGGATTATCTACGAATCGCGCCCCAACGTGACAAGCGATACCGCGGCACTTTGCTTTAAAAGTTCCAACGTATGTGTTTTAAAAGGGGGCAAAGAGGCGGAACACTCCAATAAAGCGATCGCCGAGGTGCTTAAAAACGTCCTTATCAGACACGATCTTCCCTCTTCGCTTATTTCGCTTATTCCCGATTCTTCGCGTGAGGGGGTGAATAAACTTATCAAGATGGATAAATACGTCGACTTGATTATTCCGCGCGGCGGCGAGGGGTTGATAAAACACGTCAGCCAAAATGCGACGGTAAGCGTCGTCAAACACGATAAAGGGCTGTGTCACACCTTTATAGACAAAGATGCCGATATCAAAAAAGCGCTTGCCGTGGTGCTCAATGCAAAATGCAGAAGGGTGGGGATATGCGGTGCGATGGAAACCCTCTTGGTGGACGATGCCGTTGCGGCGACTATGCTACCGATGCTTCAAACGGAGTACGCACGATTTGGAACGACGCTTCGCGGTTGTGCAAAAACGCGCACGTTTATCGACATAGAAGAGGCGAGCGAAGAGGATTTTCAAACCGAGTATCTCGATAACATCCTCTCTATCAAAGTCGTAAGCGGTGTCGGCGAGGCGCTGGAGCATATCCAAACCTACGGTTCGGCACACTCGGATGCGATCATTACCGAAAACTATACCACCGCCGAGGAGTTTTTAAACAACGTCGATTCGGCATGTGTGTATCTAAACGCCTCGACGCAGTTCACCGACGGCGGGGAGTTTGGATTCGGTGCGGAGGTGGGGATCAGTACCAATAAGCTCCATGCCAGAGGACCGATGGGGATTGAGGGGTTGACAACTTATAAGTATAAAATTTACGGAAGCGGTCAAACGAGAAAGTAGATTTCGGATCAAGTCCGGAATGACGTCAATGCAAGTCCGGAGTGACACGGAGGCGTTATTTGTTATACGCCTTGATGTCACGTAGAAGGTAGTGGAGGTGTTTTTCGTATTCCTCTGCGAGTGTTAGATAGCTTTTTTCCTGCGTATCGGCAAGCGCATCTTTGAGGTCGTGTGCGATAGCGTTGAGGTTTTTGGCTCCGATATTGGAGGTGATCCCTACGATATCCAAAAGGAGTTTATCCGCTTTTGGCATGTCGCCGCTTGCAAGGTAGGCGTGGATCTTCTCTGCCGAATCGGAGTAGGTCGTGAGAAACTCGTTGAGTATCTCTTTGTAAAAACCTTCATCCCCGCCGCAGATGTTTAACCCCTCGTCTCCGTTGAGTTCGTTGGTCATAATCACTTCGATATATTCATCGGAGCTTTCCGTTTCTTCCCCCTCCCAGTACGCATAAAGGATATCGTAGAGCGAATCCATCTTAAGAGGTTTTTCAAGGTGTTCCTCCATCCCTGCCGCTTGCATTTTTTTGATATCGTCAGCCGCAGTGTCCCCGCTGAGTGCTACGACGAGAATATGGTCGTAGTCGGGGTTTGCACGGATTTTACGCGTCGCCTCGAATCCGTCGATGCGTGGCATGTGCGCATCCATGAGGATGAGCGTAAAGTTGCTGTCTTTTTTGAGAATATCAAGAGCTTCTTTTCCGTCGTCTGCGATAACGATCTCGATTCCCGTATCGGCTAAGAGTCCGCTGATAACCTTTTGGTTGATGAGATTGTCCTCGGCTACGAGAATACGCATCCCCGTAAACTCTTTAAAGTTTTGTTTGGTTATCTTGGCATGCGGGGGAACTTCCCGTTTTTTTCTTCTGGTTTTTTTAGGTTGTTGCTCTTGCTGCGGCGGTGTTGTCTCGACGACGCCGAAGCTTCCCTCCTCTTTGCCTCCGAACGTTTCGGTATGCTCTTCTGCTAGTACCGCTTGATCCATGGGAATCGTTTCTTGCGTAACGATCTCTTCGTTTTGTGCAACGACATCGGCTGTCTCTTTTGATGCTACTTGCGGAGTTTCTTGCCGCGGCGTTTGTTTCTCCGTGCCGTTTGGCGTCTCTTGTTCCTCTGCATCGTATTCGTCGACTACGATCTCTTGGAGAGGGTTGTTTTCCTCTTTTTTGTATTTTGATTTTTTAATCAAAAAATAAGCAACGATTGCGATTAAAATCGCGATCAATGCGATGATTTCAAACATAAATTCCCCTACCACGCTACTCTCCTTTTTAGAACTCGTCTCTTGAGTGTTTTGTTTCGTTGTTTGTGATGTCTGTGTAACTATATCTTCTTTTTTCTTTTGTGAAGCTATAATTTGTGCCGATTGCGCTTTGGATTCTTCGGTTTTTACGGGAAGCTCTTCGAGAGAGGGTTCTTTAACCAAAATGGGGTCTTCCCCTAGATAAACCTCTTCGTTCGTATCGACGATTTTCGGTGCAACGGTTTTGGCAGGTGCTACTACGGTGCTATTTTGGGCTAGCGTGCTCTTTTTGGGAGAGCCTTCGGTGAGGGGGAGCACATAGGTACCGTCGTAGCGCACAATCAGTTTGCTCAGAGCAAAACGCTCCAAAACAACATCGTCGAAAGGCTCTAAAGCAACGATGTAGTATTTTCCGTATTCAAGAACGTTTGTCGTAAGCTTGTTGCTTGTGACAAAAAGCTTAAAGTTTGCATCTTCGCCGATGAAGTTTTGCAACTCTTTTTCTGCGTTATGGGCGTTGCGCTCACTCGAGTAAGTGCCGATAACAAGGCGACTTTGCATGGCATGTACGAAAACAGCGAGGAACGAAAGGAGTAACAAAAATCTCATAAAAAGTCTCTTTTTCCGTTAAATTTGCCAAAATCATACACTAAGAAAAATTAAAGTATACAAAAATTTATGTATAATTCCCACAAAAAAAGAGGTTTTTAACGGTGCAGCAGATCCCCCATATTCCCGTTTTGTATCGAGAAGTGATCGAAACTTTCGAAGATATTACAGACGGGGTACTCATCGACTGTACCATGGGTTACGGCGGGCATACCTCAATGTTGCTTGAAGCCAACCCGAATATCCGCGTGATCGGGATCGACCAAGACAAAACGGCGATCGATTTTTCGACGCAAAGGCTTGAGAAATTCGGTGAGCGTATCGTGATAAAAAAAGGGCGTTTCTCGAACGTAATCAAAGAGATTCTTAGCGAGTGGGATCCTTCGCAAATCAAAGGGATTTTGGCGGATATCGGGGTCTCTTCGCTCCAGCTCGATCAAAAAGATCGGGGATTTTCGTATGAAAGCGAAACACTCGATATGCGTATGGACAAAGAAGCGCCCATAAGTGCCGCAGAGGTGGTAAACGGCTATTCGCAAGCGCAGCTTGAAGAGATTTTGTCTGCATACGGGGAACTAAGAAACGCCAAAAAAATTGCCTCGTTTATCGTGGCAAACCGCCCGTTTCACAGCGCAAAAGAGCTCTCGGAGAGAACAAAGCACCTTATGCCGCAGGGGAAAAAGATCCACCCCGCAACCCTTTTGATGCAGGCGATTCGCATTGAAGTGAACAACGAACTAGGGGAACTCCAATCGCTTTTAAAAACTCTTGAAGACGCCAAATTACCGCATGCCAAGATAGCGATCATCTCGTTTCATTCCCTTGAAGATCGGATGGTAAAACAAACTTTTGCCGCATGGGCAAAATCGTGCATTTGTCCCAGCGAAGCGTTTCGCTGCACCTGCGGCAACAACCATGCACTCGGCAAAATCATCTCTAAAAAACCGATCGTCGCACAAAACGACGAGCTTAAACAAAACCCCCGCAGCCGCAGTGCGAAGATGAGGGTGTTTCAAACGGAACTTTCATGAACGACAAAAGCCAGCTTCTTGACGAACTTCAAGAACTCAGCGATGCAAAAAAGAGACTCGATTTTACCTATTTTTTGTACGTGCTTTTTTCTATGGTTCTTATATGCCTGCTTTTTTTCCCGAAGATTTATATTCAGCAACAGATTTACTTTAAAAGCAGGGATATTTCGCGGTTAAAAAGCGAATACGACATGCTTAAAGAGGAGAACCAGCTTATTAGCTCCTCCATCGAAGAGATACGCTTTAAAAATCAGATTTTGGATACACTTTTTTAGATTTTATCGGAGCAGATATGATACGCCGCCTTTTAGAGTTTGCAATCGACAAACCGCTTCTTAACCACCTTTTTCTTGCTTTTATTTTTGCCGCTTCGGTGATGGCGTACGTCAATATCCCCAAAGAGATTTTTCCCCCTATGGCTATGGATAAGATAATTATCACGGGGGGATATGCAGGCACTTCCGCCGATGTTTTGGACAAAATGGTGGTGCAGACGATCGAGGATGATCTGCAAAACGTAAGCGAGCTTGAGATGATCGAATCGACGATTAAAAACGGTTCGTTTATGATTGAGGCGGATATCAAGCCCGATTCGGACAATATCAGTGTTCTTAACGATGTCAAGGATATCGTGGGCGCGGTGAAGAAAGACCTTCCCGCCGATATGTCCGAACCCGTTGCAAAGATCAACACCCATGCTTTTCCTTTGGTGTTGGTAGCCATAGCGGGAGACGTAAGCACACAGGAGTTGCTTGAAAAGGCAGAAGAGCTTAAAACCCAGCTGAGCCGTTTTAAGGAGCTGAGTGAAATATCGATCCGCGGGGATGCGGACGAAGAGCTTGTGTTGCGCATAGACGAGCAGAAAATTTTGGCGTACGGACTTGATCAAAGTGCGGTGGTGGGCGCGCTTAGAAACATAAGTTCGGTTTTCCCCGTGGGGACGATCAAAGAGCAGGGGAGCCATCTTTACATCTCTACGTACAACGGCGAAAAAACCAAAGAAGCGCTTGAAGAGAGCGTGATCGGCGTAGGCGGCGTCAAAGTTCGTATCGGCGATATAGTCGACGTTTCGTTTGAACTCAGCGACAAAACCGAACTTTCCCACTACAACGGGCAACGCAATATTTCGGTAAACGTTTCTAAATCGGAAGATGGAAACTCGATCGCCCTCGTTAAAGAGATACGCGCACTTTTAAAACAAAACGAAGAGCGCTACCCCCACCTACAATACGAGATTTATACCGATACGTCGGTATGGATCAAAAACCGTCTCAACACCGTATTTGCCAATATAATGTTCGGTTTGATGCTCGTGTTTATTTCGATGATGGTGTTTATCAATCGCGGGATCGCTTTTGTCGTAGCGATCGGTATCCCCGTGAGTTTTATGATCGGCTTGATCGTAAGCGAATTTTTGGGACATTCGCTCAATATGCTCTCGCTTTTGGGCGCTTTGATCGCTTTGGGGATGCTTGTGGATGAAGCGATCGTCGTCGCGGAGAATATCTACAGACATATGGAACACGGTATGGATCGCAGAGAAGCGGCTATCGTAGGAGCTGTGGAGATGTTTCCCGCAGTTTTGACCGCAACGCTCACGACCGTTTTTGCATTCTTGCCGATGCTGCTTTTAAGCGGCGAGATGGGGACGTTTATTAAGATTATCCCCATTATGATTACGGTGTTGCTGCTCTCCTCCCTTTTTGAAGCGTTCTATTTTCTTCCGCTGCATGCGCACGATTTTTTACGCGTTTCAAAAAAAGAGACACATGCCAAGAGGCTGTGGCAAAAGCTTTATAAATGGTACAGCCGTTTGCTCCATTTTTTGTTTCGTCATCGCAATATTTCGTTGGCATCGCTTGTTTTAGGGATTATCGCTTTGACGTTCGTGATGATGCAACATGCCAAGTTTCAGCTGTTTCCCGACTTCGATACGACGCAGGTGTACGTGCAGGGGAAAGTCGATATCAACAACGAACTTGAAGATACCGAAAAATACGTCACCCAAATAGAGAAGCTTCTTTTGGGCAAGCTTCCCAAACAAGAGGTCTCTTCGGTCACTTCGGTGGTGGGGATGCGCATAGATGCCAAAAACAAAGCGGAGATAGGGGAGAACCTGTTTCATATATTTATCGACCTCAAAGAGCGTGCTCCGAGCAACCTTTTTGACGCGTATATAACCCCCTATCTCTCGATTGAGTACGACGAAGAGGCGATGGTGCGCCGACGCGATGCACATGCCATAAAAGAGGATATTCAAAACTACCTTCAAGGGTTTGTACATGCCAAGGAAGAGGGCAAAGAGATTTTTGAAGAACTCGTGGTCAAAGTTCCCGGTGCAGGGGT
>Ga0265295_1008525_pt1 | contig 11351 bp, 7 predicted proteins | sample Munlansysbiofilm_FD_192503 | JGI IMG/M metagenome (GOLD analysis project Ga0265295, IMG submission 192503) | Leachate microbial communities from a municipal landfill in Southern Ontario, Canada - Methane capture system biofilm | ecosystem: Engineered > Solid waste > Landfill > Unclassified ... | reverse complement strand
ACTAGTAACTTGATCTTAATCAGCAACTTTTTCTTCAAATTAGTCTATAAAGAATAAACTTAAGTACAATAAGATACATGTTATACAGTTAATACTCATCAAAGATAATTTATGGACTAATCGTTGAAAAAAAAGAAAACTAACTATACAGTAAGTCTCATTAATATTTTCCTCACAGTTCTATCGTAATGTTTGGGGATACAGCATATGGGTGTTTTTTCTATTAGGATAAGTCGTGATCTGAAAGCTTTTCTTAAGGAAGAGGATCTGAACGACTTAACGAAAATAGGATCGAATATAAAGCAATTAAATAGGAAAGATATTAAGAAAATTCGTTCCACACTCCAGAAGTGGAACAGCCCTCAAGCAGTGTCCAACCTCCTGTTCCACCCTTCTCTCATACCCGGGGACATAAGGGCAAGCTGCATCCTTAAAGGGTTAAGAGAGAAGAAAAACTCTTATTATATCCTAGCTACTGTAGTAGGACTTCAGGGAATCAACTCTACAGAATTTTCGGAAGAAGAGAGAGATGATATAAAGAAGAGTTTGATTTTTATCCTCAAAACTTCGGGAGGAGTTATTTCAGCAAGGGCTTCCATTAGTATCTCTGATTATATCTCTTCTGAAGATGCTTTTACCATGTTTAAGCTCCTGGACCATCCTGATGATACTACAAAGCATAATATTTTATGCTGGTTAATAAGAGCCATGGAGGATAAGGGACCCGATGCGTTTATTTCAATGGTAAGAAGTAGCTGTATGCCTGAAGATGTCCAGGAGGAGGCAATAGAAAAACTCCACGAATATCTAAGGCAAAAAGAAGCTGGAGAATACAACTTATTTACAATGCCTCTTTATGTCAATATTCCAAATCTCAGGGAATATTGTAAAGACCATTAAAGTACAAAACACAAAAAATTCCAGATTCATCTCATCGGCGAGTACAGAAGGTTTACGGAAGGAGGCGGAAAGAGACAATAGAATAATTCCAGGAACATCTCAGGCAAAAAGAAGTTGGAGAATGCAGCTTATTTAGAATCAGCTTCATGTTTACATTCCGAATCTCAGGGATGCGCTGAGAAGTAGCTGAAATTTTTCCCTTTTGAGTAATCTTTATCTATTTATTTAGTTTTAGATACCCAATAACCTGGTAACCCGCCCCTTTGAATGATTAAACGAGAAGTGAAGATGATTAATTATCAATTCAACAAGATTCCAAGAAGACTCTTTTTTATAGTCACCAAGAGCTTTAATTCAATATTAAAGCTGCTTAATTGACTTCTCGGCTTTTGAGTTTGCGGGGCAGGAAATTAAAGAAAACTCTCGGAATTCTTCGTGCCGGCTTCTCATGCGTAAATCATTATTGAATCAAGTCTTGCGGTACCTGCTTCTGTCCAGTAACTGCAAACATCACAGTACTGGGTCTTACCATCTGAGCGCATTTTTAGATCAGCGTTGCATTTTGGACATATTTTTAGATGTTTCATGATAAATCCCTTGAATTTTTGAATTTTTTATTTTTAAGTTTGATAACGAGTCTTAAGAGAAGAAAACCGGAGCCGCAGTTTACCGTATCCCCCAATACAGTCTCTTCGAATACCATGCTCCCCCAAACATGTCAGATTCGAAGAAGAATCAGCGGCCTCCAGGTTATTCTTTTGGTGGCAGATAATACCCCACTTTCCAATTCGACTTCCCAACTCCAGCATATACTAATAAGCTAAATTATATAAAATAAATTATATCAAAAATTATTTTCAAGCAAAAAATAGTTTAACGTAAAAAATTTCAAGCCAATCATCACTATTTTCTTGAATACGACTATCAATAAAGTGCAAAGTCAAGAGCATCTGGTATTGTGACTGGTTTAGTGATTTGCAGACTATCCCAAGAATAATGAAATTATGGGGATAAAGAAAAATGTGGCTGGTAATATTGGTCTCAGAAAGGTCTTCACGATCAGAGGATCGATTAATATTCAAAGTTCGATATAGGGAGATAATTTCTAGTTTTGGATCAGCTCAACAATAAGAAATATAATACCTTAAAAGTAAAGATCTTTTAAAGAAAGGTTCTGGAGCAGATTATAATGACCCTTGTTATTGCTTTTATTGGAAAGAACGGTGCAGTCATGGCAGGAGATATGCGCGAAATTACTTTTGAAGGGGAAAAGCCCGATAGAGAGAAGCTCGAAAAAGAGCTTTACAGCGGATCAATAGTTACGGATGAGGAAATGCAAAAGAAAGCAGAGGAGTTTGGGGTCAAAATAACGGTTGCGGATTGCAAGGAGAAAGTCTCGGAAAGAAACGGTGTCCTTGTAGGGGAAGTTTCTTCGGCTGAAGGCGGAGTCGTTAAAAAAAGAAGGCTGTATGCCTCGGCAGGAAATTTCGCAATAGCCGAACTGATCAATACTGAGATGACTCTTACTTCGCAGGGGAAGGGAAGCAATTTCATAGCATTCGGAAACGAGTTTACCAAACAGGTAGCAAACAAGTGTTTTAAAGATAACTGGACTAAAAAAAGCAATCTGCAGGATGCGGTGAAGATCCTCATCCTGTGCATGGAAACTGTGGCCAGAAAAACAGCTTCTGTGAGCAAACAGTTCATGATTGTGCAGACTGCATCGAATGCTGATGTTTTGAAAGTTGTGGAAAAGGACAGAAACTGCTGAAAAATAAATGACTGGTAAGATGTTTTCTGCCTTCTCTGTCCTCCTTCTCCTTATTCTGCTTATTCGTCTGCAAAAAGATCGACAAACTCAAATTTAGTTACATCAAAGAGCCCTTTGTCTCCCAGTTTAAGTTCTGGAATTACCAGAAGGGACATGAATGCAAGGGTCATGAAAGGCGACTCGAGGGAAGTTCCCAGCTTCCGGGCTTCTTCATTTAGCAGGTGGTAGCGGGACGCTACTTCTTCTCCTTCCAGGGTGCTCATAAGGCCCGCAACCTCAAGCGGGAGGTCAAGAAGGTTTTCTGCTGTCCCGACAGCGATGCCTCCTTTATTTTTTATCAGCCTGTTAACAGTTTCAACTATGTCCTCGTCTGTGGCACCCACTGCAATGATATTATGGCTGTCGTGGGCAATGCTGCTTGCAATGGCGCCTTTTTCCAGGCCTATATTCTTTATGAACCCGATACGGACAGGGTCATCAGAATACCTGCTCAGGACAACCATCTTCAAAATATCTCTTTCAGGGTCCGAAACAAGATTGCCGTTTTCAATTTTTGGCACAATAAGTTCCTGGCCTGTAACCAGTTCTCCGTCATTTGCAACTATTACCCTGATTTTTTTAATCCCCTTTTCTGTTGTTTGCTCCTGAATTGCTCCTGCAGGGGGTACGAGTTTTACATCGTCAATTGAAATTTTATTCCTGTTAAATACATTTTTAGCAGGAACTTTTTCCAGAGGGAAAAGAACCTTCCCGTTCTCGTAAACGCATTCCCCGTCTATAAATGTACTCAGAATATTGAAAGACTTCAGGTTATCCACAATGATGAAATCCGCAGGGTCTCCTTCGCGCAGCAGCCCTACATTAAGCCCGTAGTGCTCTACAGGGTTGAAAACAGCTGTCCTGATGAGGTTATAGATATCAAGCCCCTTTTCCTGCCCGCGCCGGATCAGCTTATCAATATGTCCTTCGTATATCAGGGTATCAGGGTGGGAATCATCTGTGCATAGCATGACATGATCCGGATATTCGTCTATCAGTGGATACAGGGTTTCGAAATTCCTGGCTGAACTACCTTCCCGGATAAGGATTTTCATCCCGAGCTCTATTTTCTCGCGAGCTTCTTCATATTCAAAACATTCATGATCTGTTGAAATCCCTGCCCCTATGTATTTCTGCAGGTCAGCTCCCCTTAAACCGGGCGCGTGTCCGTCTATAACTTTACCGTGTTTTCTGGCAGACTCCAGTTTTGCCATCACATCCGGGAATTCCAAAATCACACCCGGGAAATTCATCATCTCGGAAAGGTAATGCAGGTCATCCTTTGCCAGCAGGCGGTCAACAGCATTTATGTCCAGAACAGCCCCCGATGATTCGAAAGGTGTAGCAGGTACACACGAAGGCACTCCAAAATAGACTTTCAGGGGGGATTTTTTTGAATCCTCAAGCATAAACTCAATTCCCTCTTCCCCCATAACGTTTGCAATTTCGTGGGGATCACTGACAACTGCAACCGTGCCCTTTGCAACAGCCATCCGGGCGAAAACCGAAGGTACGGTCATGGAGCTTTCGATGTGCACATGGGCATCCACGAGCCCTGGCAGGATGTACTGCTCATTATCGTGTTCCTTTTCTTCTACACGAATGATCTTTCCGTTTTCAACGGTAATTTCGCCTTTGAACTGCCGTCTGGAAATAGCGTCAACAATAATCCCCATGTACTTTTTCATGAGGGTTTATTTCACCACAACAATGGATAAATTTTTCCAAAAAACCAGTATTAGGAACTTGGAGAAAAAGAATAAAAAAGGAAGATACAGGTTAATTGGTCGATTATCTTCATCAAATGCAAAAAACTATAGAAATATATAGGCGGTTTTTTGTTGGTTACGAACATCGATTTCGACCATGTAAAAGTAGCACGAAAAGATAAAAAAAGATACACTGTTAAGCCTTCGGGGATGACTATACTTACATGTCCGCCTGTAACTGGAAAATTTTTTATCCCCTGAAGACATAGCAGTACCAAAAAGGATAAGACAAAATGAAACCAACAAGAGTTCCTAAAAATCCCTGTTTTTCTTCAGGGCCCTGTGCCAAACATCCAGGTTATTCTATTGAAGAGCTGAATGATGCACCTTTTGGCCGGTCACATCGGAGCAAACCCGGCAAGGAAAAATTGGCCGAAGCAATTAAAAGAACAAGAGATATGCTTGGACTTCCTTCTGATTATCTGGTAGGTATTGTACCGGCCTCCGATACAGGCGCTTTTGAAATGTGCTTGTGGTCTATGCTGGGGTGCCGCGGGGTTGATGTTCTGGTTTGGGAATCTTTCAGTAAAGAATGGGCAACCGACATCACCAAGCAGTTAAAATTAAAAGATACCCGAGTTTTTGAGGCAGAGTACGGAAAATTACCGGATTTAGAGAATGTCGATTTCAAGAATGATGTCGTCTTTGTCTGGAATGGGACTACAAGCGGAGTCAAAGTACCCAATGGCGACTGGATTCCTGATTCCCGAGAAGGGCTCACGCTTTGCGATGCCACCTCTGCTGTATTTGCTATGGATATACCCTACCATAAACTGGATGTCCTTACCTTCTCATGGCAGAAGGTTTTAGGTGGGGAAGGTGCGCACGGGATGCTTATTTTATCTCCGCGGGCTGTTCAGCGTTTAGAAAGTTATACTCCTGCCTGGCCACTGCCCAAGATTTTCCGGCTGACCAAAGGTGGTAAACTGAATAAGGAGATTTTTGAAGGCTCTACTATTAACACTCCCTCCATGCTGGCTAATGAAGATTGGCTGGCAACATTAAAATGGGCAGAGTCTGTAGGAGGGCTTAAACAACTTATCCAGCGGACAAACGAAAACCTGGCGGTCTTTGAGGCGTTTGTTGCTAAAAATAACTGGATCCATTTCTTAGCGGAAACAAAAGAGATAAGGTCCAGCACCAGTGTCTGCTTTAAAGTTGATTTATCCGAAGAAAAGCTTAAAGAACTGATTAAAATGCTTGAGAATGAAAAAGTTGCTTATGACATCGGTTCTTACCGGGATGCCCCTTCAGGCTTGCGTATCTGGTGCGGTGCTACCATTGAGAAAGAGGATTTAGAATGCCTCTGTGAATGGATCGAATGGGCTTACGATTTGGTTAAATAATAAAATCCTTTAAATAATAAAATCCTTTTTTTATCAGCAAAGAAGGGTCCGCGAGAGATCGTTAATATCTTTTTTGCTGATAGCAAAAGGATGTTTTATCTCAAAATTTGTCTTACGCCGACAGATTTTAAATATCCCTTCAAAATCCTTTTTTCACACCTGATTTATCAGAGAAATTTTCAATTTTCTTACTTTTTCATCACACTTTAACTCCAAAAGCTTTTTATTTTTATTTGAATCTCACGATCAAGATTTATTCTCTTTATATTCTTTTTGAAAATAAGTTCGACCTTCTACGGAAATCAAGCCCGAACCTCAAAAATTCCGATTAATAATTAATACCACCTCTACAGTTATTCCCTTCATGTCCCCCAAAGCCCGATGGCAGTTCTGGATAGACCGCGGAGGCACATTCACAGATATCGTAGCCCGCAGCCCTGATGGAAAACTGATCACACACAAGCTCCTTTCCGAAGACCCTGCTCATTATGAAGATGCAGCCATGCACGGTATCCGTCAGATCCTCGGGCTTTCTGAAAACGAGCCTTTTCCTTCGGAAGATGTGGAAGCCATAAAAATGGGCACAACCGTGGGCACTAATGCTCTTCTTGAAAGAAAAGGAGAACGTATTGTTCTTGTTATAACAAAGGGTTTCGGAGACGCTTTGAGGATAGGGTACCAGAACCGCCCGGACATTTTTTCACAGAAAATCGAGCTTCCTGACCAGCTTTACGAAAGGGTTATCGAGGTTTCGGGCAGGTACAGCGCAGACGGGGAAGAGATTGTGCCCCTGGAGCTTGAGAGTGCTAAAAAAGAGCTTGAAGAAGCTTATAAAGCCGGCATTCGTTCTGCTGCGGTCATCCTTATGCATTCCTACCGGTATCCGGAACATGAGCTTATGCTCGGCAGGCTTGCCACAGAAATCGGTTTTACACAGATATCCCTGTCCCATCAGGCAAGCCCGCTAATAAAATTCGTGAGCAGAGGGGAAACAGCAGTTGTTGATGCTTATCTCTCTCCGGTGCTGCGCAGGTATGTTGATATGTTAGAAGATAGCCTGCAAGAAAAAGGAAGAAAGGAAGAAAGAGGAAGAAAGGAAGAAAGAGGAAGAAAGGAAGAAAGAGGAAGAAAGGAAGAAAGAGGAAGAAAGGAAGAAAGAGGAAGAAAGGAAGAAAGGAAAACTCTCGGCAACCCTGAAGAAGTTAGTGAAATGAAATACAGTGCTGTAAATGGTCCAAAACTCATGTTCATGCAGTCAAGCGGCGGGCTTATAGACTCGGGAATTTTTCAGGGTAAAGACTGCATACTTTCGGGACCTGCCGGGGGAATAGTTGGGGCAGTTGCAACATCGGAAATGGCGGGGGCAAAAAAGATAATTACCTTTGACATGGGAGGAACATCTACCGATGTAGCCCAGTACAGCGGGGAATACGAACGCAGCCTCGAAACAGAGGTTGCAGGTGTGCGCCTTCGCTCTCCCATGATGAGAATTCATACGGTTGCAGCAGGCGGGGGCTCGATTATCCACTACAAAGGGGGAAGGTTCAGGGTCGGACCTGATTCTGCAGGCTCGGACCCGGGCCCAGCCTGTTACAGGAAAGGCGGTCCTCTTACGGTCACGGACTGCAACCTTATGCTTGGAAAACTGCAGCCCGATTTTTTTCCCAGGATTTTTGGCTCAGAGGCAAACCAGCCTCTGGATTCCGAAATTGTGCGCAGAAAATTTGAAGAGCTTGCTGAAACAGTTTCTGCAAACGGGAATACCCTGAGCCCTGAACAGGCAGCAGAAGGTTTTCTTTCCGTAGCAGTCGAGAATATGGCAAACGCAATCAAGAAAATCTCGGTTCAGCGGGGGTATAATGTAAAAGAATACACACTCTGCTGCTTTGGGGGAGCTGGAGCTCAGCATGCGTGCAGGGTGGCAGATGCTCTCGGGATCAAAAGTATTTTCATTCATCCCTATGCAGGAGTCCTTTCTGCATACGGTATGGGGCTTGCAGACCAGAGACTGATAAAAGAACAGTATATCGGGGCTGAACTGTCTAAAGAGCTGGTAGATGAATTAAAATCTGTTTTTTCAGGGCTTGAAAGTGAAGGTAGGTTTTCCATGCTTGAACAGGGGGTTCATGAGGACTGCATAAATGTGATTTACAGGGCACATATGCGATATGCAGGTTCGGACACCCAGCTCTCTGTGGACTTTGCAGACAGCGCCGAATCTCTCAGGTCTGGCTTTGAGGAAGCCCATAAAAAACGCTTCGGATTTATAATGGAAGATAAGCCCATTGTTGTAGAAGCTGCATCTGTAGAAATTGTCGGGGTAACCGAGAGAGCCTCTGACCCCCTGCTTGAACCTGACAAAAATACAGTACCTTCGCCTGTCTCCAGGGTTCGGATGTACAGCTACGGAGGGTTGTATGGAACCCCGGTTTTTGATATGGAAACTCTCAAACCCGGAGCCTGCATAAACGGACCTGCAATTCTTACCGAAAAAAACACTACCATTATAATCGAACCTGGCTGGCAGGGTGAAATCACCGCTCGAAACCACCTTCTTCTTACCCGTAGAATTCCGCTTCCTGCCAGAACAGCTATAGGGACAGAGGCTGACCCTGTGATGCTTGAGATTTTCAATAACAGGTTTATGTCCGTAGCAGAACAGATGGGCTACACCCTGCAGAACACGGCTCATTCCGTGAACATAAAGGAGAGGCTGGATTTTTCCTGTGCGATTTTTGACGGCAAAGGAAACCTGATAGCAAATGCCCCCCACATCCCTGTGCACCTGGGTTCCATGGGCGAGTGCGTGAAGTATCTTATCCGGGCGCGCTCTGTGGAAATGACTGCAGGAGACGTGTACCTCATCAATTCTCCCTATCATGGAGGGACCCATCTGCCTGACCTCACGGTTGTTACTCCCATGTCAGGCAATTTAGGAGAGATTCTTTTTTACCTTGCTTCCCGGGGTCACCATGCTGATGTAGGAGGAGTTACTCCGGGTTCCATGCCTCCTGACAGCAGGACAATCGAAGAAGAAGGTGTGCTCAGCGAAGGCATGAAAATAGTTGAACAGGGAAGGTTTCTCGAAGAAAAATTAAGGTTATGGCTCGGTTCGGGCAAATATCCTGCAAGGAACCCTGACCAGAACGTTGCTGACATAAGGGCACAGGTAGCTGCAAATGAAAAAGGGCTTCAGGAACTGCACAGGATGGTAGAGGAATTTTCCCTTGAGACTGTGGAGGCCTATATGGGCCATGTTCAGGACAATGCGGAAGAAGCTGTCAGAAGGGTTATTGACAGGCTTGAGGACGGGGAATTTACGTATCCTCTTGATGACGGAAACGCAATTAAAGTGAAGGTTAAAATCGACCGTGAAAACCGGAATGCAAAGATCGATTTTTCCGGGACATCTTCTCAGCTCCCGAGTAATTTCAATGCTCCTGCGTCTGTCTGCCTGGCTGCTGTCCTCTATGCGTTCAGGACTCTTGTGAAAAGTGATATCCCTTTGAATGCAGGCTGTTTAAGGCCGCTTGAAATTATAATTCCTGAAGGTTCCATGCTGAAGCCTGAGCCTCCAGCATCCGTTGTTGCCGGAAATGTTGAGACTTCGCAATACATTGTTGACGCTATTTTCGGCGCTCTCGGAAGCCTTGCAGCTTCCCAGGGCACTATGAACAATTTCACCTTCGGTAATGCTGATTTCCAGTACTACGAGACTATATGCGGAGGTTCCGGAGCCGGTCCGGGTTTTTCAGGAACTGATGCTGTCCATACCCATATGACCAATTCCAGAATAACAGACCCTGAGGTCCTTGAAACGCGGTTTCCGGTTTTGCTCGAAGAGTTTTCCATCCGGCAGGGGAGCGGAGGAGAAGGCGAATTCAGGGGCGGGAACGGAGTTGTCAGAAAGTTCAGGTTTTTGAAAGATATGGATGCAGCTATCCTTTCAAGCCACAGGAAATTCCCTCCTTTCGGGCTCAAAGGCGGTATGCCCGGAAAATGCGGAAAAAATACTCTTATCCGCAGGGACGGCAGTGTTATCGAAGCTGGAGGAAAGGCGGAGTTAAAGCTGAAAAGCGAGGACGTGTTTGTGATCGAGACGCCGGGTGGTGGAGGGTATGGCAGACCTGAAAACTTCAGGCCTGAAAAATAATAAAAATGTTTTAATTGATTTTTAATTTTTATGACAGTATTTTATCCAGCTGGTTTGACTTTGCTGCCTCTTTAATTTCCAGGGCTATTCTCCGTCCTGTGGAAAGGCGTTTCTGCATGAGGTCAGAGTAAGGGGAACCTGAAATGTAAAGGTTTGTTCCTGACACGATCCTGCTTGAAAGTTCGAAGACTTTGATATCAAGCGAGTCCGTAATAACTGCTTCGATACAGAACGCTCCTGTAATCCCTCCGAAAAGGGCAAGAGACTCTTCGACTACCTGTTCTCCAAGGGAAAAGATGCGCGACAGAATTGATTCTCTTGCAACGAGGGGAACATTTCCTGTAAGTACATATGTCGGGCAGATTCCTGACTCTATAAGTTCTCTCGGGGAGCCGAGCCTGAAAATCTCATCAGCGTTGGATTCTACCCTGCGGTCCATGCTCAGGAGCTCAAGGCTGCCTTTGCTCAGGGTGTATCCGTCGTTCCGTATCGGAGAATAAAAATAATGGAGGTCGTAGCGAGTCCCGTTGATGTATTCATGAATTGTATACTTTTGAGTATGGTCTACAAGTTCACTGAATTCCTTGTAATTCTTTGCAACAAAGAAGCCTTTTCCTCCCTTTGCTCCTTCATACTCAACCATTACAGGCCCTTTGATATCATGAGGATCATCTATTTTTTTGGGCATCTGAATGCCTGCTCCAAGGAACCACCTGCTTTCTTTATCCCTGTCAGATTCCCATTCTATCGAAGTCCTGTTTCCGAAAGTGGGCACAGCCATTCCGGTGAAATTTTCCCTGCCAAGATAATAAATAAGTGAACTGTGGGGGATTATGATAGTGTTTTTCTTTCTGAGTTCCTCAGCCCTGTTAATCAGGTCTTCGTAATCCTCGAGAACAAGGTATTCATCAGGTTTTGCCCTGGGAAACGCATCATAGAATTTGGGAGGTTTGCCAACGCAGATCCCGAGAGTCCTGAAACCTTCTTTTCTCGCCCCGTCAAAGATCTGGAGGCTTGAGTGAGAACAGATTGTTGCAATGGTAATGTTATCCAAGTCGTAATCTTTCAGAAATTCAAGAACCTGCTGTTTTGTGATCATAATTGCTCCGGCGAATATTTAGATTGGTATTAAGTCGCTTTTAAGATTAATATTTGGTGCCAGTGTATAACCGGTAATGCATCTGTGCTGGATCAATAAAAAGGTTCTCTATAGATGGTATTGGACGGAAATGACAAGTAAAAGAGAGGATAAAAAGATATGAATAATAGAGAGTGATGGATGAAGAATAAAAAAATATGAAAAAATAGAGAATTATAGGTGAAGAATAAAAAAATGTGAAATAAAGAGAGTGATAAACAGAGAACAAAGGCTT
>Ga0265295_1008523_pt1 | contig 11351 bp, 9 predicted proteins | sample Munlansysbiofilm_FD_192503 | JGI IMG/M metagenome (GOLD analysis project Ga0265295, IMG submission 192503) | Leachate microbial communities from a municipal landfill in Southern Ontario, Canada - Methane capture system biofilm | ecosystem: Engineered > Solid waste > Landfill > Unclassified ... | reverse complement strand
GCCGATCGCAGACCCAATGGCCGCTCCTGCAAGCACATCTCCCAGATGGTGGTTGCCGCTGAGCACCCGGAGGGTGGCAGTGGTGGCAGCCAAGCCCCAGGTTGCGTAGCTTACAGCTTTCATGGCCTTTGAATCAGGATACCAGAGAGCCTGGAGGGTTTGGGTATAGGCAGCAGCACTGAAGGCCATCAGGGCATGACCGGAAGGAAAGGACTCATAGTCTTCGCTCATATCGCTTGGCCTGTCGGATTCTCCGACATAAGGTCTCGCACGCTCAATGGTGTGCTTGAGAACCGAACGTGTCGCATAGGCAACCACCATGGTGCCGGCATAGCTGCCACCAATGGCCAGATAATCGGAGGGTGGTGCTGCAAGTACAAAGAGGGACGGGGCAAGGGCGGAGAGCCCCAGCGTCACATCACTTACCGTGGAGAGATCCTCATCGTAGGAGAATGAGAGGGAGAAGAGGCTTGGTGATGCGAGCATCAGCAGGATTGTGAGCAGGATGAGCGATCGCTTCTTGGGCATGGATACCTCCGGTCAAGAAATAGTCTACTTGCTCATTTACTCCTGCTCAAGAGCAAGACGTATCTCATAGGAGGAGAATCCCTTTTTGCCCATGAGAAGACGGGCTTTCTCTGTTCCGCCTTTCGCAAGAGCAAGTTGATACGCTCTTTGGGCATACTCAGTGGCCAGTTCTTCGCTGAAGAGCTCATCCAAGGCTCGCTGGGCATCCTGGCGGTTCACCCCTTTGGATGCAAGCCGCTGGGAAAGCAAGGCCCTGCCTTCAGGATTCTTGCGCTGGCGATGTTCGATGGCCAAGAGTGCATAACGATACTCACTGAGGAGGTCTTCTTCTGAGAGCTTCTCGAGAACAGGTGTGATCACGCTGCGGTCAAAACCCTTGACTTGGAGTTTTTGGGTAAGCTCAAGTGAGGTATGTTCCCTACGCGCAAGATACACCAGAGCTTGGGAGCGGCAATTGCGCTCCAGCTGGGCAGTTCGGAGCATTTGATACTCCTCTTCGCTCAGTTCCTGTCCAAGTGAGAGATGGAGAGATCGAAAGACATCAGATGTGATGATAAAAGAGGAACCCTCCAGGAGTAAGGCTTGGTAGCCTTCGCCGGAGGGATCCTTTTCGATACGTGCAAATGCCACTTAGCGCTTGGAGAACTGGAACTTGCGGCGAGCACCAGGCTGACCGTACTTCTTGCGTTCGACCATGCGGCTGTCGCGGGTCATGAACCCAGCGGTGTGCAGGGCGGGGCGATATGCCTCGTCATGTGCGCACAGAGCACGTGCGATACCGTGGCGACAAGCACCGGCCTGGCCGGAAGGACCACCACCAACAACGTTGATGAGGATATCGTACTTGCCTTCGGCTTCGCTGGTCACCAGCGGCTGCTTGACGATGAAGACCAACATCGGGTTACCGAAGTAGGAGTCAACGTCTCGTCCGTTCACCACGATCTTGCCCTCACCTTCACGGAGGTAGACACGAGCGACGGCAGTCTTGCGGCGACCGACACCATGACCAAGATCCACAACTTTCTTAACTTCTTTCTTTGCCATTTTTCGCTCCTACCTTAGATTTCAACCTTGATGGGCTGCTGGGCCTGCTGCTGGTGGTTGGCACCGGCGTAGACCTTCATGTTGGTGTACAACTTGCGACCGAGCGGTCCGCGGGGAAGCATGCCCTTGACGGCGTGTTCCATCGGATAGACCGGGTTGCGCTTTACCATATCGGCATAATTGGTCTGCCGAAGCCCACCGGGGTAGTTCGAGTGGCGATAATACATTTTGTCCTGGTACTTGTTGCCCGAAAGAGCAGCTTTCTCAGCATTGATGATAATCACATAGTCACCCATGTCCTGGTGAGGCACATAAATGGGCTTGTTCTTCCCGCGAAGGATGCGTGCAGCGGCAACTGCTACCTTGCCAAGCTCCTTTCCCTCTGCATCAATCAGATACCATTTCTTCTGAACTGTCAGCGGTTTCACAAAAATAGTCTTCATCTATTCATCCTGTTCTGCAAGGACCTGCCTTGCGTGTGGTGTAGTGCATGGACAGAAATATCTGCCATATCTATCTTACAGCAATTGCATACTGACCAGCCAACTCCAAGAAGGGGCGTACATCACCTTTGGCGTACTCGCCGGGAATGATGAACGGAACATCCGAAGTCGGTGGAAGCACCACCTTGAGGGCTAATGCCTCCAAAGCGAACGCTTCATAACGCGTTGGCGAAAGACCGGTTAATCCGTACGGACCTCTCGTCTCGAACACCCCCGCCAGGGGATTGTCCATGCGTCTTTTCACTGTCTCATCCGACTCCAAGCTACGTATCAGATTCGCGGTTGTCTTGATGAGCAAATCAAGCAACAACGGTGATACGGCGTCTGAGGGCGGAACATCGCCGGTACAGGCTTCTTCCTTAAGGCAAACGACCTGAGGTACGAAACTCCCTGGGAAAGGTAGGATAGGGAGGAGCATCACGGAATCTGCCCCGCCAAAACCTAGGAACGGTCGCCAATAGGACACTGTACGGCTAGCATGTCCAGGCATCGTCGCAGGGTCGAAGGGTGCATCCCCGGTGACCGCACGAACAGCCTGCAGGACCTTCTGGTGGTCGGAATAGATCCGAATCACCGGAAAATCCGGAAACAGCGTTGCCAGCAACTTTTCAAGCCTTCCTGTGAATACCGAAGGGTATTCGCTGACCAAGCCCCTGCTGACCGTAGATTTTATGGACCTTTGGATCAGTTCGGGACGATGGCCGAGGATGGCTCTGCCATAATTCTGAAAAAAATCGGTATACCGCGCCCCAAATCCATCATATAGATAGAACGAACGCGCGCGGACAACGGTAGGCATTGTATAACCTTCCGGCCTTTCGTGTCTAGTCTCTTTCCCTTCTCTCTGCATATCAGTCACTTCCAAGTTTCTCAAGTTGGGCGAACTTGCTGATGAAGGTCGCTTTTCTGCCGGTGTGGAACCGAACTTCGATGACCTCACGGTCGCCGCTCATCCTCACTTCCACAACCTCCCCTTCCCCATAGCTGTCACTGTACACCCTCTGACCAAGAGGGAACAGCGCCTCACCCTCTTTCGAGGCATGGGTGGTCTGCATGGTGAACGTCTTGGCCTTGGTTCCAAAGCCCTGTTGGATCAGGTTTCCCCCGGAATTCCCCCAAGCAGCGGGGCTTGCAACCCGTCGCTTCTCCCCAAGGCTTGAGAACCCTTGGAATCCGCCTTGTCCAAGCGAGCCCGGGCGGATGCCCTGCACAGCCACCAAGGAAGGATCGACCTCATCGAGAAATCGGCTGGGATGCTGGAAGCTTGTCTTTCCCCAGATCCTGCGTGCCCGAGCGCACAGAAGGTAGAGATCGCGGCGGGCTCGGGTGACAGCCACGTAGAAAATCCTGCGCTCCTCCTCCACATCCTCATCGCTCTCACTGCTGCGACCGGGAAACAGCTCTTCCTCAAGACCTGCCACAAAGACCCGATCAAACTCAAGGCCTTTGGTGTTGTGCATCGTGATCAGGGTGACTCCTTCCTTGTCCCGAGGATCCTCGCTTCCCAGCGTGGTTGGATCCAAGGAGAGCTGTTCCAAGAACTGAAGCAAGCCCTCAAGTGATGAGTCATAGGAGCCAAGGGCACTTACCAGCGCTTCCAGATTCTCCACTTTGGATGTGCTGTTCAGGCTATCCATCTCGGTATAGTGGTCGACCAAACCAGACTCCCGGACCAAAAAGTTGGCACAATCGACCAACTCCCCACCCTCAAGCATCGCCTGGGCATGCTGGTACATTTTCAGAAAGTGCAACGCGCCGGCTTTCGCCTTCGCAGAGAGGGAGCCTTTTTCCAAGGCAAGGGAGAGCATGGTCAACAGGTTGCCGTCAGTCTGGCTTGAGAACGAAAGAATCGTCTCCAAAGCCCCAGGCCCGATGCCCCGGGCAGGCTTGTTGATCATGCGCTTGAAATTCACCTCATCCTTGGGATTGGTCAGAAGGAAGAGCAGAGCAAGAGCATCCTTCACCTCTTCTCGCTCATAGAACTGCAACGCACCGACAACCTTGTAGGGGATACCAAGCCGCTTGAATACTGTTTCGAAGGCAACCGACTGGGCGTTGGTACGGTAGAGCACAGCACTTTGGTTGAACTGCTTGTCAGCAAGCAAAATGTTGCTGACTCTGAGGGCCTCATCCTGCTCATCCTGTACATACAGCACATTGGGCTTCGAGCCCTTGGTATTGGCTGTCCACAGCTTCTTGTCATGCCTGCCCTTGTTGTTGCGGATCACCGAATTGGCAATCTCCAGGATATTCTGCGTCGATCGGTAGTTCTGTTCGAGCTTGACGGTCCGAGTTCCCGGGTACAGGGAGGGAAAGCTGAGGATATTCTGCACCTCCGCCCCTCGGAAGCGATAGATGGACTGGTCGTCATCACCGACCACACAGACGAAGCAGTTCGGCCCGACCAACTGCTTGAGCAGGTTGAACTGGGCGGCGTTGGAGTCTTGGTACTCATCGACGAGGATCATGGAGAAGCGGTTGTGAACCCAGGAGAGGACTTGGCTTTTCTCGGTGAGCAGCTCGATGCTGCGCCCGATCAGATCGGCAAAGTCGACATTCCCCACTCGTCTGAGCTTCTGCTCATAGGCCTCATACATCCGCTTGAAGGTGGAATCAACCTTCAGCGAGCTGAGATTGTCAGTACTGGCAAGGCCCCGATCCTTGGCGTAGGAGATCTTTCGCATGACCGGATCGAGTTCCCGCTTCTTGTAGTTGGGAAAGCAAGAAGCGAGCAGTGATAGAGAATCGTCATCATCATAGATGGTGAAATTGGAGTCCAGGCCTATCTCAGAACCGAAGCGCCTGAGCAGCCAAGCCCCGAATGAGTGAAAGGTGCGGATATTGCACTCATCAGCTGAGGGGTTTCCATCAAGCATCATCTTCACCCGCTCTTTCATCTCATTGGCTGCCTTGTTGGTGAATGTGACGGCGAGTATCTTATAGGGAGGAATGCCAAGCTTCTCTATGGCATAGGCAATCTTGGTGGTGATTACCCGTGTCTTGCCGCTGCCAGCTCCTGCGAGGACCAGAAGCGGCTTGGAATTCTCAAGCACTGCTTCCTTCTGTTGCTCGTTGAGTTGGCCTACCAGATGGTCGATATCAGCCATGCAGCGCTCCTTGGAGCGGAACCGCCTCAAAGTCGAGTCCCTTCACTGCGCGGATGCCACAGCGAACGACTTGTCCGGCTTTCAGATCGCGTCCCATGACCACCGTCAAGCCATCCACTTCAGGAGCTTGGGCATACATGCGTCCAATCGCAAGGTCTTCACCCTGCACCAACTCCTCGATCAGCACATCGTGGTGCGTCCCGACAAAGCGTGCAAGATTTGCTTCGGTGATGGGAGCCTGCAAAGCTTGCAGCTCTTTTTGGAAGGAAGATGCCTGGGTGTGTGCTTTCTTATGCTCCCGTTCTGTACGAAGACCATATGCTTTGGTTCCCTCCTCCCTACTATAGAGGAAGGAGCCCACCCAATCGAGTTTGGCCTGGGAGAGGAAATCAAGCACTTCATGAAAAGCCTTCTCATCCTCTCCAGGATAGCCGAGCAGGATGGTGGAGCGCAGCACAGCAGTCGGTACCGTCTCTCGAATCTTTCGCACCAAGGCGAGGTAACTCTCCTTGGTTCCGGTTCTTCCCATGCTGCGCAGCACTTCTGTGTCGGCATGCTGGAAAGGGATGTCAAAATAGGGCAACACCTTCGGATTGTTTGCAATGAAAGCGGGAAGCTCAGCGGGGAAGGCATCTGGATGGATATAGAGCAGTCGGATGAAAAAATCACCCTCCAGCGAGACGAGGTCTTCCAACAATGAGAGGAACTGACTCTCCTTGTCATCCCTGTCCGTACCATACGCTGCAAGGTCCTGGGCGATGAGGTTGATCTCCCTGATGCCCGTCTTGATCAGGCTCCTGGCCTCCTCAAGGATGACGGACCGCTCTTTGCTGCGCAGTCCCCCACGGATGAGGGGGATGGCGCAGTAGGAACAACGGTGGTTGCACCCCTCGCTGATCTTCAGGTACGCACTTCCGGGGAAGGAGAGCAACTCGTTGCGCTCATAGACCTCAGCTTGGGGGGCGGGATAGGAGGGAACCAGGACTATACGATCCCCTGCGAAGATCTTGCGGACCACCTCACCGATCTTGGAAAGGTCGTGGTTCCCGAAAATGGCATCGGCCTCAGGCAGTTCGGAGCGTAGGTCCTCGGCATATCGCTGGGCCATACAACCGCTGAGCACGATCTTGGCCTTGGGGTTTGCCTCGCGAAGCGAGAAGAACGTGTTGATCGACTCTTCGCGGGCCGACTCGATGAAACCGCACGTATTGACCATGATCAGATCGGCATCGGTTGCATCCTCAGTTCGCTCGAACTGATCATCGGCAAGCAGCTTGATCAAGGTCTCAGCATCGACTTGGTTTTTGGAACACCCAAGATTTTCCATATAGAGTTTCTTCATGCACGTCTCCCATTATCCTTCGCAGAAAAGCAGAATACCAAAAAGGGTGAGGTTTTCCTACCTCCCCATACAGATTGACACTCTGACACCAAAAATAAACTTGTAAAATTAAAATTCGGGCATTCCGGATTTATCTTCTTATGAACAAATCTCTTATAGCTTTGCAAAAAGTATTAATTTTGCATAATTATGGTAATTCTTGCATAAAAAAGGTTCTTGGTATAGTATCTGAAATGCTGTATGATTCAAGGCTTCCGCCGTTACTTCCACCATACAACAAAAATCTCACAAGAGGAAATGCATGACGAAATATATCGTGAACCGCCTATTGGGTATGATACCTACACTGTTGATCATCATCACGCTCAGTTTCTTCATCGTACGCATCGCACCCGGAGGGCCATTCGCTACCGAACGCAATCTCCCCGAGGTAGTGAAGCGCAACATCGAGGCCAAATATCACCTCAATGAACCGATGATCCAGCAGTATGGCCGCTACATGTTTGATATCTTGCGCGGGGACCTCGGGCCCTCGTTCAAGTACAAGGACTATGATGTAAACTACTACATCGCCAACAGTCTGCCCAAGTCGATTGTACTGGGAAGCTGGGCAATGCTGCTTGCCCTGGTGTTCGGCATATCGGCAGGCATCATCGCAGCGGTACGGCAAAACTCCTGGATAGACTACCTAAGCATGGGGGTGGCCGTCATCGGCATCTCAGTCCCCCTCTTTGTCATTGCACCGGTGTTGCAGCTCTTCTTTGCGATGAAGCTCAAATGGCTGCCCACCAGTGGGTGGTACACCACCGGTGAGGGCTGGAAGACCGTCATTCTTCCGGCAGTCTCGCTCTCCTTTGCCTATTTTGCCAATATTGCACGCCTGACCCGCTCTTCCATGCTTGAGACGCTCAGAAGCGACTATATCCGAACGGCAAAAGCCAAAGGCATGAAGAGCACCACAATCATCTTCAAGCACGCGATGAAGGGAGCGATGCTCCCGATCGTCAGCTATCTCGGGCCCGCCTTCGCAGGCATCATCACCGGATCGATCGTCGTTGAACAGATTTTCCGTGTCCCCGGCCTCGGTAAGTTCTTCGTGCAGAGCTCCTTCAACCGTGACTACACCCTGATCGTCGGAGTTGTCATCGTCTACTCGGTCATCCTCATTTTGATGAACTTCATCGTAGACATCGTGTACGCACAGCTAGACCCAAGAATTACCTACAAATAAGGAGAGGACCATGTTCCTGAAGAGAAACAAAAATACGAATGCGGCCCTCAACGAATTTGCACAGGTTGTCGAGGGTAACAGCCTGGGAAAGGATGCTTGGAGAAGGCTTAAGAAGAACAAGATGGCAGTAGTGGGGATGATCATCGTCATCGTCTACTCCCTGCTTGCCGCCACTGCAATGTTCCTTCCCATCTACCCCTATGACCAGATCATTCTGGACCACCAACATCTCAGACCCTCGTTTTCCAAGACAGCCGGGGAGCTGATGATGGAAACCAAGCTTGAAGACCTCTATTTCAAGGCTTGGAGAGCTGGCAGCCTCGTGGTTACCGAAGAGCAGAGTGCCCAAATCCGGAAATGGATTGCTGACAACGAGACGAACAAAGTCTGGGACTTCTGCTATACCGAGGGAGAACGCCAGCGTGAGGCAGGCCTGTTCACCTTCAGCAGTACAGACCAGCGTACCATCGACCGTCTGCAGGAAAAGATTGACACAGAATTCCTCATCAGCGTCGACACCATTCTCTACACCGATCTGGAGAGCGGAAAGACCAAAAATCTTGCCAAAATGGAGTTCAAGGAGATTGAGAGCATCTACGCCAATCTTTTGAAGGTAGATATCGCCGTCATCGAGAAGCAGACGCTTGATGAAATCAGCAGCCAGGTCCTCAACACCCTCAAGGCAACTACCCCAGACCTGACCGACGAGGAGTATGCCGTAAACCTCGAGATGGAAATGGATGCCCTCGGAGAGAAAGGCATCGCTTCCATGGCAAAGACCAACCTGCTGGGAAAAGTAAAGACCACCATAACCCGCTCAGCAGAGCGTGATTTGCGCTCAGAAATCAGAAGCGGTGCAGTTGAGTTCCCCCTCAACCGTGAGATTACGGTAAACGAAGTGTTGACTGCCAAGATCTCTGCAACCAAGAAGCATGAACGCCAATATGTTCTCGGAACCGACTACAGTGGTCGTGACATGCTCAGCCGCATCATCTACGGCGGACAGGTCTCCATCGCCATCGGTCTGGTGGGAACCATCACCAGCGTTTTGATCGGTATCGTACTGGGAGCCATCGCAGGCTATGCAGGAGGCAAGATTGACTTCTTCCTCATGCGCTTTGTAGATATCATGTATGGTCTTCCGTACATGCTGCTGGTCATCATCTTCATGGCCATTTTCGGTCGTAACATCATGAACCTCTTCGTTGCCTTGGCGATGGTCAGCTGGCTGACAGTCGCCCGTATGGTTCGTGGACAGGTCATGAGCCTGAAAAACAGTGAGTACGTGGAAGCGGCACGCAGCATGGGGGCTTCAACAGGTCGCATCATCTTCCGTCACATGGTACCCAACTCCCTTTCGGTCATCATTGTCTATTCAACACTCAGGGTTCCCGCATTCATCATGCAGGAGTCCTTCCTCTCCTTCCTTGGTCTCGGGGTCCAGGCTCCGTATGCATCGTGGGGTTCTTTGGTTGGAGATGCCGTGAACGGCATGACCCTCTATCCGTGGAAGCTTATCTTCCCGGCTATCGCCATGACCATCTTCCTCTTTGCCATGAACTTCTTTGGTGACGGCTTGAGGGATGCGTTCGACCCACAAAGCAAGAACCAGCTCTAGGAGGACACACATGAGTCTGAATCCCAATGCAAAGGTTGTCCTCGAAGTCAAGGACCTGAAAACCTATTTCAAGACAGATGCCGGTATCGTCAAGGCCGTCGACGGTGTTTCATTCACCGTCCGCGAAGGCGAGACCATCGGCATCGTTGGCGAGAGTGGAAGCGGCAAGAGCGTAACCAACCTCTCGGTCATGCGATTGATCCCCTCCCCTCCGGGCAAGATTGTCGGCGGTGAGGTGCTTTTCGAGGGTGAAGACATCCTCAAGCTCACCGAGAAAGAGATGCGCGAAATCCGGGGCAACAAGATCTCCATGATCTTCCAGGACCCGATGACCAGCCTCAATCCCTTCCTCAAGATTTCCACCCAGATGGTGGAGACCATCCGCCTGCATGAGAAGAATGTTACCAAGCAGGAAGCGCTCAAGCGCTCGATCGACATGCTCAAGCTTGTCGGTATTCCCTCTGCAGAGAAGCGGATCCAAAGCTATCCCCACCAGTTCTCCGGCGGTATGCGTCAGCGAGTCATGATCGCCATGGCCCTCTCTTGCAACGCCCAGGTCCTGGTAGCCGATGAGCCGACCACGGCTTTGGACGTAACCATCCAGGCCCAGATTCTGGAGCTGATCGACAAGCTCAGCACCAAAATGGGAACTGCAGTCATTCTCATCACTCACGATCTTGGGGTGGTGGCGGGCATGTGTGACCAAGTCTGCGTCATGTACGCCGGACGCGTGGTGGAGAAGGCCCTCACTGAGGACCTCTATGCAAGGCCAAGCCATCCCTATACCGAGGGCCTCATCAAGAGTGTTCCCCGTATGGATACCACCAAGAAAGGCAATCGCCTCTTCTCCATCGAAGGCCAGCCGCCAAACGTCATCGACTTGCCCCCTTGCTGTCCCTTCCACCCCCGTTGCCACAAGGCAATGGAAGTGTGCCGCCATGCCTACCCGCCGATAAAGGATTTGGGCAAAGGGCACGAGGTGGCTTGTTGGCTCTATGCCGACGAAGCAACCAAAGCAAAGGCACTTGCAGAGGCAAACGTAGAGGAGAAGGCAACATGAGCACAACAAAGAAACCCCTTTTGGAAGTCAGGGATCTGAAGCAGCACTTCCCCATCACCAGCGGATCGGTCTTGCAACGTCAGGTGGGTGCCATCAGGGCTGTTGACGGCATCTCCTTTGATGTGTACCCGGGAGAAACACTAGGTATTGTTGGAGAATCTGGTTGCGGCAAGTCCACCACGGTACGCTCGATCAGCCAGCTCTACAAGCCTACCAGCGGAAGCGTCATCTTCAACGGGATCGATCTGGTCAAGGCTGACCAGAGGACCATGCTCAAAGCACGGCGCGATATCCAGATGATTTTCCAGGACCCGTATGCATCCCTCGACCCGAGAATGACGGTCCGTTCCATCATTGCCGAACCGTTGGTGATCTACAACTCCCGTAGGCTTCTGGAAACACCCCTCTCCTCCTTGGATATCGAACGCAAGGTTGAGGACCTGATGGAACGTGTGGGTCTGAACAAGGCGTTCAAGAACCGCTATCCCCACGAGTTCAGTGGTGGACAGAGACAGAGAATCGGGATTGCACGGGCTCTTGCCCTCAACCCGAAGATCATCCTTGCAGACGAACCGGTATCGGCATTGGACGTTTCAATCCAGTCCCAGATCCTGAACCTGCTCGGGGACCTGCAGAAAGAGTTTGGTCTCACCTATATCTTCATCGCCCATGATCTGGCGGTCATCCAGCACATCTCCACCCGTGTGGCGGTCATGTACCTGGGAAAAATCGTGGAGATCAGTGAGGCTGTGCAGCTGTATGACAATCCCCTGCACCCCTATACCACAGCCCTGCTGAGTGCAGCCCCCATCCCCGACCCCAAGGTGGAGCGGGAACGTCAGCGCATCATCCTTACCGGAGATGTACCTTCTCCGGACAAGGAGCGCAATGGTTGTTATTTCTATGACCGTTGTCCCA
>Ga0265295_1008522_pt1 | contig 11351 bp, 7 predicted proteins | sample Munlansysbiofilm_FD_192503 | JGI IMG/M metagenome (GOLD analysis project Ga0265295, IMG submission 192503) | Leachate microbial communities from a municipal landfill in Southern Ontario, Canada - Methane capture system biofilm | ecosystem: Engineered > Solid waste > Landfill > Unclassified ... | reverse complement strand
CGAGCGCCGTAGTCCGGTCCATACCGGCCGCCTCGGCAAAGGCGGTGGCCTCGGCGATCTGGGCCATGAGGCCGGCCAGCACCAGGTTGTTGACCAGCTTCATCCGGGTGGCCAGGCCGGGCACCTGCAGGTGGAAGAGGTGCGTACCGAGCTGGCGCAGCACCGGTTCGGCGCGGTCGAAACCCGCCTTGGAGCCGCTGACCAGCACGGTCAGGCTGCCATGGGCGGCGGGCACGACACTGCCCAACACCGGTGCCTCCAGGTAGGTGGCCCCGGCCCTGGCGCACAGATCGTGCAGGGCAAGCACTGCACCGAAGTGGTTGGTGGTGTGATCGACGAGGAGTTTGCCACGCAGGTCCGTGGTGAGCAGGCCGTGGTCGCCGGTGAGCACCTCACGTACCGCGGTGCTGTCGAACAGGCAGAGGTGGACCTGTTCCACCGCCTCGGCCACCGCCGCCGGGGTCGGGGCGACCGTGGCCTGCAGAGCGGATGCCTTGGCCGCGGTCCGGTTCCAGACCGTCAGCTCGTGTCCACAGTCGATGAGTCGGTTGGCGATGGCCGTGCCGAGATGGCCGAGGCCGATGCAGCCGATGCGCATACTTCCTCCCTGGCCGAAGGGCCGGGCTGTTGTCTCTGTCTGTCCCGTCTGCGACTGGGGACGCTTGGGATGGCAGCCGCTGCCCGCGCCCTGCCTGGGGCAGCGGCCGCATTACCGTTCCTGTTCCCGCCTGTCGCCGCTTGCCGGCACCTTTTTGAATCAGCCCCGTTCCCGCCGGTAGGACTCGGCCAACAGACTGATGTAGTGGGTCACCTCCTGGCGGGCGCCAAAGCGGTGGACGTTGTCGAGCAGCTGCATCATGCAGGCCGGACAGCCCACGGACACGGTGTCCGCGCCGGTCCGGTCGATGTCCTCGGCCTTTTTCCTGCCAATAGTCGATGCGGTCTGAAAGTGGGTGAGCACGTACGAGCCGCCGCTGCCGCAGCAGGCGTCCGGGGCCGACATCTCCTTCAGGGTCAGGCCGGGGATGCTGTGCAGGATCTCGCGCGGTTCCGTCGCAACCCCCATGGATTTTTTCAGGTGACAGGAGTCGTGATAGGTGACCACCTTGTCGATCCGGCCCGTGGGCGGCCGCAGGCTGATGATACGGGTGAGGAAGGTGGAGATGTCATAGGTCCGCCCTGCCCAGTATTCGGCCTTGGGTCCGTAGACCGGGTCACTGGCGAGCAGTTCCACGTAGTCGTGCTGCCAGGCGCCGCCACAGGAACCACAGCCGGTGACCAGGTAGTCACAGCCGGTGGCCTCGAACACGTCGATGTTGTTGCGGGCCAGGGCGCGCACCGTGTCCACGTCGCCGTGCACCAGGACCGGCACACCGCAGCAGTTCTGCCCCTTGGGAATGTGGACCTCGATGTTGTTGGCGGTGAGCACCTCGATCAGGTCGCGGCCGGCATCCGGGTAGAAGTAGTTGAGCGAGTCGCCGGTGAAGAAGGCCACTTTCACGGTTGCGCCGGCGCTGCGCACCACCTCGGGCACCTGTTCGCGCAGGGTTTTGCTCTGCAAGGTGGGCAACTTGCGGTCGGCGTCGAAGCCGATCCCGCCGCCGGCCAGGGCAAAGGGCGAGCGCGGCGAGATGGCCCGGCCGCCCTGTTCGCTGCGGAACACGAGGGACTGCAGGCTCGCGCCGAGCCGCATGGACGCATCGAAAAATTTCGGGTGTTTGAGGGTGGAAAAGATCATTTTTTTCAGCCACGGCAGACCGTTTTTGCGCACCAGGGCCGCCCGCAGGGCAAGCATGATCCGGCCGAAGTTGACCTTGGTCGGACAGTTGGTCATGCAGGACTTGCACACCAGGCAGTTGAAGGCCATCTCGTAGACCTCCGGATCGTCCAGGGCCAGGTCACCGTCGAGCACGGCCTGGGCCACCGCGATCTTCGACCGGGTGACCGCGGACTCCACCTTTTCCGCTCCGTACACCGGGCAGACGGCCATGCAGTTGCCGCACTTCATGCATTTATCGAGTTCTTCGCGAATCACCGCGAGTTCGTCGTGATAGGTTCGGTTCGGCCGCGGTTCGGCCGTCGTGGTCGTTGCCATGGTCACACCTCCGGGACGGGCACCATTTTGCCCGGGTTGAGCAGATAGTCGGGGTCGAGGGACTCTTTGATGGAGCGCAGCAGGTTGAGACCGCTGTCGCCCAGTTCGTCACCGAGATAGCGCATCTTGGCCATGCCGATGCCGTGTTCGCCGGAGAGCGTGCCGCCGAACTCGAGGGCGACCTTGAAGATCTCGTCCACGGCCTTGTGCATCCGCGCCATTTCGTCCTGGTTGTTCTTGTCGCAGAGGATGGTCGGGTGCAGGTTGCCGTCGCCGGCATGGCCGAAGGTGCCGAGCACCAGGTTGTATTTCTTGCCGATCTGCTCGCAGGCGACAAGCATGTCGGTGATGCGCGAGCGGGGCACGGTGGCGTCCTCGAGGATGACCGTGTTGTTCAGCGAGGCCAGGGCGGGCAGGGCATTGCGCCGGGCGGTCCACAACTGGTCGCGCTCCTGGTCGGTTTGGGCGGTCTTGAGGTCGCCGTTGTTGTCCCGGACCACCTGCATCACCGCCTCGGACTCGGCCTGGACCAGGTCCGCGGACATGCCGTCCACCTCGATGAGCAAGAGGGCCTCGGCCTCGGTGGGCAGGCCGATCTTGGCGAAGTCCTCGACGGTGCGGATGGTCATCCGGTCCATGATCTCCAGGGTGGCGGGGATCACCTGGGCGGCGATGATGCCGGCCACGGCGTTGCCCGCGTCGGCCAGGGTGCGGAAGGCACCGGTCATGGTGCGGCGGAACTTGGGCGCCGGAATGAGTTTGGCGGTCAGTTCGGTGATGATGCCGAGCGTCCCCTCGGAACCGATGAACAGGGTGCCGAAATCGTAGGCGGTCACGTTCTTCACGGTCTTGCCGCCGAAGCGGACCTTCTCGCCGTTGGCCAGCACCACCTCCATGCCCATGATGTAGTTCTTGGTGACCCCGTACTTGAGGCCGCGCAGGCCGCCCGAGTTTTCCGCGGCCGAGCCGCCCATGGTGGCCGTGGCCACGGTGCCGGGGTCGGGCGGGTAGATCAGGCCGTGCGGGGCCACGGCGGCGTTGAGCGCGCCGATGACCACCCCGGGCTGGACCACGGCGGTGAGGTTGGCCGGGTCGATGTCGAGGATGGCGTTCATCTTCTGGAAGGAGAGGACGATCCCCTGCTTGAGCGGCACGGTACCGCCGCTCAGGTTGGTGCCTGCCCCGCGCGGGTAGATGGGAATGCGGCGCTCGCGGGCAAAGCGGACGATCGCCTGCACCATGGCGGTGTCGGTGGGCAGGACGACCACGTCCGGCATCTGCCGGGGCACGTCGGCGGTGGCGTCGTAGCTGTAGGTCAGCCGGTCCACTGTGCCGGTCAGTACATTGGTCTTGCCTGCCACGGCCTCGAGTTCTGCGATGATTGCCTTGTCGAGCATACTGTTTCCTCCGCTGGGGGTGTGGTTTGGTTCGCTGGTGACGGGGCCGGGCAGGCACTCCCGAGGAGTTCTGTTCGGCGGTTCATTTGTCTTACCAATTATCACTTGTCACTAGGTCTGTCAAATAAAAAATGCGGGACCGGAGCACATGCGCCGGCATGCGCCACCGGGCAACAGGGAAAGACCGGGGAACGGCAGGGACCGGGGACGACAGACGAGGGGAGAGGGGAGAGACAAGGAAACCCGGCCCGACCGGCCGGATGTCGATGCAGGGCCGGCCCGGACGGGCCGGGGGGAGTCAGGAGGGGGTGCGGGCCACGTAGGCGGTGGAGCGCTGCTCGGCGAAGGTGAGGTGGCGCATCATCGCCTCCCGCGCCGCCTCGGCATCACGCGAGCGGATGGCGGTGACGATGGCGGAGTGGTGGGCGAACAGGGTGCGGTGGTCCTCCTCGGTCAGGTAGACCGCCCGCCAGACGCCGCGCTGGAATTCCTTCATGGCATCGAAGATGGACTGCATCAGGTGCAGCCAGACGATGTTGTGCGTGGCCCGGGCGATAACGATGTGCAGGTTCGCGTCCAGGTCCTCGGAGGGCTTGAGCCCGTCGATATTCGCCTGCATGGCGGCGATAATCTCGTCCATGCGGCGGAGATCCTCGGGCAGGGCGCGCTGGGCGGCAAAGTAGGATGTCCAGGATTCCATGCACTTGCGCACCTCGATCACCTCCAGGGCCCGGGCCTGCTCGTCCCGGATCAGCTCGCTGAGGGCGTTGCCGTTGCTGTGGTCCACCAGGGACTGGACCACCGTGCCGCCGCCCTGGTAGCTCATCACCAGACCGGCCGAGGCGAGGATGTTGAGGGCCTCGCGCACCGAGGGTCGGGAGACGCCGAACATGGTCGACAGTTCGCGCTCCGGCGGCAGCTTGTCACCCGGGGCGAAATCGCCGGCAAGGATGGACTCGCGGATCTGGTCGGCAATCTGGCTGGAAACCTTCTTGGGTTTGATCGGCTGAAATTTCATCAGAGGTCGGGACAAAAGGAAATTGGGAGTTGTTTGCATGAAGGTACCTTAGGAGTCGTTTGATTGCAACTGGTTGTCGGCGGGCGGACCGGGTCCGGCATTGAGGACGCCGTCCGGCCCGGGCCGGAAAAAAACACCCCGGAACAGTTGCCTGTTCCGGGGCTTGCCATGCCGCCGCTGTCGGATACCCGGCAGGGAAGGGGTCACCCCGGGGAATGCCGGAGCGGCGGTGGTGCAGGGTGCGGCAGGGCCGACGGCATCCCGTCGGCCCTGCCGGTTGGATCAGAAGATGGTCGGATAGAGTGAATAGACGAGTACCAGGCCGACAGCACCGACGACCAAGCCGTAGAGCAGCATCGGCAGGGCGTTGCGGCGAATGAGCATCCCCTCCATGCCGGCCAGGCCGACTGTGGCCGAGGCGGCGACGATGTTGTGGATGCACACCATGTTGCCCATGGCCCCGCCCACGGCCTGCAGGCTGACGATGAGTTGCTTGGAGATGCCCAGCTGGGTGGCGGTGGCGTACTGGAACTCGGAGAACAGCAGGTCGGACACGGTGTTCGAGCCGGTGATGAACGAGCCCAGGGCGCCGACAAAGGAGGCGAACATCGGCCAGGTGGAACCGGCCATGCCGGCCGCGGCCTGGGCCATGGCCAGCGGCATGGAGGGCAGGCCGAGGGTGTTCTTGGCGGATTGCTTGAAGATCTCCACCATGGCCACCGCGAAGAACAGGGCGATGGTCGGGTTCTTCAGCGCCCGGAACGAGTCGGTCCAGGTTTTCTTGACCTTCTCACCGTTCATGCCGTGCAGGAAGATGGTGAGCACGGCCACGAGCATGAAGGGGATGGTGCCGGGCAGGTAGAGTGGCTTGATCGAGTAGTCCACCGAGGCGTAGCCGAAGATGTCCGGGATGTTGATGGCGAAGGCGTTCAGCCAGGCCTTGACCGGCAGGAAGTTGACCCGGGTGATCACCAGGATCACACCGATGAGCACGTAGGGCAGCCAGGCGCGGAACTGGCTCATGTGCGCCTTGAACTCTTTGTTCTCCTCGGTGGCGATGGAGCCGGTCCACTCTTTCTCCCAGGTGGAGTGCGGGCCGAAATCCCAGACCTTTTCCGGCAGGAGGAAGCCCTTTTTGGCGGCGGTGACCACAAGACCGGTGGCGATCAGTCCGCCCACGAGCGACGGGAACTCCTCGCCGATCAAAAAGGCGGTGGCCACGTAGGGCACGGCAAAGCAGGTGGAGGCGAACAGGGAGAACTTCCAGGCGCCCAGCCCCTCGGTCCAGGACTTGTTCCGGCCGAAGTAGCGGGTGAGCATCATGTTCACGAACAGCGGGATGATGAAGATCATGGGCAGGTGGAGCACGGCCGACCACTGGCCGATCACCTTGAGGAACATGGCGAACGAGGTGATGTCACCCGCCTGGCCGGCGGCGATGGCCGCCTCGACCTGCGGTTTGAGGTTGGACATGCCGAACCAGACCGGGGTGCCGACGGCGCCGAAGGTCACCGGGAAGGAGTTGAGGACCAGACAAACCATGGCCGCGGCCAGGGCCGGGAAGCCGAGGCTGAGCAGGAGCGGTGCGGCGATGGCTGCCGGCGTGCCGAACCCGGCCGCGCCCTCGAGGAAGGCGGAAAAGATGGTGGCAATGATGATCACCTGGACCCGGCGGTCACGGCTGATACCGTGAAATCCGTGGTTGATGGTCTCCATGCCGCCGCTGTCGCGCAGGGTATAGAGAATGAGAATGGCGCCAAAAACGATGATGAGCACGTTGATGGCCCCGCCGAACCCGTTCAGGGTGGAGGCGAGGACAAAACTCAGCGGCATTTTCCACAGGAACAGCCCGGCCACGGCGGTGACCAGCCAGGCGAGCGGCATGGCCCGGGTGGCCGGCCAGCGCAGGCCGACCATGAGCACGAGGGCGAGGACGATGGGCAGCAGGGCGACGGAGGCGAGCAGAGCGAGGGACATGGTCAGTTCTCCTTCCCGGGGACGGGGACGATGCTGTGGGGGGCGCGGTGGGGCGCGGCCGTGGTGCGGCGCGACGGGTTCGCTGCGGCTTGGGGGTGAAGGGGCATACGCTCTTCTCCTTGTGGTGATGGGGGTGGGGACAACGGCCAGGGGGCCGGTGCGACCAATACAACTGCGGCGGATGGGCTCCTGGGGCCTGCGCCGCGCCTGTCCTCAAGTTGACTGACCAATTATTTTATTTTGAAAAAGTTGTCAACAAAGTTTTTAATTTTTTTTAAAAATGATGTTGACAGGCCACTATACGTTCATTTAAGGTGGCCACGTAATTTGGTTGGACACGTTGACAAGTTGTTCAATGCGCCCTCGGGGCGCTTCTGTGAATCGCCGCCTCGGTCGCCGCAGCCGGTCGCCGGGCCGCACAGCACATGGGGAGGGTGGGATGTTCGAGCAATTCAAGACAAAGGCCGAGATCGTCAGCGCCGAGGTCCATCGATTTCCGACCAGGGATGAGGCCCTTGACTGGATCGTCGGGTTCCTGCGCGAGGAAGGCGTGGCCGACGAGCCGAAGAAATATGCCGTGTGGGCCAAGTGTCCGTTTCTCGACGGCATTGACCGGCAGCAGTTGGAGGCGATACCCGGCGTGAAGCTGGAGACGACCCGGGAGCTGGCCGCGGACGCCCATGTGGGTCTCAGCCAGATGGACTGGGCCCTGGCCGACACCGGCACGCTCGTGCAGGACGCCACTGCCGTGGACAAGCGGCTGGTGTCGACCCTGCCGACCATCCACGTCGCCCTGATCGCCACCGACGGTCTGCGGGCTGACATGCCCACCTGGCTGGCCGATGCCGATCCGGCCCGTATGGGCTACCTGGCCATGATTACCGGCCCCAGTCGGACCGCTGACATCGAGCGCGTGCTCACCATCGGTGTGCACGGGCCGGTCCGGCTGATCATCATCTTTGTCGACGAACTGGGGGGGACCAACTGATGGAGCAGGAATTCAAGCATTCGATCGACCAGGCCCTGCACAACGCCAATCTCACCGGTGCGCTCGGCAAGTTTTCCGAGGCGTGGCGGGCCAACCGGGCGAAGATCTACGAGGGTATCGACTTCGAGGAACTGCGTGGCCGCATCGCAGAGCGCAAGGCCTATGCCGTGGACCACCTCAAGGAACTGTGCGACCTGTTCCAGAAGAACGCCGAGGCCCACGGCGCCAAGGTGTTCCGTTCCAACGACCCGGCCAAGGTGCGCGAATACATCCTCCAGGTGGCCCGCGACAACAACGTCCGCACGGTGGTCAAGTCCAAGTCCATGGCCAGCGAGGAGATCCATCTCAACAGCTATCTCGAGAAGGCCGGTCTCCAGGTCAAGGAAACCGACCTGGGCGAGTGGATCATCCAACTGGCCGGGCAGACCCCCTCGCACATGGTCATGCCCGCCATCCACATGACCAAGGAGGAGGTCTCCGACCTGTTCTCCAAGGAGGTGCACGAGCGGCTCTCCACCGACATCCCCCGCCTGGTCAAGGTGGCCCGGGATGAGCTGCGCTCAAAGTTCCTCGAGGCGGACATGGGCATCTCCGGGGCCAACATCGCCGTGGCCGAGACCGGGTCCATCCTCACCGTGACCAACGAGGGGAACGCCCGCCTGGTGACCACCCTGCCCAAGGTGCACGTGGCCATCATCGGCATCGAGAAGATGGTGGCCACCTTCGCCGACATCGCGCCCATCCTCAAGGCCCTGCCGCGCTCGGCCACGGCCCAGATGCTCACCAGCTACGTGACCATCATCACCGGACAGACGCCCAACACCGACGGCAGCAAGAAAGAGCTGCACATCGTGCTCATGGACAACAAGCGCACGGAGATGGCGGCCGACCCGATGTTCAAGGAGGCCCTGCAATGCATCCGCTGCGCCTCCTGCCTGAACATCTGCCCGATCTTCCGGCTGGTCGGCGGGCACGTGTTCGGCAAGGTGTACACCGGCGGTATCGGCACCATCCTCACCGCCTGGCACGACAACCTGAAGAGTTCCGAAGACATCCAGGGGCTGTGCATCCAGTGCGGCGCCTGCAAGGACGTGTGCCCGTCCAAGATCGACATCCCCGGCCTGATCCTCGAGATTCGCCGCCGGCTGGTCAAGGACCAGGGACTGCCGATGCTGCACAAGTCCATCTACGCGGTGGTCAACAACCGGCGCCTGTTCCACACCATGCTGCGCGCCGCCTCGGTGGCGGGCAAGCCGTTCTCCAAGGGCTCCAAGTTCATCCGCCATCTGCCCCTGTTCCTGGCTGATCTCACCGATGGCCGCAGCCTGCCGGCGATTGCCGCCAAGCCGCTGCGCGACACCATCAAGAAGATCCGGCAGCCTGCCGGGCTCAAGGAGCGGGCCGTGTTCTACGCGGGCTGTCTGATCGATTTCGCTTATCCGGAGATGGGCGTGGCCCTGGTCAAGATCCTCAACAAGGGCGGGGTCGAGGTGGTCTTCCCGGACGACCAGACCTGCTGCGGCGCGCCGGCGCGCTACAGCGGCGCCTACGAGGTGGCGGCCAAGAACGCGGCCGACAACATCGAGGCCCTGCTCGCCGAGCGGGCGGACTACGTGGTCTCGGCCTGTCCGACCTGCACGGTGGCGCTCGACCACGAGTTCATCGCCACCTTCCAGTCGCTCGGCCAGTCCAAGAACATGGCCAGGGCCCGCGAACTGTCGGCCAAGGTGATCGACTTCTCCACCCTGGTGAAGAAGCTGGTGGACGAGGGACGGCTGACCCTCAAGGAAGGGGAGACGCTGGGCAAGATCACCTACCACGACTCCTGCCACCTGAAGCGGACCATGCACGCCGAAAAGCCGCCGCGTGAACTGCTGACCAAGGCGGGCTACGAACTCACCGAGATGTTCGAGTGCGATATCTGCTGCGGCATGGGCGGTTCCTACTCGCTCAAGCTGCCCGAGGTGTCGGCGCCGATTCTCCAGCGCAAGCTGAAGAACATCAAGGATACCGGTGCGCCGGTGGTGGCCATGGATTGTCCGGGCTGCGTCATGCAGATCCGCGGCGGCATGGACCAGGACGGTGCCCCCGTCCAGGTGCGCCACACGGTGGAACTGCTCGCCGAGCGGCTGAAGGACTGAGAGCCCATTCCGGAGGGAAGGGTACGGGGGCGCGGCCAAGTGATCGGACCGCGCCCCCGCTTGCTTGTGCCGGCACCGGCAAACAGGTATACAGGTGCTTGCGGTCGGCGGGGAGGGCGCCCGTCTTCCCGGCCGGGGAACCAATCATTTTACGCACATCCTGCGGCGGACGCGGTGCAGGAAGGGAGCAGCCATGTCGAACAATCTCTACGTAACAGCGACCGAGGGGCGCAGCGGCAAATCGGCCATCATCCTCGGGGTGATGCAGATGATCATCAAGGAGATCAGCAGCATCGCCTTTTTCCGACCGATCATCGGCGACCACGTGTTCGGCCGGGTCGACCACGACGTCAACCTGATCCTCAAGTACTTCAAGCTGCAGATTCCCTACAACGACACCCACGCCTACACCCTCAGCCAGGCCCGGCAGCTCATCACCTCGGGCCAGGAGGAGCTGCTCTACGAGAATATCCTCAAGAAATACAAGCAGCTGTCGTCAAAGTACGACTTCGTTCTGTGCGAGGGCACGGATTTCCGCGGCAAGGACCCGGGCTTCGAGTTCGACCTGAACGCCAACATCGCCGCCAACCTGGGCGCGCCGGTGCTGGCGGTCATCTCCGGCCGTGAGAAGACGGCCGACGAGACCTGCACGCAGACCGCCATCACCGTGGACACCCTGGAGCAGATGGGCGTGGACATCGCCGGCTGCATCATCAACCGGGTGCCCGACACCTTCCTGCGCGACACCGCCGGCCGGCCCAAGTGCCAGGAGCAGTTCAGCAAGGCCTTCCCGGTGTACGTCATCCCGGAGAACCGCTCCCTGGGCAGCCCGACCATGGACGACGTCAAGCGCTGGCTCGGCGCCGAGGTGCTGTACGGCAAGCCGGGCATGCTCAACCTGGTGGACAACTACCTGGTGGCGGCCATGCAGATCAGCAACTTCCTCGAGTACATCCGCGAGGGCAGCCTGATCATCACCCCGGGCGACCGCTCGGACATCGTCATTTCCAGCCTGGCCAGCCGCATCTCCTCGGCCTACCCGAACATCTCCGGCGTGCTCATCACCGGCGGCATCGAGCTGAGCCCGAGCGTGCAGCGGCTCATCCAGGGCTGGACCGGCATCCCGGTGCCGGTGCTGTTCGTGGAGAGCCACACCTTTGACACGGTGCAGAGCGTCAACGAACTCTACGGCCGCATCGAGCCCACGGACAGCAAGCGCATCGCCACCGCACTCGGCTGGTTCGGCAAGTACGTCAACGTGTCCGAGCTGACCCGGCGGGTGGTGTCGCAGCGCTCGACCAAGGTGACGCCGCGCATGTTCGAGTATTCGCTGTTGGAAAAAGCGGCCGAGAACCGCCAGCGCATCGTCCTGCCCGAGGGCACGGGTGAGCGCATCCTCAATGCCACGGACATCATCCTCCGTCGTGGCGTGGCCGACATCGTCCTGCTCGGCCGGGAGGAGGAAATCCGCGCCAAGGCCTCGCAGCTGGGCATCAACATCGATGGCGCGACCATCATCGACCCGCCGCATTCCGCCCACTACGACGATTTCGTGCAGACCTACTTCGACCTGCGCAAGCACAAGAACATCGTCATGGACGTGGCCCGCGACCGCATGTCCGACCCCACCTATTTCGGCACCATGATGGTGCACAAGGGGCTGGCCGACGGCATGGTTTCCGGCTCGGTTACCACCACCGCGCAGACCATCAGGCCGGCCTTCGAGTTCGTCAAG
>Ga0265295_1008521_pt1 | contig 11353 bp, 6 predicted proteins | sample Munlansysbiofilm_FD_192503 | JGI IMG/M metagenome (GOLD analysis project Ga0265295, IMG submission 192503) | Leachate microbial communities from a municipal landfill in Southern Ontario, Canada - Methane capture system biofilm | ecosystem: Engineered > Solid waste > Landfill > Unclassified ... | reverse complement strand
AAAGGGATATATGAGACAATCATCATGGGGCAAAAGGTAGCGATACTCAACCTTATGGGACACTATACGATGCCCATGGTGGACAACCCTTTTACCATGATCGTAGAAGAGGTGGCGCTGCTGCGTTCCCGGGGTTTCAAACATATCATTATCGATATGCATGCAGAGGCAAGCAGTGAAAAACAGGCACTTCTGCATATGCTGGGGGAGGATGTCTCGGCGATCCTCGGGACCCATACCCATGTAGGGACCGATGATCTCCGGATCGTAGACGGATGCTGCTATATCACAGATGTGGGGCTGACCGGCTGCAGGGATGGCGTCATAGGGATGAAAGAAGATGTGCCCTTGCGACGATTTCTTACAGGGCTTGGCGGTCACTTCGATGTTCCCGATACCTGTAAAACGGTGCTGCAAATGGTTGTTTTTGAACTGGATGAGGATGGTGCGTGCATCGGTGCGGAGAAGATCAAGATCTATGATGACAACCCGAAGATTGTCACTCAGGCATGGATAGAGTAATCTAACTCTTTCGCTTGATCCTTACCTTCTTTGGATCAAAGAGTTCAATCGCAGCCTTGATCATGGGTTCTTGCAGAAGCGAAGAGGGATCTTTCTCTTTTGCCGCTTCGGTATCTCCTGCTTCAGGTGCGATACATGAGCTTTTCATTTCGATATCTTCCAGCATAGAGACACTGGCATTGCACTCCTCCTCCTCTTGCGTCGGAGAGACATCTCCTGCGCTTGAAGGGGCTACCGCATCATCCGATTTTTTTTTTCTCTCTTCTTCTGTATGGGAGTTCTGTTCTTTGGGAAGATTGACAATCCTGGTTTCAAATCCGAAGATCTCTTTGACGAACATATTGATCACTCCCCAATGGGTGATCAGCTGCTTTTTCTCCTCGCCCTGTGCAGTAGAGCTCCAGGTAAGTGTGCCCTCTGCAAAACTTTCAAACTCGATATTGGTCTCAAAACACATCCCCAGTTCGAAATCCCGGTCAAAGATCTTCTGAACGAGGGTATCAAAGCGTTTTTGATGGGGATCGGGGGGTGAAACCTTCTCCTGCAGAGGCTCTTTGGGTTGGCTCTCCGGGGCCTGTCGCGGAGCCGATGCTGTTTCGGCCGCAGCAACAGGTGTATTCGGCTTCTCCTCAGACGTTACTTCCCGGGGCTCCGATACAGCCTCCCGTGGCGCTTCTGGGTGCTTCTCCGCTACGACATGCTCTTCTGACGCAGCCTTGATCTCAGTTGCCCCCTTTTCTTCCTGCCTTTGGTTTATAGGGGTAAGATCGGCCTCAGTGATCGTGACTACTTTGGGTGTTGCTGCAGATTGAGATGCATCAGGCATCGTGATCTGCACTCCCTGCAGCTCTTTTTCCAGTGCATGGATCATCGTATCGATCTCTTTGATCTGCAGCGCTTCCATCATTTTGAAAAGAGAGAGTGTCAGGATGAACTCGCCGTCACTGCCCAGTGCAAGCAGTCCTTTGGACTCTGCAATGATCCTGAAGAAGCGTTCGATGATCATTGGAGTCAGGAGTGTACTTTTGGAAAGAAGTTGCGCTTTCAGGTAGAGGGTCAACTCATCCAGGATCATTTCGGCTTCATAGTCGGATGCGGTCTTGAGAAATTCCAATACCTTCTTCTCATCTTTCCGGGTGATGTCCCGGATCAATTGCTCAAGCAGGCTCGGTTCGATGATGCCGAGCATATTGGTCACGGTAGGAACATCCACATAGTTTTTGGAGTAGACGATCGCCTGGTCGAGCAGCGTGAGTGAGTCTCTCAGGCTTCCCGCCCCCGTACGGGCGATGATCTCCAGGGCTTCCTTCTCAAACCCGATCTGTTCAAGGTTCAGGATATGTTCAAGATGCCCCTGGACAAGGTTCTGCGGAATCTTTTTGAACCTGAAATGCTGGGTTCTTGAAAGTATCGTCGCCGGCAGTTTCAGCGGGTCTGTGGTGGCGAGGATGAACTTGACGAAAGCCGGAGGCTCTTCGAGTGTTTTCAGCAGGGCATTGAACGCCTGGTTGGTCAGCATATGGACTTCATCGATGATAAAGATCTTGAAACGCGCAGAGCTCGGCTTGTACTTGGTGTGCTCTATGAGATCTTTGATATCATCGATACCGCGGTTGCTCGCAGCATCCATCTCGATGATATCCATATGGCGGTTCTCACTGGCCATCACACAGTGGGTGCAGACCCCGCAGGGGTGCGCGGAGGTGCCTTTTTCGCAGAGCAGCGCTTTTGCAAAGATACGTGCGGTGGAGGTTTTTCCGCTCCCGCGGAGTCCCGAGAAAAGATAGGCGTGGGAGAGTCTGTTGCCTTCGAGTGCAAGAGAGAGGGTCTGAGAGACTGCTTCCTGACCGATAAGATCACTGAAAGTAGCAGGACGGTATTTTCTTGCGAGGGCTAAAGACACAATTTGACTCCAATAGTTTTTATGGTTATTATTGTAGTGGAAAATTTCTTTTGATTGGTATAATTTGCAGGGAAATTGAAAGGGCAGTATCATGAAATGGCGAGACCAAAGACGCAGCTCAAATGTTGACGACAGGCGTGCGAGTACAGGGGGAGGAGGCATATCGGCGGGGACGATACTGTTTTTGTTCAGGCTTTTTGGACCCCTGCTTCGAACCAAATTCGGATGGGCGATCATCGCGCTGGGCGTGGTGGCCTATCTCAGCGGATTTAACCCGCTTTCCCTGTTGGGGGTGGGAGATACAGCCTCCAGGCCGGTTGATCAGAAAAAGGATGACGAGAATGCCGCGTTTATCTCAGCGGTACTGGCCAGCACTGAAGATGTATGGAACAGGCAGCTGAAGGGATACAGAGAACCGACGGTGGTGCTCTACCGGGGTGCCACACAAAGCGGGTGCGGCTTTGCTTCGGCACAGGTGGGCCCGTTCTACTGCCCCGCTGACCAGAAAGTCTATCTGGACCTGGGGTTTTTTGAGGAGCTTGCCAACACGCATAATGCGCCGGGGGATTTTGCCCAGGCCTATGTACTGGCTCATGAGGTAGGACACCATATCCAAAACCTTCAGGGTATCCTGGCGAAAGTACAGAAAGCCAAACAGCAGTGGGGCGGAGAGAGCAGGGAGGCCAATGCCCTGCAGGTAAAAGTGGAACTGCAGGCAGACTGTTACGCCGGGGTATGGGCATACCATGCACACAAGGATTTCGGCATGATCGAAGAGGGTGATGTGGAAGAAGCATTGAATGCCGCAAGCGCGATAGGCGACGATACGCTGCAGAGAAAAGCGGGAAGGACCGTCAGACCCGATGCCTTTACCCACGGAAGCTCGGCACAGCGTGTGGAATGGTTTAGAAGAGGATTCCACACCGGTGACATCAATGCATGCGACACCTTCCGCTGAGTACACTACACTCTCTCCGGGGAGGAGTTTATCGCTGCTGCAAACTCCTCCTAACCACACATTGGATATAATCCACCTAATTTTATAAATCATTGATAAGCGAGAGATTGATGCGTTATACTCCAAGAGAGATCGAAGCCAAGTGGCAGAAACAGTGGGACGATGAGCAGGCTTTCGAGCCTTCGGATTCTTTGGAACAGAAGAAAAAGTATATCCTGAGTATGTTCCCTTTCCCCAGCGGACGACTGCATATGGGACACGTGCGTAACTATGCGATCGGTGATGCGATCGCACGTTACTACCGAAAGCAGGAGTACAATGTGCTGCATCCGATAGGATGGGATGCCTTCGGTATGCCCGCGGAAAACGCTGCGATCAAGCACGGGCGCCATCCCAAAGAGTGGACCTATTCCAATATCGACTATATGAGAAAAGAGCTTAACTCCCTGGGGCTTTCTTTTTCCAAGACACGCGAGTTTGCGACCTGTGATCCGCTCTATACCAAGTGGGAGCAGGAGTTCATCATCAAGATGTTTGAAGAGGGATTGCTCTTCCGTGAATCAACAACGGTGAACTGGTGTCCGCATGATTTGACGGTATTGGCCAATGAACAGCTGGAAGAGGGGTGCTGCTGGCGGTGTGGAACAGAGGTGGTACAGAAAGAGATGCCGGGGTACTACCTCGATATCATTAAGTATGCCGATGAGCTGCTTGAAGATCTGAAAACGCTTGAGGGGAAATGGCCGAACCAGGTACTCACGATGCAGAGCAACTGGATCGGCAAGTCTCAGGGGCTTGAGTTCAGTTTTGAACTGAGCGAAGAGAGCAAGGCAAAGCTTGAGGGCAAGTTCGAGAAATATACAGTCTTTACTACACGACCCGACACGATCTACGGGGTCAGCTACTCCGCGCTTGCGGCAGAGCATCCTATCACGAAGTATATCATAGAGCATGATCTTCTGGATCAGGAGACAGCTGCCAAGATCACGGCGATTGCCAATATGGGTGAGCGTGAGAGAGCGCAATCAGATAAAGAGGGGTATCCTCTGGGTATCACCGTGATCCACCCGCTTACCGGTGAAGAGATACCGGTCTGGACGGCAAACTTCGTACTTGCAGGGTACGGCGGCGGTGCGGTGATGGCAGTACCGGCGCATGACGAGAGGGATTACGAGTTTGCGACAAAGTATGACCTGCCGATCAAAAGGGTGATCAGCGGCGGTGAAGAACTTCCGTATACGGGTGAGGGAAAACTGGTAGACTCTGCGGCATTTACCGGGTTGGACAACTATGAGGCAAAGGCAAAGGTCATCGCAACGTTTGAAGAGGCAGGGTTCGGAAAAGGTACGACCAACTACAAGCTTCGCAACTGGGGAGTGAGCCGTCAGAGATACTGGGGTGCACCGATCCCGTTTGTCCACTGCAAATCATGCGGGCTGGTACCTGAAAAGATAGAGAACCTGCCTATCGCACTCCCTGAGGATGTGGAGATCACGGGCGAAGGGAACCCGCTGGACAACCATCCGACATGGAAGCACTGCAAGTGTCCGAAATGTGGAGAGGATGCGGTGCGTGAGACAGATACGCTCGATACCTTTGTGCAGTCAAGCTGGTACCAGTTCCGCTATGCGACCAACCCTAAAAAATGGAACGAAACCGGTATCGACAAGGCGGATGCGAACTACTGGCTGGGCGTAGACCAGTATATCGGCGGGATCGAACATGCGATCCTGCACCTTTTGTACGCCAGGTTCTTTACGAAAGTGCTCCGTGATCTTGGGTATGTCGATATCGATGAGCCGTTCAACAGGCTGCTGACACAGGGAATGGTGACGATGGACGGTGCGAAAATGAGCAAGTCCAAGGGAAACACTGTGGACCCTGACAAGCTCATCGAAGAGTACGGGGCAGATACGGCAAGGCTCTTTATACTTTTTGCCGCACCGCCGCAGAAAGAGCTTGAGTGGAATGACAATGCCGTGGAGGGTGCCTTCAGGTTTATCAAAAAGCTTTATGACAGAGCGGACAGGGTGACAAGCAAAACACTCCCGGTGATCGACCATGGTTCACTCTCCAAAGAGGCAAAACTTGCTCGTCAGAAGGTCTATGAGGCTTTACAAAAATCGGCAGATGTCTACGAAAAGACCTTTGCGTTCAACACACTGATCGCGGCATGTATGGAAGCGATGAACGCGCTTGACAAGCAGGAGAACACTGAGGTGTGGAGCGAAGGGATGTATGTGATGCTCAATCTCCTTGAACCGATCATCCCGCATGCGGCAAGTGAACTGAGCGAAGTGCTCTTCGGAAGAGAGAACCTCAAAGCGGTACTGGAAGTCAAAGAAGAGGTGTTCGTGCAGGAGAGTGTGCTTTATGTCGTGATGATCGGCGGGAAGAAACGTGCGGAGTTTGAGATCGACCCGGGTGCCAGCCAGGAGGAGATCCTCGCAAAAGCCAAAGAGGAAGGTGCCAAGTGGCTTGAGGGGATGCAGATCGTCAAAGAGATCGTCGTACCGGGCAAACTGGTCAACCTTGCGGTGAAACCGGCGAGTTAATGAGGAGTGAGGAAGTAGGAATGAGGAGTGAAGGTATGCGGTACTGTGGCTCCGATTTGAGTATAAAGGAAAAGAAATGTTTGCATTAAATCATCGTTTTTCAAAGAAAAACAAACCAAAATTCTTCACTCTTCACTCTTCACTCTTCACTCTGTTACTGCTTTTTGCAGTAACAGCCTGCGGTTATAAACCCTCTTCCCATGCGATCAAAAACAGTTTTTCGGAGAATGTCTCCGTGGAAGTCGTTGTAGACAGAGTGGAGCCTGAAAATGCCCCTTTCATCAGAGATGAGATGAACCGCATGGTCTATACACGCTTCAAGGGGCGTGTCGTACCCAAAGGAGTGGCCCAGAACCATATACGCATTACGTATGACGGGAGTACGCTTACACCGCTCTCTTATAGAGACGGGTATGTGACACGCTACCAGGTCAACCTCTCCGTCAAATTTGAGATGGTGACCAAACAGGGGAAAGAGAGTAAGACGATCCAGACGATCGATGAAGCGGATTTCCATGAGAGTTCACTGGATGCATCCACACTGCGGATAGAGGCGATCCGAAGGGGGCTGGCAAAGGCGATGGATGAGTTCCTTGCCTATGTAAGCGCCAAGGGTACACTGAGTGCCAAAGCATCCGGGGATTAGCCGCGTGTCCTTGCAAACCTTTTTAGAGGCTAAGCCGCTCTATTACAAAGAGATAGACCATGAGCGGGTACATATCGCCTATGGTTTGCTCAAGCCTCATATCTCCAGGCCCAGAACCGTACATATCGTCGGTACGAACGGAAAAGGCTCGACAGGCCGTATCCTCGCACACCTTGCCTATAAAAGCGGGCTGAAGGTGGGGCACTACACTTCGCCGCACATCATCAGGTTCAACGAACGCATCTGGATCGACGGGGAGGATGTATCTGACGCGGTACTGGAGCAGGCGCATCAGAAGCTCTATACTATCCTGGGCCGGGAGATAAGCGAGGCGCTCAGCTATTTCGAGTATACGACACTCCTGGCTTTTGTCGCCTTTGAAAGATGTGATCTGATGGTGCTTGAAGCGGGGCTCGGCGGAGAGTTCGATGCGACCAATGTCTGTGACAAGGAGCTGAGTATTATCACTCCTATAGGGATTGATCATCAGGCTTTTTTAGGTGAGAGTATCGAAGCGATCGCTACCACCAAGATCAACAGCATACAGAAAAAGGTTGTGCTCTCAGCGCAGCCTTTCGATGCAGTTGTGGATGTGGCAAAAAAGATCACGGAAGAAAAAGGTGCCGTGCTCTTTTTGAATACGCTATTCAGGGCCGGACATAAAGCTTTGATGGAAAAAGTCAAAAAGATCGCAGCGGAGCAGTCGTGGGGTGCCTATCTGACAGAAAATGCGATGGTGGCTTTGGAGGCTTTGGATAGATTGGGGGTTGATTATGATATCGATGATCTCAAAAGTGTGAAACTTTTCGGACGTTTTTATCCTTTCAGAGAGAATGTCCGCATCGATGTGGGGCACAACCCATTGGCGGCGCAGGCGATCGTCAAAGCGATGGAGCCGGAGACGGTACTGATCTACAACTCTCTGGATGACAAAGACTATGAGAGAGTTTTGCGTACACTTAAACCAAAGGTCAAACGAGTGGAGATTATCAGGATCAACTCGCAGCGTGCAACGACACTGGAATTGATAGAAAAGGTGCTGGATAATGTCGGATTGGCGTATCGTTATTATGAAGGTACGATTCACAGTGATGAACATTACCTGGTCTTTGGTTCATTCTATGTGGTTGAAGAATTTTTAAAAAGTATGGGAAGTCATGTATCAGAGTAATATCTACGAATATTTGGAAAACCTTAGCAAAGAGAAACTCCTGGTCTGCAAGGATGATAAAGAGGCGGTCGGGGTACGCGATGTGGCAAACCTGCTCGGATTTGAGACTTTTGTCCTTCCGGATATTAGGGTCAGTGCGGGGGAGGACCTGCGCACCTATGATGAGGAGATACAGAGGTTTTTGACTACCCTGTCGGCATACCATCAAAGTCGCAAGAAAAAGGTGCTGATCTCTCCGCTTCGCACGCTTCTGATCCCCTTTCCGAAGCCGGAGAATTTCGCAATGCATACGATAGAGTTCGGCGATACGCTTGACCTTGCCGCACTGAAAGAGAAGCTCTATCACTGGGGATACCACTTCACCGACATTGCCGCGAGTGCAGGGGAGGTCTCTTTCCGCGGGGATATCATCGATATCTTTCCGATCGATGCCAAGCAGCCTTACCGTATCGGGCTTTTTGACGAGGAAGTGGAGACGATACAGCACTACGACGAGGCGACACAGAAACGCATCCTTCCCAAAGAGGGGGAGGATGAGCTGGACCACATCACCTTCCCTGCCGCTTTTCTGGCACTCGATCAGGAAGCGTACGAGGCGCTTAAAACGAGGGTGGAACAGAGTAGCTATGACACCTTTGTCAAGGATATCGACGCATTGGGGCTGTGGCACCTCGAGGAACTCGGAGAGAGTGCGCCGGAACAGTTCAGCCTTGTGATGACATCCAATATGGATGAAGAACTCGATGAGATCTATGCCCTTGGACAACCCCTGATCCCGCGGGACTCTTTTGCATTGCCGGTGATACCGGAGAGCAAAAAGTACCGGGATCTTGAGGTGGCTGACCCCAATAAGCTTTTGGAATCCCACAAGGATAAGAAGATCACGATCCTGGCGAAAAACGAATCGATCGTCAGGGGAAGCGACCTCGCCAGTTTTGAGGGGATAGCGTTTGTCTATCAGGAGGGTATCGTCAATCTGATGGGGCCCGACAGGCTGATCCTTTCGCTGAACAAACCGGTCAAACGCAAAAAGGTCAAGAAGGCAAGCCTGGTCCTGGATGAGCTCAAACCGGGTGACTACGTGGTGCATGAGAACCACGGGATCGGTATCTTCAAGGGGATAGAGAAACGTGATGTGCTCGGGGCGGTCAGCGAGTTTGTCGTGATACACTATCAGAACGAGGATTCGCTCCTGATCCCTGTGAGCTCCCTGGAGGTGATCGACCGTTTTGTGGCTGACAGCGGTACGCTTCCGGTGCTTGACAGGCTGGGTAAAACCAGCTTCAAAAAGCTCAAAGGCAAGGTCAGGGAAAAACTCTTTGCGATCGCTTCACAGATCATCAACCTCTCCGCACAACGCCATCTCAAAAAAGGGATCGTGCTCAAAACAAACCTCGAGGAGCATGCGGTCTTTATGGCAAAAGCGGGTTTTGTCCATACCGAAGACCAGGAGCGGGCGATCCATGAGATGCTGGAGGACCTCGGCAGTGGTCGTATGATGGACAGGCTGCTGAGTGCCGATGTGGGCTTCGGCAAAACCGAAGTGGCAATGAACGGGATGTATGTCGCGGCCAAAAACGGCTACCAGTCGATGATGATCGCACCGACCACACTGCTCAGTGCACAGCACTATAAGTCACTGAAAGAGCGTTTCAGGGATGAGGGGATCACGGTAGCGAAGCTGGACCGTTTTTCCAGTGCGAAACAGAAACGAGAAGTATTGACAGGACTTGAAGAGGGGTCGATTGATATTGTCGTGGGAACCCATGCCCTGCTCCAGGCAAAGTTCAAGAATCTGGCGCTGGTGGTCATCGATGAGGAACATAAGTTCGGCGTGAAGCAGAAGGAAGCGCTCAAGGAGATCAGTATCGATGTGCATCTTCTTTCGATGTCTGCCACCCCGATCCCTCGAAGCCTCAATATGGCAATGTCACAGGTGAAAACTTTCTCAGAGATCCTTACCCCGCCGGTTGAGCGCCAGGGGGTACGTACTTTTGTCAAGAGTCATGACGAGAAGGTGGTCAAAGAGGCAATCCTGCGCGAACTGCGCCGCGGCGGCCAGGTCTTTTATGTCTTCAACTCCATCGCGGCGATTGAGGATAAGAAAAAAGAACTTCTGGAGATCCTTCCCAACCTGCGTATTGCTGTACTGCATTCCAAAGTTTCAGCCAAAGAGACCGAAGAGGAGATGATGAAGTTTGAGGAGGGGGAGTATGACCTGCTGCTTTCTACTTCGATCGTTGAATCAGGGATACATATGCCGCATGCCAACACGATGATCGTGGACGGTGCGGACAACTTCGGTATCGCGGACCTGCACCAGCTGCGCGGGCGTGTAGGGAGAGGGTCCAGAGAGGGGTATGCCTACTTTATCGTCGCAGACAAAGAGCGTTTGACCGAACAGGCAAAACGCAGGCTGCTTGCGCTGGAGTCACACTCCGAGCTGGGCAGCGGTGCGGTACTGGCCTTCCATGACCTTGAGATCAGAGGAGGGGGAAATATCATCGGAGAGGCGCAGTCGGGGCATATCAAACAGATCGGCTACTCACTCTACCTACGTATGCTTGAAGATGCGATCAAAGAGCTGAGCGGACAGGACAAAGAGGTCAGCCAGCATGTGGATATGAAGCTCAATGTCGATGCCTACCTGAACGAAGAGCTGATCGAGGAGGACAGGCTGCGCCTGGAGCTTTATCGCCGTCTTTCGCTTTGTGAGAGTACCGGGGATGTCTACGAGATCAGTGCCGAGATCGAAGATCGCTTCGGCAGACTCGACAGGGTCACCAAGCAGTTCATCGATGTGATCGTGATGAAGGTGCTTGCCCGCCAGAAGGGGATATCAAAAGTCTCTTCCTACGGGGAGAATGTCTTTATCGAGTGCATAGAGGAAGGCAAAGAACGGGTGGTGCTGAAGTCTCCAAGCAAAGACGACGATGATATTATCGCAACGGCGATGGGGTATCTCAAAAGTTGAGAAAACCATCATAAAAACATTACTAACCAAACTGGGGAAGCAGTATTTCGCTGTAAGTAAAAAAAGAGCTCTGCTTGTATCTAACCAATAGTATGAGCAGATTCCGCCCCGGGAGAGACGGAAAATGTAAATTAAAATACCACCTGAACAGCTACCCAGTAGGTATCATGGTCCCCGTTCGTGCCGCCGAGTCCATTAGTAAGGTCCATAGTGTAGTGTTTCTCATCCTGGCTACCAATAGTCTCGAACTCACTAGCTGACCAGTAGAATCCTTCAGACCATCCCTCCGGCGTACCTGGACCAGTTTGGCCAATTGTTTGTTCGCCGCCGTTAAAAGCATCCCAGATCGCCACGAGGTCATCATAATAGGGGTTGATCTCTCCCTCGGGATTATTATCGATCTCGGTTCCGTTCTGTACCATATCGGTCTCGGACCCATAGGTCGGTAGTGCTACCTCATATCCTTCTAACTCGGCATAGCGGTAGGTATCGGTTGTGTCCTCTTGATTACTAGGCCTTGGATTGCCATTTGCATCGTACATAAATATAGCATCCAGCTCATCATGCGTAAATGTATCTTGAAAGTCTGACCCGCCACTGGTTTCACCTTGACCATCTCCGTCT
>Ga0265295_1008520_pt1 | contig 11353 bp, 10 predicted proteins | sample Munlansysbiofilm_FD_192503 | JGI IMG/M metagenome (GOLD analysis project Ga0265295, IMG submission 192503) | Leachate microbial communities from a municipal landfill in Southern Ontario, Canada - Methane capture system biofilm | ecosystem: Engineered > Solid waste > Landfill > Unclassified ... | reverse complement strand
ATTACTATGTGTAGTCACAAAGATTATCAGGAGCCGTGTACGAGGCCCGTACGCACGGTTCTGTGAGAGGGATGATGTTAGGATCGCTTCCTAACATCTCCCTACTCGATTGTTTGGAATGCTTACACATATGAAAGAATAGTTACACGGATTGGTCGGATTAAACGGGTTAATACGGATCAAAAACAAAGAGCATAAATTGAAAACGGTGAAATGGCAAATCAGTCGTTTAGTTATATCAGATTTGCCTCAAATAATCCGTGTCAATCCGTCCCATCCGTCCCATCCTTGTGACCATTAATATTTTGGGGGGATGCCTATTTCTCGTGTTTGAGCTTGACACATTTGCGCCGAAATGTAGAAGTGAACGCTGAAATAGACCTAAGCAACCCAGCCCCTTGAAGGAGAAACTTAAGATGAAGAAAGAACTGCTATATATAGTGCTGTTGGCGAGCCTGCTCAGCTTCTGCGCACAGGCGAAGGCACAGGCGCAGATTGGCAGCAGAAGCTATACGGCCAGTGAATTATCGGAAGGCTTTGCCGCATATCTGGAGTATCAGGGCATCAAAGCAGACCTCAGTCCAGCGGACTCTTTGGCCTTATACGGGAGTTTCTTTGATGAGCTAATCGCCATGTATATATATGATAAAGCTATGACTGAGTACGCTATCCACGTGAGCCCCAAGGAGCTGGATGACGAAATCAAGGCGCATCCTCCCCAGGGGGTGAGACAGATTCCGGAGCTCATGACAAACGGCGTTTTTGACCAGAAAAAATATGAACAGGCTTTGAGAGACCGGCCGCAATTTAAGCAGGACATCATCAGCTACAGCCGCGATACCTTTGGCTATCAAAAGCTTTTAAACACTATTCACGCCGAAGCCGGCATCGATTCTGTGAAAGTCAAACGCGATTGGAAAGCCCAGGTGCAGCATAGCGAGGCAGAGATCATCTATTTTGATTTCAACCAGTTACAAGATATCAATGCCAGTGATGAGGAGGTGCGGGAGTATTACGAAGAGATCAAAGATACAGAGTATCGGCGCGAGCAGGGCCGCAGCCTCTACTTCGTGCGTTTTGCCTCTGGCTCCGAAAGGGCAAATGCCCACAGAGTGGATGAAATCACGGCTCAGCGAGAGCAGCTTTATGAAAGCGCAAAAACCAAAGGGCTCGCAGCCGCAGCTTTGGAGCTGGATTTGCCCCTGCAGGAGAGCCAGTTCTTTTCCGCCACAGATCAAGTGATCAGAGGCCTGGGCCGCTCCGAATACCTGGTGCAGCAGAGCTTTGCCAGTCCCCCGGGGACCCTTCTGGAGCCCTATGAGACCCCCTTGCGGGATTTTTATATCTGTGAAATAGGGCAAAGCGTTGACGAATATTATATCCCTTTTGAGGTGGAAAGTGCCCTGCTCAAGCTCAGATTACGCTCGCAAAAACGCCAGGCAGCCATGCAGGACATCGTGCAGAGCTTTATCCGCAAACACAAGTCCCCGGATTATCTGGAAGCAGCACGAAATGAAGGGCTTACGGTGATTCATGCAGAGGAAGTCACACTGAATGGCACGATCACAGGTTTGGGCACTATCGAGCCCCTGAACCGGGCGATTTCGATTACCCCAGAGGGTGAATTTACCCCCTTGATCGAGCATAATGACTTTTATTATCTTGCCAAAGTGCTGGCACAGCAAAGGCGCAGTGAAGAGGATTGGCTCTTGCACAAAGCGGAAATCCTGTCCCAAGCCCGGCAGAAAGCCGGGGATAAACATCTGGATGAATGGTATCTACAGCAAAAAGCAAAAATCGAGATCAAGTATCCAGAGGGTCTATGATGTTCTGGCAAAGGACTGGGGGCGAGGGAGATCTGCTGTCTAACTTGACTGAAAACACATTTTCGCTACGGGCCATGAAAGGCGTTGGAGTTTGATCCGGCTTCGATTATTTCAGGCTTAGCGTTAATAAGAGGCGGGAATGGACTTCAACAGCCGTCGGCAAGGTTTCCCACTGCCGCTTGAAGTCCAAAGTGCCGCTAAGGTCATGGTAAATTGATAGTTATATTAGTCACCTTGAACTCCAAGACTCAGGGCGGCGGCACTCTGGCTGTATCCGCCAAGGCTTGCTTTTCCCCTGGACTTGCTTTGAATTCGTCTTGGACTCGAGTTGACTCGAATCCAAGGCAGGTGAGAAGCGAGTTCAAACCTGCGGCAAGAACCCTGCTTTTACCCGCTGCATTATGGCGGCCGCAAGCAGATAATCAGGTTTTTATCCCCGTATTCAAGCAGGGGACTAAAAAAAAAGCTTTACTAAAAAGCCGACTTTACAATCTTAGTTAAGATACCCTATAAGTGGAGGTAATATGCTTTATCAACTCAAGCATAATTTGCTCATAATAGTACTGCTTGCGCTCCTTGGAAGTCTCTGGGGCGTAGGTGAAACCATATATGAAATCCGTGTGGAAGGTACCCAGAACATTGCGGACGAACTCGTCACCTCGGCCATGAGCCTGAAGGTAGGCGACCCCGTGCAGGCAGAAAGCATCTCGCGTTCGATCAAGAACCTATATCGGATGGGAGTATTTTCGGACATTCAGATCGAAACCGAGCCCTATCGCACCGGAGTGAATCTCATCGTGAAAGTAGCTGAAAATCCTGTGGTCAGCTCAGTTACTTATCAAGGCTTTAAGGTGATCAAGAAAGACAAATTGGAAGAGCTGATCGGCCTGCGTATTGGTTCCTACTGGAGCGGCAGCATGAAGGCTCAGGTCATCTCAAAGCTGAAGGCAGAGTATGCCAGCAAAGGCTTTGGCAATGCCCAGATCGAGATTCTGGAGCAAGCTCTACCGAAAAACCAGGTGGCGCTTACGCTGCACGTGATTGAAGGAAATCGGGTCACACTCAAAGAGATAACCTTCATCGGCAACGAAAATTTTGAAGACAAAGAACTGATCCGCAGAATGAAGACCAAACCTTCCAGTTTCCTGCGTTCAGGGCGGTTTGAGCAGGAGAAATTTGCTGTGGACCTGGTCTCGCTGGCGGATTTTTACAAGAAAAATGGCTTTATCGATGTCGCCATCGGGCCTTATGAATTGCAACAGGTTTCAGATCGTCATCACGAACTGGTGATCACAATCAATGAAGGTACCAAATACCTCTTTGGTGAGATTACCGTAAGCGGGAACGAGAATTTTAGCTCTGAAAAAATCCTGGAATCCTTCAACTTCAAAGAGGGAGATACCTTTGACCAAGAGAAGTTTGACAAACAGATGGCAAGGGTCTATTCCCTGTATTTTGATGAAGGCTATATCTACACCGATATCCGTAATGAATTTGAGAAAACGGGTGAAACGCTGAACATAAACATGACGATCGTGGAGAATACCCGGGCGCAGATCCGCCAGATCCACATCACTGGCAACCGCCGCACCAATGAAAAGGTGATCAGGCGCCAATTGGAGATAGCTCCGGGAGATTTTTACCGTCAGTCCCAGGTCATCAGGAGTCAGCAAAACATCTATAATCTGGGCTTTATCGAACCGGATATCCGCCTGGATTATGAGAGAATCAATGCCAATGGCGATATCGACCTGCAGATCGATATTACAGACAAACCCAGCGGGGTGGCAAACGGTGGTGTGGGCTACAATTCCCAGGATAAGTTTGTGGGGCAACTCTCGCTCTCGCAGAACAATCTCTTTGGCAACAACTGGAGCAGTGGCATCACCTGGGATTTTGGGGGGAGAACTCAAAATTTTGAGCTGAGCTTTACCAATCCCAATCTCTATGACAGCGATGTGCTGCTAGGCACAAACCTTTATTATACCAAGAAAAACTGGAGCTCGTTTTACTACGAAATCTATACCAGAGGCGCCGCAATCAGATTGGGACAAACCATTCCCTGGGTGGATCGCAGCCGGGCCTCGATAGGTTACTCCTTTTACAGCAAGAAATACAACATCACCAATAGATCCTCTATCTTCGCCGATAGCCTGGCCAATGCCACTTTGATCGAGCTGGATAAATTGGACTGGCGCTACACCTCGGCATTGAATTTCACCCTCAGCCGGGATACCAGAGACAATATCTTCTTCCCCACCAAAGGCTCTCAGATCACGCTTTATTCTGAGGTTGCCGGCGGACCTTTTATGGGGGACTTTGATTATTTCAAACAGATCGCACAGGTGAACTGGTATGCAGAAGCCTGGAAAAAGCTGACCTTCAGAACGAAGTGGCGCTTTTCCTACATCACGCCTTATGGCGATTCGGAAGACGCTCCGCCAGACGAAAAGTTCTATCTGGGCGGCACTGGTGCTGATGGCATCAGAGGCTATCCAGATCGCTCCATCGGGCCGGCTGGAGGTGGAACCCGTGCCATCATCTTCTCTACAGAATTGGGCTATCCCATAGCCGGAGACCAGGTGATCGGTGTGACTTTCTTTGATGCTGGCGATAGCTATAACCATCTGCGCGACTTCAATTTTATGAAGTTCAAAAAAGGTTTGGGAGTGGGCGTACGCATCCGCAGTCCTTTTGGCCTGATCGGCTTTGACTATGCCTACAGCGTGGCAGATCGCTCCTGGGAACCGCATCTACAATTTGGAACGACCTTTTAAAGATGAAATATAAACACCTCTTTGGTCCCCTGCTCTCGCGGAGATTGGGACTTTCTCTGGGGCTGGACCTCGTGCCCTATAAATATTGTCCCTTGAATTGCGTATATTGTGAGGTGCAGAACACCACTCATCTTCAGACCAAGCGTGAGGCCTTCTTCCCCGTAACGGAGATTTTGGCGGAACTTGATCATTTTATGCTCGATGGGCCGCAACTGGATTATATCACCTTTTCCGGAGCGGGAGAGCCCACCCTGAATAGCTCTATCAGTGAGATCATCCAGCATATCAAGAAGCACTATCCGGAATATAAACTGGCGCTGCTCACCAATGGTGTGCTGTTGAACGACGCAGAGGTTTTGAAAGAGATCCTGCCCTGTGATGTGATTTTGCCTTCACTCGATGCCGCCAGCCAAGCCGTCTATGAGAAGGTAAATCGTCCTCAGGCCGGGCTTTTGGTGAGCGATCAGATCGCTGGTTTGGTGAAGCTGCGGCAGCGCTATGCCGGACCGATCTGGCTGGAAGTTTTTATCGTGCCGGATATCACGGATACCCCTGCAGAGCTGAAGCTTTTACGCGAGGCCATCAAAGACATTTCGCCGGATCTGGTGCAGCTTAATTCGCTGGACCGCCCCGGAGCAGAGGATTGGGTGAAAGCCGCCAGCACAAAGCGTCTCAAAGAGATCAAAAACTATATGGCAATGGAGCTGGAGATGCCTATTGAAATTATCGCCAAGATCAAGACTCCGCCAGATGCCAAGGCTCCGGATGAAGAAATCGTGAACCTGATCCGCGGAACCCTGACCCGCAGGGAATCTAGCGCGGAAGACCTCGCTTTTATGCTGGATATCCATATCAATGAAATCTCGAACATACTAAGGGAATTGAATGCGGAAGGCGTCTTGCAGACCGCCAGAAAAGCCCGGGGAGTTTGTTACTCATGGAAGTCTTAACCCATAGCACCGCAATAGTTACAGCCGCTGGATCCGGACAGAGAATGGGCGGGATGCTCAAAAAGCAATTTCGCATGCTGGATGGCATCCCCATCCTGATCCGCACTCTCAGCACTTTCTTCAGCTCTCCACTCATTTCCAATATCATAGTTACCGCTCCGGAAGAAGATCTGGAGTATTGCGAAAGCCTGATCCTGCAATTCTTTGAGCCAGCGCCGAAGCCCTTTTTGGTGATCGCCGGAGGCATGGAGCGGCAGGATAGCGTCTTTGGTGCACTGCAACAGTGTCCTCCCGATACCGATCTTGTCTTTGTGCACGATGCTGTGAGGCCCTTTATCAGTTTGGATTTGATCGAAGAGCTGTATAAGATTGCCAGCAAGGAAAAGGCCGTAGTGCCCGCTGCCCGCCTCAAAAACACCATCAAACAGGTCACCGGAATGTATCTGGATCAGACCCTGGTGCGGGACCGCCTGGTGCAGGTTTTCACCCCCCAGGTATTTCAATATAAATTAATAAGAGATAGCTATATAAAAGCTTATAATGATGGCTATATCAGCACCGATGACGCCGCTTTGGTAGAACACTATGGAGCCAAAGTCCGTTATCACCTCACCAGTGATCTGAATATCAAGATCACCGATGAATGGGACCTCACCCTGGCTCACCTCATCATCGAAAAAAACATCTTAATATAAAGAGGTATAAAATGTTACACAGTATCTTGAGAACTATTTCCAAACTGAAGATTCGCATTCCAATCATAGTCCCTACTTTGGGCTGTGGTGTCTTGGGCATGGCCTTGCCCAAGGTCTCACTTGATCTGGGAAAATACGCTTCCAAACTGCTGAAGGCCTTGGAATATAGGGGATACGATAGCACGGGTGCCGCCTTTTTGGGGGATGACAAAGATAAGGTCGTCCTGCTCAAAGATGTGGGCGCTCCCTCCACCCTGGTCAAGACTTTGGGCATCGAAAAGCAAAGCGGTAAGATATTTTGCGGACAGGTGCGCTGGGCCACGTTCGGCTCTGTGAGTAAAGCCAACGCCCAACCTCATGAAGTGAAATGCAAAAGGCATCTCTTTGGTGCGCACAATGGCAACATCACAAACACGCGCGAACTGAAGGTCTTCCTCACCAAAGAAGGACACACAGTGCTTTCGGACAACGATGGCGAAATGCTGGTGCATACTGTGGAACACTATTTTGACATCGAGCTGGATAAGCTGAAGGGTGAGGTTGATCCCACTACCCGCAAGGCCTGTATGCGGCGTGCTATAGTCGCCACTGCCGAAAAGATGGTGGGCTCTTATGCTGCGGTAATAGTGGATCCCGAGACCCAGACCTCCTGGGCGATCAAAGCGGGCTCCAGTCTCTACTTTGGCGTGGGGAAAGTCGATGATTTACCCTTTGCACTAACCTCCAGCGATCTCACTGCCGTGCTGAGATTTACCAAGCTCTTGGTGAACCTCAGAGAAGGTGAATTCATAGAATATACCTCAGATTATTACCAGGTTTATGCGCTCAGGGATCTCAAGTTCAAACGCCTGGGACAAAAAGACGAGACTTACATCATGGGCGACAAGATCACTACCCGGGCTGTGCACTCCAAGCTCAGAGCGGAAGACGTGGAATTACTACCGGATTTTGAATACTTTATGGAGCAGGAAATCTATGCCCAGAGCGAATCCACCGGTAAGCTGATCAAGCTTTTCCAGGGGGGCTCAAACTCCGGTAAACGCATGATCGAGGTTATCAAAGAAGCCTCTGTGACGCAGTGTCTCACAGAAAGCATGTTGGAGATTGCCGGCACTCCCTTGCTGGAAGACAAACAAAAGCGTTTTGATGATCTTTGTGAATCCAGCGAGGTGGAAACCTTCATTGAACACGCACAAAAGAGCTATAGCCTCATCTTCGATGTGGCAGTGAAAGAGGATTTTGACAAAAAGTACTTCTTCTCCAATGAGAAGAACCTCTTTATAGAGCTGCTGGGACCGGAATTTGACCGCAAACGCCTCATCGTGGCCAAGGCCCTGGATAGCATCTCTGAGTCTGTGGATGCCACCGAATTCGAGCACAGCGTGAAGGACTTTGTGGACCTGGTGAAAAACACCATCCAAAACAAGCGGAATGCCTATTCAATCGCCTGCGGCACCTCATTTCATGCCACAAAGATCGCCTCGCTGTTCTTCAATGAAATCGCGCAGGTGGAAATGATCCCCATCCTCCCCGGTGATTTTAGAGGGGAATACTCAAACTGCATCAAGGATAACGATCTCATCATCGGAGTCTCCCAAAGCGGAGAAACCAAGGACCTCATCGATATCTTCAACGACATAGATTGCAAAGAACTGGCTGTGAGTAAAGTGGTGTTGGTAAACAACATGAACAGCACCCTGGGTCAGGAGAAAAGCGACGTGGCCATCCCCATCCACTGCGGTCCGGAGATTGCCGTGCCTGCCACCAAGAGCTTTATGAATCAGATTACCCTCTTTTACTATCTGGCCATCAGAGTGGCGGATATGAAGCTCAACGATCTGGGAGAAAGCCTGAGTCCTGAAGCGCTCAGCCAAGCCAAAGCTGCCTTGCAACGCCGCTATAAATCCCTGGCAGATATACCAATGCTGCTCAAAGAAACGGTGCTGAAGACCGACGACATGATCGACAACATGGCAGGCAAGATCTATATGGAACCCTCCATGCACATCCTGGCCACCAAGATCAGCGGCGTAGCCATGGAAGGTGCGCTCAAGATCCGCGAGACCGTGCTCAATCACTCTGAGGGCAAGGAAGCCAGCGAATTTAAACACGGACCCAATACCATCCTGGGTAAAAACACCGTTTTTGGTGTGAAGCATGTGCGCAGCTTTGTGCGAGCCTTTAGCAAGATGATCGACGAAATTGATGAACAAGCTGAAACTAGGGATATTCCCCCCGCTGAACGCAAGGACATCATCAAGGCGATGGCGGACTATTTATTCACCCACAATACCCCCTTTAACCTCTCTGCCGAAGGTACCAGCGTCTTCAATAATGCCGTAAAGGACAAGGATTTCTTTGAGCCTTTGTATCGCAATTACCCGCTGATTTACGTGACCGGTCCGGATAAGCGGGACGTCAATCTCACCATCTCGCAGATCAATACTCACAAGATCCGGGGTGCAGATACCTATGTGATCGCCGAAGAAGATGAGAACCTGTACAAAAACGCCTCTCTGAACCCCAAAGAAGGCGCTTATTATGGTTGGGGCTACATCATGCTGCCCAAAACCGGAGACAGCCTGATGACCTGTTTTTCAGCTACGATCGTGCTGCAACTCCTGGCACTCAGAATGAGCATCCGCAAGATGAACAAGCTGGACCTGCTGGGTGTAATGGATCACGGCGTGCACCCTGATGTGCCCAAGAACGTCTCCAAATCAATCACGGTGGACTAACTATGCGCATTGGATTTGGTTACGACGTGCACCGCCTGGTTTCGGGGCGCAAGCTTATCCTGGGCGGAGTCACCATTCCTTTTGAAAAAGGCCTGATGGGACATTCCGATGCCGATGTCTTGCTGCACAGCGTCTGTGATGCGCTCTTTGGAGCACTGGCTCTGGGTGATATCGGAACTCATTTTGCAGATACCGATCCCGCTTTCAAGGATATTGATTCCAGGATACTGCTCAGGAAATGCTATGAGCTTGTGCTGAAGCAGGATTACGTCCTGGCAAATCTGGATGCCACCATCTGTGCCGCCGCTCCCAAGCTGAGCCCTCATATCCCTGCTATGCGAGAGCTTTTGGCAGAAGATCTGGATTGTGAGCTGGAGCAGATTTCCATCAAAGCCACTACCGAAGAAGGTCTGGGCATCTCAGGTTGTGGGGAGGGCATGAGCGCTACGGTGGTAGTGTTGATCATGCCAAAGCCATGAAAGCCATAGCTGTAATCGGATACCATCACACCGGCAAGACCACCACCGTAATGAGCATCGTGCAAGCTTTGAAGGATAAAGGCTACAAGGTAGCCACGATCAAGGACATCCATAGCGAAAAGTACCGCGCTGATACTGCGGGCAAGAATTCTGCCCTGCACATCGAAGCAGGCAGCAGCCAGACTGTGGCCAAAGGCCTCTACGACACTGCAATCATCTACCCCCGGTCTCTGCCATTAAATGAGATGCTGCCACATATTTCTGCCGACTATCTGGTGATAGAAGGCATGAAAGATGCTGCTGTGCCCAAGCTCGTTTGTGCCGCGAATACAGGTCAATTGGACGAACTCATCGATGATACCTGCATCGGGATTTGCGGTCTGATCGCGAATACGGACTATAGCCATCCCAGCCTTCCGGTCTTCCGTTTGCCCCAGGATGCCGCTGCTCTTTGTGAGCGTGTAATAGCCACAAGCTTTGAGATTTTACCCATCCCCGAAGAAGAGTGTTGCAGCCGTTGTGGCAGCAGTTGTTATGAAATGGCTAAAGCAATAGTCCAGGGGCGTAAAATTCGCTCAGATTGCGTATTGGATGGGAAGAACAGCATTGTCCTCAAGGTGGATGGCAAGCAAGTGGTGATCGTGCCCTTTGTGCAGGACATCCTGCAGGATACCATAATGGCTGTGCTCAAGAACCTGAAAGACACCGATATCAGCAAGGAAATCGAGATACAGATTCGGCCATGAAGCGTCAGGAGTACTTTTGCGAGCGGGATCCCCTGGCCTTTCCTCTCTGGCAAAAGGCGGTAGTGGGCATCGCCGGTGCCGGAGCCTTGGGCTCAAACGTGGCCATGCTTTTGGCCAGAGCGGGCATCGGTAAACTGATCATCAGCGATTTTGACGTGGTTTCTCTTGCCAATTTGAGCCGTCAGGCCTTCAATCTGGATCAGGTAGGCATGCTCAAAGTAGAGGCTTTAGCGCAAAACATCCGCAAAGTGAATCCCTTTATTGAATTGGAAAAGCACAAGCTCTGCCTGGATCAAGACAAGGTGCGGGAGCTTTATCACAGCGTGGATATCATGATCGAGGCTTTTGACACAGCGACCGCCAAAGCCATGCTGATAGAGTGTTTCAGCCAGTATTTCCCGGAGACAGAGCTGATCTGCGCCTCCGGTCTGGCTGGCTATGGCAAAAGCGAAGAGATCAAGATCGTGCGCGCTGGCAAGCTCTTTGTAGTGGGGGATCAGAGCTCAGAGCTTGTCCCCGGTATTGCACCCATTTCCGCACGTGTGATGATAGTGGCTGCGATGCAGGCAAACCTGGCTTTAGAGAGGATTGTGTGGAAAAGCAACTTACAATAAACGGACAGATCCGGCCCTGGCAGGAAGGCATGACAGTTCAGGATGCATTGGACCTCATGAACTATAGTTTTCCGATGTTAGTGGTCAAGATCAATGACGAGGTGGTCTTGCGAGCGGATTACGGCAGCACCACCATCCCCAATGGGGCAGAGCTGCTGGTGATTCACCTGATCAGCGGAGGTTGAGCAGCTTGTGAAGCTGCAAGCTGAGTTTCACCCTCAGGCCATCTTTCAATAGCCATTCTGCCAGGATCTCTGGCGGCAGCACACTGGATACGGGGGAGAAGTGAATCGTCCTCCCTGTGATCTTATGAGCCTGCACGAAATCCCGCGCAAACACATAATCCACATAATCCGTCAGTACAAATTTCAGCTCATCCTGCGGCTGCAAACACTTTAGATTCCAGTGTGTCAGGAGAAATTGAATGTTAATTCAATTTCGTAACTATCAAGGACATGAGGATTTGGCTCCTCGGGAAGGTCTTACAGGAGAACTTTCCAAACCACCTGCTGCTGCATTAGTAAAGAG
>Ga0265295_1008519_pt1 | contig 11356 bp, 10 predicted proteins | sample Munlansysbiofilm_FD_192503 | JGI IMG/M metagenome (GOLD analysis project Ga0265295, IMG submission 192503) | Leachate microbial communities from a municipal landfill in Southern Ontario, Canada - Methane capture system biofilm | ecosystem: Engineered > Solid waste > Landfill > Unclassified ... | reverse complement strand
ATAAAGAACTGTGCCAAGAATCTCATCCGGTTTATAACCAAGAATTCCTGCAAAGGTCGTATTACAAAAAGTGAGAATATCATTTTGAACGATAAAGACTCCGTCCTCAATATGTTCAACCAGGAACCGGTAGAGTTCTTCGCTTTCCCGAAGTGCAACAGATGTCTCTTTAATACTGGTAATGTCCCTGATAGTCCCTTCAACACCGACAATGGCACCATCATCATATATAAGGTGGGTATTTGTAGAGACCCATATCGGAGTTTTATCATTTTTTATAAGTAATGTTTCATAATTATAAACAGAACCCTTCTTCTGAAGCTTTTTCATCAGTTTTTCCCGTTCATTCGGGTCCTGATAAAAGGTTTCGGCTATTTTTTTCCCAAGAATGTCATCAAGGGATTCATATCCAAACAGGGAAATGGCACTCGGACTCGCCATGATTACTCTTCCTTCTGCATCGCTGCGATAGTACACATCCTGAATATTTTCGACAATTGACCGGTACCGCCCTTCACTCTCTTTGAGCTGTTCTTTCTTATCACTTATCTCAACAAACTGTTGTTTTAGCTCATCTTCAGATGAAGCGATCTCTTCGTAGGCTGCACTTAGTTCATCAAGTGTCCGCTTCATTTCGGTAATATCTGTGGCAACTTCAAGCCTGACTTCACGACCATCAGGCCAGCGAATAATCCGGTCAACAATAGAATAGTATCGTTCAAAAAAAGAATTGTAAAATTCCCAGGAGTGGGGAAGGGGATTTTGATTTAGGATTATTTCATTTGTACAAAACTCACAGGGCTTCGTAAAATTTTGAAATTCTTCATAACAGATCTTTCCAATGACATTACCACCCAGGAATTTTTGAAAATACTTGTTAATATACAGAATTTCATAGGTTTCCGGGTCTGATACGTATACCATCTGGTCGAGACTGTCAAATATTGAAAGAAGCTGCTCGCGTTCCTGCTGAAGAATTGTTTCGGACAGTTTTTGCCTGATTGCATGATCAACCTTTGATTTCAGCTCTGCAAACTGTGATTTTGGATCGCCCCCTTTTTGCAGGTAAAAATCTGCACCGCTATTGAGCGCTTCTATTACTACCTCTTCCCTTCCTCTTCCGGTAAAAATAATAAAAGGAATGTCATTATCAGATGCCCGGATTTTTTTGAGAAATTCAACCCCGTTCATGCCAGGCATCTCATAATCGGATATTACTGCGTCATACTGGGTATCATTCAGTTTTTTCAAACCTTCTGCTGCCGATATGGCAGTATCGACAGCGAGGCCGCCAGCTCTTTCGAGGAACACCTTACAGAGATCTAAGAGAAACTCCTCATCATCCACACAAAGAACTTGATAGTGAAGTTCTGGATCTGACATCAGGTGAAAAACTCCGAATACTATAGCAGTATCGGCAATCAGTAATAAAGCCTTTGCTGACTTCTGAATTGCAGGCATTAACCGGTGAACAATAAATTGACTTTGCCATCTCAAACCCAAAAAGGTATCATTGATAAATACTGAGATGTCTACCTTATAGGACGCACAGATGATACCCCCTGTTCTCATCAGACAGATACGTTCCTGCGAAGAATGTATCTTTTATAATACACTTGAAGAATTTTGCACACTTCATGATGAAGCATTATTTGGTGAAAAAATTGAGCGATGGGAGATAGAAGACCCCTCTGTTCCCTGTCCATATAATTTTACTTCCGATGAGGTAATGGAACTTATTGAGCAGGACGTAGAAAAACAAACTCGCGATGGGAAAACAAACGGGATGTGGACTGCGCAATAACCAGAAAAATATGTTTTTCTATTTTCTTTTCCCGACAAAATAAAATGGTCTTCTAAAGATTGAAAATGGATTTTTACCAGCATCAATAGGAAAAATTCCCTCACTTGCTGACCGGACATCTTCTATGGTGTAAAATGCATGGGGGTTAAAATCCCTTATCAGGGGAATCAGATGCGGTATCTTAGAACGTTTTACCACCATGAAGATAACGGTAACCATTCCATTCGCACCTTCTGCAGAAATATTTGTCACCCCGTACCCATATTGACGAAGTCGTGCAACAAATTCCTGAGCAGGAAGCGGAGTTATAAGTCGGATTACTGCCATCCCCAGCCTCATCCGTTCTTCTATCTCCATCCCGATATAGGTTCCTGCAGCAAATCCCCCTCCATATGCAATATAACAGACAGGATTCGTAATATTTGCCATAACCTGGCCGATGGCAAGAAGCCATATAGTAACTTCAAAAAAACCAAAAATAGGAGCAATATACTTAAAGCCCCTTGAAATAAGGATATACCGGATGGTGCCTATCGACACATCACATATCCTGGCAAAGAAGATGAGCAGCGGAATTACCCCGAATGTAAAGAGATCTGGCGAAATAAACCCGAAGTCCATATATTTTTCTTCCGCTCTATACTCAGATGTATCACTTATTATAGATAATGGCGGATATCTATTCCGGCATACTCATATGGTTCTGGGTTCAAACCACATCATTTATGTCTGGAACAATGCTGGTTGCAGTAGACGGATCCCCTGAGGCATATAATGCTTTGATATGGGTTTTAGAACACATTAAGGAAGAAGGAAGGGCATGTGTCCTGTATGTTATCTCCCCATCCAAATATGCTGCCATCGATGGAGCAGCAGGGTATGAAGGCATATCTACCCTGCATGAGATCCGCGAGAAAATCATAAATGATGAACGGGAACAGGTCGTAAACAGAGTAAAAGAACTGGCCCATGACCGGGGAGTTGATGTGGAAATGATTATCAGGACCGGCGACCCCCGAAGTGAGATATTAAATGCCGCGGATGAGATAGGAGCGGATCTCATCGCCGTTGGATCAACCGGCAAAGGACTTGGAGCCAGAATTCTCCTGGGAAGTGTGAGTACCTATATTCTGACCCATGCGAAAGTGTCAACTGTAGTTGTAAGATAACAAATAAAAGACTTCAAAATAATCTGAAGTCACCACTGTCCTTTTATTTTAGCCAGACTAGTATAATGCATGAGATTAATTTCAGTTCTTATTCTGTTGTTTTTTATTGGAGCACTCCTTACCGCTGGATGCACAGCATTTGAGGGAACGCAGCATGGAAATATTGCGGGGGATTCACTTTCAAGAGCAAAAGGTTATGAAAGTGAAGAATACGCGGCACTACCGATGTCATATGCTCCTGTGGCAACTCCTGCACCTTCTTCCTATGGGGGGGCCATAAACTCTGTATCTTCACTCCCGGAGCAGAAGATTATCCAAGCAGCGGATATGAAAATTGAAGTCATAAACGTCTCAATGAGTGCAGAAAAAGTTCAGGATGTTGCAACAGCCTATGAAGGGCTTATCCAGTCATCATCAGTCTATGCAGGAAATCAAAACCGGTACTCAGGAACGGTAACAATCAGGGTTCCTGCTGCACAGTTTGATGCAGCTCTTGCAGATATCAGGACTATTGGGAAAGTCCTTTCAAGTTCAGTGAACGCTGATGATGTGACCGAGGAATATGTTGATCTGCAGGCACAACGGGGTGCGCTGGCAAATCAACTGATCCAGTATAACCGACTGCTTGAGAAAGGCCAGAATGTTTCAGAAATATTAGAAGTTCAGAAGGAAATAGAACGGGTCCAGATAGAACTTGACCGGATAGTCGGGAGAATGAAATATCTGGACAGCCGGACTTCGTTTTCAACTATCACGGTGAGTCTTTCTGAACCGGCACAAGTCCAGACTCCGGGCGGATACTCACTTCCATCAGTTATCAGTGATGGGATTGCCGGATTTGTTGATACGGTAGTCTGGCTCTTTGTCGCAATTCTGACCCTGCTGCCATTTATTCTGTTAGGGGGCGCCGGATACCTGCTGTATCAGAGACGGAAGAATAATCGGTCAGAGTAATCAAATTGAAAGATGATTCATGAAAAGAAGAGTGAAATGAGAAACGAGCAGAATAATCTGATACTAAAGGATGTGCATATCCCAGGCGGGAGAATTGCAGATCTCACTATTACCGATGGGTTTGTGTCACATGTAGGATCTGCAGAAAGAGGAGATGTTGAAATCATCTGCAGACACAAAACCGTGCTACCGGCGGGAACTGACCTGCATGTTCATATGCGGGATGGAATTCAAAAGGCAAAGGAGACCTGGGAATCAGGAACGAAAAGTGCCCTGGCTGGCGGGGTTACTGTGGTTGTTGACCAGCCAAATACCCTCCCTCCCCTCACCACACCAGAAAGAATCAAAACCCGGGTGAAGCTGGCACAATCACAGGCATATTGCCGGTTTGCAATTAACGGAGCGGTAACCAGAGAATCTGACCTTTCAGGTATATGGCAGGCAGGAATATTTGCGTTTGGAGAAACGTTTGCCGGACCATCCAGTTATGGAGAGGCAGTAGATGCAGATCTGCTTTCACGGGCAATGGATCAAATTTCTATGTGGAATGCCATCATGACAATCCATGCCGAACAGGTAATAGAAGGGGCGGACAGTAGTCTTTTCTATCATGATGCACTCCGCCCGGTGAGTGGAGAGGTACAGGCAGTTCAGGATGTATTAAAGATAAATGAAAATAGGTGCCGGCTCTATTTCTGCCATTTGTCTTCAGGTCAGGCAATAGATGCAGTGCCCACTGGTGCAGCAATGATTGAAGTAACTCCCCATCACCTGTTTCTCTCGCATGAACAATTTATATCAGATGATACTAATGGAAAAGTAAACCCGCCGCTCCGATCTGAATCAGTTAGAAAAGATCTCTTTTCCAGGTGGAATCGAATTGATGTGATTGGATCAGATCATGCCCCTCATACGAGAGATGAGAAAGAGCAGCCATTTGAATCGGCACCATCGGGGATTCCTGGAGTGGAGACGATGATCCCTCTTCTAATGGGATGGGCAAAGGAGAAGAAAATTTCTCTTTCCGATATTATTCAGAAAACTTCTACAAGGCCCTCAGAGATCCTGGGTATCTGTCCTGCCGGCTATTCTCCCGGCAATCGTGCAGACTTTGCAATCTACCCTGATGAAGGAACAGTCATTTGTGCTGACACTCTGCATAACACCGCGGGATGGACTCCGTACGAGGGGATGAATGCGATGTTTCCTGAACAGACAATTCTTGGAGGGGAAGTTGTTTTTAATGCGGGAGAGTTTTTTAAACCAGAACTAAACAATACCGAAGAAGGAAGAAGAGACAATACAGAGAGTAAAAAGATTTCATCCCTCTGGATTCCGGGAAGAGGTTATACCCTCAAAGAACATACACTAGTGTAGTGCCATCTCCTCGTTTCCATAGGTCCCCGGGTGATACGATGAGGACTCATAGAGTGATCCACGGGACAACCCGGAAACGGTACATATTTATGGCACCGCCTGGCTGAGGGCGTTTAATAGGTGAAGTAAGGTAATATCCACTTGTGATCCATATTTGTTAGTGCCGGGCGACAAACCTTTAGAAAGGTCTTGTTTTTTTATGTTTTTTTGTATTGCTTCATAAATCCATGCGACGGAGATACATTATACCTCTTGCTCTAAAATGAAGCCTGATTTATTGATTAAATCGATTTTATTCAGTGATAACCGTCGATTATAACGCAATTACAATGACGTGAGTGCCTTCGATTTTCACCCAGAGGATAGTGAGAGTATATATATTATCACTGTTTTCAGGAAAGTATATGATTGAATAGGCGGCCGTAAAATATTCTTCTTCTCAATGAGGAATATGCCAAAAATTGAATGACCCTGATTTTTTGGGCCCTTAAAAGAAGGCTGGCGCCTGAAACCGGAGTGGGCACTACCCTTTGTGAAATTAGAATCCTGTTTCATGACATCCCTTCATATTTGCATTAAAACTAAATTCCATCGAAGAATATGAAGAAGATAGAATCTGAAGCGACCTCCCAAAGGTGTATACTTTTCAAAACCTTGTAAAGACAAACCAAAACTACCAATTATAGCAAACCTTAAACGTAATTTCCACAAGATATATTTCACTATGAAAATTGAACACTCCGGATGGAGCATGGGCATCATTGCTGGAATTATTCTCACTTCGTTCATACTTTTCACCGCCGGATCAGCAGATGAAATATACACACCCCCGCTTGATCTATCATTTAATTCACCAAATGGGTATGTTCTCTGGCATACTCCGAATGCAAACCAGGACCGAAACCTTGAGATGGCAATTCAGCAGGATGGAAAGATACTCCTTAGTGGATATACAAATGATACAAAACAGAAAGATATCCTGGTAATCAGGTATCTCTCCGATGGAACTCCTGATCCTTTGTTTGGAAATGGAGGACAGATTCTGTACTCAGGGGGAGCCGGAAAGGATGATTACGCTTTTGGCATAGCACTTGATTCTATTGAAAACATCCTCGTAACCGGAAGGGAACATAACGGACAGGATTCTGATATCCTTCTTCTTCGATACAAGAGTGATGGCACACCTGACACATCCTTTGGTGATAACGGAACCATCACTTATGCGGGATTGGGATCTGGCACTGATTCCGGCAGAGGGGTTATCGTGCAAAGTGATGGAAAAATTGTCGTCTGTGGAGAAGTAAATGTCAGTTCTCACAAGGAACTTGCAGTCCTCCGCTTCACATCTGATGGGACTTTGGATGCTGATTTTGCATCGAATGGAGTTTTTTTACTTGACAATCAGGGAGAAGGTGATAGTTATGGTTTTTCCCTGGCCCTTGATCAGGATGAGAATATTCTCACCGCCGGTGGTTCCGCAACTGAAGGGAAAGAAGGAATCTGCCTGGTACGACTCAATAATAACGGAACGCTCGATAAAACGTTTGGGGTTAATGGTATAGCCTTATGGAATGGCTTTGAAGAAGGTCTTGAATATGGAAATTGGGTAAGTATTACCCCGGAAAGTAAGATACTGGTTACAGGTGTAGAAACTGACTCTTCCGGATCTTTTAATATTGTAATCCTTCGATATAATTCAGATGGAACCATTGATAGAGCATTTGGAGATGAAGGAGCAGCCAGGTTTGGACACTCAGGTTATGATTATGCATGGGGTCAGACCAGCATGCCAGACGGGAGAATCATTATCGCAGGAACATCATTAGTAAATGGATTTGAAAGTCCGGTTTTGATGGGATTTACCGAGGAGGGAAAACCAGATATCTCATTTGGTGAAGACGGGATGATATCTTTTGAAACTATTGGATTCGGACCACTTTATGCAGTTAATATAGACAATGAAGGAAAAATTCTGACATGTGGATATATTACTGAGGATGAAGTTGATTTGGGGCTCTATCTCCGTATCAATGCCGAATGATATTCAATCCACACTATTTTTGAGATATAACTCGTTGAGCGATGGTTCGGAGGCATGAGGGAAGATTTTTCTATACTCCCACAGAAGAATCATTCATGAAAAAGCCAGGCAAATTTTTCAGTATCTCGGCAGGATTCATCTTACTTCTGATAATTACGGGTAGTTGTTCAGGGGCGTCTCAAAACGTTGATATCTCTTTTACCGGGCAGGTCACCTGGCAGGATATAGAAGGGGGATTTTATGGTATTATCACCCCCGAAGGCACTGAATATCTGCCGTTTAATCTTCCGGATAATTATCAGGTAGATGGAGTCACAGTGGATATTATTGGAACCGTCACTCAAGACGTGATGACCATGCACATGTGGGGAGAGCCAATAGAGATTCAATCGATCAAAACCGCAAATGCAGAAAATCCATTTTTGAAACCGTGGTATTCTCCTGCTTTGAATCTGCCTTTGCCCGGTGATAAAACACAGGCCGAAATCCTGATTATGGCAGCATCAGGGATGCAGCATGGACTTGACACGATAGAACGGCAGGTTTCATCCATTGCACGCAATCTGACGAAGAATGGTATTGAAGGCGATAATATTAAAAATATGCTCCAGAAAGGGCTTGAAATCCCCGGAGTACATGAGTTAGTGTTTTTGAGTGAAACTGGAAAACTTGCCGTCATTGTTCCTGAAAAATATGAACATTTTGCAGGTGAAGATGTATCAGGCCAGAATTTTAATTCACAGATTCTTTCATATCCTGCTTCGGGGATGTCTGAGTACTTTGCAACCGTTGAAGGGTTGAATGCAGTAATGGTCTCTTACCCGGTTTTTACTGCTGAAAAGAAGGTTGCAGGGTACGTATCGGCACTCTTTGATCCCCGCAATCTGACAGAGATATATTCTCTTCCTTTCCTGAATGGAACGAAATTCGATCTCATGGTTGCACAGCCGGATGGAAGAATTCTCTATGATGCAAATCCGGAAACAAATGGGCAGGAGATGTGGAATAGTTCCACAATTGACAAATCCCCAGACCTTCTATCATGTGCGGCTCATTTTCAGAATGCACAAGCTGGAACCTGTAAGTACACCTCTTATAAAAATAATTCAGATGAAAATCAGAAGACTGATGCAATGTGGACGACAGTCGGTCTTCATGAAACTCCATGGCGGATATTTGTCTTAAGCAGGCAGTCAGATAGTATTGAATAGGTTTTAAATATCCTTTCTATTTTTGAATAATTGAACTTTGAATTAAATGAAAGAACTTTTTTGAAATATTGGGTATGAAATGAGGAGTGATTTCTCATCCTGAATAAGATCCATCAATCCAGAGGTACATTGTATAGAAAACTTTAACCCCTTTTTGCTGATATTATGTATTAGTTATGGGAAGTGCAAAAGGTATGGATGCACAACAGAAATGGATTATATGTCTGCTTATTATCCTGCTTTTAATGGGTATTGCTGTTAGCGGAGAGATGACAGCAAACGGGACTGAACCCGAGAACAGCATGGATGCACAACCAATAGGATACAACATAGAGGAAGCATCTGTTGGTCAGGGAGAAAATCCTCCCAATATTATTACCGGGCCTGACGCAGAAAATTGCAAAACACGTCTCGTCCTTTTAGGGACAACAGGCGGTGTATCATGGTTCCCAAAAACCAATCGAGCAAGTTCTTCCTCAGCCCTGGTCGTCGGTGATTCCATATACATAATAGATCTTGGGCAGGGTTCTACTGCCAGGCTTACAGAGGCGTTCAATACAGGGAATTTTGTTGATTCACCGGGGGGGAAAATCGAAGACGGATCCTCAACCTTCCTTAAAAATGTTAAAGTAGTATTCTTTACTCACCTCCACATGGACCATACCTCGGATTATCCTGCATTTCTCCTGATTGGTCCGGGTACAGGACTTGGAACTACCGCTGATCCAGTGACTAAACAGACAATCAAGGATCCAGTTAAAGTAATCGGACCCTGCAACCGGGGGATGCTGGAAGCTGATAATACCAATTTCACCGAGAGAGGCGGGCAGGTTATTTACACTGACGGCTCCGACCCTGCTTTAATTACACCAACACCGGGGATAAGACAAATGACAGTTCTGATCTGGCAGGCCTTTGCCCAGACAATCAATGATATTACACTTGATGATGGATATCCAGACTTCAAAAGTCTCGTGGATGTAATCGAGATTGGGGGGACTGAGCCAGGTGATATTCCGTTACCGGTCATTGCTTTAGACCCGAATAATGATACCTGCCCTGAAATGGATCCCTTTGAAATATACCATGATGACCAGGTGAGGGTTACTGCCACCCTTGTTGACCATCATCAGGTTTATCCATCATTTGCATTCCGGTTTGATACCGATGATGGTTCAGTCGTTTTTTCAGGTGATACCGGACCCAATACAAAAGGGAACTTACAAAAACTAGCAAAAGGTGCCGATATTCTGGTTCATGAAGTCATTGACCAGGCCTGGATTGATCAAAAATTTGGGACACCAAAACCAGGGAGCCAGATGGATGCATTAAAAACGCATATGTTAGAGTCACATACTGCAATTGATGCTGTTGGATCGGTAGCGGAGGACTGCAATGTTAGTGTACTCATTCTTAACCATATCGTCCCGGGAAACACACCTGATGCACATCTTATTCAGGCAAAGCAGAACTTTACCGGTGAACTGATTATTGGTGAAGATCTGATGCAAATTGGATTTGGTCCAAAATCATCCGATTAATTTTTGAAACTTTTGTAAGAGACTCTAACGTCCTGTTAATTCCTGACAAAAAATGAGTAATTGCCATATTCCTCGGCAACATAAAACATCAAGCTGGTTTATCCGGACTCTTTTCATCCGCGGGAATAGCCACAAGAGTCTCGATATCCATCCGATCCAGCCGTTTTAAAACTACATCCATTGCCACTTTTTCATTTGGGGCTTCAAAAAACGCGACGGTATCATACCTTCCGAGCGTCCAATAGATACCCTGATATTTAACCTCTCCTTTTGTATCAGATTCAATATCTTTCAAATTTTGTTCAACTACTTCCTTACTTAGGTTCGTTTTGAATTTTGCAAGCATGATAAAGAGCATCTTATCCCTCGGTTCTTTGTGAGTAATCGAATATACGAGAGAATATAACATAAAGATAACTCTAAATTGTCAAGTTAGAAAATAACGCATAGGGAATTATATATAGTGAGGTTTATTTAATCAAAGCTAATATATTCGCGGTGCTCAATCACGCTCATATCATGAGATTGGAAAACTCCGTACGGCCGTAAAATCACATGCTGTCTTCATTGTGAAGATATTTGAATTAACGTTTCTCAAAAATTGTTTCCCCACAAAAACTCACGATAATTGGGATATCGGCCTTGAATATGTGAAAGGTCTCTTAACCAGCCCTTCACGGTGTCATTTATCCTCCATCTCTGACAATTGTAGTCGGGTGAACACCGGATGCACATCTTCTCCAGGCAAAGCAGAACTTTACCGATGAACTGATTATTGGTGAAGAACTCATGCGAATTCTATTTAGCCCAATAATTTTCAACTAATGTTTGGATCTTTTGTACGAGATTCTAAAATCCGTTATGTAGCCGATATTGATGGAACCCGAATGATTAGAGCCGGAGAGTATAGAGAACCTGGGCAGATAGTTTTTCAGAAGTAATCTGTCTCCATCTATACGAATAAGTGAAAAATAATATAAGTGTGAACGATTAAAAAACCACAATTTTTTTATAGTTCAAATCTTATCTTTACCAGGAATGTAATTTAAAGGCTTTTGTCTTTGGCCTTTCACCACATCGAAACCCTGTGTTCGTTTCAGACGTTTTACTTCATTCTCTAAGTCTGTAATGATTTCTAATAACCGGTTTATCAAAACCGGATCAGAATGAGAACTGATAATGTCAGGGGTTAGTGTTTTTAGATATTCAATGTCTGTTGATTTCATAAATTCATCACTATATGTTGAGGTGTGCATCTT
>Ga0265295_1008513_pt1 | contig 11363 bp, 12 predicted proteins | sample Munlansysbiofilm_FD_192503 | JGI IMG/M metagenome (GOLD analysis project Ga0265295, IMG submission 192503) | Leachate microbial communities from a municipal landfill in Southern Ontario, Canada - Methane capture system biofilm | ecosystem: Engineered > Solid waste > Landfill > Unclassified ... | reverse complement strand
AAGTCGCATCTTTTTTTTGTATAAAATGTAGACTTTAAATGTTTTTAGGGTGCTGTATCGGGTGTCGTAAAAATAAAAAAAAGACGCTAAATAACTTTAGCGTCTTTTTTGCGGTGCGGACGGTTTTTATGCTCATAGTTTTTTGTAGTTCGCCATATTCAGTAAATAGCTAATAATAAGATAAATAATTAAAAAGTAGTTCGTAATAGTTCGTAATAATTCGCAAAAAATCGTGTGCTGTATCGTGTGCTGTGGTTTGTTTTGTGCAAGAAAAATATATGTATTCAAACAAATGCTCGTTTTTTCAGAATAAATATATAGCTTTGTTGAAAAGGGAAAAATATGAAATATAGTATTAAAATTAAATTGAGACATTCGAATAAGCCACAGGTATATCATGCTATTTTTGTGAGGGTTGCTTTTGCTGGGAAATACCTTGATTTATACCCAGGCGCCTCCACCAAAATAGATAATTGGGATTTTAAAAAGGAGAAGCTAAAAACTGCTATTCCCAAAAGCGAAAATGCAACAGAAATAAATAAGAAAATTACGAGCACAATTGAATTTGTTGAAAATTATTTTGTGGAATGTGATTATTTGAAGCTAACACCGTCGTCACGTGATTTGAGTGACAAGTATAGTTTTTCTATCAAGAAAACTAAAGAAGTAAGTACAACTACTTTTCGGGATGTTTATGAAAATTACATTCAAGACATGCTAGTTCAAAGAAATTGGACGAAAAATACTTATGCGCAAGAAGTGCGTGTGAAAGATAGATTGACGCAATGTTTACCAGAAGTGAGTTTTTCGACTTTGACTACTTCTAACCTCAACAAATTTGTTACTTCATTGCTAAAAATTATGAACAATGAAAAAATGAAAGATTATTTGAAAAAGTTAAAGGCATTTGGTAGGTGGGCGATGGCGCATGGTTATCCAGTTTCTTTGGACATGGCAAGTTATGAAGTAACAAATTTCAGAACGAGTAACAAGGATGTGAGGTTTTTGGAAACGGAAGAAATCAACACATTATATAAATTAGATTTAACTGCTAAACCAAATCTGGAACAAACAAGAGATTTCTTTATTTTTCAATGCCTTACTTCTTTACGCTTTTCAGATTTAAAAGCTTTAAAAGTGACCAATTTTCGACTAGAGGAGGGAGTTTATTATTTGACTTTAATGACGCAAAAAACAAAAAAGAAAATCACAGATTTACCTTTACCCGAAATTGCAGCAAAAATTTTTGAGAAATACCGTAAAAACAACTATCCGAATGGGGCAGCATTTCCAATTTTATCCAATGCTGGCTACAATAAATCACTCAAACTTTTGGGTGAGCTGGCTGAGATTGAAGGTGAGTGGAATGATGTTCATTTTGCTGGGAATCAAAAGGTAGAAATAACGGTTCAGCGTAAAGAGCTCACATCCCACGTGGCACGCCGCACGTTTGTTAGTTATGCGCTCAATCATAATGTCCCCGTTGAAGTCGTTGCTCTCGCCACTTCTCATTCAAGTGTCAAAGAGATGATGCCTTATTTAAATTTGACGCAAAGAGGGATGCAAGGCATGAAAGACGTTATTGACACAATGATTGATGTTTAGCTAAGTATCTTATATTCCTTAGTTTAATAGGTTAATGGTGTGCAGACTAATGACAGAGTGGTGCAAAAATTTTTTCCAAAAAAATATCCCCCTCGCTATTAGTAAAATATCCTCATATTATTATTAATTGTCTGTTTATCAATGTTTTGCTATTATCTATATGATTAATAGTAGTGTATGAACAGTGTGGCGGTTGTAAATTATTTTTGAAAAAATTGTTCTTTTTCAACTATTCTAACTATTTATTATTAAATAACTAAACTAAATAAATATGAAAAGAACAGAAAGACAAATGCCCGAAGAAACCAAAACCAAAATTTCCGCCACATTAAAAGCTAAAAATTTAACACACTCAAAAGAATGGAATCAAAAAATTTCAGATGGGCAAAAAAAAGCATGGGCAAAAATCCCCAAAACAAAAGAAGATTTATCGATGGATGAATTTTTAGGTTGTAAAAGCACCAATTAAGGTGCTTTTTTTTATTCCTGTTCATAAAAGAAGTGTGTTGATTGGTGTACATTAAATTAAATGTTATAAATATTTTATGTTTTTGAAAACATGAACGGTTTTTTTAAAAAAAATATATAGCTTTGTTTAAAATGATAAATAATATGAATGATACCTCTTAAAATACTAATCCCTAAATCAAACGAACGGAAACGTTCATTACTCTAAATATTATAATTTAACAAGGATACGCTTATAATATTATAAGGAGAAAAATAAGAAGAAAAAATATAAAATAATAATGTTAAGATTGGATAAAATTAAATTAATTAGTGATATAAAAAATATAGAAATTATTGATAAAACAGCATTTGAGCTGAAAGGGAAATCAAAAAACATAATAGAATGTACATATTATAATAGCAAGCATCCAGGTATGTTATATATAAGCCAAAATCTAAAAAATGAAGAACTAGTACTAGAATTTACAGGGAAAATATTAGTTGATGCTTATCCTCAACTAATAAATAAATTTACTATACGAACATGCCTCGAAAATATCAATGCTCTCCAAATATGTAAGCTTGATGTCGATGCTATATTAATGGATTCGGTAGTAGTTAAGGCTGATGTTACTAAAGATGTAACATGTTACAATATACCACAACTAAATATTGAGATTAAAGCAAATATTAAAAATTATTCAAAATATATTTGTCGAATTGTTAGAGGTACTTTGGTAGTAGAAAAAAATGTTGTTACAAGAAGAAACAAATTACGTTTGAGTGTTTACGATAAAGAAAAAGAAATGGCGACAAAAAAAAATGCTTGGTTAAATGAACAAACACAAGCATATTTTGATTCCAAAGTACGTTTCGAACTCAATGTAAATTCAATAAACCAATTAAAAAATACTCTCGAAATAAATGATACTAAATTGGACACTGTTTTAAATGCCTCAGCAAACCCAATTTGGAATTTTCTTGATGAAATACTTATAAAAGAAAGTCATCCTACAAGTGCTAGGCGTTTGAATGAGTATTTACGTCTTTTATTATTGAAAGAGTGCAATTATGACTTGGCTCAAGTAGAACCAATTGTAAAGATGTATTCTGGAGCTCAAACGCACATAACCCAAATAATGAAACCCTATAGAGATTTAGTGGCGAAGATGAAGAATTATAGTAATAACACATTCAGGAACGAAATGCAAACTTTGCTGTGTTAAACTTTCTCGTGGGTTCAGAGAAGGGAATCACCAAAAGCAATTACAGTATTGTATTGGTTCTTATTAGATTTTTAATATACGGTGTAATAATAGTAATAATCATTTAAAATTTTAAAATTATGGAAAAAATGGCGAGAAAATGTATGAAAAGTTATCAGAACGAAAAGGGACAAAACATTTGTGTGTTTGAAGATGGTTTTGATTATCAGATGTTTAAACGGATAAACAGATTGGCAAATGACAAAATTAATGCTTTAAAACTACCTAATGATTTGGATAAAAATGATGAATTTTGGGAAATAAAAATAGTAGATTTGATATTGTTTGAAGATTGCTTTGGTGGCTGGTTAACAGATAGTTGTTATATCAAACAATTGTTGGAAAAACTAAACTTGGAAGTTCCAGAAGATAAAACAGAATTATTTATAGAAGAATTAAGATGGTTGCTGTACGATTCTTATGGTGATTTAACAATAGGCGATATTATAGTATTTAATGAATCAAAATAAGGTTCTATAGTTAATTAAATTTTTCTATCTTTGTAGTTAAATAAATTTTAGATTAATATGGCATTTGAACAAACGTTTAAGAATATCGATAACAAATTACATGTCGATGAGGGCTGTGCGTCTGAGCTGGATTATGTTGAACAAACTAGTTGGATTCTTTTTTTAAAATATTTGGATGATTTAGAAAAAGTACGTGCGTTATCGGCTGAACTATCTGATGAAGAATATACTCCAATTATTGCGAGTGGTTATAGGTGGGATGATTGGGCAATGCCAAAAACAGCTAAAGGAGATTACGATAGAAATAAAGCTTTAGTAGGTGATGATTTAATAGAATTTGTAAATAACAAGCTCTTTCCATACCTTAAAAAGTTCTCTCAAATTGCTCAAGATAAAAATTCAATTGAAGCAAAAATTGGAACTATTTTTACCGAAATACGAAATAGAATTAGAAGCGGGTATACCTTGCGTGAAGTGCTTGAGCTTATTGATGAATTAAAGTTTCAAACATCGGAGCAAAAACACGAACTAACTTTTTTATATGAGAAGTCTCTAAATAGGATGGGTAATGCTGGGCGTAATGGTGGTGAATATTATACACCACGTCCTCTAATACGTGCCATTGTTCAAGTGGTGAATCCTAAAATAGGGAAAACTGTATATGATGGAGCATGTGGTTCTGCTGGCTTCCTTTGCGAAGCATATACTTATATGCATGAACAAGTTCAACGTACTGCCGATGAAGAAAAATTACAAGCCAGTACTTTTTATGGCAAGGAGTTAAAGGCGTTAGCCTATATTATTGCTAACATGAATATGATTCTGCATGGTGTTGAAAGCCCCAATATTATTAAAACTAACACCTTAACAGATAATTTAGCTGATGTACAGGAGAAAGATAGATTCGATTATATTTTGGCGAATCCCCCATTTGGAGCAAAAGAACGTCCAGAAGTACAACATAATTTCCCTATAAAAACAGGTGATACTGCCTATCTGTTTTTGCAGCATTTTATTAAATTTCTTCGTGCGGGTGGCGGAGCAGGTATTGTTATTAAAAATACATTCCTTTCAAATTCTGATAATGCTTCGGTGGCTTTACGTAAAAAACTCATTGAAGAATCTAATTTACATACGATACTTGATTTACCAAGTGGTGTATTCCAAGCAGGTGTGAAAACAGTTGTATTGTTTTTTAAGAAGGGTGAACCCACTCAAAAGGTGTGGTATTATCAGTTGAATTTAGATAGAACTTTGGGGAAAACAAACCCACTGAATGAAACCGATTTGGCAGAATTTGTAACGCTACAAAAAACCTTTGCCGATAGCGAAAATTCGTGGACAGTAAACCTCAAAGATATTGACCAAAATACCTTTGACCTGAGCGTAAAAAACCCGAATAAAAAAGAAGAAACTGCGCTGCGTACGCCACAAGCTATTTTGGCAGAACTAAAAGCGTTAGATAACGAAAGTGCCGAACTATTAAACTCAATTTTGAAACTGATATGAAACAGGGTTGGGAAATAAAGAAGTTGGGGGAAGTAGCTGATGTTGGTGCGGGAAATTCTGCACCGCAGAAAAAAGAACTATTTGAAAATGGGAAATTTCCATTTTTCAGAACATCTGATGTTGGACAAATACGAAAAGGATTTATTGAAACGAGTGTTGACTATTTAAACGATAAAGGAATTAAGGGTTTGAAACTTTTTCAAAAAGGAACAATTCTTTTCCCTAAAAGTGGTGCATCTACATTTTTGAACCATCGTGTAATTATGAATGTGGATGGATATGTTTCAAGCCATTTAGCAACAATAAAGGCAAAATCACAAATTGCAGACGATAGATTTTTGCTGTATTACTTAATAACTATTGATGCTAAGGACTTGATGCAAGACATTGCTTATCCTTCCTTGAAAACATCTGATATTGGATTAATTCCAATCCCCCTTCCCCCGCTCCCCGAACAACAACGCATAGTTTCCATCTTAGATGAAGCCTTTGCTGCTATAGCCAAGGCAAAAGCCAATGCCGAACAAAACCTCCAAAACGCCAAAGAATTGTTTGAAAGTTATTTACAAGGAGTGTTTGAGAATGGGGATTGGGAAACGAAAACATTAAAAGAAGTTGCAAAGGTTTTTGGTCGTGGAAAATCAAAACACAGACCAAGAAATTGGGAAGGTTTGTATGGTGGCAATTATCCTTTTATTCAAACAGGTGAAGTTCGCAACGCAAACAAATACATTTCAAGTTACACACAGTCATATAATGAAGTTGGATTAGCACAAAGTAAACTTTGGAAAAAAGGAACCATTTGCATAACTATTGCTGCAAATATTGCCGAGACAGCAATTTTAGATTTTGATGCTTGTATTCCTGATAGCATAATTGGTTTTGAAGTTGACGACAAAAAAGCCGACTTGAATTTTGCTTACTACTTGTTGCAATATTTCAAAGCTGAATTGCAAAAGTTAGGAAAAGGAAGTGCCCAAGACAATATTAATTTAGGAACTTTTGAAAATCAGTATTTTCCTTTCCCTACACTCAAAGAACAACAAACCATCGTTCGCCAATTAGATGCCCTACGAGCCGAAACACAAAAATTGGAAGCAGTGTATCATAAGAAATTGCAAGATTTGGAAGAATTAAAAAAGAGTATATTGCAAAAAGCGTTTAATGGGGAATTGATGGTTGGTTTAAATTATTACGAAAAAACAACGCATAAATAATGAACGAAGCGCAAACACGTAAAGATAAAATAGACGTACACCTTGCTCGAGCAGGTTGGGGTGTGGCGGAAGATAGTTACATTATTGTTGAGTATCCTATCACTAAGGGTAAAATTTCAGCTAATGTGAAGCAACAACCCCTTAAGGCTGATTACGTTTTGAGTTATAAGGGTGTGAAATTAGCAGTAATAGAAGCCAAAGCCGATGAAATTGATGCTACGGAAGGAGTAATGCAAGCTAAGCAATATGCTCAAATGATGAAAATTCGCTTTGCCTATGCCACTAATGGCAATGATATTTATGCTATTGATATGGAGGGTAAAGAGGGGAATATATCCGTTTATCCAACACCACAAGAGTTATGGGATGCCACTTTTGGTGATACAGACGAGTGGCGTGATAAATTTAATTCACAACCCTATTTTGATAACGGTACGAAAACTCCTTATTATTATCAAGAAATAGCGATAAACAAAACTCTTGAAGCTGTAGCAAAAGGGGAAAATAAAATTTTATTAACGTTAGCCACAGGTACTGGTAAAACTTTTATTGCATTTCAAATTGCGTATAAATTGTTTCAAACAAAATGGAATGTAGCTAAAACCTATAATCGTCCACGTATCCTATTCCTTGCTGATAGAAATGTTTTGGCAAATCAAGCTTTCAATGGTTTTTCTGGTTTCCCTGCTGATGCCTTAGTAAGAATCAAGCCAAATGAAATTAGAAAAGATGGCAGGGTTCCAATGAATGGGAGTGTCTTTTTTACCATTTTTCAAACTTTCCAATGTGGTGAAGAAGGTAAAGAGTATTTTGGACAATACCCAGCTGATTTTTTTGATTTTATTATTATTGACGAGTGCCATCGTGGCGGTGCCAAAGATGAAAGTCAATGGCGTGGTATTATGGAATATTTCTCTTCTGCCGTACAATTGGGTTTAACCGCCACTCCACGCAGAGATTTCAATGCTGATACCTATAACTATTTTGGTGAACCTGTTTATCAATATTCGCTAAAACAAGGTATCGCAGATGGTTTCTTGACACCTTTCCGCCACTGTCGTATGCAGAGTAATATTGACGAATATATATATAACCCTGAAGATGAAATTGAAAGTGGTGAAGTAGAACAGGGAAAGGTTTATACAGAGGAAGATTTTTATAGAGGAAATATTCGCATCAAACAGCGTGACAAAAGTCGTGTTGATGAGTTTATGAAGGATATAAAGCCAGATGAAAAAACATTGGTATTTTGTGCCACACAAAACCACGCTGCTCAAATTCGTGACATGATTAATCAATATCGAAAAGGTAATCCTTTCTATTGCGTTCGTGTTACGGCTAATGATGGTGCAAAAGGGGAAGAGTACCTTAAAGAGTTTCAGGATAATGAAAAAATAATACCAACGATATTAACTACAAGTGAAAAATTGTCTACAGGTGTAGATGCGCTTAATGTGAGAAATATCGTGCTATTACGTCCAGTCAATTCAATGATTGAGTTTAAACAAATTATTGGTCGTGGTACTCGCTTGTTTGATGGTAAATACTATTTTACCATTTATGATTTTGTTCGTGCTTATGAACATTTTAAGGACGAAGATTGGGATGGAGAGCCAATATGTACTCTTTGTGGTAATAATCCATGTACTTGTACACCTAAAACTGAAAAATCAACCAATAATAGTTCTAATGGTAGATTAGAAAGTAAAGAAGCAAAAGAACCTATAACCGATTATGAGAAAAAAGAGGAACTGGAAATAAATCTTTCTCCTAATAACACAAGAAAAATTAGATACATTAAAACCGTTATGTTTTATGGTGCTGATGGAATCCCTGTAAGCCCAGATGAGTTTTTGAAGGAAATGTTTGGTGTATTACCTACATTTTTTCACTCTATTAAAGATTTACAAGAAAAATGGAGTACTCCACAAACACGAAAGGCATTGTTAGATAAAATGACTGAACAAGGTTATGGAAAAGATGTATTAATCAAAATTCGAACTTTAATAGATGCTGAAAATTCTGATTGGTTGGATGTTTTAGAATATTTGGCTTATAATATTGAACCTATAGCTAGAGCAGAAAGAACAAAGAAAGTTCAACCATATATTAGTGAACTCGGACCTGCACAACAGGACTTCTTAAATTACCTTATTTCTGCTTATATAAAGTCAGGGGTAGAGGAGTTGGATAGTGATAAATTAGATAACCTATTAGGATTAAAATTTGGTAGCGTTCCTGACGGTGTGCTTGCTTTAGGTGGTGTGAAACAAGCTAAAGATACTTTCTTGGGATTTCAGCGTTATTTATATGTAGGTTAAATGTAATGGGAGGTTAATTACCTCCCATTTTTATAGGTTTAGAGCCTTTTTAAGACGTTGTATGGTGCTTGGTGATACTTTGGTTATCTTGGCAACATTACGAATACTATAGCCTTTCTTTAAAAGCATGATAGTGTCTTTATATTCTTCTTTTTTTTGTTCAGTTGATTTTGTGCTTCCTGCTTTACGCCCCAGCTTTCCACCTCGCTCGATATATAACTGTCTCCCAGAATTTAGCCGATATTTTATGTTTTCACGTTCCATTGATGCCGCCACACCCAAAACGCTAATAAGAATTGGGGCAATCATGGATGGTTTTCCGTTTGAATCAAGAAGTGTTAGTTGTTCTTTTTGACAATATAAGTTAATTTTATGCTCTATAAGATATTTGATGGTGTCTTGTAGTTCATAGACATTTCTGCTTAAACGTGACATTTCACTGCACAGAATGATGTCTATATTACTCAGAATGCAATAATCCATTGCTTCTTGTAAAACTGGTCGATTTATATTTTTTGCAGCACCACTGATTTTTTCTTCAAATATTTTTACGATTTCAAGATTTGCATTTTTAGCGTAATTTATCAAATCCGAAATTTGACGTTCGGTATTCTGTCTATCGGTTGTTGAAGAAACCCTTGCATATATAATTGCTGTTTTCATTTTTATCAAAGATTAAATTGATTACGTAAAAAGGGTGTATCCAAAATCAATTTATGATTAATTTGAATACACCATTGATTTGAACACATTATAGGATAGAAATAATACTTTCCCAGCGAAATGAACGCCAAGCACCTTTTTCTATATCAAAAACGGCTGTTGTGAAGAAATTCTCACGAGATTCCCCAGTACCAATAATGTGTTTTGATGCTAAACAACTATTTGTTGTGGCAAAAATTTCTCGTAATTCACCATTTTTTTTCATAAAAATAAAGTGCGCAACACCTGTGCGAAGTTGTTGCTTTAGCATTTCAATCATCATTGCCTTGCCCATTGCCAAAGTAGTGTCGTTAATACGAGTACTTATTACATTAAAGCGTGTGGCGGTTTGATTTGATACTGTGATTGCATTTAAACCCTTGTCTGTGATTGTTACCATTGTTGTCATAATTTTGTCCTCCTGTATTTTTATATTGTTGATAATAAATTTTTTAATGTTTCAATTTCCTTTTGGTTGTTTGAGTAGTAAGCTATCCAAAGTTGGCGAAGTGGAGTTTCGAAATTATTACATTCAGAATGTATAAAATTACTATATGTTCGCATTTGATTTTGGGCTTGTTTGTCTAATCCATTACTATACGCAAAATTTGACATCCGCCATGCAAAATCGAAATCGTTAATCATTTCCATTGCTTTTTGTATTTTTTCTTTCGTTGCCATCTTGTATTGTTTTTTTGATTACACTACAAAGATATGACATATATTTAATATATGCAACATTTAGCAGTTAAATATTGTTAAATTTATGACATTTGTTTGTTTTATGTCATGTTAGTATTACCTTTACACCTAAATTATTCAATATTATGGAAAGAGAACGGAAAGTTGTACATTTGGAAGTCGGTGATAAACATTTTTACTATGGAAGTGTAGCAAATTTGTTTGAATATCACTCTGTAGAAGATATTGGAATTAGTTATGGAAGTTTAAGAAATTTCGGTCTAAATGAAAATAATCCGTATGTAAATTCGAAATGTGTAATTCGTGTTGGCAGGCTTTTGTCTAAAAAAAGAGAAAAATAATATGAAGGAATTTATAGCCGAATTGGTAAAGATAGAAATAAATGAGAAGAATAGAACTTTCAATGGGTATTGTTCGTCTTATAATTATACCCAATATTTGAACGAGCTCTATTTGAGTGCAAATTTTGAGAAGTTGTCAGAATCAATAAAACAACAATTAAAAGATTTTACCGCAACTTTGGATGCTTATTTGCCAGTCAATCAAGAAATAGTGGATAACATGAGGCATGATGTTTTTTTCAATCCAGATTTGGGAAATGAAGTAGCATGGCTTGAAAATCTATTTGAAATAAGGAGTACCAAAGAATATTATTACCAAGAATTGCTAAGCTTGTTGGGAGAAAAAATCAATCCTGTCGCTCTAGAAAAGGAATTGACGAATAAAAACGAAGTGAATGATAATTTGGCTAAAGGTTATGAAGCAATAGGGATGGTTGTCGGTTGTAAACGAACAAAACTTGCCCAAATCTTAAAATCGGAAATTTTGCAGAATGAAGGTGTGGTGTACTATTTAGGTGGGAGTCCTGTGTTAGATAAAGGTAAGTGGAAATTGCTTTTGGACCTCAAGCCAAGTATCCTTAAAAGTCTGAAAATTAAATGATTACACTTTGAATTTTCGTGTGCTGTTTCGTGTGCTGTAAAATAAAATTCGCAAATAACTCATTGATTTACAACTTGTTATTTGCGAACTTTGCGGTGCGGACGGGACTCGAACCCGCGACCCCATGCGTGACAGGCATGTATTCTAACCAACTGAACTACCACACCGGTAACTTTCCCT
>Ga0265295_1008512_pt1 | contig 11364 bp, 7 predicted proteins | sample Munlansysbiofilm_FD_192503 | JGI IMG/M metagenome (GOLD analysis project Ga0265295, IMG submission 192503) | Leachate microbial communities from a municipal landfill in Southern Ontario, Canada - Methane capture system biofilm | ecosystem: Engineered > Solid waste > Landfill > Unclassified ... | reverse complement strand
GTAAACCTGCTGTTTAGATCCCCAACTTGTCATGTAGGTATAGAATAATTTGACGGCATCATCATAACTCTTTTTGTATTTTTTAAGAATGTATAACATCGTTAATTGATATCTTAATGGTAAGTGATTGCCATATGTTGATACAGCTCTTAAAACTTTTTTAGTTCTTTCAGCATCTTTTTCTGACATGCGTTCATTGTTTTTTAGTGTCTCACCAATAAAATCGGTGATGATGATGGGTGGATGTGGAAGATGTGCATATGTTTTAGTGTCAGGTTTAAATGTTTTTATATAGACGTCGTTTTTATACATTTTGACTTCATCAAGATTTGTCATGACATAAACTTGATTGAGTGAACCCGCAGGGTATTCGCCGATGTTCATCGTTGATAAAACATCTAAGACATCTTCTTTTTCTTGCAAGACACGATAAGCTAATGCTGCGTCTTTGGGTATGCGAAACATATCGCATACGCCGTGGTAACAAATTAAATCACCACTACCAAATTCTTTATGGGTGTTGTAGTCAGTAAATGACCATCCGATTGCTCCAGCTATCTTACGGTCTTCATAAAATGCTTCATTTAGTACATTTAAGTGTCTTCTTAAATGCTCAATACGATGAGTTTCATCATCATAACGTTTTGTTGGAAACATGTGGCCATTAAATTCTGTAACAAGATATGGCACGTCACCGATAATCTTTTCTTTTCGTTCAAGTCCTTTATTTGGTCCATGATGTGAAAAATCATTATACGTATACACGTCTTCTAAAAAATGGCTTTTCGCGAAGTTTCTGATTCCACCGCGTTGTCTGGTTGGATCTAATGCCATGGCATGTGCATTCGTTTTTTCATAGAATGCATCGTTATCTGGAGATTCGTTAATACGAACACCCCATAAAACAATGGATGGATGATTGCGATCTCGCTCAATCATGACATCTAAATTATGCAAAGATGCCTGTTGCCATGCTTCATCACCAATATGTTGCCATCCTGGTATTTCTTCTAAAACGAGTAGTCCAATTTCATCACAGCGATTTAAAAAGTGAATAGATTGTGGATAATGTGATGTTCTTACGATATTACAACCCAGATCGTATTTGATGATATCAGCATCTTCTACCTGAGCACTTTTAGGCATGGCATATCCAACATAAGGATAACTTTGATGTCGGTTTAGACCATGTAGTTTTACTTTTCTCTGATTTAAATAGAAACCATCTCGCTTAAAGACTGCTTCTCTAATACCAAATCTTGTTTGATTGACATCCTGGTGGTCGTGATGGTGATAGGTCACTTCAGCACGGTATAAATATGGTTGATCAATATCCCATAAAATGGGATTTTCTAATGTAGCAGAAAGTGTTGTGAGTTCACTTGATACATCAGATGAGGTTTTATAGATCGCATGATCTTCATGATCAAAGATGACCAGTTGAAGGTTACCACCTTCGATGGATGTTTTAACATGGACTTTAAATGATGGTTTACCATACTGTTCGATGAACACATCTTCGATATAAGCTATATCTGTTACGATAATGTTTACTTCTCTATAAATACCACCATATCCTAAATAATCGACAACACCACCAAAAGGTGGAATCTGTGGATTTTCATGCGTATCTAAAATGACTTTAACCGTGATTTCATCAGATTGTTCAACAAAGGGTGTCAGATCGACATCGAAAGGAATATATCCACCATCATGCGTCATGACGTGTGTGTTGTTGAGATAAATGTTAGCTTGATGTGCAGCCCCTTCAAAACGTAAGATCACGTGTCGATTTTTCATATCTTCGGTAACTTTAATCGTGTTGACATAGATAAACACACCGAACAGAATCGATTCATTGAAATGATTGAACGGCAAGATCACAGGTGTATGAGGAATTTCAACCTGTTCAAAAGACGAAACATCTTTTAACACTTCATGTACCTCTTCATAGGCTGCAAATAACCAACCTCGATTAAATGGTATGATTTTTCTCATGAAACATCACCTCCTGATACGGGTTTAATCACATACATCATCGATCCAAAATCTCCAATGATGCGCGTCTGATCATTATAATATGTTCCCATAAACTGCTGTTTTAATTTAAGCCCTTGATGTAATATTCTACCGCTCGCAACTTCATCAATCTTCGCATTATCTAACATTTTGTATTTACCGATTTGTCGCATGATAAAGCCATTTGTATTCAGTTTGATAGGAAGCGCATGTGAGATTAAATGACCAAAGCGTTTAAGTGGTAATCTTTGGTTCACGTTTTCCACACGATAGAGTTGATCCATGTCTATATCTTTGACTTCAAGTTTTTCAAATGCTGGACTGGCATTAGCTAATGTCTGGTATTGAGCAACAATGCACGTTTGATCATGTTTAACCTGCCATGTGATGTGATGATCATCTTCTTTCTCGTGTCGCTTAAACTGGCCATACTGAAAAACGTCGCGATGTGCTTTATAAAAAGCAATCTGTTTCTTAATTTCACCTTTTTCAGCCGGAGAAAGATAATCAAAATTAAGTTCGTATCCTAAAACACCAAAACTAGCAACATTAAATCGTGTCGACAGTGGTGTATCTCTTAAGGTTTGTGCATGTGGTGCTAAACTGACATGTGCACTGATGGTAGAGAGTGGATAGAGATAGCTTAAGCCTTCTTGAATCTTTAATCGTTCAATAGGATCTGTATCATCTGATGTCCAAACTTGTGCACCAAACGATAACATACCTAAGTCAAAACGGTTACCTCCAGATGAACACGTTTCAATCAACACATGTGGATAACTTCTTTGAATATCTAATAGAATGTCGTAAAGATTTAGTATATACTGATGAAAAAACATGCCCTGATGTCGTAATGATCGTGAATACATGTCTGTGATATGACGATTCATGTCCCATTTAATATAATCGATTTCAACGGTATCTATTATCGATTTCAACTGTTTTTTAATGTATGAAACCACATCACTTTGACATAAATCTAAAACCAACTGATTTCTTCCAAGCGATGGTGTTCTTCCTGGTATACTAACTGCATATTCAGGATGGTTTTTATAGAGTTCACTCTTTGGATTAATCATTTCTGGCTCAAACCAAAGACCAAACTTTAGTCCCATGTTATGAATTCTTTTAGAAAGATGTGAAAGTCCAAAAGGTAATTTTCGCTTGTTGATAGTATAGTCACCTAAAGAACTGGTGTCATCATCGCGATGACCAAACCAGCCATCATCTAAAACAAAGAGTTCAACACCCAACTCTATTGCTTGTTTAGCAAGTTTTATAAGTTTTGATTGATTAAAATTGAAATAGAAGGCTTCCCATGAATTTAAGACAACCGGTCGTGCTACGTGACTGAATTGCCTAGGCGTAATATGTTGATTTACAAAATCATGGAAATGCTTTGAGAGTTGATTAAATCCTTGATCGGTATATGATAAAACAGCCTCTGGTGTTTCAAAGACTTCATTTTCCTTTAATTCCCATTCAAAACAATGTGGGTTAATCCCATTCATCACTCTTAACATGTCATGATTAGAGATATGAACAGCTTCATAATGATTTCCACTGTAAACGAGATTGATGCCAATACAAACGCCTTGATCTTCTTTTGTATCGTGTTTAGCTAGAATGATACCGGGGTTATGTCTGTTTGATGAAGCACCTGTTGTTGATTCAATGATGTAAGTGCCATAAGAAAGACTTCTTTTGTGTTTATGCGCTTCTTTGATCCACCCTCCATCAAATGTATATAAATCATAGTCTTTTGAGTCAAGATCTAACATCATCGACATCATTTTTTTAATGATAAGTGGACGCGTATCTATATTTCTTAAAACAACGCGACGCGTGATGGTGTTACTATCAACAAAAGAGGTATAGATGAGATCCATCTCTACATGACAGATTTCATCAATCATCGTGATGATAAGCGATGTTACATCCTCATGTGGTTTTGCAACAGGAAGTGATTTGCTTTCAATAACACCCTGTTGAATTTCATGGTGATGATAGATAAAATCACTGACGTATGTGCCATCAGGCATTTTAATCTCAATGGGAGATAATCTAAAATCTCCTTTACCGATACCAGAATATTCTAAGGGCGTTAAATCAAGAAGTGTTTTATGACCGTTTCGTTCATATTCGATTTGTGAACCTGCACCTGCAGTAATTTTTTGATGAAGCACCTCAAAGTTTTGATCAATTAACTTCTTACCAAAATAGAGATGTTCAAGTTGTCCAGTTGGTAAAACTCTAAAGATGTAATGAAGATCTTTAGTCTCAAGTTTGAAATAGGGATAAGGATCATAAATCATGTCTAACATCCTCCTTGATCAATCGTGCTTCATAGGGTTTAAGGTACATGCTATGTTCACTCACATTTGATAATATGAGTTCCCCTTTGAATTGGTGTTTCAAGTTTCGATTCTTCTTATTGAAGTTCACGATGATAATAAATGATTCATCTTCGAACTTTCTACGATAGATAAAGATATTTTGACGTGTCGATATAACTTCAAAGTCACCTTGATATAGTGCTTTATGCGTTTTTCTTAAGTGAATCAGTTTTTGATAGAAAGATAATATGGAATCCTCTTGGTTAATCTGCTGAGCAACATTGATGTGTTCCGTATTTTTATTAATTTTAATCCAAGGTTTTCCTGTCGTGAACCCACCCTTTTCATGCCACTGCATGGGGGTTCTTGCATGATCACGACTTGATATTCTCATCATGCGACGTTGGTACCACTTGGGAAAATGTAATTTTTGAGCCAAAGCAATAATGCGATGAGTTTCAATGTCTTGAAATTCATCTAATGATTGAAAATCGCCATTCGTCATCCCTATTTCTTCACCTTGATAAATATAAGGTGTTCCCTTTAAACAGATGTTCATCATCGCAAGCATCTTGGCACTTTCTTGATGATAGTTTTGATCATCACCAAAGCGTGTCACAGAACGTGTTTGATCGTGATTCTCTAAGTAATTCGCATTCCATATCACTTCGTTTTGCCAACGCGCAATCGTCTTGATCAGTTTCTGAGGTTTAAACTTAGTTCTAAACCATTTATTATTAATCTGGTCTGTTTCCATATGCTCAAAACCAAAGACCATATTAAGCTCTTGACGCTTAGGATCAATTAGATCATTGGCTTGCTTCGTCGTTACTAATACTGTTTCACCAACCGTCATCGTATCGTAATGATCTAAGACATCTTTTCTAAGTTCTTTTAAGATGTTGTGCATACCCTCTTGTGAGTGATAATGTTCTTTCCCGGTTAAGACAAGTCGCTTTTTTCCGTTAGCTAATGACGTTTTATAAATAATATTAATGACATCACATCGAAACCCATATATCCCTTTATCAAGCCAATATCGCATGATCTTCTTAATCTCTTCCATCACTTTAGGATTGTGCCAATTAAGGTCAGGTTGCTTTTTAGAGAATAAGTGCAGATAATAACTATCACCTATCTTATCCCAAGCTTTTCCACCAAAAAAACTTGTCCAATTATTGGGTTGATCCTGCCATATATAATAATCACGATAAGGGCTAGATGGATCTTTACTTGCTATAAACCAAGCATGTTCATCCGATGTATGATTGATCACCAAATCCATCATAATCTTTAACCCTCTCATGCTAGCTTGTTCAATCAGTTCATCCATATCTTTCATCGTTCCATACTCTGGATTGATATCTAAATAGTCACTGATATCATAACCATTATCATCGTTGGGAGACTTATAGACAGGAGAAAGCCAAATCACATCGACACCGAGTGATTTGACATAGTCTAATCGAGAGATGATGCCTTGAATATCCCCTATACCATCCCCATTAGAATCCATGAAACTACGTGGATAGATCTGATAGACAATACTTTTTTTCCAGGATGGTTCTTTTGGCATAATGACCTCCAATGTAAACGCTTTATGTATCTTTTATTATACAATAAAATGTTATGTATTAGATAAAGAAAAAAGCCATCTTAATAGATGACTTTAGAGATTCTTGAGTTGTTCTAATAATTCTTTGAGGGGAAGTCCTACAATCGTGAAAAAATCTCCCTTATAATGATCAACTAATTGACCACCTTCACCTTGAATCGCATACGCTCCCGCTTTATCCATGGGTTCGCCGGTTTTAATGTAGTTTTTAATTTCTAAATCTGATAAATTTTTCATCCAGACTTCGGATTCGGACACAAAGGATTTGACTTGATCACCTTTAACGAGTGCGACAGCTGTATAAACAACGTGACGATCATTAGATAATAGTCTTAACATGCGATAAGCATCTTCTTCATCTCTTGGTTTACCTAAGACCTGATCTTCAAAAACGACGATGGTATCAGCGCCAATGATGACGTCATCTGGATACTTAGCTGCAACACTTAATGCCTTTTGTTTAGCTAATTCTAATACGAGTTCTGCTGGTTTGTATTTTTCATCAACAAATTCTTCTAAATGACTGGGAACAACGATAAAATCAAGACCTGCATCTTTTAGTAATTTGGCTCTTCTTGGTGAACTACTGGCTAAAATCAACATGATTGGCCTCCTTCATACTGAATGTATTATAGCACAAGTTGAGTATATTTATTCAAAATTTTTACAATATATCGTGTATAATAAACCTGTAGAAAGGAGTGTCTTTTTATGAAATCTATGCAAAGCATACTTAAAAATGAACTTCATATTCCAGTATCTTCCACATTGGTTGTATCTGTCAGTGGCGGTGTAGATTCCATGTCATTACTTCACATGTTAAAAGCCACTACCTATCAGATTGTTGTCGTTCATTTCAATCATTTAAAACGTGATCAATCGATGATTGAAAAGGATTTGGTTGAAACATACTGTAAAGAGAACAGTATACCTTTCCATTACTACACCATCAGGGTTAATCAAGGAAACTTTCACCACCAAGCTCATATTTTAAGAGAGCATTACTTAAATGAAGTTGCTAAAATCTGTCAGACAAGATACATTGTTACCGCACATCATCTCGATGATCTTTTTGAAAATGTCTTAATCAAACTGACACGAGGTAGTAATCTTTTAGGGTATGCCGGTATGCAACAGGTTAATACGACAGAAAGTTTCACTTATTTAAAACCGCTCTTATACATCTCTAAAAAAGAGATTTTATCGTATGCAAAAGATAATAATGTTCCTTTTTTAGATGATGAATCTAACGAAGAAAACACGTATTTAAGAAATCGTTACAGACATTCTGTCGTTCCTATTATGAAACAAGAAAATGATTTACTTCTTGATCAAATCAAGCAATATCATCATCAAATATCTGACGCATTTTTCTATATTCGAAGCCAAACAAGTCAAGCTATAAAAGATGGTCATATCCCTCTCGATGTGTTTAAAACATGGGATAAAGTTTTACAAGATGATGCCATCGCATACCTCATTGAAACATATGAGCTTAACATGTCCTATGAAATCATTCAAAAAATCAAGCGTATGTTACTATCCAATAAACCAAACGCTTTATACCGTTTAAATAAGAATCACTGTTTCGTAAAATCGTATAACGATGCTTTTATTAAGCCATTAACTGATAAAAGTGATGTTCATTTCATCTTGAAGAATGGTGAAAATCGTATTGGAAATATGGCTATTTTCACATTATTATCCAAAACCGGTGTCAATACTGAAGAATTCACGAAATTATGTTATAATAAATTAGCATTTCCATTGATACTAAGACATCGTATGGAAGGAGATCAATTAGCTTATTCTTATGGACATAAGAAATTGAAAAAACTTCTGATTGATGAAAAGATTCCAATGGATGTTAGAGATCATTTATGGGTCTTAACAGATCATGATGGCTTAATTTTATGGGTTCAGAACCATTATTTAAATCAAACACTAGGATCTGAACAGACATTATATTTTAACCTAAAAGAGGTGCGAAAACATGCATAAAGATATTGCAGAAATCCTTGTCACTGAACAAGAAATTCATGACATTTGTGTATCTATGGGAAAAACGATTGCCCAAGATTACGCTAACAAAAATTTAATTGTCGTCGGTTTATTAAAAGGGTGCGTGCCTTTCTTAGCCGATTTAACTCGTCAAATTGATTTAAAGTATGATATTGCCTACATGTCAGTATCAAGCTACCATGGTGGCATTTCTTCTTCTGGTGATGTCAAAATCAAAATGGATTTAGATATTTCCATCAAGGGTCGTGATGTTTTGATAGTTGAAGATATTGTCGACACAGCATCAACCATCGTAACCATTATGGATTTATTCAAACATCGCGGTGCATCATCTGTTAAAATAGCAACCTTGCTCGATAAACCAGGTGGACGCGTTAAACCTTATCAGCCTGATTATGTTGGAAGAGTTATTCCGAAAGCCTTCGTTGTTGGTTACGGCTTAGATTACAACGAACACTATCGTAATTTACCATATGTAGGCATCCTGAAGCCTGAAGTATATAACACTAAATAAAGGGGTGTATTTATGAACCAAAGCCCAAACAAGAAAAAAATTGAATATCGTAAAAAACCGGATTATTTGATCATGTTGTTCACATTGGTCATTGTGATCGGTGTTTTCCTATTCTTAAGAGATGCCCTGCAGGGCGAAGTTGCACAACTCAACGTCACACAATTAACTGAAGCTGCAGATTTAGGACATGTTGAATCCTTAAAGTACACACCTGTTGGTGGCGACAATATTACCTTAGTTGAAATTGAAGGTACATTCTATAAAGATAGCGCATCAGCTAACTTTTATAGTACCGTATCATTCGAAGGTATCATGCCTTTAGAGAATGCACAAGAGATCATGCTCACTGTGGAATCCAAAGGTGGTACAACCGCGATCGGTGTACGATCAGGTATCACGATTTGGACGGTTTTATTAAACCTTGTTCCGATGATCTTAGTCCTTGTTATCCTATTCATTATCTTCAAGAATGCTAACAATCAAAACTCTAAAGCATTTGATTTTGCTAAGAATCGCGCTAAACTCAACCGTGAAAAGACAGTTACATTTAAAGATGTTGCTGGTGTTGAAGAAGAAAAACAAGAACTTGAAGAACTTATCGATTTCTTAAAGAACCCTAAGAAATACGTTGACATGGGTGCTCGTATTCCAAAAGGTGTTCTTCTCGTCGGTTCTCCAGGTACTGGTAAAACACTTCTAGCACGCGCTGTAGCCGGTGAAGCTAACGTTCCTTTCTTCTCGATATCAGGTTCTGATTTCGTTGAAATGTTCGTTGGTGTTGGTGCTTCTCGTGTTAGAGACTTATTTAAAGTTGCTAAAGAAAACTCACCATGTATCATCTTCATCGACGAAATCGATGCTGTAGGTCGTCAACGTGGTGCTGGTTTAGGTGGTGGTCACGATGAACGTGAACAAACATTAAACCAACTCTTAGTTGAAATGGATGGATTTACATCCAACATGGGTATTATCATTATTGCTGCAACTAACCGCCCTGACGTACTTGACCCTGCCTTATTAAGACCAGGTCGTTTCGACCGTCAAATCACCATCAGTTTACCTGATGTACGCGGTAGAGAAGCTATCTTAAAAGTACACGCAAGAAATAAGAAAATTGATCCAAAGATTAAATTAGGTGAATTCTCAAATCGTATTCCTGGATTCTCAGGTGCTGATATTGAAAACTTACTCAATGAAGCTGCACTTCTCGCTGCTCGCGATAACCGCACACTCATCTCTGAAGCAGATATGGATGAAGCGATTGACCGCGTCATGATGGGACCTGCTAAAAAATCTAGAAAATATTCACCTGATGAAAAGAAAACTGTTGCTTATCATGAAGCAGGACATGCAGTTATCGGTCTTAAATTGAAAGATGCTAACGTCGTTCAAAAAGTAACGATTATCCCTCGTGGACGTGCAGGTGGTTATAACTTAATGACACCTCTAGAAGAAAAATTCTTATCAACCAAGAGTTCACTTCTTGCACAAATTACATCATATCTTGGTGGACGTGTTGCTGAAGAAATCGTATTTGACACGGTAACAACCGGTGCATATAACGACTTCCAGATGGCAACTCAAATCGCACGTGCTATGGTAACAGAATATGGTATGTCTGATCTTGGTCCTATCCAATACGAAAGTGCTGGTGGCAATGTCTTCTTAGGAAGAGACTATTTCAAAGAAAAGAATTTCTCAGACCAAGTTGCACATGAAATCGATAAGGAAGTTCGTCATATCATCACAACATGTTTCGATCAAGCAAAAGAAATCATCACTGAAAATCGTAGTTTACTCGATCTAATTGCTCATTATCTTGTTGAAGTGGAAACATTGACGAAAGCTGATATTGATGAAATCGTAGAAACAGGCAAGCTTTCTTGGTTTCAAGAAAAACAAACGTTAAATCATGCGTCTTGATAAGTACCTCAAAGTAGCACGTATCATTAAACGACGAACAGTCGCTAAAGAAGCTGCTGAAAAGGAAAAAGTTGAAGTGAATGGTAAGCTTGCTAAACCATCAACTGCAGTTAAAGAAGGAGATCTTTTAACCCTGTATCTTGGATTAAAAGTGATCAATGTAAAAGTAAAATCACTCACACCTCTTAAGGACGAGCTGATGTATGAACTTTTATCAGAAGAAAAACGGCCATAACTTTGTTTATGGCCTTTGTTATGATATAATATCTTGGATTAGGAGGAATAGTGAATGTTTCCAGATGATTTAAATGAACAACAACTTGTGCGTAGACAAAAAGCACAAGAATTAAAAGAAAATGGGGTTGACCCCTTTGGACAAAAATATGTCCGCACACACACAACTAAACAACTATTAGACAACTACAATCAATTTGATCATGATCAACTTGAAGAAATGCATATTGAGGTATCCGTGGCTGGACGTATCATGCTAAAACGCGGTCAAGGTAAGGCTGGTTTTATGCATATCCAAGATCGGGATGGGCAAATTCAGGTTTACGTTCGTATGGATGCTGTTGGTGAAGCACAATATGAATTATTCAAAACCGCAGACCTTGGTGATATCGTTGGTATTAAAGGCACGATGTTTCGTACAAAGACCAATGAACTAACGATTAAAGCTGAAGTCTATACACATTTGACTAAAGCATTAAGACCACTTCCTGATAAGTTCCATGGCCTCCAGGATAAAGAGGAAGCTAGACGTCGTCGTTATGTTGACTTGATCGTTAACGAAGAAGCACGTAAGGTTGCTATCACACGTCCTAGAATTATCCGCTCTATTCAAAGATTCTTTGATCAAAAAGGATTTATCGAAGTTGAAACACCTGTACTTCATAGTATTTTAGGTGGTGCTGCTGCACGTCCATTCGTGA
>Ga0265295_1008511_pt1 | contig 11368 bp, 12 predicted proteins | sample Munlansysbiofilm_FD_192503 | JGI IMG/M metagenome (GOLD analysis project Ga0265295, IMG submission 192503) | Leachate microbial communities from a municipal landfill in Southern Ontario, Canada - Methane capture system biofilm | ecosystem: Engineered > Solid waste > Landfill > Unclassified ... | reverse complement strand
CGCCTGAAGAACAGGCCAGCCTGCCCCTGTTATTCCCAGGGCGAATACCGTGCGTTCATATCCCTCTCGATATGCTGCCGCAGCGCTGGGATGAAATCGATAGCGCTGCGGCAGTGGGGGTGTTTTGCCCGCACGGAGTGCGTGCTGCCATAGCATATGCCTATCTGCGTGCGCGCGGATATGCCAACGTTATGGTCGTGGACGGAGGCTACGCTGCCGTAACTGAGTTGGCTCGCCCTGGGGCGGTGTTGCAGAATATGGCAACAAGAGGCGCAATACCTAAGGTGACGCCGTAGTTCGGAGCTCGAAGTGGGTGGAAGAGTTTGCCATATCCGCCATTTCGGTTTGTATTAAGCGCAGAAGGAATGTTCAAACTGTCAACATGTAGTACTGGCCAGAGAAGCGTAAATGTAGCATAATGGCCAATTATTGTATTATGCATATAAATACAAATTTGAGCGCAGATGTGCGCGGCTAGCAATGTTATTTAATGTTTTATGCCTGCTTAATCTATATTGTGAGGAGATTGTTCCATGTTGAAACCTAAAAGGCGCCAAATCGATCCTGAAGAGAAGATGGGCCGTGTGCTGCGGGTAGCACGCGATTTGTTTGTTGAAAAGGGCTATCATAATGTGACCATCCCCGCCATTGTGAAAGCTTCCGGCGTCAGTACCGGAGCCATATATAGTTATTTCACCAACAAGGAATCGTTGGCCCGCCATATTCATGAAGATACCATGCATGATTTCCAGAGCATGTTGCAGGAACGCTTGGATGATGTTTCAAGCATACGCGGCAAACTTGAGGCCTTCGGCACTCTGTGCTTCGATATCACCGAGTCTGATCCTGTAATGATGGAATATCTGTTATATATGAAGCATTCCGAATTTATGAGCGATACCGTCCCCATCTGTTTTAGCGAACCGTTTAAAATGGTGCGCCAGGTTATAGTTGAAGGGATTGAGTCGGGGGATATTCGCCAGCAGGATGTTTTTGTTGCGGCCATTTCTTATACGGGGGTTATTATTCGCGCGATTGAACTTAAGTTGATGTGTGTTGTTAGTGCTGATTTGCATGATCTTTCTGCAGATCTGTTGCAGAATGCTTGGGCAGCCGTAAGAAACGCATAGTTCCGAGATATTTACCCCTAACACTTATTTTAAAAATCTTCCACGTGTGTTCTTCTGCCCCCTGTGGGCGCCGGCGTTGTCTCTTGACATTCGCGGGGGGAGGAATATATCCTCGTAGATTATTATTGCCCTGGCCCCAGGGTTTTTTTGTTTGTACTAAATGGGGCATGAACGACAATGAAAAGGAGCGAAGATGAGGCATAGGGGTATATTTTATCTTGTGAATGCTCTGCTGGCGCTTGGGGTCGTTTTGCTTTTTTTGCAAATCAAAGATATAGAGCCCCTGCCGCCACAGGAGAGAGAAAAACCTGAAGAGATATTTAGCGTATCGGATAAAAAACAGCGCTTTCTTGCAGCGCTGGCGCCGGTAGTGGGTCGAGTTCATGACGATCTTATGCAGCGCTATCTGCAGGTGCAGAGATGGCTGGAGCAAGGACGTAAGCAAGAAGCCATTGCAAAACTCAAACTAGAATACAAAGTCGATACCGACCCTGAATTGCTGCAGGCGCTTAAGCCGCATCCGCCAAGTGTGGCTCTGGCTCAGGCCGCGATGGAAAGTGCCTGGGGGACTTCACGTTTTTTTGTTGAGGCTAACAATGTTTTCGGGGTGTGGTCATTTAATTCCCATGAAGCCCGTATCGCTGCTGGGGAAAAGCGCGGAGAGAAAACTATCTGGGTACGTAAGTACGACTCCTTAGAGGCCTCAGTACGCGATTATTACCGTCTTTTGGGGCGCAGCGCCGCTTTTAAGGAATTTCGTCAATTGCGCATGCGCTCTGATGACCCACACGAATTGGTAAAAAAACTGCATCGCTATTCGGAAAAGAGCCATGCCTACGGCGAAGAACTTTCAGCTGTAATCAAGTATAACGAATTTACCCGCTTTGATGGCGAGGGGTATTGAATAAATACTGTGACAAATACTTTTGCCATAGACGTGTCTCATGTCTTTACCCTGTGGAAGTTGAGGGCTTAGACATGATGCTGCGCCCGTGGTGGTGTCTGGGGTTGATATTTCCATAAGGCGAGGATGACGCCGCCAATAAATCCGCCGATATGGGCGCCATGGGCCACGCCACCACTGCCTGTGGCAGCAAACAAAAAGGGCAGCAGGTTGTCAAATAGGATGTAAAACCCCAGAACCAGACGTGCCGGCAGATATATGGAGTCCATGATAAAGGGGAACAGGAAAACGAAGGTTTTAACTTTGTTGCGCGGGAACCAGACAAAGTAGGCGCCCAGTACCCCTGAAATCGCGCCGGAAGCTCCCACCAGCGGGATGTTGGAGCCAGCGGCGAACAGAGCAAAGAACAGGGTGGCGAGCACGCCGCAGCCAAGATAGGCGAGAAGGAAGCGCAGACTGCCGAGGCGGTGCTCCACATTATCACCAAATATCCATAAAAACAGCATATTCCCACCTAGGTGGAGCAGTCCACCGTGCAAAAACATGGAACTGAACAAGGTCAAGACCGAAGGGGCTGCCGGACGATAGCCGTATTGATACACAAATGCCTGATAGGCGCTTAGGTGATTCCAAATTTGGTGCAGTTGGGCATTGTTGTCTACTCCGATGCTTTTTAAGTACTCAAGTAGCCACGGATTATTGATGTCGGGTGCGGTGGTGCTTAGAGGTACGGTAAATATGATGAAGACCACAACGTTGAGGCTGATCAGCCCCAAGGTGACCGGGCTGATCCCGGGTGGATTGGGTGTATCGGCAAACGGAAAAAACATTTATGCTGTAATCCTTTCCGGACCTGTAGGTCCTTAGGGCATTGATCAAATCCCTGAGGTGGGGCTTTATAACATTCTGGTTCGGTGTCGCCCAGGTTCGACTGGGAATAGAGTCGTATGTAAAATCTATATGCACGCAATTATAGGGGATCAAGCGTGAATCTACTATACGCTTTTGACTTGCTTGGGACAGCAGCTTTTGCTGCATCAGGGGCCTGGGCCGGTATCCGGCGTCAGATGGACCTGCTTGGCGTTCTGGTGCTCGGGGTGGTTACCGCCATCGGCGGTGGGACTCTGCGGGATATCCTTCTTGGCGATACCCCTCCATTTTGTTTGCAGAACGACACCTACCTATACCTTTCTATAGCAGTAGCAGTGGTGGTTTTTGTTTTCCACCATCGCTTTGAGCAAGTTGTCTACCCCCTTTTATATCTGGACGCCATCGGTCTGGGAACTTTTGTAGTTATTGGCACGCAGAAGGCGATCAACTTCGGAGCGAGCTTTATCGTTGCGGTGGCTATGGGGGTGATGACTGCAACTGCCGGCGGCGTGATTCGAGATATGCTCTCAAGTAGGGTGCCTTTAATCCTGCGCCGGGAGATTTATGCTTCACCTTGTATCGCTGGGGGTGCCCTTTTATACGCCTGTCATATGCTTGAGGTTAACTTCGCCATCTCGGCCTTGGCTGCCGCCACTTTGGTGGTTGTGGTGCGAATCCTTGCGATCCGGAACAATTGGGAATTACCGCGTGCTAAAAACTAAGTGGAATCGTGACGTAAGAGCGGCGGTGGTGCTGTGCTGTAGCCATTACGCTGCGTAAGCCGGAGAACTGGAGGATCTATATGCATAGTGTAATCCTGCAGGGAGAATTCTGCCCTGTCCGTGTTGGTAAAATACTGTGTCTAGCGCGCAACTACGTGGCACATGCAAAAGAGCTTGGAAACGAGGTTCCCGCCGAGCCGGTACTATTTAGTAAGCCTGCCAGCAGTATTGTGGGGAACATGGGCAGCGTGGTCATCCCAGCCTGTTCTCAGGACTGTCATCACGAAGTGGAGCTCGCGGTTCTAATCGGCGCAGTGGGTAAAAATGTCACCCCCTGTCATGCCATGGAGTTAGTGCGCGGCTACGCTGTGGCGATTGATATGACCCTCCGCGATATTCAAACGCAGTTAAAGAGCAAGGGGTATCCCTGGGATTTGGCCAAGGGGTTTGACACCTCCTGTCCACTGTCTGAATTTGTCCCCACCGCAGCCGTTAGTGATCCACACAAGCTGAAGCTTGGCTTGGAAGTCAACACAGTGATGCGCCAGAGTGGCAACACGGAGTGCGTGGTCCACCGCATTCCCGATATCATCGCGTTTATCAGCAGGGTTTTTACCCTTGAGCCTGGGGATATCATCCTCACGGGAACCCCTGCTGGGGTGGGGCCAGTTGTACCTGGTGACCACATGCGTGCATGGATAGAGAATGTTGGAACGCTGGAGGTGCAGGTTCAGTGAAGCCTGCCGTCGCAATTGTTGGTCCGGGGCGCGTGGGGCAGAGTGTAGGACGCCTACTGCGTAGCGCCGGTTATCCAGTAAGTGCAGTAGTTGGGCGAGACCTTGACGCTACCCGCAGCGCTGCTGTCTTTATCGGGGCAGACTTAATGGCCACCACTTGCTTGGAACGCTGCAGCGCCAGCAGGGCTATTTTTCTTACCGTGCCTGACGATAGTCTCGTCGCAACGATTGACGAACTCAGTCGGGTTGAGCTGCACCCCGGCACCTTGCTGATTCACTGCAGTGGGCTGCACACTACCGAGGTTTTTTCCCCCTTGTGCCCCGCTGAGCATCAGCTCCAGACCTTAGCACTCCATCCGTTGCAGGCCTTTGCTTCTCCGACAGCGGGCTATGCAGCCCTGCCTGGCAGTTACTGCTCCCTGCAGGGTGAGACGCAGGCTCTTGAGCGTGGGCATGAAATAGTGGCTGATCTCGCCTGTCGCAGCTTTGTCATCTGCGCGGAAGATAAAGTGCGCTATCATGCTGCCGCCTGTATGGTGTCCAACTATGTTACCACCCTAATCGATGCAGCATGTGAGCTCTGCAAGGATATGGTCTCTCAGGCGGTTCTCGCGCCGGGCCCTAAATCTCCCCCCCTAGCAGAAATGTTTCCGGCCGCCTTTGCCCCCCTAATTCAAGCAGCCGTACACAATACCCTGAGCGTTGGGGCGCAGCACGCACTCACCGGACCGGTGGCACGCGCGGATGTCGGCACCGTGGCAGCGCATCTAGAAGAGATCAGAACCGCGTGTCCTGAAATTCTCCCTGTGTACCGGGCTTTGGCGCACCATACAGTTGCGGTGGCACTTAAGGGAGGACACCTTGACGAAGCCGCCGCCCAAACTCTGCGGAGCATTTTGGCATAAGCACAACACCGTGCCGCTGAAGCCGAACCGTAAATGTTGCAGCGGAGCGACTTATCATTTTTGCTCTAAACCATTGCTTCAAGCATGCCGATAAGAGCATGCAGAGGTAAGGCGCATGGAGGCGCTGGGATAATGTCTAACGGAATAGATGGTAGGAGAATATCATGGCAGACATAACGTTCAGTGGTTTGGCTACCGGAATGGACACCGACTCTATCGTTAAGCAGACGATGGAGATTGAGCGGCGCCCCATTGCGCGGCTGGAAAAGCAGAAAGAGTCAGAGGCTACACGCCTCAATGCGTTTAAGCAGTTTGACGCTCTCCTAAATGATCTGCGTGAAACAGTCAGTTCTATGCACATCACCAGCGAGGTGCGTCAGAGCAGTGTGAATATAAGCGAGTCGGCACCCTTTACCGCCACCAGCAAAGGAGCGGGCAGCGGTAGCTACGATGTTGCCGTGATACAGCTAGCCCAGGTACAAAAAAGCGTCGCCAGTGGGGTGTCTTCAACCACTGAGGCGATTCTCGGGGAGGGTACGTTTAAGATCGGCGGTACGACTATTAATGTAGGTGAGGGCAGCAATTCACTGCTGGGATTGCAAGAAGCGATCAATGCCGTGGCTGACCAAACAGGGGTGAAGGCGTCCATTATAAATGACGGCAGTGGTACCACCCCCTATCGCTTGGTGTTAACCGGTCAGGATGCTACGACCGACTTTACTGTTGTCGCAGATTTGAATGGTGTTGAGTTTGGGTTTGAACAGGTGCGTCCCGCGCAACAGGCGATAGTGAAGGTTGATGGCATTGAGATAAGAAGCGACAGTAACACTCTGACAGGCGCATTGCCAGGGGTGGAATTGCACCTTAATTCCGTCAGCGAGAAGGTATCGCCCGAGAGTTCCGAGCATCGCATTTCACTCATAAATATCCAGCCTGATACCTCTTCATTAAAAGAAAAAGTGCAGGGTTTTGTTGACAGCTACAACGCTGTAATGGACTGGATCTCTGCCGGATACGATGAGTTTGGAGCCAGTCGTCCATCTGCTGCTGAGATTGAAGATGGGAAAGAGGATGTTCTGAGTCATTTGGTTCGTGGCGACAGTAGTATAAATGGAGTGAAACGGCAGTTGCAGAGCCTACTTTCTACTCAAATAAATGCCGGCGGTGAGTTCTCGGTGTTGAGCCAACTTGGGATATCAACCCAGCGCGATGGCTCTCTGAATATAAATGAAAGTACACTGGATAAGGCTTTAGAGACCGGATTTGACGATGTGGTTTCATTGCTTGCCGGTTCGGGGACAGAGCCGGGGGTTATGAAGCATTTTAATTCAGCACTTCTGAAGGTCACTAGTGTGAGTTCAGGACTTTATGCTGATAAAAAAGAGAGCTACAATAAAGCTCTTAAAGATATTGATAGTCAGGTAGTGCGCATGGAAATGTTGATGGAAAAGCGCGAAGCTACTATGCGGGCTCAGTTTGGTACTCTCGAACTGCTGGTATCTTCAATGAACTCACAAAGCAATTTCCTGACTCAGCAGATGGAATTTATGAGCAAGATGTTGACTGGAGGAAAATAATGAATGCGTACACGCAGCAGTATCAACAAAATCAGATTTTATCTGCTTCACCAGAGCAAATCCTTATAATGCTCTACGACGGGGCCATCCGCTTTACCCGTCAGGCCATCGCCGGGGTTGAAGCTGGGGACAAGTTGAAAAAATTCGAGGGTACTCGGCGCGCCATGGCTATTATTGCAGAATTCGCCAATACGCTTGATCACGAGATTGGGGGAGATATCGCCCAGAATCTGGATGCTCTGTATGCTTTTATGACTCGCGAGCTCACAACGGCGAATCTTAATAATGACATCGCTCGATACCGAGTAGTGGAAAGTTTGCTCACAGGCTTGAGATCCACATGGGTAGAAGCTATAGAGATCAGGCGCAGTGAGTCTGCTGCCACTGCTCAGGTAGAATCAAATAATGCATACTCCGCCCAGGCGGCACCAGAAGCGTATCGCCCCCTGTCAGCTTCGGGCTAGACTTTTTAAGGACGCGCAATAGAATCTTACCTCCTCTCCAGCATGCTAACGAGCGCGCCGGGGAGGAGGCATTTTTTCTGGAGAAAATTTCTTCTGTCTTTTCTCCGCAGTGTTTTTCTGAGATTATGAGTGGGTGAATAGTCCATGGAAAAAAATCGTTTAGGGGATTCTGAATTAGCAGAGCTAGATAGGGCTTTACAGGTTTCGGTGGAACGCTATTCGGTCCTGTTGCAGTTGATGCAGCAAGTTTCGGCTGAGTTGGCTGACGAAAAAGGGCAGGTGGAGCCTTTGGCCCTCGCCTTGGCGGAGCAGCAGCAATGCATAGAGATCGAAGATACCACGTTGCTAATACAGCTTGAACAGGCCCAGCCAGAAGTTCTTGCGACGCATTCAGGATTCCATAAGCGCTTGAAGCTTATGGAAGAAATCAAGGCGATGAATGATTTGCTTTTGCCTAAAATTAGTGGCATCATGGCTCTCATTTTTCAGGAAATAGGAGAATTAAAGAGCGGCAGAAATGCTGTTAGCGGATACCGGACGCAGGGGCAGGGAACTGCCGCAAGACGTTCTTTTACCGCGTGAGTCATTGACGTACTTACTCTGTTTCCGCTGGCGTTATTTAACGAGGCATGTTTATGTCAGATTTTGCTCTTTTCAAGCATCTTGAGAAGCCTACAGTTTTACGCGTGTATCTTTTGCTGGAAGATGGCGCCAAGGAACGACTGGAGGCAGTGGCTCGGATTATAGCGGAGCCATATCTTGAGTTGAAGTTTCGTCCTGACGAATTGCCCATGAAAATTGTGCGCCCAGGGGGAAAGATCCTGCTCTCGCTCGATACTCGGGTTGGGACTGTTTCCATGTATGCCCATATAGATGCGGTTACGAGTCAGCGAGTATTGCGCGTGCTGGCGATGGAGAGCTTTTCGTTCGCACAGGAACGCGAGTATTTTCGCGTCAATGCTCCGGTTTCAGTTGTCTGCCAACGTGTAATGCCTGGCAGTGATAATAAGCCAGAGCCCATAACTGCTAAAACTGTCAATATTAGTGGTAATGGAGCGCTGATCTGTTGTGATACCCCTCTCAAGCTCAACGAATTGTATGAACTCATATTCTATTTTGAGGGGCAATTGCCACAGAAATGCACAGTACGGGTAGTGCGAGTACGTGAAAAGCTACGTGGTGGCTTTGAAATTGCTCTGCACTATGTTTCCATTGAGCAAGAAATGCGTGACGCACTGATATCTTTTTGCCTTGCACAACAACGCCAGTCGCTTCGCACCAAAGTACAGATTTCTGACTTTAACTAGTCATTGCGTGCAACCTAATCCTCAAGCAATTAACTCAGCGGAACCGTTCTTTGTTGTGCTGTTCCATGTGGTTGATCTGCTCCGCCTTTTTTAGTTTCATTTCTGCCTTTAGTTACTTGCTGGGTGTTTTTAGTGGCTGAATATTTGCTTCTAAGCGCCTTCGCTTTCTTAGTTTTCTTCCGGAAATCATTGAAGTTGTTAGGTGTGTGAAATTTAAATGCATTCAGGGGTGGTCATCTTTCAGAATTGGCGTATTCTTATGTGAGAAAACAGCGTTTTCTTGGCGTAACTGTTTTAATTTCCCGCGACTTTTTTAGTTGTATTTGAGTTTTAAAGGATACTGCTGCATGCAAAGTTCTGAACTCTTGTGGGTTGCCAGGTGTGGGTGTTTTAGTGTTTTTCTGGGCAAGCGCGGTGGAATGCAATGGCCAATATTTTTATAGGACGTCAGCCGATCTTTGATCGTAAGATGAACGTTATTGCCTATGAGCTCTTGTATCGGCATGCTGATGTTGATCGGGCGATTATAAGCGATGCTGATGCCGCCAGTTCTGAGGTTGTCGTTAACTCGCTGATCGATGTCGGGCTTGATCGTCTGGTAGGGCATGCCAAGGCTTACTGCAATTTCACGCGCGGATTTCTCCTCAAGGGCGCTGGGGTTCGTTTGGCACCAGACCAGTTGGTTATCGAAGTACTTGAGTCGGTTAGACCTGAGCCGGAGGTCTTGGCGGCACTGGCACAGTTTTCTGCTGCCGGGCATCAGATCGCTTTGGACGATTTTGTCTTGTCGGAAGAGACTCAAGCGCTGGTTGCATGCGCCGATATTGTTAAAATCGATATACTGGCACAGAGTCGAGCTCAGGTTGCAAGCCAGGTACTGCGTCTTCGGGACCTCAAGGAACTGAAGCTTCTAGCTGAAAAAGTTGAAACCCACGAAGATTTTCAGTATTGCATGATGCTTGGGTTTGACTATTTCCAGGGTTTTTTCTTCAGCAAGCCCCAGGTAGTGTCCGGCAGAATGATAGCGCCAAGTCGACTGACGATGTTGCGCTTGATGGCCGAAATTCAACGACCCGAAATTAATGTAGAAGCTTTACAGCAGGTTATAGAGACCGATGTGAATCTGTGTGTGAAGTTGTTACGCCAGATAAATTCGTGTTTTTACAGTTTGTTGTCCCAAATGAGGTCTGTGCGCCAAGCTATTTTGTATCTTGGGGTGATGCATATCCGCAACTGGGCATGTGTTGTCTCGCTCGGATCTATTGATGATAAGCCTAAAGAAGTGGTGACCATGTCGCTGGTGCGAGCCAAAATGTGTGAACTGCTCGGCGAGTCTGAAGATGCGGACCGAAGTTCAGAGTTTTTTACCGTCGGACTTTTTTCTCTGCTTGATACCATTTTCGATTCCACCCTGGAAGAAGTGCTAGAGCAGATGCCTCTAGACCGTGAGATCAAGGTTGCATTGATGCAGCGCAGTGGAAGTCTGGGGAAGGTCCTTGCGAGTGTGGAGGCACACGAAAAAGGACAGTGGGATATTGTCGAAAGCCTTGGATATGGTCAAAAACAGATAATGGATGCATATCTCAAGGCGCTCGAATGGGCACGCACCGTACAGGATAATATGGGGGTGTGAGCTGAGGTGGGTATGCAGCTGTTTTTGGCTCCGGCCAAAATAAATTTGTGTCTGCACGTGCTGGGGCGCCGCGTTGATGGTTACCATGACCTGTGCATGTTAATGCAGAAAGTCAGTTTATATGACGAGGTGTGGATAGGTCTGCGTAATGACTCTCTTGTGCAGGTACAGTGTGATGGCGTTGTCCTTCCCGTTGGGAACGAGAATATTGCCACTCAGGCTGCTCGTGCTGTATTGCAGCATGATCCTTCGGGGCGCGGAGTCGACATCCGAATCGCAAAACACATCCCTGTTGCCGCTGGGCTAGGGGGTGGATCCTCCGATGCCGCTGCGGTTCTGCTTGCTTTAAATAGCCTGCTTGGGTTGGGACTCAGACATGATATATTGGCGCAAGAAGCCTTAAAGCTGGGTGCGGATGTGCCATTTTTTTTATGCCAGTCTCCGGCCTGGGCCGAAGGGGTAGGTGAGCGCCTTACTCCGGTTAGGGACAGTTTGCCCGAGTGTTACTATGTGCTGGTCAATCCTGGCGTCTCAGTGTCTACGGCTGAGGTGTACGCCAATGTGCAGAGCTATTCAGCATGGTGTACGGCAGGGAAGTGTCCCGGCACTATCGAGGCCCTGTCGCAAATTCTACATAACGACCTTCAGCAGGCAGCGCTGATGCTGGCACCAGTGGTGGCGGTTGCCATGGAGTGTTTGCTAGAGTGCGGCGCCAGTGGGGTGCTTATGTCCGGCAGTGGCCCTACGGTGTTTGGCCTGTTTATGAACAACTCCAGTGCCCATGCCAGTGCTAGGCGCCTAACGCAGACCCATGGCTGGTGGACAGAGGTTGTGACGGGTGTGTGCTGAGCGCAAATTAATACGAACAAGATGGGCAGGAGGAGAGTAAACAGTTTTTTTAGTTTGCACCTCGGCGTTGTTTGTTGTATAACGCCCTCCATCGACATTGACAGAAGTCAGTGCACGGCAGTGTCGGTACGAGACAGAGTATTAAATGCTGATGGGGCGTCGCCAAGCGGTAAGGCACCGGATTTTGATTCCGGCATTCCCAGGTTCGAATCCTGGCGCCCCAGCCATAAAACCTCTTGCGATGGCTTAATGTCGTAACCCGGCGTGCCT
>Ga0265295_1008509_pt1 | contig 11369 bp, 7 predicted proteins | sample Munlansysbiofilm_FD_192503 | JGI IMG/M metagenome (GOLD analysis project Ga0265295, IMG submission 192503) | Leachate microbial communities from a municipal landfill in Southern Ontario, Canada - Methane capture system biofilm | ecosystem: Engineered > Solid waste > Landfill > Unclassified ... | reverse complement strand
CGATAGCGGCGCGAGCCCGGATGGGCGCGGTGCGCTCAAGGCGCAATCGGTGTCCGCGCCGGCTTCGATCTGGCGCATGGTGGCGATGAATTGGCGGTTGCTGTCTGCGTGCGCCAGTTTGAGCCGTCCCTCGGCATCCACGAACAAAGCGTCATGTTCGGCGAGCAACGTCCGAGCGCGCTCGTTCAGGATGCGGATGCGGGCATCCCAACCGGCCATGATCAGGGCAACCGGGAACAGATCGGCGACGGTGCGCAATTCCGTCTGACGGCGTTCTGTGGCTCGGGCCTGTTCGGCGTTCCGTTGTGCCCGGAGACGTTCGACCGCGCGCAAAGTTGCCAGATGGATTTCCCGCGCGTGTTGCGCCGGCGTGGATGATGTGGGCAGGAACACGATTTCCTGGACGCCCTGACGCAAGAAGGCGAGGCCGTAATCCGGCGGCGGAACGTCGAGGACGACAATGAGGGGCGGGGCGATGGTTTTGGCCAACCGTGCCGCTTGGGTCACGATCGGGAGCCCTGCCCCCGGAAACCAGGCGATGACGGCGTCTGTTTTCGGGAAAAGAACGCCTTTGTCCGGGGCGGGAACGGTATGCGCCGCGTTTACGCAAAGGCCATCCTTTTCCAGAGCCTGGGCAAGCGCTGCGAAACGCTCGGCCTTGGGCGACAGGAACGCGACATGTGCAGGATGGGCTTCCTCTTCCCGAAGGATCGGCCTGGGCGATTTCTCGTCCAGGCCGATAGCGGGTTTGGAAGACGGGGGCTGTTCGTCCATCGAGGGCGAAATCTCGGTCAAGGAGCAGCCGTCGTCCCCGGGGTTGCTTTCTGCCGCTGTTCGCGGTTGATGAAGGGAGCGGTGCGCTCTGTTTCTACGCCAGCACCTTCGCGCGCGGCGGCCGAGGACTCGGCCGGGACCGGAACGCCCAGAGAGGCGGTCAGGATGCCCGCCGACGCCAGGGTGCGGTAGATCGAGTATGCATGGGTGTAGTTGGCCGTGGTCGAGCGCACGCGCGACGTGTAAAGCTCATTCTCGGCGTTGAGCAGGTCGAGCAGGTCGCGTTGGCCGATATCGAATCCCTGGCGGTAATTGACCACCACCTCGGCATTGGCGAGCACCTGTTCGTTCAGCACGACGGCGCGGCTCTTGGCGGTTTCCATCGCCGTCCAGGAATCGCGCACTTCCTTGGAAACGGCGCGTTCCAGACGCATCACGGCGGCACGGGCCTCGCCGCTGCGTTCGGCCATCTCCATACGCCGGTTCTGGTCGATGCCGCCACGATAGAGGTTGTAGCTCATCTTGACCATGAGCGATGCGTCGCGGTCATTGCCACGGATGCCGCTGACATTGCGGTTATAGCCGCCGGTTCCCTCTAGCGAGAGCTTGGGCCAGTAATTGGACGCCGCGCCGCGATGCGCGGCATTGGCCTCGTCCAGATCCGCCGACGCGGCAAGAATGGTCGGGCTACGGTCGAGCGCTAGGTTGACCGCTTCGTCCAGCGTCGCGGGCAGGGCCGATTCCAAAGGATCGGGGGGGGCCAGCGCATCAGGCTCCATATTGATCAGATTGATGTAGTTGGTTCTGGAATCAAGCAGATCCTTGCGCGCTTGGATGACGTTTTCCTGCGCAGCGGAGAAACGGGACCGGGCCTGCTGCAGATCGCCAGCGCCACTTTGGCCGCCGGCATAACGTTGGCGCACCTTTTCCACCAGATCGGCATGGATGGCGATGTTTTCCTCGCCAAGCCGGACGATCTCGATATTGCGCAGAACATCGAGATAGGCCTCGATGGCCGCAGCGGCGATCGCCTCGGAACGCTCCATCACACGGTTGGCGGCGGCGTCGACCCTGGAGGCGGAGCGTTCGATCGCTGATTCGCGTCCGAAACCGTCAAACAGCAGCAAGGAAAGAGTCGCGCGGTTGTCATAGCGCGGCATGTCTTTGCCCTTGCTTGCGGTCTGATTCTTGGTCCATTCCGGCCCCGCGCCCGAGGAAACGTCCAGGCTGGGGAGGTAAAGGCCGCGTTGCTGCTTCAACTCGTAATCCTGAGCGCGCCGGTTGGAGCTGGCTTCTTCGATCGAGGGATAGCTCTGGACGGCGGTTTTCACAGCATCGACCATGCTGGTGCTCCAGGCGGGTGTTGCCAGGCTGAAGGTCGTCAGCCCCGCGACGGTGGCCAACAGGCATGTCCTGATGGAGGTTCTGTATGTCGTCATGGGGCGGGCTTATCCTTTCGTCGAGTTGGGAACCGTGTCCCGGTGGCGTTTATGCGGGTCACCTTGATTCACAGGCGCCTCTGGAAAACATAGTCTCCGCCTCTGACGTCGTCGGCGGGCAGGCTGCGAGTGGGTTGAGAATATATAAAATTTTATTTAATTTTATCAATAGATTTTTATTTGACCTTATCGGTGGATATTTTCCCGTATACACACGCACTTTTGCGGAATAGGCGCAGCACCGTCTGGAATCAGGCCGAATATGCTGTAACATCTTGACTGAGATACCTTATTCAAGAAGGCGGACTCGTTTTATTCTCCGCCGGCAGATGGAAAATGACTCTTCCATTTGCCGATTCCCGGTTTCGTTTTCTGTTAGGGAAGAAAACGGCTCCGGTCGAGAAATCCCTTTCTGACGTGGTAACACGTATAGATGGAAAGTATACCCTATTTACCCCTGTAAACGCCGGGAGGGAACACTTAAAAAGCGTCATGTTACGGTAATAATAAACTGAATAGGTGTGTTTCATCCCAGGTCCTCGGTCCGGTCCGGGCGGGTGACGTGTCATCCCTGTGACACGTCTTGCCCATATTCTTGACACATTGACCCGGCAGCATATCTGTCATCGACCGGGTATTGTTTCCTTGAAACGCGCCGTCATGGCGGTAGGAATGGTCTGGCGCCGAGTGGAATGCTTGACTAATTGGCTTGGTTGTTACATTCTTACAGCCAAGGTGCGCGGGGCCGAATGAACGGACCGCGTCAGCCAGCCCGGCCTTTATGAAGGAGGAGGGCGCTCGTCATGTTGCTTCGAACGGAGGATATGACTATGACACTCGACCGCAGAATTCCCGGATAGCCGCCGGACGAACCGCAGCCGTTCGTCATGTGTATCCCAGCGCCGCAAAGCGTGGAGGATCGGTTTTTTGAGTTTTTCGGGAGTTTCCGACAATGTCCACCGCTATCGCCGCCCTGCCCGTTCTCTCCAGCGACACCGGGCTTGCGAAATATCTTCGCGAGATTCGCGCCTTTCCGGTGCTGTCCCAGGAAGAGGAATATATGCTGGCCAAGCGCTGGCAAGAGCATGAGGACGTCGATGCTGCGCACCGGCTGGTGACCAGCCATCTGCGTCTGGTCGCCAAGATGGCGTTCGGTTTCCGCCATTACGGCCTGCCCCTGGCCGATTTGATCAGCGAAGGCAATCTGGGCCTGATGCGCGCGGTCAAGAAATTCGATCCTGACAAGGGATTCCGCCTGGCCACCTACGCGATGTGGTGGATCAAGGCCGCGCTGCACGAATATGTCCTGTCGAGCTGGTCGATGGTGCGTTTGGGCACTCTGGCCGCGCATAAGAAGCTGTTCTTCAATCTGCGCCGGGTGAAGGCCAAGCTGCATATTCTGGATTCCAACGATCTGGCGCATGAGGACGTGCAGCGCATCGCCCAGGAACTCGACGTCCCCGCCGATGACGTGCGGACGATGCATCAACGCTTGGCCGGACGGGACAGTTCCTTGAACGCGCCGGCAGCGGCGGATATCCCGGTCGAACGCCAGGACCTGCTGGTTGATTCCAGGCCTGACCAGGAAACGGTTCTGGCTGGCCTGCAGGAAGAATCGATGGGTAAGCGCTGGCTGAACGAGGGGTTGAAGCTGCTCGACGAGCGCGAACTCGACATCCTGGTCAATCGCCGTCTGAAGGACGATCCGATGACTTTGGAAGAGCTGGGGTCCCGCTATGGCGTGTCCCGTGAACGTATCCGCCAGCTCGAAGTGCGGGCGTTCGGCAAGCTTCAGGCCGCAGTCACGGCGGCGCGGGCCGCCGAATTGGCGCCTGCCTGACCGGGTTTGTGCGGAAGATGAAAAACCGGGGGCGGAGCCGCAAGGCTCCGCCCCCTTCGTTTTATAAGGCCCCCAGGGTCAGGCGCAGAGTTCCAGGATTCGGCGCGAAACTTCCGGCGTGATGGCTTTGTTCTCGCCCAGGGCGATCATTCCATGGCGTTCGAGCTGTTCGATCACCGCCGGAATGTCCTTGATGCCGAGCTTGTAGCCGGATAGCCGGGTGGAGACGCCTAAGCTTTCAAAGAAGGCGGCGGTGCGCTGGATCGCTTCCTCGATGGCTTGATCTTCCGGCAGACCTTTGATACCCCAGACCCGTTCGGCGTACTGGACCAGACGCTTGGCCTTGGCCTCGCGGCAGACGGACAGCGTTGCCGGCAGAACCACGGCCAGGCTTTGCCCGTGATCCAGCCCGAACAGGACGGTCAGTTCATGACCGATCATGTGGGTGCTCCAGTCCTGGGGCACGCCGACGGCGATCAGCCCGCTCAAGGCCTGGGTGGCCGCCCACATGACATTGGCGCGGACGTCGTAATCCAAGGGCGTGGCCAGCGCTTTAGGGCCTTCCTCGATCAGGGTCAGCAGCAGCCCTTCGGCGAAACGGTCCTGGATCGGGGAGTTGACCGGATAGGTCAGATATTGCTCGACCACATGGACGAAAGCGTCGACGACGCCGTTGGCAACCTGGCGCGGCGGCAGGGTGTAGGTCTTGGTTGGGTCCAGCACCGAGAAACGCGGATACATGACCGGGTTGGAAAAGGCCAGCTTGTCCTTGGTCGCGATTTTGGTGACGACGCCGCCACAGTTCATCTCGGAGCCGGTCGCGGGCAGGGTGACGATCGTGCCCAGCGGCAGGGCAGCCTTGGCGGCGCGGCCGCCGCTTTCGACGATCTTCCAGGGATCGCCCTCGAACAGGGTGGCGGCGGCCATGAATTTGGTGCCGTCCATGACCGAGCCGCCGCCGACTGCGAGCAGGAAGTCGATCTTTTCGGCGCGGGCCAGCTCGACCCCCTTCATCAGGGTCTCGTAATGCGGGTTGGGCTCGATGCCTGAAAACTCGAACACGGCGCGTTCGCCCAGGGCCTGGCGGATCTCGTCGATGGTGCCGTTCTTCTTGGCGCTGCCGCCGCCATAGGTGATCAGGACGCGGGCGGTGGCGGGAATTTCCTTGTCGATGCGCGCGATCTGGCCCTGACCGAAAAGAATGCGGGTCGGATTGTAGTAATTGAAATTACGCATGGTTTCCTCGGGAACAAGGGAAGGGAATGGGGGCGGGCCGGAGTGTGGACGGCGTTCGAGCCGTTTTTCTGAATCCGCCCCAAGGTCTGGCCGCCGGGATCGTTCCTGGTCCCGGCCAAGCGGGCGTTCTGCCGCGGGCCGGGTTGCGCCGATGCTCTTCTGGCGACGGTTGCAGGCATCATACCCGAGAGCGCCCGCCGCGCCACTCACTATGACCCGGGGAAGAGAGAAAGATCGGAATGAAGCTGCCCTGGCGCTTTTGCATTGCGGCAAACGCTGCGGCACTTTAGAGTCATCCTATTCAATGGGCTGGGTAGGAAGTGCCCGTCATGACCCTTACGCCTAAATTGCAGGTTTCAGCTGCCCCCGGGAATGTCTCCGGATCGGGCTGGCTGACGCCCTATGGGCGCATGGGGACCGCCGCCAGCCTTGAATCCCTGTTCCCGCCCAGCTTCTTAGGCATCGATTCCGGCCGCACTTTCAATGGCGGAGCCTGGAATGGCGATGGTGACTGGGATAGTTCGGAATCACCAGGCCGGCGCGCGATTCTTTTCACGCCCGAGGTCGGACGTCAGGCCGCGTCTTTCGCGGCGGTCGAGGATGTGACCGAAGGAGAGGGGGCGGGGGCGCTTTTTCTGGCCGATCTGCGCTATGCGTTGGGAAGCTACGAATATAATATGCGCCTCACCAGCCGTTCGGTAGGATATCCGGGCAGTCTGGTCAATCGGTACCTCTAGCATGGAGGCGCCGGGGATGTCCGGCCCTTCTGGACGCATCCCGGGCTTTCGGTGCGCGATGTCCACCACAACCGATACCCTTTTGGTTTCTTTTCTGCCGGCGGTCCTGTGCCCTCGGCGCGCGGGCGCGGTGCTGTGCGGCATCGGCGGCGTGCCCGAACGGCTGTGCGGCTGCATGGTGGATGGTGATTCCTGTCCATCGGCGGATGATTTCTGCCGTACCGGCCCCAGGATCGCCGCGATCGGAGACATGGCTGCCGAAACGATCCAAGACGGGCTGGACGCGCTGGGGCGCTGCGCCGAGATCGGGCGGGGCGCGCCATCGCCGGAAGGATTGCGCGGCGCCGTCGCAATGGACGGGCTGTACATGGCCCTGTCCACGTTCAGCGCCCATGCGGTCGACGCGGCGCATTTGTTCGCGGCGGCACTGACCAGGCGTTTATTCCTGAAAGAAGGGCTTGCCCACGCCGTGGAGACCGCGCTGCACGAGGCCGTGGTCAACGCCATCGTGCATGGCAATCTGGGGATGGGGTCGGCGGATCGAGAAACCGTGGACGGCTTCGCACGCTACTGCGCCCAGATCGAGTCCCGTCTTTCCGATCCGGGACGAGCGGATAAATGGATCGAGATCGCCGCCCAATGGACCGCATCCGAGATCGTTGCCACCGTGACCGACCAGGGGTTGGGCTACCGGCCCGGTCAGGGCGGGGCGGAGGAGTTTGAAAAATCGGGGCGGGGGCTTCGGATCGTGCGCGCCCTGACCCGTGACATCCGGATCGATGAGGGTGGGCGGCGCATCGTCATGCGGTTTTCGCGATGAGCGCGCCGCCGGCTTTCCAGCCTCCGGGAGGGGCGCGGGAGCTGTTTTCCTGCCGGGTGCTGGTGATCGACGATTCCCCCCAGGAACGCCATCTGGTCGGGACCTATCTCGAACGGGCGGGCATCCGCAACGTCTTTTACGCCGCAGGCGGTGCCGAGGGGCTGGAGATGGCCGACCGCCACCAGCCCGATCTGGTCATTCTGGACGTCATGATGGACGGGATGGACGGGTTCGAGCTTTGTCGCCGGTTGCGTCTGTCCGAACGCCACCGCCACCTCGCCATCCTGGTCCAGACCGCTTCGGAAACGGCCGAAGACCGCATCGCTGTGTTCCGTTCGGGGGCGACCGACCTGATCATCAAGCCGATCCTGGGGGCGGAACTGGTTGCGCGCGTGTGCACGCATCTGGAAAACCGGTTGCTGATCCAGGAGTTGGAGGATTTTCGCACCAGCATGACCGCCGATCTCGATCTGGCGCGCGGCATGCAGGCGGCTTTGATGCCGAAGGCCGACGCTGCCGGCCGTCTGGCCGCCGCCGCCGGATTTAGGGCTGAAACCCATTTCCAGCCCTCGGCGATTCTGGGTGGGGATCTGTGGACTCTTCAGGCGCTGGACGAAACGCGGATCGGCGTCGGCATGGTTGATTTTTCCGGGCATGGGGTCGCGGCGGCTTTGAACGTTTTCCGTCTGCACAGCTTGGCGACACGGATTCCTTTGTCGCACCGTCTCCGCCCTTCGGCATATCTGCGGGAGCTCAACCGCTATCTCGTGCCGCAATTGCCCCGGCATCAATTCGCCACCATGGTTTACGCCGTTATCGACAGCCGGTCGGAGACGATGACCTATGCCGGCGCAGGCGCGCCAGCGCCGATGCTGGTGACCGGAGACAGGGTGCATGAACTGGACACGGCAGGGCTGCCGCTGGGCATTAGCGCGGATGCGGTCTACCGGGACCATCGGATCGCCTTTCCCGAAGGGGCCAGCCTGCTGCTCTACAGCGACGCCCTGGTGGAGACGCCCGACCGGACCGGGGAAACGCTCGATCCTGCCCGGTTGAAGGCGATGGTGGCCAGCTGTCATCGGGAGAAAGGATTGTCGTTGGCGGCGCTGCTGGCGCTGTTCGGGCAAGATCGCGCCCCGCCCGAGGACGATCTGACGCTTCTTTGGCTGCATCGCACGGAAAAGCCGGGCTTGAACCTGTCCGGCCATCGAGAGTAGCCTCCCCTCCGCCTGGAGCGACCGGGCGTCTAGGATCTTTGAAGGATGAAAAACTGATGCGTCATCTTCCGGCGATCGTCGCCACCGCTCTGCTGGTGCTGTGCCTGGCGGCGGACGGTTTCGCGGCCGAGGCGGTCAAGAAGCGGGACCGCGATTACGTTCCGCCGCCTGATGATCCCACGGTCGGTTCGCTGGTCCGGCCGAACCGGGATGCGGCGGCCCGTAGGGCGGAGTCCAGCCAGCCGCCCGCGAAAATTCCCGGCGTGGTCGTGCCCAAGGTCGACGCCGGATCGGCGGTCGTGCCAGGCTTGCAGCAGGCCAATCCGTCGCTGCCGCCGATGTCGTCGTCGCCGTCACAGCCTTCCTCTTCTCCCTCGTCGCTGCCGGCCGCGCCGCGCGCGGCGGTTTCGCCCGACGGCGGCGGCACGGCGGACGGAATCGCAGCCCCGGCCCAGGGTGCCGCAGTTCAGCCGCCTTCGGGTCTTTTGTCTCGCCAGCCTTTTCTGGCCGGGCTGGTGGCTGGGTTGGTTGGTACCGACTTGGGATCGGTCCTTTATGGCGGAACCATGCAGGGCGACGAAAATGGCGCGATCATCGGCTATGCGGTGCGCATGGCGTTGGTGGTGCTGCTGGTGCTGCTGGTCGTCCGCAGCATCAAGCGCGTGATCGGACGCAGCAGCGATGAGGATTACGCGCCGCCGCCAGTGCGCCGGGAACCGAACTTCGAGGCGGGCCGTGCGCCGTCCACCGGTGGACGGCGTGAGCCTTCCTTCAGCCGCGAGCAGTCCTTTAGCCGTGAGCAGTCCTTCGACCGGGGGATGCACGCCGATCGGGGCCGGTTTTAGCGCGTGGTCGGCCTTTGCCGTTGTTCGGCGATATAGGCGGGGATGTCTTCGGCGGGGATCGGGCGCGAAAAATAATAGCCCTGAACCTCGTCGCAACGATGGCCGCGGATGGTTTCCAGCGTTTCGGCGTCCTCGATCCCTTCGGCGATGACCTTTAGGCCCAAACCGTGCGACATCTGCACGATGGCGTTGACGATGGCGCTGTCGTTGGAATCCGTCGTGATGTGGCGCACGAAGGACTGGTCGATCTTGACCTTGTCCACCCTGAGCTTCTTCAGATAGGCAAGGCTGGAATAGCCGGTGCCGAAATCGTCGATCGACAGTTTGACGCCCAGCGATTTCAGCCGTTGGACCGTGGTCAGGACATTTTCTGTGTCCTTAATCAGGATCGATTCGGTTAGTTCGAGTTCGAGAAGCTTAGGGTCGAAGCCGGTTGTGTCCAGGGCGGCGCGCACGCTTTGATACAGATCGCCGCGCTTAAATTGGACCGCCGACAGATTGACCGCCATCACCATGTCGGGCAATTCCGCCTTTCGCCAAGCCATGGCTTGGCGGCAGGCTTCCTTCAGCACCCAGTCGCCGATGGCCACGATCATGCCGTTTTCCTCGGCGACCGAGATGAATCGCGATGGCGGCACCAGCCCCAGTTCGGGATGGCGCCACCGGATCAGCGCTTCGACCCCGACCACGGCGCAACTGTCCAGCGCGATCTGCGGCTGGTAGTAAAGGACGAATTCCTCTTGATCGATGGCGCGTTGCAGAGCGCTGCGGATCGACAGGAATTCATTGGCGTCGGTGTTCATCCTGGGGGTGAAGAAACGATAGGCGTTTCGTCCCGCTTCCTTGGCGTGATACATCGCGGTGTCGGCGCGGTTGAGCAGCGTGTCGAAATCCGTGCCGTCGTCGGGATAGACGGCGATGCCGATCGAGGTCGTGGTGGACAATTCATGGCCGGCGATGTGGCAGCTTTCGGCGAGGCGTCCCAGGATCGTGTCGGCGATGCGGGCGATTGTTTCCAGATTTGGGATGTCGGGCAACACGATCAGGAATTCGTCGCCGCCCTGGCGGCTGACGGTGTCGGTTTCGCGGACGCAGGCGCGCAACCGTTCGGTGACGATGCGTAGCAAGCTGTCGCCGGCGGCGTGGCCGAGCGAATCATTGACCTGCTTGAAATGGTCGAGATCAAGGAAGATGAGGCCGGCCTTGCCGTGGAAACGGTCGGCGTGAGCCATCGCCCATTCCATGCGGTCTTTGCCAAGCTGACGGTTGGGCAGGTTGGTCAGTGTGTCGTGATTGGCCAGGAAACTGACGCGCGCCTCGGCCTCGCGCCGTGCGGTGATATCCTGTTTGATGCCGATGAAATGGGTCAGCGCGCCAGTGGAATCATGGACCGGAGCGATGGTGGCTTCTTCCCAATAGAGGGTGCCGTCCTTGCGTTTGTTGTGAAAGGTGCCACGCCAGGGCGTCCCGCCGGTGATGCAGCGCCATAATTCCAGATATTCGTCGTCGGTGGTGCCGCCGCCCTTCAATATCCTCGGATTTTGTCCCAGCGCCTCCTCGAAGGCGTAACCGGAGATTTCGGTGAAGCTGGGATTGACGTATTCGATCGCGCCATGAGCGTCCGTGATGACGATCGAAACCGGGCTTTGCTGCACGGCCATGTTGAGCATGCGCAGCATATCCTCGGTTCGGATCCGTTCCGAAATATCGGTTGCGATGCAATGCATCCGGACGGGCAAACCTTGCGCGTCACGACCGATGCGGCCATTGATGGCGACCGGTATCGACGAGCCGTCCTGGCGCAGGATCTCGAACGGGCGGGTGGCGTCGGCGCCGCTTTCGATGAATTCGGCGAATGCCTCTGCAACGATGGGGCGGCCTGCATGCATCAGGACACTGTCGAGTTTCCGTCCGGCGAGGTCTTCGCGCTTGTCGCCGGACAGGTCGAGCCAGGCGTTGTTGACATCGATGATGGTCGCATCCGGCAGGCTTACCGACGCATAGGCGAGTGGCGCTTCAAGATAAAGCGTGCGGAAACGCTGTTCGCTTTTCACCAGCGCCTGTTCCGCCGCCTTCAGCCGGGAAATGTCGGCCAAGCTACCGATATAGCCGGTGATCCGGCTCTGTTCGTCCAGCCGCGGCGCGGTCCAGGCCGAAACCCAGACGGAGCGGCCATCGGGACGGGTGACGCGGAACTCGCACGCGGTCCGTTGCGGTTTCTCGCCTTCGGCCCGGCACCATTCTTTCCGGACGGCATCGCGGTCTTCGGGGTGGATGATGTCGAAGAAAATGCCGCCGATGGCGCGGACCGGAGATTGACCGGTGATGTCGGGCCAGCGGTCATTGACGAAAGTTAACCGGCCCTGTCCGTCGGTTTCGAAGATGCCGGACGGTGTGGCCGAAACTAATTCCGTGAAATGCCGCTCGCTACGGTCGAGAGCGTCCATGGCGGCGCCGCGTC
>Ga0265295_1008508_pt1 | contig 11369 bp, 5 predicted proteins | sample Munlansysbiofilm_FD_192503 | JGI IMG/M metagenome (GOLD analysis project Ga0265295, IMG submission 192503) | Leachate microbial communities from a municipal landfill in Southern Ontario, Canada - Methane capture system biofilm | ecosystem: Engineered > Solid waste > Landfill > Unclassified ... | reverse complement strand
TAGAGCAGAATTTTTACGATATTCAAAGTCCCTATACCAAAGGATTCTACCGCCTACAAGCTAATCCTTAAAAAAACCCGAGTATAATCCCGGGTTTTAAGCTAAGGCATTATATAGAATCTATTAACCAAAACAACCAACGGTGTCTGGGATGATTAGATCTGCATCTGTAACTTTTTTCACATCTTCTATGGTAGTTCCGGCAGCAATCTCGCGTAAAACTAAGCCCTCGGCGCATACTTCCATTACCGCCATATCGGTAATGATAAGATTCACCTTGCCTTTGGCTGTTAGTGGTAAAGTGCATTTTTTTAGGATTTTGGAGTTTCCATATTTATCACAATGTTCCATCGCCACAATTACTTTACGGGCGCCAGTAACAAGATCCATAGCACCTCCCATTCCGGGCACCATCTTGCCGGGAATCATCCAGTTTGCCAAGTTACCTTCCTGATCTACCTGAAGAGCGCCTAATACTGTAGCATCAATATGACCTCCACGAATAATGGCAAAACTGAGAGCGCTATCGAAAAATGAAGCACCCTTTAAGGCTGTAATATAACCACCCCCGGCGTTTATCATATCCTTATCTTCTTTTCCCTCAGCTGGATTGGGACCTACCCCCAGCATACCATTTTCGCTCTGGAATACCACGTGTATGCCTTCCGGAATATAGTTCACTGCTAAAGTGGGAAGCCCTATCCCCAAGTTTACATAATCTCCATCTTTAAACTCAAGTGCGATTCTGCTGCCAATCATAGCTCTCTTATCCATGGGCTACCTCCGTGCATTTTACCATGTAGTTTACAAAAACTCCGGGACATGCAATTAATTCGGGATCCAATTCGCCAATTTCCACAATCTCTTCAACTTCAGCGATAGTTATTTTGCCTGCCATTGCCATAATAGGATTGCTATTGCGTGCTGTTTTACGGAAGACAAGATTGCCCATTTTATCTGCTTTATAAGCCTTAATAATGGCAATATCGGCTTCGATGGCGGGCTCCAAAATGTAATTCTTAGAATTCAAGTTTATCACTTGTTTTCCTTCTTCCACAACTGTACCCAACCCCGTGGGAGTAAGAATTCCTCCCAAGCCGGCTCCGGCTGCGCGAACCCGTTCCATTAAAGTGCCTTGGGGGACAAGCTCAATCTGTACTTGATTTGAGTTCATCTGAGCTTGAATTGTTCTGTTTGTACCCAAATGCGATACTTGTGCACTTTTAATCAGGTTTGCTACCACCAATTTGCCTACGCCGCGATCTTCCCAATCGGAGGCGATTACGATCATATGCAGATCACCAATTTTCTGCTTTACAATGGCATCGATAATGCACTCCGGAGCTCCTACGGCTAAAAAGCCGCCTATGGCTACTCTGCTGCCGGGTTTGATCATGTTTGCCGCTTCTGCCGCTGAAATCAACTTTGCCATAAACTCTCCTAAAATTCTAATAATATAATTAAAGTCCACACAATCTTTTTGCATGAAAGTGTCAACCTTTTTCAATGTTTTTATAGTGCTGTATCAAGCCTGTTTTAACCGAATTGAGGCATTGGAGTTCAAAGCGCATAAACTAACTATCCCTTATTTAATATCTTATGGGCGGTTTGGACTTCAAGGCCGTGCATAATTACACGCCTGCAATTGGAGTCCATGAGGCCTATTAAGTTCAATATCAGCAGGAACTTAATTGGCCTCATGAACTCCAATAGCATGGTTCAGGTTTATGTATTAAGAGTCACCGAAAATTGCAGATGGCGGATTAATTAAAATGAAAATTGGCTATACAGGTTTTTACATATTTGAGTCTGTAAGATTGCCGGGCAAGCTTGCGTACAGGTATTCTGCCTTGAACCAAGGTGCCAGGACTTTGATGTATTCACGGACATCATCCAGGTTCTTGGACTTGGTGCCAAGAGCCATGAGGTAAAGCAATAAGCTCGGAGCAAATAAAAAAGTGGGGAGCTAGATCAACAAGATCCCCACTATTATTCATTGTCGCTTATTTGAGGCTCAAATCGGGCATGTGAGTAAAATCGGGCTTGAGTGGAGGATATTTCTTGATGTCTTCCAGCACGATTTTTATCGCCATATCCAATTGTGGGTCTATCCCTTGTGCATAGTCTTGAGGCATAATATCCACTTCAATATCGGGGTCTGTACCATAGTTTTCCACGCCCCAACCTACATCTTTGAACCAGAATGAAAACTCAGGCTGAGTAGTCATAGTACCGTCAACCAGCCAGTTACGAGGCCAGATGCCAATTACGCCACCCCATGTTCGTTTACCAATTAGTTTTCCCAATTTCATCAGTTTGAAGGCATGGGAGAAGATATCTCCATCGCTACCAGCCTGTTCATTAGTGAGGCAGACTAGTGAACCTGCTGGAGCTTCTCTGGGATATGGTTCATGACCGAACCATCTGGTACAATCGTATCCTATACGCTTGCGCGCCAGCTTTTCTAAAAGTAGCGGAGATACCGATCCGCCTCCATTGTAGCGAACATCCACAACAATGCCTTCATAATCCAATTCTGTGAGGAAATAACGATGAAATTCCTTCAATCCATCCCAGCTCATATCCGGAATATGGATGTATCCTACCTTTCCTTTGCTCTTCAAGTGTACATATTCTCGATTATCTTCTACCCAATCCCGATAGCGTCCTTCAAATTCGTTGTTTATTGGGCTTACTGTCACAACTCTCTTGTTGCGTCCACGAGAATCTGTTACTGTGAGCTGAACTTGTGTGCCAGCATAATTTACCAGGCATCGCTCCGGCGTTTGCTCAGCACTAAGCGAAATTCCGTTAATTTCTTTTACGATGCTACCTTCGGGGATGTTGATTCCTAAGCTCATTAGTGGTGAACGATTCTTGCTTTGCCAAAAATCTCCCTTGATGATGCGACTTATCTTCCACTGTTGTTTTTTGGGATCAAAGCTCCAATCCACCCCAAGTTTTCCCATGGGGTAAGAAGGTCCTATGCGGTAATCTCCACCAAATTCATAGCAATGTGAAGTACCAAGTTCGCCCTGCATTTCCCACATCAGATCGGAGAATTCTCCCCTACATCCGATGCGATCTACAAGGGGGTAGTAGCGTTTGTAAACTTTGTTCCAATCAATGTTGGACAGTTTTTCATTCCAGTAAAAGTACTTCTGCAGGCGCCAGCCTTCGCGGAACATCTGTTTGAATTCTTCCAAGGGTTCAATTTCTACTTTAAAGCGGTTCAAATCTATCCATCCACTTGCTCTACCAGGTTTTATCTCTTTGGGCAATTCACTCTTGGGATCTCGCTTTGTAGAGATTATACGGAGTTGTTTGTTTACCCAGTAAATCATTGCGGATCTATCGATATTGAATGTGTATGAATTCACTCCTGCTATAAATAGCTGTTCTTCAAGCTTTTGTAGGTCATAACAATAGATATCCACTTTCTGTTCTTGATTGTCTTCCAATATCTTTGTATAGTCGTATTTATAGTAGAATAGCTTATTTGGTATGGCGGCGATTCCGCCCATAATCATGGCATCTACGGGGAACTCCTCGATTCTTTGACTAATGCCATCAAAATCTATCTCGATTGGTTTAACCTTTTCTGGTTTTTTATTCTTATTATTTTCATTCTTCTGTTCGGGTTTTGGTTCCAGAGCTTTGAGACCGGGATTGAATGGAGAATGTGCATCCTTTTTGAGTGTGATCAGATAAGGCTTCCTATCTTTTATGAAGGAAAAGGAGAATTGCATACTATCGCCGATCGGTTGAAAAGTACGACTGGAAACGAAATAGAGGTATTTACCTTCAGGATCGAAGCAAGGTTGAAAATCATACTTCACGGGATTTGTAACTTTGTGAGTTTCACGTTTATCAAGGTCATAGATCTTGATAGTGGATGTAAGTCGATTTTCCTGAGTAGAATAGGCGATCCAGCGACTATCCGGCGACCAATTGTAGCCCTCAATCAATCCGAATTTATTCTGGTCTGCTTTGATGAGTTCTTCGGTTTCCAGATTTAACATGCACAGCTCGTTACGGTGGTTCGAAAAAGCAATCCATTTGCCGCAGGGCGAGGGCTCAAATTCATAGGGTCGGCCAAAATCACCCTTATAAATTCTGGGTTTGGCCTTGGGATCTGGTGAACAGAAATCCCAACGAATGGGATACAATTCAAAATGTTCTATATCGCCTTCGTCAGAGATGGTGAGTATGCCTTTATTATTGGGCAAAACCGTGCTACATAAATAGCGTACGCCATGCTTTTTCCCATATTGCTGGATACTGCCTTCCCAAGCCCCGCCAAAAAAGGCTTTACCACGAATATCCATGCAAACTGAGCCCGCATCGGGACTGAGGTTTGCACAGTTCAAGTACTTGCCGGGATCAACAAACTTATGGTAAAGCTGGACTCTGGGGCTACGATAATCTATTTTGAGCTGCTTTGTTCTATCACTTGCTATATCCAGTGAATAGATGTCTCCACCTGATTGCCAGACTATGGACTTTCCGTCGGTACTGGCATTTCTGGCATAATAATCTGTATGAGATGTATGTTTGCGGATGTCTTTGCCCTTTAAATCGGCTGAGTAGATATTTCCAATCCCTTCATGATCCGAGATGAAATATATCCTATCTCCAATCCACATGGGACAGCTCAGGTTGCTATTAATATCTAAATATCTGCGAAATTTGCCCTTGCCATCGGCATCAATCAGGAAGTAACCGGCAGTACCTCCACGATATCTTTTCCAGCGAGCAGGATCTGAGGTATTGCGACCTAAGATTACTCCCTTTTTGCCAAAACTGATGCTTAGGGCAGGACCGTAATTCAGTTTAACCGGAGGCATCCCATCCAATCCTACTTCCCAAAGAACAAGTTCTCTTTGCGTAAAGGAGCCGCATGTGCTGGCATAGATTATCTTTTCGCCTTTCCAGCACAGAGGGAAACAATAGTTTCCCTGCCAGGTAAGGCGTTGGGCTTTTCCACCCTCTGAAGGTATTACATAGATCTCAATTGTGCGATCTTCCATGCCTAGATATGCAATCCACTTCCCATCAGGTGAGAGTAGAGGTTTACGGATTGGTCCCAGATTGGAACTAAGTCTTTGCGCAGTTCCCCCTTTAAGGGATACACTCCAAAGATCATCTTCTGAGATAAACACTACCTGTTTTTCATTGACAGTGGGCATTTGATAATAACCTTGCATGATGTCTCCTTACTAAATTGTTAACTAGTATCATATTTTTTATGCAGCGTTGCTCATGTCAAGCATTATTTTCTAATACTCATATCTCCCCATTGTCAAGCATGGAATTATTAACTGCTTATCCTACAACCATTTGCCGCCAAATACTAGGATATGTTATTTTGTTATCCAAGCAAGGTAGAGGCTTAAGACTCGTGCTATTCTAAAATAAACTAAGTTATATATGAGACCATTACCCATCCATATTTCTGTCTTACATGCCAGTGCATTTCTTCTATTTTCCATCGTAACTAATAAATAAACCTGCTGTCGTAAAGCTGGTTAGAAGCGTTAGTTCCACGATTAGCAATCGTTTGGATAAAACTACTATTACGCTAGTAATGGAACTTGCCAAATCTCAATAGGTTGAATCGGCATCTTGTCGTATTCAAGATGGTGTTTATACGCTCAATGCTTGAGGTTGGAATTAGGTGAGCTTTAGGCTACTATCATCCTTCACAGACAGCATGATCTCAACAGTATCTATCGGTAATGGTGGCTTAAAACTATGGGCGAGAAATAAGAAAGAATCAGTTCACGACTCATCAGAAACGATGAAGCTTTCAATAAGATGCTTGTCTATGGCCGGGAGTTTCACCTTGAGGTAGATGCCATCCTCTTTGTATTCTTCGGTTTGGATGATGGCAATATCGTGCAAGCGTGAAACCAAAGCGGTTTGCGCATAGGGCAACACAATAGTATAAATCCGGTTATCCATCAGCACTGCTTCGATTTCTTGCAGAAGCTCAGGGATGCCTATGTTTTTGATGGCACTGATGGCGATGGAATTCTCATAAAAGCGTTGCACAATACTTTTCATTCTATCGTCGATAAGATCACTTTTATTCAAAACTAAAAGTTGGGGGATGCTTTCAGCGCCAATGGATTTTAGAACTTCGTTTACTTGATGGATATAATAGTCGTGACGGGGATCTGCAATATCTACAACATGTAGTAGCAGATCTGCATCTACGGCTTCCATAAGTGTGGCGCGGAAAGATGCCACTAAATGGTGTGGAAGTTCGGAAATGAATCCTACCGTATCCGAAATCACAGCGGGAGCCCCTGTGGAGAGTTTTAGTTGCCTAGTGGTGGAATCGAGAGTGGCAAAAAGACGGTTTTCTACCAGAACTCCGGCATCGGTAAGGCAATTAAAGAGAGTAGATTTGCCGGCATTGGTATAGCCTACCAAACAAATTTTCTTGCTGTTCTCGCGTTGCTTTCGTTGGGTTTCTTTGTGCTTAGTAATACTATCTATAGCTTTGGTTATTTTTTTTATCTGTTCACGGATGAGGCGTTTATCTATTTCAATTTGTTTTTCACCCATGCCGCGAGAAGCTGTGCCACCTTGTGAGCGAGCATTGCCACGCTCTTTATCGAAATGTCCCCAGAGCCTTCTTAAGCGGGGTAATTGGTACTGAAGCTCGGCAAGTTTCACTTGCAGTTTTGCCTCTTTGGTTTTGGCATGTTTGTGGAATATGGTGAGAATTACTTCAGTGCGATCTATTACCCTTATCTGATGGTTTTTCTCTATGTTTCGTATTTGCATGGGGGCAAGCTCGTCATTTACAATCAACACGGAAGCACCAGCTTGTAGCATCTTGGTGGAAAGTTCCTCTAAAAAGCCCTTGCCAAAGTATGTGCTGCGTTCCGGTTTTGGGCGTTTCTGCGTATATCTTCCCAAGATGGTAATCTCGGCTGTATCGGCAAGGCGTTCGAGCTCGTCCAAAGAAGCCTTGCTATCTTCTGGAGATGTGTTTTTAGAAACAATATCTGCTATAAAAGCACAATCTTCTTCGTTTTCAAGCTCGTTCCAAGTATCGAGATCCATTTCATCATATTCTTCTATAAGATATTCTTGCATATATTACTCCTTATTATCCCTGCGGTAGCCCTCGAGAAATTGGTAGATTGTTTTGGTGTTGGGATGGGAGTGATTAGTTGATCACGGCGAATTTTCCTCTTGTGCGCTCATCATTCATGTCAATTATATAAAAGTAGATTCCGCTGGAGACAAGATCTCCTTCGTTGTTCCTTGCGTTCCATCGCCAGGTGATGCGGTTGTTATCTGGATTAAAGGGACCGATGTTTGCTTTGTATACAAGGGTTCCCGCAGCATCGTAGATAACAATGTTTCCCGATTTCCCGATGGGGAAATTCATGAATACAACCTCGTTATGCTCTTTTCGGCGCATAGGATTGGGAAAAACCACAATGTTTTTAAGATTATCTATATCTCGCAAAGCAAAGCGAGCAAGATTGTGAAAGGCGGAAATGCGATTGCCAAAGAGATCCTCAACATTCACCACTTTAATAAAATAGGCATCATTACTATATTTTAGAGCATGGGCAAAGCTGATGATCGCAGTATTATTCTCACATTGAACATCGATAATACTGTTATTGGAATCGTTTTGGGGGCAATTAAGAAGGTAATTAGCTTTGTGGGAGGCGGTTGTAATACTCAGTTCCTCACTAAACTCTATGTGTACCCCTTTATTGCCATTTATAATACTTACGCTCTCTACTCGAGGTGCATCTACATCAATTACATATGGAAATGAGTGTTGAATTTCCTGGGGGGGAATGCCGCTGCTACCGGTTATGCCGTGCAGAGTTAAGGTATACATTACATCCGATTGAGGCAGTTCATTGCGAAAGCGAAGCTGTACTCCGCATTGTTGATCTATGCTGTTTACGGATATTGGGTTTCCCATACCATGAGAAAGCTCATAGTGGTTCGGATTAAGGGCCGAAGCTGGCATGGCTTGGTTATACTTTGCTCGGACTTCACGTAATCCTATCATTTGAATATCAACTATTTCGGGAATCTCCAGCGGAGTGGTTTTGTGCCACGCCGATAAATAGCTTTCGCTAGGATTCATCGCATTAAAAACGGAACTTACGGCATATTTGTATGATAGCCCGCAGGTAACCATAGTATCGGTAAACTCAGCTTGCGTACTGGAGCCAATCAGGATGAGATCTCCATCCGAATCGCGACGGTATATGTTGTAGCTATCTGCGCCAATATCGATCCAGCTAATCTGAATCGAATTGGGTCCCAAAGCTTGGGCAATAACGTTTATGGGTGCTTGGGGACCGCTAAAGGGTTCATCTTTTTGCCATTCCACAAATACTAAAGAATCGGCGGCATTTTTACTGTTGGCAATTATCCTACTGTTGCCATCAAATCCGGGATAAGCGGCAATGCGGTAGTTCATATTACTGTCACCCATAAAGAAAGGGCTCAAAGTGTTGTTATCATATTTCAGATAATACAGATTTGGTGATAGGGCTAGAATAATCTCATCTTTACCATCGTTATTCACGTCAGCTACCGTGATAGCATTTTGAGATTCCACATTGTTAAACATTATCTGTCCCATACTGGAATATTGATTATTGCCAGTACCGGTAAAAGCTTCAAAAAGCCAAAAATCGAGATCTTTATTTAAGATGCTGGTATTGTATCCGCCTACTAGAAAATCCCTTCTACCATCACCATTAAAATCTCCACTGGCGAGTTGATAGGTATTTGCCACCGGGAATCTGCGATGCCAGGTTAAGGGTGCTTCGGCGTTGTTTAAAACTTCAAAAATCATAATGTCGCCATCAGTATCTGCCGTAAGAATATCTGGATGGCTATCGTTGTCCAAATTATCTACGATAACGGTGGGCACAAAGTTGTTGCGCTGAGCTGTTTGAGAAGTGTTGATAAGCGTGTTTCGCGCAGTCATAATTCCTTGTTGGCTACGGGCATACAACTGAATTACTCGTTGCAAGGGCAAGTTTTTAACTAAAAGCAAACCCAAATTTGAGCTACCGCTAAAATCGCCCATGCTCCCGCCAATTATGCCGGTATCCTGAAATATTAAGGAATCTGGTTGGGGGTAATATATCTGGTTTTGGGGATACGCTTCCCAGAGTTTTGCTGTTTCAGATTGTAATAAAAGGAGCTCTGTCCCACTAGTATTTGTGTTGCCCAAATGTAGCGGCCATCCATTTTGTTCAAAGCTGTGTTTCAAAACGTGTCCGGCGCTATTTGGTTCATAGATGTGAACAGCCCCATATCCAGAAACAGGCATCTCCATTGCCGGATATTCAAGTTTACCGTTTCCGTCGAAATCGAACCAGCAATTAAGCGGTACTCTGGCTTCACCAATTTCCCTTTTCACAAAGCCGTGAGTGGGGATGCTGTGATAGGCAATGTTCATAAAGTTAGGATGTAAAGGGGTTTGAGTGCTTATCTCGGCGAGGTTTGTGGCATAAACACTTATGTCAATATAACCTTGAGGGAGGGTTTGAGGTAGAGGCCAAATCTGCACCGAATCTGGCACTGATCCATATATTATATGCGTACCTCCCAGGCTGTCCGTAACTATCAATTTACCTTGCACTACTTCATCGTAAACAGCACCTATGTAATGGCGCAAGTTCTCATTCTCGTAGCGAGTAAACCCGTGCAGGCTGCCATCTTTTAATATCGGAGCGCTGCGATCTACCCTTACCGTAAAGAAATAATTGTATTTAAGGAGGTTGTTTTGCTGCCGTTCATATTGAATGCGAACCATATAACTGCCTTCCGGAAAACTGGAGGGGATCCGGAATTCACCCAGCTGAGAGTTATACACAGGCTGGTCAAAATATACGGGTTGCATAGTGTGCTCAGCAACATCACGCCAATCAGAAAGTGCTGGATCAGATATGCTTCGGTACATAATGCTATAGCGTGCAAAATCATCTCCATACACACTTCCGGTGATGGCTACGGTGGAAGAAATACTCAACTGATCTAATGGATAATCTACTCTTATATAGGGAGGATTAAGGTTGTCTAAAAGTTTTTGCACATTCAATAAGCCATGTCCGGTGCGAATGTCAAAACCGGGACTATCAATATCGTCAGTGCTGGAAAGCAAGCGAGCCCTCACCTCAGCTGGTGATAAGCCCGGAGTCAATGAAAGTAATAGAGCAGCCGCCCCCGTTACATAAGGTGAGCTCATAGATGTGCCGCTCATCTCCATATATGTCTCGTTTCCGCTTTCACGATAGGTAGAAAGCACCATCTCTCCGGGTGCTACCAAATCCAAATCCGGTCCGTAACTGGCGAAGCCAGAAATCGCTTTAGCGGCGTTTACACTGGAAACCGAAATAACGGTGGAAAGTTTGGCGGGATAGCTCATTATAGGTCCAATATCATTTCCTGAAGATGCTACTAAGGTTACACCCTTATTATAAGCATACTCACAGGCGTCGGCGATGATGGCAGAATAGTTTGGGTCGCCCCAACTCATGTTTACTACATGGCATCCGTTATCGGCGGCATAGATAATGGCAGCGGCGGCATCGTCATCTTGCAAATAGCCGGCATCAGTAGTACGGAAACCAGCTCTTAGTGGCATAATGCTTACATTCCAACAAACTCCGCTAACGCCTATTCCGTTGTTGCCCGAAGCACCTATAATGCCCGAAACATGAGTTCCATGAAAGTTTTCATCTTCTACATCGTTATCTTGCTCAATAAAATCTCCCAGTGCAATATCTGCCATTTCTGGAGCATCCACAAAATCCCATCCACACCAATCGTCGATGTATCCGTTATTATCGTCATCGATCCCATTTCCCGGAATCTCCACCTGATTGATGTAGACATTATCTGTAATATCCGGATGGTTTATCAGCAGTCCGCTATCGATAACCCCAACAACAATTTGATTGTTTCCCGTGGTATAATTCCAAGCGGCAGGCAAGCTTACCATGTGATGTAGTTGTCGTGAATACAAAGGATCGTTGGGTGCGGCGTGTAGTTTCCGGAGATAATTTGGCTCCATGTAGCTGATGCCTGGGAAGCTGAGATGCTTCACATGTTCAAGATCTGGCATATCATTTACGGTAGCGGTAAAATAGCGATTTCCAGGCATACCTTTTATGGGCTTAATACTTTTTAAGCCAACACTACGTAAATAGCTGTCGAACGTGGCAATTCCGGTTTTATTGTCTTTGATGCTAAGGTTTGCTTCAGTTTTAAATATTACAGAACCCGGAACATGGCTTGGTATTGCATAAACAGCATGCATCATGCAGGAAAGGACAAGCAACAACATGGGTTTTATCTGCTTT
>Ga0265295_1008506_pt1 | contig 11371 bp, 8 predicted proteins | sample Munlansysbiofilm_FD_192503 | JGI IMG/M metagenome (GOLD analysis project Ga0265295, IMG submission 192503) | Leachate microbial communities from a municipal landfill in Southern Ontario, Canada - Methane capture system biofilm | ecosystem: Engineered > Solid waste > Landfill > Unclassified ... | reverse complement strand
GTTTCCCATCGGGATGCCAAAACGGAGCATCTTCGTTGAATGGTGTATTTATGGTTGTTCCCAAGTTAACTGGTAGAGTCCATGATCCATCGGGATTTAAATCCGATCGATATAAGTCGGACTCTCCAATGCCGCCAGGGCGATTGCTACTGAAAATACACGACGACCCATCGGCGCTAAATGTTATTCGCGACTCCCCAAAAAGACTGTTAATGTTTGAAGGTAATGGAACGATGTTTTCAAGTTTGTTCTCGTTGATTTTTGCTGAGTATAGATTGGCTCTATTTGGCTCTCCCATAGAGAGATAGAGGGTGAATCCGTCGAGGGAAATCCCTGCAAGTTCTGCCTTTGTTATATCGTGTTTTGAGGGAAGTATTAGTTTTATAGGATTGCTCCAGTTTTGACCATCCGTGGAGCGTGAAATGAAAAATGATTTTATTAACTGATCCGTTTCTAAACTATGCTCTGGAAAATCAAAACGGGTAAAAACAAGAGTTTGCATGTCGGCAGAAATAAAAGGAGCATATTCTGAATATCCCTTATTTATTCTCTGAGGCAACGCATTGATGCTTTTTTGGGCTTTTCGACCGGCAACTTTTTTAGCATTGGCCGATATTTCAATCATACGTTCACAATAAGCTATAAAACCATCGTTGGGCAACGCTTTTCCCAAATAAGCTGAAAATTGTTGAATCGCCTTATCAAACAGGAATGTTTGGTGGTAAAGCGTTCCTAGGTTTTTATGAACATCGTAGGGCAAATTCCGCATCCTAAGTGATCGTTCAAGATAAGGAATGGCATGTAATTCTTTGCCCTTGATACTTAAATAGGTAACTCCAATCCAATAGGCTGGACGTAAGTCGTTTTTACTCAACGAGTCGGCTAACAAAAAGGAGGCTAAGGCTTCATTGTAATCTTGATTGGAATAGCTGATTTCTCCTTCACGTAGAAGTTTTTTAACACTGTTTTGAGCAGATGCTAAAACGGTTATTAACAAAACTGAAATCAATGTAAATAAGAGTCTTCTCACAATAGATATTTTTTGCTAATTTAACTCATTTATATGAGCAATAGTATATCGCAAACCGAATTTTTGATATATTGGACATTAACAATTGTTAAATGCATTCGTTTGGCGACTTAATTTTTTCAACCAAATGATTCTATTTGCTTGATTTATCTCAATAAACACAATCCCTACTTGAGTCGATAATCATTGTTTTAACTTCACTCGTAAAAGAGTGCTCCTCTAGTAGTGTTTCCAGATCCAGATGCATTCGGTATCTCCAATAGTTTTTTGAATTTGAGGGGTCGTTAATTCGTTCTGCTTCTACGTTGTTGAATCGCAGTTTTTTTGAAATTCCCAGTAAATCTTGAAGGGCAAATATTGCCAACATACTGGGCGATTCCAGATGTTGTTCTATGATTTGCTTAACAATTTTAGGTCCGCAATCAAGCGATCTCTTTTCGATGTTATTCAACACAATACGATTAAACTTTTGCGTCAATACTGGATTTTCTTTCCACCATCCACGAATGGTCGAAGTGTCGTGCGACGATGGCGTTGCCACCGATAAATAGGGATATTTCGAGGTGTCTCCAAACGCAACCCAGTCCTCTTTGGGCATACGTTGAACTTCCAAACTTAAAATACCCAACTGTTCCATTACTTTGGGAACACATTTAGGAACCATTCCCAAATCTTCGCCACACAATAGCATTTGGGTTGCATTTTTAATAACGGGCAGTTTTTTCAATGCGTTGGCAGCCCAAAATTGTTCATTGCGTTGAAAAAAATAGTGGTGGTACAATTCGTTAAGAATCGTTTGCTGATTCTCGGGCAGATTCTTAAAGGAGTAGGTCGATTGAAAAGAGTATCGCGGCACGTACCAGCGATTGTTGCCATCAGGAGCATCCAGAAAGATAACTTCGGCAACTAAGGCATAGAGACCATCTTTAATTGAATCGTTTTTTAATTTCTCGGGAATTGGCGAGGATTCGGAGTAAAACGCGGTCACAATTTTCTCCTGCGTATCGAAAGCTTCCTTTAATGTAAACTGCCTGGGAACCAACTCTTCAAGAAAGGTGTCTATTACCTCTTTTGTCTCTTTTCCAAACGTTTTCTTTAACATTGGCATGCAGATATAGGGTTTGCACAAGCGATTATGGTCGAATACGATTCCTTTATCCGTGATCTCTTCCTGACTTAATGGAATTGAGGGATTAAATCGACCTAGAAGTCCTTGAACTTGATTGGCCGGAATCTCCCAAATTCTGAAAAATCCCAGTATGTGGTCGATACGGAAGGCATCGAAGTAGGTTGACATTTTTTGCAACCTGTTTTGCCACCAGTGATAATTGTTTTTCTTCATTATTTCCCAATTGTAGGTTGGGAATCGCCAATTTTGACCAATGGTTGAAAAGTCGTCGGGTGGTGCCCCTGTTTGGCTACTCATATTATACAGTTGCGGTGCAACCCAAGCATCAACACTGTGACGATAAATACCAATGGGGATATCGCCTTTTAATGCTACTCCCGATTTTTGAGCATATTGAGCCGCATCCAACAATTGCTGATGGGCATGATATTGTAGGAAATAATGAATGGCAATATCTTGATAATGAGCGAAATTAGGGTTGCACAGTTCGTCAATTATCTGCGGCGAAAAATGGGCATATTTTTCCCAACGGTTAAAATCGGCAGTTTGGTATCGATCTCTCAGATAACAAAATGCTGCATAGGCAGGGAGCCACTCTTTGTTGGCGTCAAAAAAGTGTTGATAACGTTCTTCTTTGTGAAACAGCTCTTTTTGCTGGTCGAATTGCTGTTTGAAGAATTTCCATTTTAGAGTCAACACCGCTTCGTAATCCAATGTTTCAAGGTCGTTTAAGAGCTTTCCTTCGGCATCAATGCTGTGTTGTGTGGACTTGCTTTTCAAACTTCCCATTTTATGAAGATTGATATAAATGGGATGTAGCGCATAGACCGAAATTCCGGAATAGGGATAGGAGTCGAGCCACGAATGGGTTGCCGTGGTGTCGTTGATGGGTAAAAGTTGAATTATTTTCAGATTGGCTTTTATAACCCAGTCAACCATGAGTTTGATATCGGGATACTCGCCAATTCCAAAACTGTTTTTACTCCGGAGCGAAAATAGCGGTATGGCAACGCCTGCACCTTTCCATGGCTTTGTGGGATATCGGAATAATTCGTCGGTAATAATTATTGACACATTGGGTTGGTTTGCGATGGGCGCACTGGTGAATCGGTTTACGCCCTCTTCCACAAAAACTAAATTTTGGGTCTCGGCTTCGATCACACAATATTTATATTCGATGGGATAATCGTATCCTTTTGTTACGATTTCAATTTCCCAAATGGGGTGATTTGTGTTCGACATTGGGATGGCTTTTGTGAAATCCCAATTTCCAAGTTCTGCAATGTTTCCGGAAATGGCAAGCCTCTGACCATTTTTAATTCGGGGCACTGAAATCCGAAACCTCACATTGCCAGACGACTCTTTTTCTTCGGGTTTAAATCTTGATTTATAGTTAAATATGGTCTCGCCAATGGCTTTTGAGAAAAGGGCATATTGGGGATTCGACGCTGTTCGCCAAGCATCGTGAAGGCTATATGCGGATTGATTTATGGGTTCAAATTCCCGAAAACTTCCCCACTCTTCAATCAGTTCATTTTCCCCTTTCACATAATACTTATATTCAATTGAACAGGTGTTGTTTGGAAACAGGATGTTGCATTTCCATAAACCACGTTCGGGATCTATGAGCACCATTTTGGGAGCTTTCTCAAGGGAAGAGTCGCCCAATTCGGGACATTTTCCACTGATTATTAGCACTTCACCAAAATATGTTTTATACTGTATATTGAATTCGATGTTCATCTTTTTTGTCATTTGTTTTCAGGGTTGAATATACAAAATAAAATGGCATAGAGCATGGGTGATGGATCCACTTTGGCAAAGTTATTTCAGTGAAACACACAGATCAGTCTATTTCCCGACTTAGGGTTCATTGTATAACTTTCCCAACGTTTTTATTATCAGCGCAATGGGATTTTTAATGGCTCTTCGCCAAAACTAATGTATTTGGTCAATTAGGCACTTCCAAGATTATAATATCATGCTGATTTTTTTTCACATTTCTAAATCAATGTCGTTTAGTTAAAATGAAGTTTTAGAGATTCTTCGCTACGCTCCCCGATTCATCGGGGCAGACTAAGATGACAGCCCTGTCGGTAGGATGAGGGAGGAAGAGAAGGCGGTAGCCTTCTCTTCCTCTTTTTCCCCTCGAAAGCACCTGTCATTCTGAACGTAACGTAGTGGAGTGAAGAATCTTGTAATCATTATTAGAAATTCTCTGTACAATAATGAATACTTTTTTATAATCAACTAATTTAAGCGAAGAACCTTTTTAATCCACTATTTTTTGAAATCAAAGTAAAAAAAAGAACCCCAACCCAAAGGTCGGAGTTCTTTTAAATTAGCTTCTATTTTTTTATTAATAGTTTTCGCCTCGTTCTTCGAAGTATGCTTGTGGGTGATTGCATACGGGACAATTATTAAGTGCCTTCTTACCTTTGTGTACGTAACCACATTTGCGACAAGTCCACTCAATTTCTTCCTCGCGATTAAACACAGTTTCGTTTTTCACACGCTCGTAAAGTTTTAGATAGCGTTCTTCATGTTCTTTTTCAACTTTCGCAATCAGTTTAAAGGCAGTGGCAATTTTCTTAAATCCTTCTTTTTCAGCTATTTCAGCAAACTGAGGATAAAGCAATGTCCACTCTTCGTTTTCGCCTTCGGCAGCAGCAAGAAGGTTCTCTTCTGTTGTTCCGATTACGCCCGCTGGGTAACTGGCTGTAATTTCAACCATTCCGCCTTCAAGAAAGTTAAAGAATGTTTTTGCGTGTTGCTCTTCTTGCAATGCTGTTTCCATAAATAGGGCAGCAATTTGCTCAAAACCCTCTTTCTTTGCTGCTTTTGCAAAAAATGTGTACCGGTTTTTCGCTTGCGATTCGCCAGCAAATGATTTCAATAAATTTTTTTCGGTTTGTGTCCCTTTAATACTTTCCATAATTATATTGTGTTTTAATGTTGTCTTAGGTAGTGGTCTCAATTTGATGGAGTCTTATACTATGCTACAAAAATAGAAACAAATGTTAGAAAAAGGCTCTTCGTTTGCGTTAAAAAAAGAAAATCGACTATGCTTTTCTTACAAATTCTGATTTTAGCGCCATGGCTCCAAAACCATCAATTTTACAATCAATGTTGTGGTCGCCCTCTATCAATCGTATGTTTTTTACTTTCGTTCCTGCTTTAATAGGACCCGGAGCACCTTTAACAGGAAGGTTTTTAATTACGATAACTGAATCGCCATCGCTTAACTGATTTCCATTTGAATCTTTAACCATCACAACTTCGGTGTCAATAGTTTCGGCGGGATTCCATTCGTGACCACATTCAGGACAGGCATACATATCATTTCCTGTTGAATAACCATACGGGCAATTGCATTGTGGGCAAGGTTTCATTTCTTCAGACATATTACTTTTTCTTTCGTAAATCGTTCTTTGGGTTGTTTTAATGAAAAAGAACGTATTGTTATACTTATTACTCTTTAATTATTTTGGGTTAATTCGCACAATTATGAGGTGCAAAATTATTCATTTATTACCATAAACAAAAAACATAAATAACATTTGACGTTCAATTGTCTAATGGTGGGTATTGGCACAATGTGGAATAACATTTGAAAGTCACTAAAATGGATATTTCCTAATGGTTTACAAAAAAGAGGCACAAAATATTGCGCCTCTTTTTGTAAACCTCGGTTGCTTATTTTTTTAGATTCCTTTTCGTAGCAAAAGGGCATCAATGGAAGGCTTTCGTCCACGGAAGTTAACATACATATCCATTGCATCGACAACGCCGCCCCCTTCAAGAATGTGTTTTTTGAATTTTGCTGCGGTCTGTTTGTCGAACAGTGAAGTCTCTTTGAAGGCTTCAAATGCGTCAGCGTCAAGTATTTCGGCCCATGTGTAACTGTAATATCCGGCAGAATATCCCGATGCGAAAATATGGTTGAAATAGGTTGTGCGGTAGCGATATTCAATTTCTGGAATTAGACCAATTTTAGCACGTATGTTTTTCTCGAACTCCATAACTTCAGGTATTTCGCTCGACTCTAAGGTATGCCAATACATGTCAAGAAGCGCTGCAGCCTGAAATTCAGATACGATGAATCCTTGATTAAATTTTGATGAGGCTTCCATTTTTTTAATGAGTTCCATGGGTATCACTTCGCCAGTTTTGTAATGTTTTGCATACATTTTCAATACTTCGGGTTCCGAAGCCCAATTTTCCATGATTTGTGACGGTAATTCAACAAAATCACGTGGAACTGAGGTGCCCGATAAGGAGGCGTATTGACACTGACTTAACAGTCCGTGAAGGGCATGTCCAAATTCGTGAAACAGGGTGCTTACTTCGTCGAAAGTAAGTAGGGCAGGTGTTGTTTCGGTTGGCTTTGAGAAGTTGCACACCACCGTAATGACTGGTGGAATGCGAACGCCATTTTTTCTATATTGCTTGCGGTAGGCGTTCATCCATGCACCGCTGTTTTTGGTGGCTCGCGGGTGGAAATCCATATATAAAATTCCAATGGTATTGTTCTCTAAGTCAGAAACTTCGTACACCGACGCTTCGGGGTGATAGGTTGGTATATCGGTGCGCTCCTTAAATGTGATATCATACAATTTTGTGGCTACATCAAATACGCCATTTCGAACATTGTTGAGTTCAAAGTAGGGGCGGAGCTCCTCTTCATCAAGATCATAGCGTTGTTTGCGGAGTTTTTCAGTGTAAAACCACCAATCCCAAGGAGCTAGTTTGAATTTCTCGCCACTATTTGTGATCATTTTTTGCAACTCTTTGACCTCTTTTTTTGCTGCAATGTTTGCTCGCTCCATTAGTTGTTCGCAAAGGTCAAAAATCTCTTCTGGGTTTCGTGCCATTCGTTTTTCTAATACGTAATCGGCATGCGTTTTAAATCCAAGAAGATTGGCTTTTTTAACGCGGAGCGATAAAATACGACGTAAAACCTCTTTGTTGTCAAATTCGTTATCATTGTTGCCTCGCTGAATGTAGGCTGAATAGACTTTTTCGCGCAAGTCGCGACGGCTACTGTATTGTAAGAATGGAATACGGCTCGGATTATCAAGGGTTACTACCCATTTCCCATCCATTCCGTGATGTTTGGCGGACATGGCTGCTGCATCGAGTGTGCCTTGTGGAAGACCGGCTAGGTCTGCTTCATTTTCAAGAACCAGCATAAAGGCGTTTCCATCTTTGTTGCTGTTGTCGCGGAACTTAATGGAAAGCAACGATAATTCTTCGTTAATCGCCTTCATTTTTTCTTGCTCTTCGGCCGATAGGTTTGCACCACCACGCTCAAAGTTTTTATAGGTCTCCTCAACAAGCTTAAGTTGCTCGGTGTTTAAGTTTAGTGCGTCACGTTTTTCGTAAACCGCTTTTACTTTCTGAAACAGTGCGGGATTCATGCTGATGTTGTCCTCATGTTGTGATGCCAATGGCGCAATTTGTCGCGATACTGCCAGTAGCTCTTCGGTATAATCAGAACTGGTTAGATTGTAAAGAACGCCATTTACTTTGCCTAAAATTTGACCACTAAGTTCCAAAGCCTCGATTGTATTTTTAAAATCGGGTTCGTTGGAGTTGTTTGTAATCGTTTCAATTTCAGCAATTTGTTGTTTAAACCCGGTTTCAACAGCGGGAAGATAGTGTTCTATTTTAATCTCGTTAAAGGGCGGGACTTGATACGGTGTTTTGTATTCCGTTAAGAACGGATTTGTCTCTTTTGGGGTACAACTATTGAGCAATAGTGCTGCCATGGTTAAGTACATAAAATGTTTTCTTTTCATAGATATGTAGTTTAAGGTTTTGTATTTGTTTGTTTTTCAATATTATGCACTTGCGCTTTTTATTAATGTAGTAGCAAAACTAAGAAAATTTGTTAACAAATTGTGAATTTCTGAAAAATAAAGCTCAATGCAAATTGTTTTGATGCTTTATATCGGAAATTGCAATCCATTATGTGGGGAAGTTGACCTTGATGTAAAATGTACGGCACTGATTATTGAATCAATGGAGCGTGGAAGAAGGTTTAATGAAGTGGGAGTGAGGCGATAACCTCGGTTTTCTACATGTCGAGTTGGATATCGCTCAGAACTTCGTATCCGTATTCTTTGTTGATGCGATTTTTAAGGGGAACTCGTATCATTTGCAACTCTTGTTTAACAACGCCGGAACTTAATTTAACATATAAAACCTTATCGGTAATTCGGAGCCCTTTGGTAAGTTGCGCCATGTGTCCTCCAACAAGGGTTTCCCAATTGTTGATGACCGACATTTCGCCTAGCTTTTCGTTGGCCGAATAGGAGTTAATCCACTCTTGTATTGCTTGTCCCAGCATCACTGTTTTTTGCCTTTTCATGATTTGTAATTGTTGGGTTATAAGGAAAATAGTTTATTCAAATAGCCATTGGAAAGTGGATTATTTTTCAATGGTGGAGGTTTCATATTGCAATTGAACTTCACCGCAAGTTACTGAAAATATTTTATAGTCCGAATTAATATCTTTTAAAATATTTTCCATTCGAACTTTGTTTGCATCCGTTATAAATATTTGCCCAAAGTGGTCGGCTGACACCAACGCTACAATTTTTGAAACTCTGATTGAATCGAGTTTGTCGAATATATCGTCGAGTAGGAGGAGTGGTTTAATTTCTGTTTTGCTGGCGGAATAATCGTAATAGGCTAATTTTATGGCAATTATAAATGTTTTTTGTTGTCCTTGCGATGCCGATTTTTTCACGGCACGGGTGTCGATTGTAAATTCTAAATCGTCTTTATGAATGCCAACGGTGGTGTAACCTGATGTTAAATCGGCGGTACGGGCTTGTTTTAGCATGGTTTCAAATTCACCGTTGTTGAGTTGGCTGTTGTATTGAAGCCCAACTTTTTCGTTGTTTCCGCTTATGAGTGTGTAGTATCGTTGGAAAATATCGATGAAATTTTCCATAAATGTTTTGCGTGTTTTGTGGATGGCTGTACCGTATTTTATTAGTTGAACGTCGTACATTTCCAGCGTCAATTCGTCGGTTTGTCGAGTTTCGCGCATTCCCTTTAGCGCTTTATTGCGATTCTCAATCACTTTGTTATATTGAATAACCATGTTGAGGTAGGAGCGGTCGAACTGCGAAATCATGAAGTTTAACATTCGCCGGCGATCCTCGCTGCCGGTATGAATCACCATGGTATCGGACGGCGTAATCATGACCAACGGAATGTAGCCGATATGATCCGATAGACGCTGGTAATCCTTTCCATTTAGGCTCATTGTTTTGCCACGGTCGCGCTGCACTCCACAATATACGCGCTCGCTTTCGGAATCTTGTTTTGAGAAATGTCCGTCGATAATAAAGAAATCGTTATCGTTCAGTATGTTCTGGCTGTCGGGAAGGTTAAAATAGTCCTTGCATGCCGACAAATAGTAGATGGCACTTAATAGGTTTGTTTTCCCTGCGCCATTGTATCCCACAAAACAGTTTATGCCCCGAGTGAAGTCGGTTTTTACTTGTTCTAGGTTTTTATAGTTATTGATTATTAACTGTTTAAGATACATTTATTATTTTAATTTTCAATTGTTATACAATTTTAATGTTACAAAAGTAGCCTCTTTATGCTGTTTTTACAATTTTGGTCACCATTAGTTCTCTTTTTCATTAATTTTGTAACCTCTTAAACGACCATATTATGTTGCTTCCACACGAAAAGAAGACGTTTTTTTATCATACCATATATTCCATTATTGAGGGAGTATTGTTGGGTGCATTGGCGTTAAACGAATTTGTGTTGGTAAAGAGCCTTGGAGGAAGTAACTATCAAATTTCGTTTTTGTTCCAATTTCAGCATGTTGTGCTTTTTTTCTCGCTCTTGTTTCACGAGATTTTGCGGCGCACCTCCAACTCTAAAAAGCTGCTTTTGCGAGTTGCTTTTTTCACACGGTTGCCTCTGTTGCTCATTGCATTTTTTCCTTCGGTTATTGTTCCCGGTGACAGTGGCTCTATTTATCCTTCCCTGTTTTTGCTGGTCTTTTTAATCTATTTTCTGGCAACACCCATTATTTTCCCTACCATTAATCTCTTGTTGAAAAATAGTTACAGCCACGCAAATTTCGGGAAATATTACAGTTATGCCACCTCCATAAATAAAATTGTAATGATGGTTGTGACATTTGGTTTTGGTTATTGGCTTGATTTTAACCCAGTTGCCTATCGTTATGTCTATCCAATTTTAGGTGTTTTGGGGTTTATCTCCATTGCTTTACTTATACGAATTCCTTATAAATCAACGGCGACCGAAACGTTGCGGCTTCCGCTGTACGATGATCTGTTGAGTAGTTTGAAAAATATTAAACATATTTTGATCACCAATAAACCCTTTCGCGATTTTGAAATTGGATTTATGTTCTATGGTTTTGCCTGGATGAGTTCGGCGGCGGTTATTACCATATTTTTCAGTAAAGGATTGGACTTAAATTACACGAGCATTGCTGTTTATAAGAATGTTTATAATATTATGGCAATTGCTTTGTTGCCCTATTTTGGCTCTTTGTTGGGGAAAATTGATCCGCGTAAATTTGCTATTATCACCTTTTTCTCGCTCATGATATACATCGTATTTTTGGGTGTCACCAGTTTGTGGAAAAGTCACGTTGTCTTGGGCGATTTCACTCTTTATTGGGGTTTGGTCCCCTCTTATTTGGGGTACGGATTTTTCACCGCCACCATGGCATTGTTGTGGAGCATTGGCTCGGCCTATTTTTGTCGTCCTCAGGAGTCGGGATATTACCAATCGTTGCATTTATCCTTAACCGGATTCAGAGCTATTTTTGCGCCCTTAATTGGAGTTTGGTTTTACGAACTTTATGGATTCTTCTGGGCTTTTATGATTGGCGTTTTATCGCTCATTATATCCATTGTTTGGCTTCTGTATTCCATGCATCGACACCAAAATTATGGGGTTTGATATTGATTCGAAGCTGGAAATAAACCGATTATACAAATATCGCCATTAATGCAACAATAACAATCGAGAGCGCAATCCCAATTTTATTAATGGGCATCAGTTTCTCTTTATACACATGCTACGGAGAGTACCACAACGCCTAAGTTATTAATTCCCAAAACTATGGAGTTGTTATATTGGAGAACATTGAGGGCATTCACTAAAAAGTAGAGCGATCCAAAATTTAAAACACCCAACAAAAG
>Ga0265295_1008504_pt1 | contig 11371 bp, 12 predicted proteins | sample Munlansysbiofilm_FD_192503 | JGI IMG/M metagenome (GOLD analysis project Ga0265295, IMG submission 192503) | Leachate microbial communities from a municipal landfill in Southern Ontario, Canada - Methane capture system biofilm | ecosystem: Engineered > Solid waste > Landfill > Unclassified ... | reverse complement strand
TTCAAATACTCATCAATTAAACAATAAACTGTTATAATATCTCGCTCCATAATCTCGCCTCCCACGGCTTTTTATGGAGTCTAAAGCAACTTTCAAACCATCTTTACAACTAGCAGTTTGGGTTTATTTAATAAATCAGACAAAGCACATATTAGTTTCATTGGTTATAATTTTGTCGTCGTCCCTTTTGGACTTGTTATAAATATGGTTGTATCTCAATATGATACAGCAATTGTTATAGATGCCATAAGGATTACAGCTCTTGTAACTATAGTCATGATGATTTTAGGTTCAATATTTCCAATATTTTTTAAAAATATAATCGGTGGATTGACCATGGCATTATTGGCTATGATAGTGATTGAACTTTTTCAAATTTTTGTATTAGGAATTCATCAAAATTGGATAGATTGGGCTGTTGCTATTATTTTTTGTGGGTATATTGGTTATGATTGGGGACGTGCAAATCAGATACCAAAAACATTAGATAATGCTGTTGATAGTGCAGCAGCACTATATATGGATATTATTAATTTATTTTTAAGAATTTTAAGAATTCTTGGTAGAAGAAGATAAAATATAACAAATCGTAGGAGCCAATAAGTTACCTAGCGGCAACTTATTGGCTATACTCAAACATTAATGTTCAAGGATAAATATGGGATATGATTTTGAGTTTTGGAGAAAAAGGCATATTGAGAGAACTGACATAACTACTGAGTTAATTCATCTTACACGTTCGATTGGCGAAGATAAAAGTGCAGTAGAAGTCCTCTTCAGTATTTTGGAATCAAAAACACTTAATGGTAGTACTGCTAATGGTTTCATTAATGGTGATATTCCTGCTGTATGTTTTCAAGATGCACCTTTACATGCAGTTGGTCAAAACTGTTGGTTTGAGAAAACTTTGCGTGAACAAAATGAAGACGTAAAAAAACGATATGATCCGACAGGATTAATTTTTGAAAAAAAATTCATTTATTCTAAAGGTGGCAGACCAGTCATTTATGATTCAAAGGTAGAGGCTAAAAAATATTTACCTGAGGAACAATGGTGGCGAATTGTAAATTTCAATTTAAATGACGAAAATAACATTATTGATTGGTCTCATGAACGTGAATGGAGAATCCCAAATGAACTAAAATTTGAACTTAATAATATTGTATTATTGTTTGCCAACAATGCAGATATCAAAAAGTTCATGGAACTATGTGATAAATCTCACAAACAGTTTTATCGCGAAGTGCGTGGCATGACTACTATGCAAAGCATTATATGTTGAACATTAACAAATCAGTGGAGCCAATAAATTACCCTGCGGGCAATTCATCGGCTCATTTTAAACGTTAAATTACAAAGGAAAATATTGTGCCATTTCAACAAATGATGACCGACAAGGTCAAAGTAATTAAAGCTGATGGTCAAGAAATTGAAGACTTAAAAGCCAGTGTTCAAAGTAAAGGCATTTATTTGATGCAATCTGATGTACTTATTGAACCTCATGATCTTATTCAGAGAATAATGAGCAATGGAGGAACTGAAACTTTCAAAGTAATTGACCCTGGATTCCATGAAAGGTTTCACGGGATTCCAGCTCATTATCAGATGAAAGTACAAAAACTTGGAATACCAGAAGCAAAGAAAGCCATTCAGTCTATTACCTATAATATCAGTGGACCGAATGCTAGAGTTAATAATAACTCAACTGACAATTCCACAAACATCATAAATGTCAATCAAGATATTACTGAGCATTTGTCTATGCTTCGCCAAGAAGTTGAAAAAGCAATACAAACAACTGAAGAAAAAAAAGATGCTCTTGAGGTTGTTGATGCAATACAAGGGCAATTTGAATCAGGCAAACCAAGTAAAACAGTCATAAAAACACTAATTTCATCATTACCACATGCGGGAAGTATCGCTTCAATAGGGTCATTTCTCATATCAGCAATAAGTGGCTAATTTGAAATTTAACAAATCCGTGGAGCTAATAAATTACCATGAGGGCAATTTATTGGCTCATTTCAAACGTTAGATTAATATTTAGAGGTCAAAACTAAACTTTTAACTTTCTAAAATTTAATTTTTGACCTGAAAAAAAGTCTATAAGCCCTTACACCATCAACGAGAGTTTTACGATGTAAAATCCTCCAAAAATCAACCACAAAAATAAAATCCCCGCCAAATACAAAGGCTTCATGCCCACATTTTTAAATTTTTGAACATGTGTTTCCATGCCTAGCGCACTCATCGCCATGGTGAGCAAAAAGGTATCAAGCGCATTGATGTTTTCAACCACGCTACTGGGCAGAAGATGCAAAGAGTTAAATCCCGCCACCGCTATAAAATAGAGCGCAAACCACGGAATCGCCACAGCGGTTTTACCTCTGCTTTGAGAGCTACTTTTGGCTAAGTACAGACCAAGCAGAATGAGAAAAGGGGCTATCATCATCACCCGTATCATCTTCACAATGACAGCACTTTGCGCCACATCTTCGCTGATCGCATTACCCGCAGCCACCACATGAGCGACCTCATGCACCGTCCCTCCGATGTAAATGCCCATCGCTTCAGGGGATAGAGGCACTAAGCCTAACTGATAGATAAAGGGGTACAAAAACATCGCAATGCTTCCAAAAAGCACCACGGTAGAAACGGCAACCGTGCTTTTATACGCTTCACCTTTAACCACAGGCTCGGTTGCCAAAACCGCCGCCGCTCCACAGATGGAACTGCCCACACTGGTTAATATGGTGGTGTCCCTATCGAGTTTTAAAAGCTTCGTTCCTACCACATAGCCAATGAGAAAGGTTGAAGCGACCACGCAGACACTCACCACAACGCCTACCATACCCACATGCGCTATCTCTTGAAAACTCACCCGAAAACCATAGAGCACAATGCCCGCTCGTAAAAGCGTTTTGGTGGAGAAAAAAATGCCCGCTTCCCACTCTTTGGGGAGTTTATGACGCAGGGTATTGGCATAGAACATGCCTAGCAAAATCCCCACAATCAATGGACTTATACCCAAACGCTTAAGTCCTTCAAACTGGGCGATGTAACTTGCGCTCATGGCAAACAGTGCGACAAATAAAAGACCGCTTAGGGTATTGGAACGATTGGCTTTTTGAAACATTTTAAACCTTAGCTTTTTTGTCAATTATAAATCATTCAAAACAATAAGTAAAATAAATTAAACTCGATATAATCATAAATATTTTTAATCAAGAAGCGTCCATGACACTCAAAGAATTAAGTCTTTTTTATCATCTCTGCGAAGATGCCCATCTGTGCAATCTCTCTAAGAAACTAGGAATTACGCAGTCTGCCATCTCCCTTGCCATCAAATCTTTAGAGAAAAAAGTGGGAGAGCCTTTGTTTGACCGTATCGGTAAAAAGTTGGTCTTAAGTGAGAAAGGAAGGCTCTTTTATGAAAAAACCCATCCACATTATGAAGCACTCAAAGAAGCACAACTCTTCTTTTCGCACAACGCTCTTGCGGGAAGTTTAAAAATCGCATCGAGTAAGACCATCGGCGAGTACCTTATGCCAAGCATCATTTATGATTTTCGCCTCTTGCATCCTAGTGTGAGTGTGCATCAAACCATTCAAAACTCAGCATCCATCATTGAACTGGTAAAAAATGGAGCGATAGATATGGGATTTATCGAATCCTCGTGTGAGTGCAAAGAGATACGCAAAGAGGTCATCGCTGATGATGAGCTTATCGTGGTAAGTAGCGACAAAGCGCTTCAAAACAAACGATGCTACATTGATGAGCTCTTTGATAAAAAGTGGATTTTGCGAGAAAAAGGCTCAGGCACACGGGAGGTTTTTTTAGAGGCTTTGGGGGAAAGTGCCAAAACCCTCCCCCTCTTTTTAGAATTTAGTGAGTTTGAGGAGGCAAAAACCCTTTTACTTCGCTACAACGAAAGTATCACCTGCCTCTCTCGTGTGGTGGTCGAAAATGAGCTAAAACGAGGAGAGTTGTTTGAGGTGACACTCAAAAATATCAGCCTCAAACGCCCTTTTTATCTTATTTACCACAAAGACAAATACGCCAGTAAACTCTTTAGCGAATTTAAGTGTTTTGTCCTTGAAGCATCTTCCGATAGGCAATAATCTCATCAATGCTTATCATAGGAAAATCGTGTTTTTGTGCAAAACTAAGAATTTCTTCCCCAACACTCATAGAGCCATCGGCGTTGGTCATTTCACACAGCACCGCATAGGGAGAAAGCCCTGCTAGTTTCATCAAGTCCACGGAGGCTTCGGTATGACCCTCACGCTCTAAGACCCCATTTTCACGAGCACGCAAAGGAAAAACATGCCCAGGAGAGACGATTTTTGTTTTGCCCTCAGGATGGATGGCTGCTTGAATGGTGGTGACTCTATCTTTCGCACTCACGCCTGTGCTCACACCCTCTTTGGCTTCAATGGAGATGGTAAAACCTGTTTGAAATTTTGACTCATTGTGCGAGACCATCATGGGAAGTTCTAGCTCTTCTACTTTTTGGGGCGGTAAGCACAAACAGACAATGCCACTGCACTCACGAATGCGAAGTGCCATCTGCTCAGGGGTTAAGGACTCGGCATGAAAGATAATATCGGCTTCATTTTCACGATCATAACGATCCATGACAATGACACCTTTTTTGTTTTGAAGCGCTTTTAGAGCAAGCGAAACGGAGTGTTCTAACGAGAAATTCGCACACATTTGATTCATGGTAAACCCTTTGGTTTAGAGTAAACTTGAATCAGGGCATTTTTTAAATATAGCACTGAACTTGTCACAAACAATGGCAATCATAGACTACATTCTCTCTCATCCGGACTTTAACCGTTGGTTTTGGAGTTACACCAAATCTGCTGACCTTTTATCTTTACATGTAAAGACAAAAGCGCTCGCGGACTCTCTTCGTAGAAGATTACCGCCAGTAGGGAATCACACCCTGCCCTGAGAAATAAGTTTCGGGGAGGATTATACTCCACAATTCTTAAAACTTTCAACAATATAAAGAAATTAATGTAACAGATAAACATAAAATACTCTATCTTGCGAAAGGCTAAGGTATAATTTTCCTAAAATTAAAAAGGCGCACTATGAACTATTCTGTTTTGGGTAATACGGGCGTTTTGGTTTCTAAGATCTGCTTTGGAACGATGACCTTTGGAGCTGAAGCGGATGAAAATGAATCAGCACGTATGTTTCATCGTGCTTTAGAGGTAGGCATTAACTTCTTTGATTGCTCCAATAATTACAGTGATGGAAGAGCGGAGAGCATTCTTGGCAAACTGATACAAGGGTGTCGGGACGAAGTGGTCATTACCTCAAAAGTCTCCCAGCGTGTCGGCACAGACATCAATGCCCTAGGCTCATCCAGACGGCACATTATGCTCTCTATCGAGCAGAGTTTAAAACGTCTTCAAACCGATAGAATCGATGTTTACTTCATTCACCACTTTGACCCGCTCACACCGATGGAAGAGTCGCTTCGAGCGTTGGATGATTTGGTGCGTCAAGGCAAAGTGCTTTATCTTGGGGTGAGTAACTGGGCGGCATGGCAAATAGCCAAAGCCCTAGGCATCAGTGCACAAAAAAATTTGGCACGGTTTGAGTGCATTGAGCCTATGTACAACCTTCTTAAACGACAAGCCGAAGTGGAGATACTTCCTCTAGCAAGCTCTGAAAAACTCGGTGTCATCTCGTACAGTCCGCTAGCGGCGGGTTTGCTGAGTGGAAAATACAGCCATAACGCATCCGCACAGGGAAGAATTGCCACAAAAAAGCAGTACAACCAACGCTATAGCCTTCCAAAATATTATGAAATAGCCACCGCCTTTAGTGCGTACGCCACCTCTTTGGGCATAAAACCCAGCGCCTTAGCACTGGCTTGGGTGATGGCAAATCCTGCGATTACCGCACCGATTGTTGGTGCTTCCAATCTTACACAACTTGAAGAGTCTTTACTGGCTAGAGAGCTTGTGTTGGATGAAGAGGTACTCACACACGTTACCAACCTCTCTAAGACCTCTGCGAATGCAACCGACCGTCTCGAAGAGGTACTTGATGCACAGTTTAAACTGCGCAATCGCTAAAACAATTACAGATAAAGAGAGAGCATGAAAAAATTTATTCAGAACCTTCCAAAAGCAGAACTACACCTTCACATTGAAGGCACTTTAGAGCCAGAGTTGATGTTTAAATTGGCACAAAAAAATGGGGTAAGCCTTCCTTATGCGAGTATTCAAGAGGTGCGTGAGGCGTACAATTTTAACTCCTTACAATCTTTCTTAGACCTCTATTACGCAGGGGCGAGTGTACTTGTTGAGGAGATTGATTTTTTTGATTTGACATGGGCGTATTTGCAAAAATGCAAAGCGCAAAACGTTTTACATGTAGAAATCTTTTTTGACCCACAAACCCACACCAAACGAGGCATTGCCTTTGGGGACGTGGTACGGGGCATTGTCAAAGCGCTTCAAAAAGGGAAAAAGGAGTTGGGCATTAGCTCTTTTTTGATGATGTGTTTTTTACGTCATCTCAGCGAAAAAGAGGCGTATGAAACCCTCAAAGAGTCTTTGCCGTTTAAACATCATATCTTAGGTGTAGGATTGGATTCGAGTGAGGTGGGACACCCACCATCCAAATTTGAGAGGGTTTTTAAACTGGCTCGACAAGAAGGATATAAAATCGTCGCACACGCAGGCGAAGAAGGGGATAGTTCGTACATTTGGGAGGCGATAAAGCTTTTACATGTAAACCGCATTGATCATGGGATTCGTTGCGATGAAGATGCCACACTGGTGGATTATCTCATCGAAAAACAACTTGCCCTTACCGTCTGTCCGCTCTCAAACGTGAAACTCTGCGCTGTGGATGAGATGAAAAACCACAACATTTTAAAACTCTTGCATCAAGGTGTTTTAGTCACCGTCAATTCTGATGACCCTGCCTATTTTGGCGGATACCTCAATGAAAACTATTTGGCATTAGCTAATGATTTGGGGGCGAGTAAACATGACCTTGTGGCATTGGCTAAAAACAGTTTTAAAGCCTCATTTTTAAGCGAAGAGGAGAAGGGAAAATACCTCCAACTCTTTTAGAGCTTTCGATGATGAAGTGCCTGAGCCGTTAAAATTGTATGAGGCGTTTGTAACTCAAACGTCTCTCCCTCCTTAATCTTTTCGAGTGCTACTTTTTTCCCAGCTTTTACCACCTGCGCATAACACTCTTTTTGCTCACGGCTTGGCTCTTTCGCATTGAGCGCAAGGCTATAGGAACTTAGCAGTTGCTCTTTTTTCACTAAATTTTGTCTCGTTTGAAAACTCAGTTGCTCTATCAAAAATGAAACTTGAGCCGATTTTTCACGCTGAAGCAGAAGCATTTTATCGTTTAATTGACGCAATAGAAGCGTCACTTCGCTCTTCATCACGGAGAGCTTTTCATCTATGGAGCGTTTAGCAAACAGACGTTTAAGCTGTTCTAACTGCTCCTCTTTGGTATGAAGCATTCGCCTAAACAGCAAGTGAGACTGCTCCATCATGCTATCAAGGCGTTGAAGCATCTCTGTGCTATCAGGCAGAATCATCTCCATCGCAGCCGAAGGGGTTGGCGCTCTCATATCAGCGACAAAATCGCTAATCACATAGTCGATTTCATGCCCCACAGAAGAGACCACAGGGGTTTTACATGTAAAGATGGCATCCGCAACCACCTCTTCGTTAAACGCCCACAAATCCTCCACACTGCCTCCCCCTCGCCCTACAATGATGACATCCGCACCTAACGCATCCGCACGAGCGATATTGGAGGCAATCGCAAACTTCGCCCCCTCACCTTGCACTAACGTATCAATCAGAGTGATTTTCACCAAAGGCCAACGTTTGGTGGCAACTCTGAGCATATCTTGCAGTGCCGCACCTGTACCAGAAGTCACCAAAGCGATGTGATTGACAAAACGAGGCAGAGGCTTTTTACGCCCCGCTTCAAAGTAGCCTTTAGCGCCGAGTTTGGCTTTAAGCTGTTCATACGCAAGAGCCAATGCCCCACTGCCTGAGGGCTCCATCGACGTACAGTTGATTTGGTAGGTTCCACGGGGTGAAAAAACCGAAATGGAGCCATGCACCACCACTGACAAACCCTCTTCGACTTGAAACTTCAAGCTTTTCGTATTGCCCTTAAACATCACACACGAGATAGAAGAATCCGCATCTTTGAGGGTAAAGTAGAGATGCCCTGAGCTATGATACGTGGGTCTTGAGACTTCTCCTTCTACACTTACATGTAAAAAGGTTGCCTCAAGCAAAGATTTGACTTGGTTGTTCAGCGTTGAGACGCTAAGGGTTTGACTCATTAGCGTTTTTTAGCGATCACAAGGGTTGAAATATCCATAGAGAAGCTTTTACAAAACTCCGTCTCAAAACCTGCTTCATCTAACTCTTTTTGAAGCATAGATGAGGTTAAAAAACCTTCAATGGAATTGGGGAGATACTCGTAGGCTGCTTTGTTTTTAGAGATAAGTCCACCTAAGATAGGAAGGATTTTGTTCAAATAAAAATCTTTTAGAGCAAAGAAAATGCCTTTTTTCTCATCTTTGGTAAACTCTAAAATCACCACATAACCACCCGTTTTAAGCACACGTGCAAACTCTTTAAACGCATCTTGACGTTTCACCACGTTGCGAATACCATAACTAATACTTAAAATATCCGCACTCGCATCTTCTAAAGGAAGTGCTGTTGCTTCAGAAATCACAAACTCAAACTCTGGAAATTTTTGTTTACCCATATCGGTCATCCCAACAGAAGGATCAACCCCTAAAATTTTCCCTATTTGGCGTCCTGCTTTTTTCGCCTGTTTCGCCCAGTATCCCATCATATCGCCCGTACCACATGCCACATCGACAATCAACGCAATGGGCTTTTGATACCTTGAAAACGTTTCATCACACGCTGTTTTACGCCATTGAATGTCAATACCCATACTTAAAACACGGTTCGCTGTATCGTACGTTCCTGCGATTTCATCGAACATCTGAACAATTTTTTGCTGTTTATTTTCGTTGGTCTCCAAAATCATCCCTTATACATCTAATTATCTCTTATTGTAGCAAATGAACATTTAATTTTAAATCAGCGCTTTTCTAAGCCTTTTTACTATTGCTGCACTCCCTTTTTTATGCTTTTTTTTCAGCAAAAAGAATAAAGGTATCTCACTCTTTTCTAAAAGATAAAACCCACTTTGCTCTCTTAAAAAAAAGTCCATATCCATTTTAAATGTCTCATACGCCTTTGTCTGCACAAAACGCAATAAAACAATCCACTCTTTACATGTAAAAAGTGATAATTTCTCCATAAAACCCTCACACAAAGAAGCATCAAATAAAGAACGACCCAACTCCAAAAGAGCGATACACTCACGTGCATAAAGACTTAGGCGTTTAGGGGCTTTGGCATCATCTTCGAGCAAAAGGACAACCGCTTCTTCTAAGTAACGCATCTGCTGATACAACAAGACCCGTAAGACTTTTTGACTGCTCATTCCCCCTAGCAAAGCAAATTCAAAAGGGGGCATTTTAAGGGCATCACAGCGTTTAAAGACCTCTTCAATCGAAAAATCATAACGCTCTGGTATGCCAAATAACAAGAGAAAACGTTTTTTATACCGCTTATCCTCACTCACCTCTTTGACAATATAAGCAGCACAGATATCCTCAAAAACTGCTATCTCTTCAACCCTTTCAAAACGAATACTGAGAACTCCCAAAGGGTTTGCATAGTGGCTAGAATTTTCAAGGTAAAGCCCTAAAAAGAGCTTTTCATAGGAAGGAAAAGCAGTGGCAAAGGTGCGCACTGCTTCTTTGGGATTTTGAAGAAGGTAGCGTTTTTTCAGCGGACTTTTTTTCACAAAAGCGCTTTTAAAACTGCTTTTCCATAACAGGAATTACCTGTTTTTTACGACTTAAAATTTTATCGACCCACATTTCATGGTTGATTAATTTGGTATTGAACGCATTTTCAATCTTACTCTCATCATCACTCACCACTAAAAATTGAGAACCTTCAACCATAATGTCTGTCAATAAAAGCATCACAGTATGGCGATTGCCCTCTTCTTTATAGGCTTTCATATCGGCAAAAAGGGATTCTTTCATCTCATCAAAGACTTTTAAATCAACCACTTCAAGCTGACCAATGCCAATCTTATTGCCACCCATCTCAAAATCTTTATAATCACGAAGTAAGAGTGAACGAGGACTTGCGCCTTTGACGGCGGATTTGACTAAAAACATCTCCATACCAAGTGCTTTAAAATCTTCCACACCTGCAATTTGTGCCAACTCTTTCACCGCTTTGGTGTCCGCTTTGGTACACGTTGGGGATTTAAAGAGTACGGTGTCACTTAAAATCGCCAGCATCATCGCTCCTGCGATATCTTTTGGGATGTCGATTTTATAGTGGTCAAACATCTCTTTGACAATCGTATTGGTACAGCCAACAGGTCGAATCCAGCACTCAAGCGGTGTTGTGGTGGTAATGTCACCGAGCTTATGATGGTCAACAATGCCTAAAATGTTGGTCTCTTTAAGATTGTGTGGCGCTTGTGCGAGGTCTGAATAATCGGTAATGTAGAGATTATCGCCTGAGAAGTCATTTTTAAGGAGGGGGGCTTCCAGTTTGAAGGTACTTAAGATAAATTTTGTCTCGGGGCTTAACTCTCCTTGACGTGCGGGTGTGCAGGTTTCACCCAGTTTTGTTTTGAGATATGAGAGGGAAATCGCCGATACCACAGAATCTGAATCGGGATTGATATGTCCACATGCATAGGTTTGCATTGAAAAGTCCTTTGAGTTTTTTTGCAATTATAACCGATTTAACGCAATTTTAAAATGCTATTGGTTTTTGCCTTTGCCTTTGGATTTGTCCGAAAAATCATCCGCTTTATCTTTTTTAGCCTTGGATTTTTCATTTGACTTTTCACGGGCGTCTTTTTTATCTTTGGCATTTTTCTTTGAAACAGCGTCCATATCGTGCCCAGCTTTTAGTGCTTTAAACTCAGGCGAACCTGGTTTAATCCCCAAACTTTGCGCCAAAGCACCCCAACCTTTACCTTTGTCTCGCTCATAACGTTTCAATACATCGCCTGAACTCAAGCCTGACATCTCTGCTAATTTCAAAACCATATACGCATCAGCAGGTTTTGCCACACTTTTCACCACGCTTGAAATGACTGCATCGCCTACATTAAAACGCTCATTAAGCCCTGAGTGAAGACCTGTTGGATTAGACTCATAGCGTGTATTAAGCCCTGACATCCAACCAAAATCAGCCCCAAAAAGCATGGATGCACTCATCAGTAAAACCATGA
>Ga0265295_1008503_pt1 | contig 11375 bp, 6 predicted proteins | sample Munlansysbiofilm_FD_192503 | JGI IMG/M metagenome (GOLD analysis project Ga0265295, IMG submission 192503) | Leachate microbial communities from a municipal landfill in Southern Ontario, Canada - Methane capture system biofilm | ecosystem: Engineered > Solid waste > Landfill > Unclassified ... | reverse complement strand
TCACTAAAAAGGTTTTGGAATAGACTTCCAAAACCTTTTTTAGTTTCACCCATTAAAAAAAAGACAAAAAACGTAACCAATCAAAAAATAATTGCTACATTCGTTGCACCCAACAGCATACAAAAAATGCTATTCGTAAATGCTTTTTATTCATGTTTAATAAATGACTAATTTATAAGTAATTATAAATTTAACAAGGGATTCATTTACGAATGTTTTAATGGGTAGTTACGTAAATAAAACGTTATGCCTCACCCTAAAAGACGACAGTGCTAACATTAAACGAACAGAAAAATGAAAGACAAAATGCCAACGCTTCAGCAAAATCAAAAGAGCTGCATCCCCACGCTCAAAGCCAACGCAATGCAGCACATTTGCTTTTGCCCCAACGCACCGTCCGACATTAGTCACGGTTTGACAACAATAACAGACATTTAAAAATTAACTTTGCCAATTAAAAATTTAGAATAACAGACAACAAATGAGCGAGAATTTTGAATTAGAAAAAACCCTTTGGCAAGCAGCCGACAAACTACGCAACAATATGGATGCGGCTGAATACAAACACGTTGTTTTGGGTTTGATATTCTTAAAATATATTTCAGATGCTTTTGATGAATTGCATCAAAAATTAGAAGCAACCAAACACGAAACGGGAGCCGACCCAGAAGACAAAGACGAATACACAGCCGAACGAGTTTTTTATGTGCCACCGCAAGCACGTTGGAAATGGCTGCAAGGCAGAGCAAAACTGCCGACAATCGGAAAAGACATTGACGAAGCAATGGACAGCATTGAAAGAGACAATGCTTCTTTGAAAGGTGTTTTGCCAAAAGACTATGCACGACCTGCACTCGACAAGCAAAGACTTGGCGAACTAATCGACCTGATTGGCTCAATTACGTTGAGCAAAGGTGGAAACGGAAAAGGCAAAGACGTTTTAGGCTTTGTGTTTGAATATTTCTTGGGACAGTTTGCAGATGCCGAAGGCAAAAAAGGCGGACAGTTTTATACACCGCAAAGCATTGTGAAAATCTTGGTGGATATGCTCGCCCCCGAACCTGAAAAACGAGTGTATGACGGCTGTTGTGGTAGCGGTGGAATGTTTGTGCAAAGCGAACGCTTTATTGAAATGCACGAACACCGCAAAGGAAAAATTTCCATTTTCGGACAAGAGAGCAACCCGACCACTTACAAATTGGCAAAAATGAATTTGGCAATCCGTGGGATTGATGCCAAAATAGAATTGGGCGATACCTTGATGAACGACAAATTCCCTGAATTGAAAGTGGATTATGTTATTGCCAATCCGCCTTTTAACGTGAGCGATTACAATATCAACAAAGCCGAAACCCACAAATGGAAATACGGCATACCGCCAACAGGAAACGCCAACTACGCTTGGCTGCAACACTTTGTGAGTAAACTTGCCCCTTACGGAACGGCAGGCATTGTTTTGGCAAACGGCAGTATGAGTTCTGAAATAGCCACCGAAGGCGATATCAGAAAAGCAATGATTGAAGCCGACTTGGTGGACTGTATGGTTTCTTTGCCTTCGCAGTTGTTTTACAACACGCAAATTCCCGCTTGCTTGTGGTTTTTGGCTCGCAACAAAACCGAAACCACCAAATTCAGAAACCGCACCAACGAAGTGCTTTTTATTGATGCAAGGGAATTTGGCACAATGATAAGCCGCAAACAGCGTGAACTAACAGACAACGACATTGCCAATATTGCCGACATTTACCACAAGTGGCGAAGCAAAGAGCAATTTGCCGAATACAAAGACATTGCGGGTTTTTGCAAGTCTGCCAACATTCAGGACATCCGCAAGAACAATTATATCCTGACCCCAGGACGATACATTGACTTTAAGCAAGTAGAAGAAGACGGACAAGCATTTGACGACAAAATGCAAATGCTCATTTCTACCCTTTCAGAGCAAATGCTGAAAGCGAATGAATTGGATGAAGCAATAATCAATAATCTTAAGAAAATAGGATATGACATTTCTCAAAACGCATTAGTATGAAAACAAACGAAGGTTTACCATTAGTAAAGTTTATGATGCTATTAAGTAGTATGGCTCCGCTTTTTCTGCTTGTTGGCATTCGTGGTATGGATGGTGTTGTTGAAGACAATCACCTTTGGATTGCCGTATTGTTACTATTGATAATTCCTTTTGTTGTAATCAAGTTGAGAATTCATTTTGCCCGTAAAAGCAATGATGTTTTTGTTTTGGATGTTTCAGAAACCAAGAACAATAAGGAATACCTTTTTACATACCTTTTCACTGTTTTGCTACCACTTTACAGCGTTTCCATTAATGATAATCGTGAATTTGGAGCAATGTTTTTCGCTATCTGTTTTGTCATATTCGTGTTATGGAATATGAATTTGCATTTCGTAAATATTCTGTTTGCTGCCCAAGGATACAGAGTTTACACGATTGAGAGTTTTGACTCAGCTATTCTGTTAACGACACGTTCAACAATTCCAAAAAATCTGAACGAAATAAAAGTACACAGACTTAGCAACTCAGTATTCATTGAACTAAAGAAATATAACTATGCCAATTGAAGATTACAGAAATATTGAATTTGGAATATGCACCATTATTGAAGGAGAACAAACAGTAGTCAGAATTCCTATTGATGATTCAGTAAGACAATTTCTCTATGATATGCACGAAGAGTTCTACAATACCTATTTTGGTATTGAAGGAGAACCAGAACAATATCAAGCAAGTGAGAAATACGGAGCAACAGAAAAACTCATTATTCCATTGAATAACGAGCATTTACAATCACTTCGTGATTTGTATAATCAAAATAACATTCCGATTGCAGATGTAGAAATTGGTCAAATAGCCAACAGTATTACATACTATTTTGCCATTTTCAGACACAACAACGGCTCAAAACAGATAGCCGTTAAAAGACCTTCAACATTCAAAGGTCTTTTGAGAAAAAAACTCATTCGATTTATTGATGATACGCTTCAAGGAATTGGAGACAATGTATTTAAACTCGACAATGATTTTGATTTTGTTATTCACCAAAACAACGTGGATATTCTGCATCCAACAGGATTCAATTTCATTGCAAATATTGAAGACGAGATACTTCGGTCAGCGGCTGACGCAACAAGGCAATTAGCTGTAAGGATTCAGTTTGTCAATTTTAATTATTTGGCTGATTTTGTTGGACACTCGAAAACCGCTGCAAAACTTATCGCATCTATTAAATCGAGAGATGATTTAGAAAGAACTTCGCAAGAAAAACTCCTTCTAAAATGTACTCGAATTGGTGTTGTGGTAAGGGAAGAAAATGGTCAATTAATTCCTGATGAAGCACACATAGTAAGGTTTTTAGAAATACTCGACAGACGTGGGTATGATTTTGACATTTTAGATGATGATATTCCTGAAATCTATGTTGCAGCAAGCAGAAAAAGAGTAAGATAATTATGAGCGAATTGAAAAAATATAAATTGGGTGATGTTGCCCAAGTTATTGGTGGTGGAACTCCATCTACAACCAAAGAAGAATATTGGAACGGGGAAATCGGATGGCTTACACCACGTGATTTGACGGGATATTCATATAAATACATTTCCAAAGGAGAAAGAAATATCACGGAAGAAGGCTTAAAGAATTCAAGTGCCCGATTGATACCAGAAGGAACGGTATTAATGACTTCACGTGCTCCCATAGGTTACTTAGCCATTGCAGGGAAAGAACTTTGTACAAATCAAGGTTTTAAGAGCTTCATTGTTGATGAAGATAAAATTAACAATGAGTATTTGTATTACCTTTTGAAAAGCAATATTGACCGTATTAAGTCACTTGGCACGGGCAGCACTTTTGCGGAAGTATCGGCATCAATTCTGAAAAGTTTTGAAATTGAAATTCCAGACACTACAACCCAAAAAGAAATCGCCTCCATCCTCACTTCCCTTGACGACAAAATAGAACTCAACCTGCAAATGAACCAAACTTTGGAAGTAATGGCACAAGCCATTTTCAAAGAGTGGTTTGTCAATTTCAACTTTCCCGGCTTTGATGGTGAGTTGGTGGATGGACTGCCGAAGGGGTGGAGAATGGGGAATTTAGGTGATGAGTTCAATTTAATAATGGGTCAATCGCCCCCAGGCACTTCATACAATGAAATTGGTGAAGGAATGGTGTTTTATCAAGGAAGAACTGATTTTGGTTTTAGATTTCCAACAAATAGGCTTTACACTACTGAACCAAAGCGAATAGCAAAACCACTTGATACTTTAGTTAGCGTTCGAGCACCTGTTGGCGATATTAATATGGCAAATGAAATTTGCTGCGTTGGTCGTGGTTTATCTTCTGTTAGGCATAAATCTGACGCATACTCATTCACATATTATATGATGAAGTATTTAGAGCCAGTCTTCAATGGGTTTGAAGGTGAAGGAACAGTATTTGGCTCAATAAATAAAAAAAATTTTGAAAGCATTGAAATCATTGTTCCTTCGGACGAAATTGTTTCGGAATTTGAAATTGTTGCAAATCCAATAGATGATAAAATTTTAGAAAACACCAAACAAATCGAATCCTTAACCCAAACCCGTGACACACTTTTACCCAAGTTAATGAGCGGAAACATAGAAGTAATGAACACATAATGGATAAATTGAAATTCTATATAACCAATCGTTTTATCTTGCTTATTATAAGCGTGATTTTGTTTGTTGGCATTCATTACCTGTTTACAGGCTCAATTTTGCCGGACACAACAACAAAGAATATTTGGTTTTATTCAGGGCTTTTTATGCTCTTTTTTTCAATTCTTTTCATTGAGCCTTACTACTCATCACCAAAAAATGTAATCACCAATTCTATTCCTTTATTGTTAGTTTATGTTTCTGTAAAAGAATCATTCACTCACAATGGGTTGTGGTTTGCGACAATTTCAATTATTGGCTTGTTATTAATTGTGTCAATTGTTGCCATTGCAATCAGTTCAGATAACGAAAGTCCCGATTCTACAAGAAACAAGATATCCGCCACATTAAAAAGAATTGCAGTATTCTTTGGTCGTGGTAAAATCATTTACTCTTTTGTTTTCATCTCTATTTTGATACTATATAAAGCCGAAATCTTAACAGAAGTAAGCGATACCTATTTGTTTACAATGATTATTCTGTGGGGATTAGTTTTAATCATAGATTCACAGTCTCTTCACAATTCATTTAGAAGAGAAAAAAGGCAATTGTATTCTAATGCTATTGGTGAAATATTTGGTGTACAATCCAAAAAAATATTTTTAGCCAAGCTGTTTGAAGATAAAGGCAAAAGTATAAGGAAGTTCGACATTGTAAAATTCAAGTACTCAATGCAGGATTCTGATGAATATGCTATTGCAGGTATTGTATTTGATACTTATTTGCTAAATCAAGAAAAATGGGTAAAAGTTCTTCAATTAGGCGCTGCTGAAAAAAAATTACAAAATTATGGTAAAAACATAGTCTATAAAGTAACTGAAAAGGAAGAGCTTAAAAGTCTAACAACCGAACTTAATGTTGAAAATTTTGTAGGGGTTGTAATTGAGAAATCGACTATTGGTACTATCAGATTCGAATATTCTAAGAAAACAGATGACATTCAAGAAGGAGACTTACTTGAACTTAAAATTGGTAAACGTAGATTGTTTTATCAGGTGATAAGCGGCTCAACTGAGTATGAAAAATTAGAGAGCAAAAATGAAACAGGATTTATTGAAGGCGAAGCAATTCAATTAGGTGAATGGCAAAATGATTTACTTTCCTTCCAAAAGTTTGGATGGGTTCCAGCCATTAACACTCCTATTTTTAAAGCAGATACAAGTAATATTCAGGTACAAGAATATACTTATCCTGATTTCAAATTAGGAACAATTCCTAATACACAATTACCATCCGTAATCAATTTACACGAAGCTATAAGCCATCATACAGCTTTAATTGGCGTTACAGGTTCGGGTAAATCATTTCTTGCAAGAGAATTAATAAACCAATTAAGAATTGATACAAAAATTATTTGTATCGATTTTACCGGTGAATGGAAAAAGAGAGAGCAGCTTACGTCACTGAATCGAGAGAATTTGGACACTTTTTTGGCTGCCCAAGATAATTCAATTGGTTTAGTAGAGCTACCAACCGTAAGCAATACTGTTGGCGTTATTCAATCAACAGAAAATTTTATTAGTCTGATATTTACAAAGGCAAAGGAAGCATATGAAGCAGACACACCTTTAAGAATTTGTTTAGTACTTGAAGAAGCACATACTATTGTTCCAGAAGGAACATTTCTTGGTGTGAATGATTGGGATAGCAAAGCAGTAGTCAATAAAATGGGGCAAGTCGCTTTACAAGGTCGCAAGTATGGTGTTGGCTTGTTGGTCATAGCACAGCGTACTGCCAATGTATCTAAAACGGTTCTAACTCAATGCAATACGATCGTATGTTATCAAGCCTTTGATGAAACGAGTTTTACATTTTTAGGAAATTATATAGGTAAAGACTTAGTACAGGCTTTACCAAATTTGAAACGGTATCACGCAATAGTTACAGGAAAAGCTATCCGCTCTAATGTACCTATGATAGTCAATTTAGAAAGAAATGAAGAATAGCATCACAGAAAACGAAATAGAAGAAATTGCCCTTAGCTACCTGCAAGGTTTGGGCTATACCTATCAGTTGGGAACAGTTATTTCCCCTGATGGCGAGCACCCCGAAAGGCAATACAACGAAGTGGTGTTGGTTACCCGTTTGCGTGATGCCATTGACAAACTCAATCCCAACATATCGCTAGATGCCAAAGAAGATGCCCTGAAAAAAGTATTGCGTACCGAAAGCCCCAATGCCTTAATCAATAACGAAAACTTTCACCGCTACCTAACAGATGGCGTGGACGTGGAAATGAGAACCGAAAGCGGCATTCGTGGCGAGAAAATTTATATTGTCGATTTTGAAAGCCCAGAGAACAACGAGTTTTTAGCCGTCAACCAGTTTACGGTAGTAGAAGGCAACCAAAACAAACGCCCTGATATTATTCTGTTTGTAAATGGTTTGCCGTTAGTGGTAATTGAACTCAAAAATGCAGTGGACGAAAACGCCAACCTGAAGTCGGCATTTAACCAACTGCAAACCTACAAACAAGCCATTCCTTCGCTTTTCACTTACAACAGTTTGCTCATCATCAGTGATGGTTGGGATGCCCGTTGTGGCACCATTACCAGCGATTACGGCAGGTTTATGACGTGGAAAACCAAAGACGGACAAAACACAGCCGACCATTTGCAACCCCAAATGGAAGTGATGTTTCACGGAATGTTGAACAAACACACGCTGTTGGACTTAATCCGTCAGTTTATCGTATTTGAAAAAAGCGACAGCAAAACACTGAAAAAAGTAGCTGCATATCATCAATATTATGCCGTAAACAAAGCCTTAGAAAGCACTGTAACCGCCAGCGGAAGCAATGGCGACAGGCGTGGCGGTGTGATTTGGCACACACAAGGAAGCGGCAAAAGTTTGAGTATGGTATTCTTTTCAGGCAAGCTCATCATTGAGCCGAGAATGGAAAATCCCACTTTGGTCATCCTGACCGATAGAAACGACTTGGACGAACAATTGCACGAAACTTTTACCAATTGCCAGCAACTTTTAAGGCAAGAACCCCAAAAAGCAGAAAGCCGCAAGGAATTACGCCAATTGCTCAAAGTGGCATCAGGGGGCATTGTGTTTACCACCATTCAGAAGTTTATGCCAATTCCTGCCGACATTGTGCAGCCCGAAAATGAAAATGTAGTAAACGAACCAAGTGTAGAATATATTGGTGCAGACATACAGGCACTCAGCGAACGGAAAAATATTGTAGTCATAGCAGATGAAGCCCACAGAAGTCAGTACGATTTTATTGATGGCTTTGCCAAACATTTACGTGATGCTTTGCCCAATGCCACGTTTATAGGTTTCACAGGCACACCCATTGAAACCACCGACAAAAACACCCAGGCAGTTTTCGGTAACTATGTGGACATTTACGACATTCAGCAAGCCGTAAACGACAAAGCCACCGTTCCGATTTTCTATGAAAGCCGTTTAGCAAAAGTCCATTTCAACGAAGACGAAAAAGTAAGCCTAGACGAGCAGTTTGAAGAGCTCACCGAAGGGGAAGAACTGAGCAACCGCCAGCAAATGCGGCAAAAGTGGACACGGTTGGAAGCCATTGTAGGCAACCCCAACCGACTTCAAAAAATTGCAGAAGATTTGGTCTATCACTTCGAGCAACGCAACGCAGTATTGGAAGGCAAAGCAATGATAGTGTGTATGAGCCGCAGAATTTGTGTGGAACTCTATGAAGCCATCATCAAAATCCGTCCTTTGTGGCATTCAGATGATGACGACAAAGGCACAATAAAAGTAATTATGACAGGCAGCAGCAGTGATAATCTGAATATGCAGCCGCACATTCGCAATAAATTAAGAAGAAAAGCCATAGGCGACCGCTTGAAAAACCCTAACGACCCTTTGAAATTGGTCATTGTTCGAGATATGTGGCTCACAGGTTTTGATGCCCCTTGTCTGCATTCAATGTACGTGGATAAGCCTATGCGCGGTCACACATTAATGCAGGCTATTGCCCGAGTAAATCGCGTTTTTACTGATGGTAAAGCAGGCGGTTTGGTCATTGATTATTTGGGAATTGCCCAGGAGTTAAAAACCGCATTAGCTGATTATACATCGAGTGGCGGCGAGGGTAAACCCACACTTGATCAAGAATTGGCGGTTGCCAAAATGTTGGAACTTCATGAAGCAATTGACTATCAATTAAGGCATTTCGATTGGCGTAAATTCTTCACGCTTACACCCGAAGAAAAACTGAAATTCATTCCCGTTATCGTGGATTACATTTTCAGTCAGGAAAACGGAGAGCAGAGTTTTACAGAAAACACCAAAAACCTATTAAAAGCATTTGCCATTTCAATTCCCCACGAGCGGGCTATGGCAATTCGTGATGATGTGGCTTTGTTTCAAGCCATCAAATCAAGGTTGGTTAAAATATCCGACCGAAACGAAGGCGGCAAGACAGACGAAGAAATGGAGACGGCTATCAAGCAAATCATTTCAGAAGCCATCACAGCCGACAATGTAATTGACATTTTTGATGCCGCAGGACTGAAAAAGCCAAACATTGAAATCCTTGACGAACGCTTTTTGCAGGAACTGAAAGACTTGCCACAAAAGAATTTAGCCGTTGAGTTATTGAAAAAACTACTCAAAGACGAAATCAAAAAACGGACAAAAATCAACTTGGTAGAGAGCAAGAAATTTTCTGAAATGTTGGAAGATGCCATCAAACGCTACCACAACGGAATGATTGACACGGTAGAGTTTTTGGAAAAAGTGCTTATTCCTTTTGCCCAACAAATGAAAGAAGCCGACCAGCGTGGTGTTAAGTTGGGATTGGATTATAGAGAATACGCTTTTTACACCGCATTAGAAGTAAACAACAGTGCAGTAGCCGTATTGGGTGACGACATTCTGAAACACATAGCCCAAGAACTTTTAAAAACGGTTCGCAACAGCACGACAATAGATTGGACAATAAAAGAAAGCGTACAATCAGCATTAAGACGAAACATAAGACGAATTTTAAGACTACACGGTTATCCGCCAGACTTACAAGAAAAAGCGGTTGACACGGTAATCACACAAGCAAAAATGTTAGCAGAAGACTTGGTAAAAAATGGAGACAAAAAAGAAGAATAAGCCCACGCTATTGGTGGCACATTTACAAAACCGCTCAAGCAAACACACAAGCCAAGTTTTGCAAAAGAGCCACCAAGCCAACGCTCGATAGAAACCGACACGAAATGACAACAAAACAGACGACAGAAAAAGAAGGGCGAAGGCATAACATCGGTTTTGCAAAATGGCGGGTTAAGTGCTTCTATGACAGTTTAGTGCAAGGTTCAAGTTTCGTTTTTCAAATGAACATTTGTGCTGAAAATCCGCCACTTCGCAAAGCCGAGAACCGTTAGGTGTAATCAGAAGAAACCCAACACACGATAAACAATCAAAATTCAAGAAGCGTCAACTTCAGACCTACGCTTCTTTATTCATGAATTACCGCTTGAAGGTCTGGAGCGGAACTCTTAAAACCTAAACCTATGAATAAAAAAATTACCTTTTTGTTTCTGCTCGCACTCAGTAGCTTGAGCGGATTTGCACAATTGAATTGGACTACGCCTGTTAATTATGCTACGCCTACCATCACCAGCACCGACGACGCCATTTGGTTTGGCGATTTCAATAATGATAGCAAAACGGATATGGTAGTCAGACACTGGTTTACGAATGAGCTAACACTCTTCTTGAACAAGGGCGATGGTACATTTAATACCGCTTCCACCATCACTTCAGATGAATCTTTGAACGATCTCGTTCTGGCAGATTTTAATAAGGATACCTATTTGGATATTGCCGTAACCAATGCTGATTATTATGGAAATCCAGATTTTGTTTCTATTCATTTAGGCAATGGCGATGGTACGTTTCAACCAATGACATCGTATTCAACTTATGGCACGTACAAATACACGCTCGACGCTGGAGACCTAACTGGTGATGGCTACAAAGATTTAGTGGTATCGTCTGCAGGATGGGACGGTTTTTCAATATTAGTGAACAACGGCGATGGGACATTTAATAATGGTAATAGTTATGCCAGTACACATGAATGTGGTTCGATTAAACTCGCCGATTTTAATGGTGACACTTATTTAGATGTAGCGTTAGGCAATGGCAGTAGTGGATGGGCAAAGCAAATAGACGTATTTTTTGGCAATGGCGATGGTACGTTTAATCTCACATTTACTTCATACACCACAACTAATCCTCCAGTACTGATGGTCTGTGATGTAGATGACCAACATGGAACAGATATTGTGTTCTACAATCCTTATATTCACTCGTCATACTATTTAAAAAATGATGGCTTTGGCGCTTTTACCCAAGTGCTAATAAAAGAAAATTATGAGGTTATAGCTGTTTGCGACTGGAATAATGATTCTTATATGGACTTTGTAGCTGTTGGCTTTGATCCTATTCATAACACTACAACTGGCACGTATATTATTTTAAATGACGGTGCTGATACATTTGCGGAGCCACTATTGCTCGACGCATCGTATAAAGGTCTTGTTGCCAAATTGGATACTGACGCCTACTATGATTTCGCCTATGTGAACGTTGCGCAACAAGCAGTTGGCGTAAAATTACAAATTGTAACGCCTCCTACAAGCGTCACCCAAACAACGCATGGAAACATGCTGGTTTATCCAAATCCGGCAAACGAC
>Ga0265295_1008500_pt1 | contig 11382 bp, 31 predicted proteins | sample Munlansysbiofilm_FD_192503 | JGI IMG/M metagenome (GOLD analysis project Ga0265295, IMG submission 192503) | Leachate microbial communities from a municipal landfill in Southern Ontario, Canada - Methane capture system biofilm | ecosystem: Engineered > Solid waste > Landfill > Unclassified ... | reverse complement strand
GCATAAGCATATACTGTTGAGTTGGCATAAGCTCTTACTGTTGAGTTGTTATGAGCATATACTGTTGAGTTGGTATAAATCACAAACATTTTTATATCATCACTGTATAACTCTACATAATCAATATATTCTTTAATAGTAAAATAACCTGCATTTTCAATTTTGATATTTAACTTTTCGTTGTTATAGTTCATTCTATCCACCCCAGTTCAGTCATTTTTTGGTGTATTGCGCTGTGCATTTTCACATCTATTGGATTATTTATATTATGACCTTTTGCAATTCCATAAGTCTCATAACTAAACTCTTCCAAATAAAATTCAATGTAGTAAACTGCACTTCCTTGTTTTTTAACAAAAGTTAAACAACCGCTTACATTGTCGTGGGTATAATAACCAATTTCATTAAACATACTGTCTGCTTTATTCATTCTTTCACCTCTCAATGTTATAGATTGTAATTAAACCAAATAATCTAATTTTTATTACTCTATGATTTAAAAATGTTTTATATGCGTTTCGTTTCCAAACAATATGATATTTCTTATTCGATTGAAATGTTTTAACATACGGTGTATCAGTTTTATCAAAATATGTTTTATAGCGTTTTCGTGGCAATAACCCATCGGCTAACTTGATAAATACAATAATCGGTGAAAATATTAGGAATAAAACAATTATAAATATACTTGGGTTAAAATCATCATTCCGCTTGTATGCTAAAAAAATGAGCAACATCATAATTATTATGCATATTGTATATGCTATCAAAAGATACTCAATTTTCATTTCTTAACCTCCGTATTATAATTACTTGCTTTGTCTTTTATAATAACTCCACCGCTAGTATGGACTTGACAAACTACCCAATCTTCACCTTCGTAATTATAAAGAACTTGGTAATACCAACCTTGTTGATGAAGTAGTTTACGTTTCTCTTTACGGTTTTTAGGTTGTTGTGTTTTGTAATTATCTAATACTTTTTCAACATCTGGGAACATCTCACTTCACCTCATTTTCATAAAACTGTGCAATGCGTTTGATTAAGCGTGGGGGTAAGACTACTAGAAAACTAAGTCCTTTATACTCACCGTCGTAATAGATTTTTCTAACGAGCCATTGAGTAGATATTCTAATTTCGTTTCGTTCATCTAACCAAACTGGCTCATTCATATGTTTACTCAACTCCTCGCACAACTGTTCGGCTGTCGGTGGGGTTAGGGCTTGTTCAACTACAATCATATCTTGCATAATATCTTGAATACCTAACCAATTTTCATCACCTAAACCGTGTAATTTATAATTACTTATTTCATTTACAATGTTCTTTAACGCTTCTAACTCTTTACTCATCTTCATCACTCCCTAATATATTTAATAAAATACGGATTAACTCATTTTGTCCTTTTATTTCAGTGTGAATAACCAAAGTTGATAAATCTGTTACTTTATACGTTTTTTCATTATAGTTGCTATTTCTTTTAACTATTCTTTCAATCGCTTCTTTTATCTTATTTATTTTTTTCATTTCTTTTATGGCAATTTTTAACGCCTCTGTTGGTTTGTTAAGGATATCATTTTCATAAACATAAGTTTCTCTAGAAATATGTTCTAATATTTTTATCGCTTCTTCTCTACTCATTCTTCATCACTCCAATCTAACCTTTGTCCACAGTTAGGACAGAACTTCCATTCATCACTATCATTTAGATAAAACCAAGTATCGCCACAGTGAGGACAATCAAATACACGATTATCTTCTTCTTCCCAAGACTGATTTACTTTCAACGGTGTATCTCGTTTTTTCAACTCCTCAAGTTCATCGAGGCTTTGTTTTAATTCTTTATTCATTAACATTGGTATAGTTGGATAAAGTTCTTTTGCAAAAGTGCTATCAGCCCCTATACAAGAACACTCCTCGTTATCAGTCCACATATAATTATTGTCTAAATTTATACTCTTTATGTGTATTTCACCAAACTTTTTATGTTTAGTTTTCCAATTAACCTCTAACTCTTTACTCATCTTTATCACTCCAACTCAATAGATTTTTTATTCGGTTAATTAAAACTAAGCCTTCTTGTCCTAACATCTGCTTGTTTAATAATTCCACTAATAATTCTAATATTTTAGTATCTCGTTTCTTCAGTTCCTCGAGTTCAGCGAGGGCTTCCTCAACTATCAGTATATCTTGTTCCATAAAAAGACTATTTGAATATGGTTGTGCATAGTCTAAAAATCTTAATATCTTTTTAAATATCTTTTTTGGTGTTCTTGCTTCACTAGGGTTCATTTCAGTTCCTCCTCTAATAAATGACTAGGATATTTTTTATATTCCCACCATTCAGCGCCGTCATACTCGTGTCTTTCTAACCAATCTTGGTCATCTAGTAATACATAACCATAAAGTTCTTGACCACCATAACCATTATCATAATCGAAATCTAATTCTTCAATTTTGTTTATCTCAATATTTTTTTTATAACTTATCTCATAAGTAATTTTAATTGCTACAATATTATCTATTGTTTTTTTGTAGTTTTTTAATTCTTCTAAAAGTTCTTGTTTAGCGTTCATTTCATTTCCTCCTCTAGGGCTTTGATTTCTAGCCTTAAACTCATTAACAATTCAACTAAGTTCATTCTTTTAATTGTATTATCACTAGTATTATATTCTTCTTCTTTATCAACCAACATCCTATACAACCCAAGCAACTCATCTTTCTTTTGTTGCTCGGTAAGAACTTGATTTATAGTTTCAATATCTTCAATAGATAATATATCTATCATTTTGTTAAAACGTTCTTTAGCTATTTTAATCTTGTTTACTTCCTCGTGCTTAATCATTCCGCTTTCCTAACCTTTCTTATTTCTAATTATCATAATTATAATCATATTCATATTCATCCATATCGGTTTCATATTCAATAACTGTTGGTTTGTTTTCTATAATTTTTTTTATCATATCATGTGCCTCTCCTTTTGTTTTTGCTTCTTTACCATATTTCTTTAAAAAAGATATTTGTTTTTTGGTTGCTTTGTCATCTCTCCAATTATTTTTATTTTCCATAATTTTTCACCATTCTGATATAGTCTTCACTCTCTTGCGTCAGTTTAACAGCTCTATCTTTGAAATAATCTTTAATCTCATCATACACGCCTAATTCTTTCATAGCTTTTTCTAGTTCTTTGTCGTCTATCTCTAAGTCTATCTTATCATATTCAAATATCACTTTATATCAACTCCTTAGTTGTCCATTGATAGTAAGCTCGATATACATTATTGTATGTGTTATACCCAACTCTAGGATATTTATCAATCTTTTTATGTAAATATTCTGGTGAGTTTCTAACATAACGCCTATGATTATCAAAATCATTATAATCTTTTGACAATATAATGTCAAATATTAAGTTTTCACCATATCTTCTCAAATGTCTTTTAGTAACTTTAGAAGTAATATACTTGTCAAGTTCTACAATCATACTAAACATTAGTTAACTACCCCACCAATAAATACCTCCAAAGTATAAAACTTATCGTAAAGGCTTGAAATATTCCAAAAATCAATTTCTTTGTTTAAAATATCTTTTGATAGTGTTCTTGCCTCCTCTAAACTCCCAGAGTAAACCACATAGCCTCTATCAAATATATCTAAAACAATATCTTTACCTTTGAAAACTTGAAGTCTTCTTAAAAACTCACCAAGCTCACATCTAATAATTTTCACTCCCATAAACACCCTCCTCAATAACCCCAGATATATAAATAACTAAAGTCAATTTTCTTACCTCAGAATGCTGAGTAATCTGTGGTGATATTTTTACAATGTTTTTATACAACCACATGTTTTGACAAATGTCTGTCAATTCTTTGTATGGTTTATAGTCACCTATAAAATGATATAAAAAAGAGCCATCACCAAGATATTCGGCAACGGCTACTCTTTCATCTTTAATAATTTCTTCAATTTCAATTATAGTCATAATTTCCTCCTGTTATACTTTTAGGGTAATTTAACCCATTTTCTGAACTAACTCTACCTCTAAAATCTGAGCTGTCGCTTTCAGAAAAGACTTATCCTCAATTAATTTAACAACTGATGTTAACGTAATTGCTTTTTGTAATTGCAACTTTGCTGCATCTTCTAATTTTTCATCTTTATACATATCGTGTAAAGCCCAAGCATTGTCTTCTTTCTTTTTAATTACTTTGTAAAGGTTCATCATCTCTTTAGATTTAATGTCTAATTTTTCCATATTCTACAACACTCCAATACTTTGTAAGTCCTTAAGCATTTGCTCGACTTTTTCTTCGCTTGATACATAGACTTGCATGTTTCTTCGTTCTAAATAACTATAATCAATAATCCATCGTTTGTAATAATGACTATAAGAAACATAATATTTCTTTTGTTGGTTATCTTCCCAATCTGGCTCGAAGTCCTTGTCGTATGTTTCTTTCCATAAAAGCATATATAAATAGATGTTAAACTCTTTTTGTGCGTGTGCGTTGTTTATCCAAGAAAAGTCATAACTATACCAGCCACTAAAAAAATTCATATTGACTTTTGATGGCGCTCTCTCTTTGACCACATCTTTCCATACTGACTTTTGAACTGCCTTTTGTAACGCTTCGTAACTTTCATCACTGATTTGCACCTTAGTGCCGTTTTCTAATGTTATTGTTTTCATTCCTATTCCTCCAATACCCATTTTGGGTATTTTTTGTATTCCCACCATTCAGAACCGTCATATTCGTGTCTTTCTAACCAATCGTTATCGTCCAGCAAAACATAACCATACAATTCTTGAACCCCAAATCCATTATCATATTCAAAATTTAACTCTTCTAATGTTGTAATATTATATTCTAGTGGTTCTCCAAAATAATCATCATCATTACTTATTCTAATCGCTACAATATTGTCTGTTGTTTTACTTAATTCTTCTAATTCTTTAATTAGTTCTTTTAATGCATTCATTTTTGTTTCCTCCTAATTTTATAGTATTCTCTTAACTTGAAGCACTTCCTATCATAAACATCACCCCACCAATTCAGATAAACTTTTGTTAACATTTGGAACTCTTCTAATTCATAGTTAGTTCTTTTTCTCATATTTAACCTTCCTTTACCCTTATATTATAACATACAATTCTTAAAATGTCTGTTTTTTGGTAAAACTTTTTATTTATTGACAAATGTTTGTCAACTTTTCCCATTCCTTATTTTTTCTATTGTAGTCTTTTTTACTCTTATGTACATGACCGCTTTTTCTGACTTTTTTGTAGTACTCTTCCAGTTCAGCCGCTGTCATTTTCTTACTTGCTTTTCTAATTTTTTCTTTTGAGATATGTATAGTACCAACTACTTTTCTCATTTTAATTTTTACTCCGCCTCTTCTAACGCCTCTGGGTCATCTTCATCATCATCATCTTCATCATCTTCATACATATCAAAAAAACCAACATCATCTAAACCAAATCTTAAAGCGTCATTCAAGTCTGTTGCACTATCTAATTCTGGTGATAATTCTTCAATTAAGTCAAAAGCCTCTTGCCAAAGGTCTTTTTCATCAAGTAAGTCAATTAGATAATCAATACCCCAACCTTCATTAATAGCCCAATCTCTTAAATCATGTTTGTCATAGATTTCAACTTTATAACTAATCATTTTTATCACCTATTTTCTTTCCCAAATCAAAGTAAGATTTGTAATGTTTGTATAGACTTTCATAATATCAAATGCTGCACACCCTTTGTCTACATCAATCCCCACAAGTTTCAATCGCTGTAAAGAAAGACTATCAAAGTCACCTTTAAAAGTCATATCTTCTCTATAACTGTTTCCTAATTCTTGAGACCTTTTTGCACCTTGGTAATCTAATAAGGCTAGATTTCCTCGATTATTTATTCCTACAACTTGCAAGTCACCTCTTCTAATTTGTACAACATTTCCTACTTCTAAATCTTTTAATTTCATTTCTCTACTCCTCCTTTTCTTTCGTTTCTTTTTCTACGCCTACTAATTCTAAATCATTTTCTTCCCATAACCAATCAGCGCCTTCTAAGAATACTCTACTTTCGCTGTCATTTGATGGGAAGACTTCATCAACAACATACTCTTTCATTAAGTGATTTTTCACATCTAAATAATTTTGCATAGATAAATCAAAACTACTCTTTAATGATACAACTTTTACTACATCACCTTTTTTTAACATTTCCTTACTTCTCCTTTTCTAATATTCAAAGTCATCTTCATCAAAACCATAAGTTTTGATACATTGTTTTTTCCAAGTTTCATATTCTTCATATGTACTGCCTAAAAACCAAAAACTATCAAGGTAGTCTTCGTCTAAATTATCATAAACTTCAACATAATTTATACCTTCATTAATATATTGTCTCAAAATTGACAAGAAATTGTCAATATCTTTTTGTTCTCTGCCAAAAATAACATAGAGATAGCCATCCGCACCATCATTTACCCAGTTATTACACTTAACATCTAAAGCCTTGTCACCAGTGTTTGTGTACAACCCAATGTAACCATTTTCTTGATAAAAGCTTAAAACTACCCAGTTCTCTAACCCTAAATCAGCAGCCATTTTTCTAATCTGTTCAACATTATCAAAGTAATGTTCATCTCTGTCAAGAAAATTATGAAAATCTCTTAAGCCGCTGTGATTAAGATTAAAAACAATTTCTAAGTTCTCATCACTGTCTAAGTCTAGGTACTCTTGTAGTGTGTAAAAATCACCTTCCCCCGTTCTTAATTCATATCTGTCTTCTTCATAAGTTTTAATAATTTTTTCCATTTTTTTCTCCTTATTTTTGACAAGCGGCTGTCAACCGCTTGTCTTATTTTATTTTTATTCTTCTTCGTTTTCTCCCACATGGTTAAGCTTTCCACAGTAAGGACAATAAAACTCCCCAAGCGTTTCAACAAGCTCTATCTTTAAGCTAACTTTTTCTTCACAAGTTGTACATTGATAATTTTTGCTTGTCTTTTCTTTTTTCTCTTTTTTCGTGCCGCTTGGTGCTCTTTTGAAAATCTCACCACTTTCAACCCAGTCTTTAATTTTTTCATTAGTTTTATAAGTGGTTGTTACCCACTTGACAAAATCTTCACTCTGTGCACTGCTTGGCGTGGTTGTGCCGATTGACTTATCTTTCTCATAACCTAAGCCAAACTTTTCACATAGTTTTTGAAAGTTCTTATTGTGCCAACGCCCTTGTCGACTTGTATCTTGAATATCATTTATTTTAGCATACAAATGAATTAATTCATGTTGCATTGTAATGAATAACTGTAAAATGTTATCAATATTCTCAGCTGTGATATTAAGTTCGTGTACTTTTTCATCTTTACTAACCCAGCGTTCAGCCCAAAACCAACCATAAGAGTTAACACTTCCAGCCCCACCGCCTTGCATAGTGATTGCTATTTTAGGTAGTTCATTATTGAATGCTTTTTCATTAATTGCTTTTGCAATCTCTTCAATTGCTATTAATTGTTTCGATAATCTATTCATTTTTATTTCCTTCCTTTGTCTTAACTGTCTCTATTATATCATATACTTTTAAAAATGTCTGTTTTTTGGTAAAACTTTTTTTAAAGCATTATTTTAAATAAATACTTCTACTTCTAATCCCTTTGCAACTAAATATTTATAAACATCAAACGCCCAACTAGACCAAGTTCTAAAACCATTATCATAAATCAAAACTAAACCCGTGTTTTTTTGTGCAATTTTTCCACCGTTTTCATAATCATATTTATTTTTATAAATCTTCGCATTATAAAGGTTTTTAATTTCAGTAATAAACTCTTCTTCATTTTCAAAATCTTCTAAATAAACCATATCAACTAAATTATCGTTTTTAACTCTATGTACTCTGTTATAGTAATTTATCAAAATATAGTTTAAATCATCCCAGTCATCGAAGTTTTCTAAAACTTCTCTTAAAGCTTTTTTGTTAACTTTGCTACTTACTTTTAAAATAATTTCTTCCATTAAATCATACAATCTAATTTTTTCCACTTTTTTCTCCTTAAGGGGTTCGCCCTATCTGCCTACGTTATAACATATGATTTTTAAAATGTCTGTTTTTTGGTAAAACTTTTTTTAACAAATATCTCCCAAGTTTAATTTTTGAAAAAACTTTTCTTTTATAGTAATATAATAGTCCACTAAATCACTAGAATAATCAAGATTGCCAACTTCCATTCTAAACACAAAACTATTAATAACTAAAATATCTTTAACATCAGCCAGTAAGTTATTAAGCTCTTTAACTACTTCTTTTTTTAGACTGTTGCTATCACTTACAGAAGCTAATCTTTCCAAGTTTTCTTTAAATAACTTTTGAAGATATTCAAAAGCGTTTAAATCCCCTACTGTGTAATATTCATGTAAAAACTTTTCTTTTCCTTTTTCTGTTAAATTAATCATTTTCTTTTCTCCTTTTTATTTATAGTTATAACCTTCTATAAAATCATCAAACAAGTGCAAAGGCGCATTCTTAAAGTATCTTTTAATCTGCCCTTCTCTTGCATATAATAATGTTATAGCTTTTTTACTATTATTGTTATACACTCTTATAATTCTATTGCTATAAAGATTATGCACTTCATAGCCGTTGCTGTGCCCTTTATCAATCAAAAAACTTGCTATTATTCTACCACTTTTTAATTCTTTATACGCTCTTATTCTATCTTCTTTTTCTTGATAGTGCTTAGTGCAATCTTCGGCCTTAATCTCTTCAGCCTTTAATCTCTTAACAACCTTAAACATATCTTAAACCTCCCAGAGTTAAGAGGGGCTTAAAGCCCCCTTACTAACTCATAACCAGTATTTTCTGACAATAACTTGTCAATAACTGTTTTATATCTGTAACTTTCCCATGTTCTATTACTATAGAAGCATTTTACCGCTTGATGTTCAGAGCCTTCTAAAAATGCTACATGTTTGAAGCCCGTTCTTGTGTTTTCAGTAAAACAAATCAAACTTCTTATTGCGCTTGTGTTCTTATTCTTAACTGTAAATACTTGAAAATCATATTGTTTCATTTTTCAATCTCCTTAAGGGGTTCGCCCTATCTGATTACATTATATCATGCAATTCTTAAAATGTCTGTTTTTTGGTAAAACTTTTTTTAAATCAACGGTTTACATGATTTTATAACTATTAAGTTAAGTTTACACGTTAACGCCGCCGTTTTTGTTTTACGCTTATATTATATCATGCTTTTTTTAAAATGTCTGTTTTTTGGTAAAACTTTTTTACAATATGAATAAAAAGCCGCTTTTTTTACTATTTATCTATATAAGCAAAAATCAAGTTTTTTAAAAATCAATTTTTTAGGTCTGTAAAAATATTAACTTGTTTATAATAAAACCTAGTACAAAAATAAATAATATACTATTACTTGTTTATTTAACATCATATAATCATCACATATACTAAAAAAAGTTTATAACATCTTTAAAAAGTTTCAGACATAGTTTTTTTAAAATTTTTTTATAGTAAGTTAACATAATACCAAATATGAATTTGTAAGCGCTTACATCGAAAACGTTTTCGTAAAAAAAAAGACAAAAAAATAACCTCCGAAGAGGTTATAATTTTTGTTATAATATATAATATATATTATAACAAATCATCTAAAGTGAAGCTATCAATCACGATTGTAAAGTAAAATGGCTTTATGTAGTTTTTGAAGTGCTTTTTGAAGATAAATAATTCATTTGGTCGTTTTTCGTTATGTTTTTTCATTGCTTTCGATAAGTAATCAGCGTTCAAGTTGTAAAAGTCAGCAACTGCCTTGATTGATTTAAAACTTGTTACATATTCATCAATAACTGGCTTTCTAGTGTACTTGTCGTTATCTCTGTGTGGTGTTGTTTGATATACTTTTTCAAACTCTACGGTATAAACAATGATATCCTTGTATATTCTGCCCTTTCTTAACTTGCTGTAATCTTGTAAATAGTTCATATTATCTCACTTTCTATTGATTGCGTGGCTGAAAGCTCACGACTTACTTTATTTGATTACATTATATCATGGTTTTAAACAGTAAGTCAATAATAATTTTATGAAAACGCTTTCATGATTTTTACGATATAAAGCCTTCAATTGAAACACGCGCGTAACCACAGTTCCAGGCGTGTCATAAAATCAGTATGGGGGGCTTGGCTTTAAATGGAACCAGCGCACGAGGTTCGGGCTGTCTTTTATTATTTAATTAGTAAAAACACATGAGAGAGATATATGCTTTAATTACTACGGTATATGCAAATAACCTAACAAAATATGCAATTACCCTAACAAAAATAAATAATTTAGTTGACTTTTGGTTGTTATCACACTATAATAATAGTGTGATAGATAAAATTCTATCGATGTGGGGATGAGACAGTAAGTCGATAAATACCATGGTAGTTTCGCAATCTCTCAAAACTAAACTCATGGTTAACTAATTGTTACAACTAAAAGAACCTTTGCAATTTTTACTTTTTTGAATGTTATAATAAGTATTTTTGTATTATCATTCAACTTTAGTTAACCATGGATTTGGTTTTGCTTGACCTGAGCATGTCCCTTAAACTGTTCACTAAAAAAAGAAAGCGAGTGATAAATTTGATTGATAAGCAATTAGAACAAGTTGTCAATAAGTGTGGCAACTTAAACGGTAAGATTAGTTGGATTGACGTTCAGGCGGAAATGGAGAAACTAGGCGAGAGCGGCTCTACAGAAATGTGGAGGTCTAGATGGCGCAGGATGCACCGCCCAGGTAAACGTAGAGTTAAAGACTTACAAGGTGGGGTTCAAGAGATTGAAAGGCGTAAAGCCGCTGGTGAGAATGTGCAAGTATGGTTCCAAGATGGTGAACTCTGGTATGAGACTAAGCCAGTTCAAGAGTTAGGGACGATGGAGTTCACACATTTAGCGGTTAGGAATGAGATAAAGATAGCACTTTTAGGCGATACCCATATTGGCAGTGATAAGACGGCTTGGGAAGAGTTGATGGCGTTCTATGAGTACGCATACAACCAAGGTGTAAGGGACTTCTACCATGATGGTGACATGACAGACGGCATGTACAAGAACAGGGATAATTCGTTCTATGAGCAGGATGCGATTGGGTTCCAGCAACAACTGGACATGGTGATAGATAAGTATCCTAAGATTGATGGGGTTACAACTTACTTCATCACAGGTAAAATATGATTGCCTGAACACAACTTTACCAGATACCACTGGGGTACACGAAAGTGTGCTAACGGGGAAAGCCTCCAAGATAATGGCTAATCCCGTGGGAAACAGTTCCGAGGTTATACTGTGGGACTGAACCTGTAGAGACTATTCCCTTAA
>Ga0265295_1008498_pt1 | contig 11385 bp, 9 predicted proteins | sample Munlansysbiofilm_FD_192503 | JGI IMG/M metagenome (GOLD analysis project Ga0265295, IMG submission 192503) | Leachate microbial communities from a municipal landfill in Southern Ontario, Canada - Methane capture system biofilm | ecosystem: Engineered > Solid waste > Landfill > Unclassified ... | reverse complement strand
CCAACCCCCATTAAATACCGGGGTTTATCTTTTGGCAGTAGCGGCGTGGTGGTGTCCAGCATCCGGTACATCACATCTTTGGGTTCACCCACACTCAGTCCGCCAATGGAGTAACCGGGGAAACCAATGTCGGTAAGTTGTGTTACACTTTGAGCCCGCAGGTCGGAAAACATGCCACCTTGAACAATGCCAAACAAGGCCTGATCGTCTGGCCGCTTATGGGCCTCCTTACAACGTTTTGCCCAGCGGGTGGTCATTTCCATCGATTTTTTGGTGTACTCATAATCGGCACCGGCCGGAGCGCATTCATCAAAGCACATAATAATATCAGCGCCGATGGCGTTTTGCATGTCAATGGCTTTTTCCGGTGTCATAAAATGTTTGGATCCGTCCAGATGTGAAATAAATTCAACGCCTTCTTCAGTAATCTTTCTTAAATCATTTAAAGAAAATACCTGAAATCCGCCACTGTCTGTGAGCACCGGCCGGTTCCAGTTCATAAACTTGTGAATACCACCGGCCTTTTCCATTACCTCCTGACCGGGTCGCAAATAAAGATGATAGGTATTTCCCAGAATAACATTAGCATCCATCTCCACTAAATCTTCGGACGAAAGGGACTTCACCGTCGCCTGGGTTCCCACTGGCATAAAAATCGGGGTATTAATGATGCCACGTTTAGTATGGATCTTCCCCAGCCTGGCTCCGGTGTCTTTGCACTCCTTAATTAACTCATAACGAAATTCACTCATTCTTTTCTCCTAATCGTCTTTTTACTCAATCAACATCGCGTCACCAAAGCTAAAAAAGCGATACTTCCAGTCAATGGCACTTTGGTAGGCTTTCATAATGGCTTCCCGGTTATAAAAGGCCGACACCAGCATCAATAGGGTGGATTCTGGTAGATGGAAATTCGTAATCAACGCATCCACCACCTCCCACTGATAGCCGGGGTAAATAAAAATATCCGTCACTCCGGTATAAGCAGTTACCACGCCGTCATGCAGCTTGGCGTTACTTTCCAGGGTTCGCACTGAGGTGGTGCCGACGGCGATAACCCGACCACCTCTTTCCCTGGTTCGCTTAATGGCCTTGGCGGTTTCTTCCGGTACCTCGTAATATTCTTCATGCATATGATGTTCTTCAATCACATCACATTTTACTGGACGAAAGGTACCAATTCCCACATGGAGAGTCACCTCGGCAATTTCCACTCCCATCGCTTCAATTTTCTGAAGCAGATCCGGTGTGAAATGGAGCCCAGCAGTGGGCGCTGCTGATGAGCCGTCATGTTTGGCATAGACAGTCTGATAGCGGTTATTGTCCTTTAGGGTTTCGTGAATATACGGCGGAACCGGCATCAGGCCGATCTCATCGATAATTTCCTCAAAAACGCCCAAATATTCAAAACTGATAATCCGCAGTCCACCCTGGGTGGTTCCGGTAATCTCACCCTTAAGCTCCGGACTAAACACAATCCGAGCACCAACCCGAGCCCGCTTTCCCGGTTTGACCATGATTTCCCAGTCTTTTTGAGACAGATGTCGCAACAGCAGGATTTCCACCTTGCCCCCGGTATCTTCGCGAGTACCAAACAGCCGGCCCGGCAACACCTTGGTGTTATTCATCACCAGTAAATCCCCGGGCCTTAAATAATTCGTCACTTCAAAAAAGTTCTGATCGGCAATGGTGTTTTTTTCTCTATTAATCACCATTAACCGGGAATTGTCTCTTTTTTCCAAAGGACTCTGAGCGATCAGTTCATCCGGGAGATCATAATAAAAGTCAGTTTTATCCATCTATTTCTTCCTCGTTGTCATAAAAATTTATTTTTAATTGCTGCGGATTAAGGGCCTCATTCATTAATTCTGCTAACCCCAGATGGGCATAACCACGACTGGTGATCACCCGCCCCCGGGGTGTTTTCGAAAGAAATCCCAATTGAATCAGATAGGGTTCATAGACCTCTTCAATGGTATTTTTCTCTTCACCAATGGCGGCGGCCAGGGTATCGATCCCCACCGGTCCGCCGTCAAATTTTTCGACAATGGTCCGGAGCATGATCCGATCAATCTCGTCCAGACCGACCGCATCGACTTCAAAAAGTTCCAGCGCTTCGCGGGTAATCTTGAGATCAATGACGCCGCGGCCTTCAATTTCACAATAATCGCGAACCCGTTTTAACAGCCGATTGGCAATTCGCGGCGTCCCGCGGGAACGGATGGCCAGCTCAACGGCTCCTTCATCATCCATTTCAATTCCGATAATGCCGGACGAACGGCGGATAATCGTAGCCAGCTCCTCAGGATTATACAGTTCCAATCGCTGGATCACTCCAAAGCGATCCCGTAGCGGTGAGGTCAGCAGTCCTACCCGGGTGGTGGCGCCAATTAAGGTAAAGGGCGGTAGCTCCAGCCGGATCGAGCGGGCACCCGGACCTTTGCCGATGATGATATCCAGGGCATAATCTTCCATAGCCGGGTATAAAACCTCTTCGACCGCGCGTTGCAGCCGATGGATCTCATCAATAAAGAGGATATCCCCTTCTTTTAAGCTCGTCAGAATGGCGGCCAGATCGCCGGCCTTTTCAATCGCCGGACCAGAGGTGGTTTTTATCCCCACCCCCATTTCCCGGGCAATAATGTTAGCCAGGGTTGTTTTCCCCAGCCCCGGCGGACCGTATAATAGTACATGATCCAGGCTTTCACTTCGTTTTTGGGCGGCTTTTATAAAGATCCCCATCTGCTTCTTAACCTTTTCCTGACCAATGTACTCATCCAGACCCTGCGGTCTTAAATTCTTCTCTATTTCAACATCCAATTCCGTAAAATCGGAAGTGATAATTCGTTCCTTCATGGATTACCGTCCTTTCAATGGATTGGCCGAACGGAGCGCACCAGTAATCAGTTCTTCAATGCTGCTTGCGGGGGTAAATGCCCGGGATACCATCTCAGAAGCTTCCGATAAACTATAGCCCAAACCCACCAGTCCGTTAACAGCCTGGGCGACATTATCGTCTTTTCCCCGTAAGTCAACGACCTTAAGGTCGCCCACCGTTACATCCTTATAGCGATCTTTAAGCTCCAGAATAATCCGGCTGGCGGTTTTAATCCCGATTCCCGGTGCCTTGGCAATGCTCTTTGGATCATCACTAACGATATGTCCAATCAGTTCGTTTCGGCTAAACTGAGACAAAAGTCCCATCGCCGCTTTAGGTCCAATTCCAGAAATCCCGATCATGGTTCTAAAAATTTCCCGTTCATCGGTGGTCGCAAAACCATAAAGCGACACCTCGTCTTCTTTAATCACCTGATGAAGATGCAGCTTTACCTCAGAATGCAGATTAGGCAGCTCATTTAGTGTATTGGTGGATACCTTTACCTTGTATCCCATGCGGTTTAGATCAATGACCACATAATCCATGGCTTGCTCTTCCAGGCTCCCGATCATATATTCGTACATAAAGCCCTCCTTCAAAATTTAAACATGCTTTACCTATTGTACCAAAACGAAAAAATATTTCAACACAAAAAAAGCACCCTTAGGTGCTATCCCAATGTGTCGTACTCCATTTTTGACGCCCTAGCGAAAGCTAAGTGGGTGTCTTGTCTCTAATTTCTGTTTTCCACTGAATATCCAAGATAAACGAGGCTTAACATCTGCTAGCGAACAATCAGACTCCCTGAGTATTGATGTAGGTTCAAAAATAAAGTTAAAACGAACACTTTGGGATAATCTAATTATACACGGTTTTCTCCAGAAATCAAAGGATAAATTTTTGTTGGCCATCAGCAGACAAATTCATCGTTTTCAACTCGCCTGAGTTTATAGCAGAATATCCAGTGCCGAGCGGATATTATCGACCGGGAGAACTTCCATTCCGGCTACTTTTAAACCCTTTTGGTTCCCTTTAGGAATAATACAGCGTTTAAAGCCTAATTTTTTTCCTTCGATGAGCCGTTTTTCAATATGCTGAATGTTTCGCACCTCACCGGTTAATCCGACCTCACCCAGGATCATCAAATCGCCAGGGATTTGAAAATCCCGGAGGCTGGAATAAAGCACCGCGATCACCCCAAGATCCAAAGCGGGTTCATCCACCTTGATGCCACCCACCACATTGATATAAGCATCCACCGACTGCATCTGAATCCCCAGTCGTTTTTCCATAATCGCCATTAATAGCACCATCCGGTTATAATCCATGCCGGTTGCCATCCGCCGGGGATTCCCAAAACCGGTGGCCGAAACCAGACCTTGAAGCTCAATTAGTAGTGGTCGGGTACCCTCGATACAGGGCACGACCACCGAACCGCAGGTATTTTTGGGGCGGCTGTCGAGCATCATTTCCGATGGATTAGCCACCGACTCCAGACCATTTTCGGTCATTTCGAAAATGCCGATCTCATTGGTGGAACCAAAACGGTTTTTAACCCCCCGCAGCACCCGATAGGCGTGATATTTTTCGCCCTCAAAATAGAGCACCGTATCGACCATATGCTCTAAAACGCGCGGTCCGGCAATGGCACCATCTTTGGTGACATGGCCGACCAGCACCATCGAGATATTGTCTTTTTTGGCCAATTGCATTAAAGCACCGGTGTTTTCCCGGATCTGGCTGACACTTCCCGGAGCTGAGGTGATATCCGGGCTGTACATGGTTTGAATCGAGTCGATGATCACAATATCCGGCCGTTCTTCCAGAATAATGGTAAGCAGATAAGGGATATTAATCTCTGATAAAAAGGAAATGTTTTCGGATTTAACATGCATCCGTTCGCCCCGCATTTTTAATTGCTGTTCCGACTCTTCCCCGGAAATATAGAGAATTTTATAGCCCTGATTACCGAGCGCCTCGGTAGTCTGCAGCAACAGCGTTGACTTCCCGATCCCCGGGTCGCCGCCGAGCAGAATCATCCCTCCCGGCACAATCCCGCCGCCTAAAACCCGGTCAAACTCTTCATTGCGAGTGGGATACCGGGTATCTCCGGTAAAGGTAATCTCAGCCAGTGATTTCGGGCGGGAATAAACGCCCCGCTCCCGGGTATTTTCCTTGCTCCCCATTTTGGCAAGATCCAGTTCCTCTACCATGGTATTCCACTGATCGCACTCGGGGCATTTCCCCATCCATTTGGGTGAATCATAACCACAGTTCTGACAGACAAAAATACTTTTTTTCTTGGCCATGTTTCCCCCTTATTTTTCTACTCGATCCATTTATAAATCAGGTAACCGATCAAACCACCAATTAAATTCAAGATAATATCATCGATATCCGCCCGACGGCTGGCCAGAAATAAATACTGGATCAGCTCGATGGTACAGGTGGTGCCTAATATTACCATAAATGCATGAAAGAAATTAACCTTGATTTTTCTTGATAAAGGATATAACAAACCCAAAGGCATAAACAAAATAATGTTTCCCGCCAGATTTTTAAAAGAATCAGTAAAGGTGTATAACACAATTTCAGTTGGATCGGTTGGTTGAGTCGCCAGAAATTCCCAATTAATAAAGCCATTCACCACAATATCATAAAAAAAGTTATCAATGGTGGTAAGCGGCACTAAATTAAAAGTCGTTTCATAGGTAATATTCGTTGCGTCGGGTAATAGGGTCAGGATAAATAAAAATCCCAGATAAGCCAGTAAAAGCAGCTTAAATAGAAATGTAACCCGCTTGTTTTTGCTCATATATTCGTCCTTCCTAAGTTGATTAGCTTTGATAAAGCCTTGCCATTATAACGAATAAACCTTTAAAGAACCACAGAGTTTTGTTTTTTTCTCCGTTAATGACTAGATACCCAGTTTTAAATCCCCATCTTTAATCCAGCCTCTGGCATGGAGAACGCGGTAAAACAGATAGGTCAATAGACCCGGAAGAATAAATTGAAGCAAGGCAATCCCGGCAACAATATTAAACGTCGAATCTCCAGCTTCCGTCATCGCCATGACCGTCCCAATTTGCCCCACAAAACCACAGGTACCCATTCCTGACGCAATCGGCGTATTCTTCATCTGAAAAACAGTGGTAGCAAAGGGTCCCAAAATAGCAGATGCCAGAGTGGGAGGAATCCAGATCTTCCAGTTCTTGATGATATTGGGCATTTGGATCATCGAGGTTCCAATCCCCTGAGCAGCCAGACCGCCGACACCATTATCCCGATAGCTCTGTATCGCGAAACCGACCATCTGACAACAGCAGCCAACCGTAGCCGCCCCCCCGGCAAGACCTGAAAGTCCCAGCATAATACATAGGGCCGCACTGGAAATCGGCAGGGTTAGCACAATCCCGACGATAACAGCGATAACAGCACCCATAATAATCGGTTGCTGCACCGTTGCCCACATAATCACTTCTCCTAAACCAACCATCAATGCCCCGATTGGTGGGCCAACAACCATCGCAGTCAGAGATCCCATCATCATCGTCACAAAGGGGGTAACTAATATATCTACCTTCGTCTCGCCAGAAACAGCCTTCCCAAATTCTGCGCCCACCGCCGCGGCAAAAAAAGCACCGGCCGGCCCACCCAGGGTATTTCCCAGAGCACCCGCCACGGTAATGGAAAAAAGCACCAAAGGCGGTGCCTTTAAACTATAAGCAACTGCAACCGCAATCGCCGGGCCGGTCATCGCCATGGCTACCGGCCAAAGCGTTTCACTTAAAAAAGGAATATGAAATAAAATCCCAATCTGATTGAGGATACTCCCCATCAGCAGGGTTCCAAATAACCCAAAAGCCATGTATTTCAGGGCTTCCATTAAATAGCGCTGAACCGAGAACTGGATATCCTTCTGCTGTAAAAAATCCTTAAACCCCGAGTACTTTTTTTCTTTCTCCATAACAACCCACTCCTTGCTTCCTTTTAAATTTGATCATCTAGAATGTTCTCTATATTAAAGTGCTCGGGCCATTTACCCAATCACAGACACAAGAAAAAATACCGAAAGAAAGCCTCCGATATTTTTATTCTCTGTCTTAAATTAAGATACATTATTGTATCCGCATTAATTTAAAACTCAGTATTAATTTTTTACTATGGTAATTATAACCAACTTTATGGACTTTGTAAAGGGTTTCGATCGTTAGTTATTTATCTAACGACGAATCTGCTGCCAAAGCTTCAACTTTATCACAACAAAAGCTTTAGCATTTTTGTTTTTTCATGACAGGGCCACGTCAACAAACGCCTGTTCACCGCGGATAATCCTGGCGGTACCGTTGGTTTTATCCTCAACCCAGGCTAAAAATCCGTTTGTCTCGGCCACCGGGATCTCAAAGGATAGGGTTACCTTTTCACCAAAATCTTCATTCACCGGAATCACGTCCCGCTCTAATAAACCGCTACTCACGCCCCCATAACTGGTATAACTGAGCACCACCTGCAATCGGTCAGAAAACTGTTTTTTAACCACGCGGCAATGATTAAGAACATCGCTGGCACCACCGCCATAGGCCCGGATCAGACCGCCGGTGCCCAGCTTGATGCCGCCAAAATAGCGAATTACCACCACCAGCACATCTTTTAACTCCCGGTGATCAATGACCTCCAGAATCGGTTTGCCGGCAGTACCGGAAGGTTCGCCATCATCGCTGGCTTTTTGGCGCCGGGGATTGGTATTGAGCACATAGGCCCAGCAGACATGGGTGGCCTTATAATGCTTTTTACGGATTTCGGCCAGAATCGCTTCTGCTTCCTCCTCCGCTTCAATATGAAAAACCAAATTGATAAAGCGGGACTTCTTGATTTCAAGTTCGGTTTCATCCGGGATTAGAACGGTATTATAATCATCCACCTTTATACCTCTGTTACCTGATACTTCAAAAAAAGATGAATCGGAAAATCATCAGTCATTACAATGGTGACCAGATTGCCCTCTGCCTGGTAATCAATTTCCTGAACCACCTTCATTTCATGCAATTGCGCCAGCGCTTTGTTGTCATCATAGGGAATCAATAGCTTTATTTCTCTTTTTTCCCCAACGAGTACCCGACTCACTGCTTCAAATAAAATATCGACTCCGAGCTTTTCTTTAGCAGAAATATAGAGGGTCAGCTCATCGACGGCTTCCTGATTTTTAAGCAAAAAGGCTTCCCGGTCCGCCTCGGTCAATTTATCGATTTTGTTATAGACCATCATCACTTTTTTGTTGCCCGCACCGATATCCATAAGAACCTGATTAACCACGGTGATTTGGGCCTCATAATTATGATTGGAAACATCCACCACATGAAGCAGCAAATCCGCTGTCTCCACTTCCATCAGGGTGGTCTTGAAGGCCTTAATTAAATCATGAGGCAGCTTATCGATAAAGCCAACGGTATCCGAGACCAGATAATCCCCCTGTTCCGGATCGACCTTTCTAAGGGTCGAATCGAGGGTGATAAAGAGACCATCTTTGGTCACCACCTCACTTTGAGTCAGGTGATTAAACAAGGTGCTTTTGCCGGAGTTGGTATAGCCGATTAAACCAACCGTTTTAATTTTATTTTTTCCGCGCTGAACGGCATTGAGCTGATTGCTTTTATTGATCCGTTCAATTCGGGCTTCCAGTTCTTCTAACTGTTTGCGAATATGACGCCGATCGGTTTCTAATTTCTTTTCACCGGGGCCGCGGGTACCGATGCCGCCGCCGGTTCGGGACATGACAATCCCCAATCCTTTTAGATGGCTCATCCGATATTTCTGCTGGGCCAATTCCACCTGCAGCTTGCCTTCTTTGGTTTTGGCATGACGGGCAAAAATATCCAGAATAATGGTGGTCCGATCCACCGTTTTGGTCCCGGTGGCCGCTTCGATGTTGGCTATCTGACGGGAATTTAGTTCGTCATTGGCGACAATCAGATTGATGTCGTTATTCTGAATCACCTTGATCAGTTCCGAAAGCTTGCCCTTGCCCACATAAAAGGTGGTGTCAATCTGGCTTCTGGCCTGACAAACCTGCTCAAGCACGGTTCCCCCGGCGGTTTTTACCAGTTGCTGCAATTCTTCCATCGAGTCAACCAGCTCCACCCCTTTGTTTCCAGGTAGGTCCAAACCAATAAGTAGTGCTCGTTCTTCTTCATCTTCGGAATCAAACTTATTGTCGGGATCGTCTTTGATAAACCGGTCTGCCAATAGAATGTAATGCTCCAACGGAAATTTATTGAGTTCCTTCAGGGTTTTAAACAATGCCTGACCGTATCCCATCGTCGCTTCTTCCACCACCGGTACGCCGATGCTAAAGCCTACGGGTATTTTTTCATCCACTCCAATGGCAATAATGCACTGGAGATTCTGTTTTTTTGCTGCCGAAAAATCCTCGTCAGACAGTCGCGGATTGCCGCCAGGATGGGTATGGATCACCCGGTATTTATTGAGTGCCTTAACGTGATATAGCATTTCAGCATTGCCGATATTGACCGTCGCTGCATCCCCGATATTCACCCATTGAACCCGGTTTTTATCATTAGTACAGATCAGTACTTCTCGCTTCGTTGCCAGGGTCAACCGTTTCATGATTTCTAACACATATTCATCCAAAAGAACCTGGTTTTCCATTTCATAACCAACCAGGTCATCCAACTCTTTTATATAGCTTTGGCGAATGCCACTTTTATTATTATCTGCCATTATTTTTCCTCTTACTTTAATAAAATAATTTCTAAAATTATTTCTAGAATGATCAATAGAATACCCTATTATAACACAAAAACCAGGCAAAATAATTGCCTGGTCAGGTTTTCTCTAAACTACCGTACCGACCAATTGTTAATCTGTTGTTCGCCGCGCCATGCGAAATCTGCTACGCTCCTTTCGCATTGGTCGCGGGCAGTCGCCAACTATAAGCAAGCTTATGATTGGCTCGTTGCCTGCGCGCAGAATCGGACAGGCTCTGCCGTGTCCGCTCCGATGCGTACAACATGATATAACAATTGTCGGTACTGCTTCAGTTGTTTATTCATAATTTTATCAAAATAAAAAACTAATCTGAAAAAGTCATAAATTATGAACTAGAGTGTGACCACTTCAGATTCGGCCACGGCAGTGGCCATCATCTCTACCATCATTTCCGAAATCTTTTCTTCGGAACGTAGCATCTCCGAAACCTTTGGTTTGGTTTCCGGATGCTTGGGCACAAAAATGGTGCAGCAATCTTCGTAGGGTAGGATCGAAGTTTCAAAGGTGCCAATGGTTTCGGCAATCTTGACAATTTCAGTTTTATCAAAACCAATCAGCGGTCTAAAAACTGGCATTTCGGCCACCGCATTGGTAGCCGCCAACCCTTCCATCGTCTGGCTGGCAACCTGACCCAGGCTTTCCCCGGTAATCATCGCCTTGGCCCCTTCGTTATTGGCAATCATCTCAGCAATCCGCATCATATAGCGACGCATAATAATGGTCGTCTGCCGATCCGGACACATTTCCACAATCTTGGTCTGGATCTCGGTAAAGGGTACGACAAAGAGTTTGATTTTGCCGCAATACTGACTCATGATCTTAGCCAGATCGATAACCTTTTCCTTGGTCCGGTCACTGGTGAAGGGGAAGCTGTGGAAATAAACGCCAATGACTTCGACCCCCCGCTTAGCCATCAGATAACCGGCCACCGGACTATCGATGCCGCCGGATAATAAAAGTGCCCCTTTGCCGCTGCAGCCGACCGGCAAACCGCCGTTGCAGGCAATAAATTGATGATACATATAGGTCTGTTCGCGAACTTCCACCCACAGATTTAAATCCGGGTTGTGAATATCGACGGTGATACCCGTAACGTTATCCAACACCACTTCACCCAGACGACAGCATAGATCGGGGGATTTGATCGGGAAGGTTTTATCGCCCCGTTTGGCGGTGATCTTAAAGGTTTTGATGCCCTCAGCCGATCGTACCTGCTCAATGGCATTTTCTTCAATCGCCGTAATATCACTGTCAATGACGATAGCCGGGCTAATGGAGACAATCCCGAATACTTTTTGCACCCGCTCCATGGCCCGGTTTAGATCTTCATCGCTGACATTAACAATCAAGCGCCCCTGTATTTTTTTAACCTTTGCCGATGGTACACTGCGCAGGGTAGTTCTGATATTTTTTGCCAATAATTCGATAAAATAATTACGGTTCAACCCTTTTAGGGCAATCTCCCCGTATCGAACCAGAATAACATGTTCCATTATTTTTTTGCTCCTGTCATCTATTTTTTCTTGGTTTAACTAATAGCCGTAAGCTTGCCACTGCCTGGGCAATGGCTGCCACCGCGGGCTTAACATCGTCTCGGGTGATGTCATTTGAAAAGCTGATGCGAATGGTTCCTTCTTTATATTCTTCGGCCAGCCCAATCGCTTTGAGAACATACTGTTTCTCCTTTTTATGAGACGAACAGGCTGAGCCGGTAGAGACAA
>Ga0265295_1008495_pt1 | contig 11386 bp, 7 predicted proteins | sample Munlansysbiofilm_FD_192503 | JGI IMG/M metagenome (GOLD analysis project Ga0265295, IMG submission 192503) | Leachate microbial communities from a municipal landfill in Southern Ontario, Canada - Methane capture system biofilm | ecosystem: Engineered > Solid waste > Landfill > Unclassified ... | reverse complement strand
TAAACGAATATGGTTTTGACCCTGCGTTAGATTGTGCCTTTTTTGAGCATTCCCCAATAACTCTATCTGGACCATTTGAAACCTAAATCTGCGGAACGTATGACTACACAGTTGTAGTACTACATTTTCCTGATCTTTTGTTTATATACCCTATATAAAGAATATTTAAATCAAAGGTATTAAATATGTAACCTTACATATAGGTTACCAATGGGTAGCATATTCTACATGGAAAGGAATGGCCAGAAGTACGCATACGAGAGCACATCGGTCAGAGTGCCCGGTAGAAAAAACCCAAAAACCATCAAGACCTACTTGGGAAAGGTCAATCCGGAAACCGGTAAGATCCTCCCAAAAGAGACAAGAAGCGCTCCGAAGGAGGAGTACGCTAAGTTCTATGGTTCTGTCAAATTCCTTGACGGAGTACAGAAGGAATTGGGGATCTTCGATGATCTCGACTCCGTATTCACCACCATGGCACCCAACATCATGGGTGCAGCGATGGCATTGACCATCAATCCCACTTCATTCGACTCCTTACATTACACGGTCGAAGGCTCAGTGATCAAGGAGACGATGAAGTTGAGAGGAACGTTATCTCCATCGACGATTGGTGAACTGTCGGAGAAAGTAGGTTCCATGATGGTCACCATGGACAGATTCTTCTCCAAAAGGATAGAAAGGACGTCCAGCGACTTCTTCTCCCTGGACTTTACATCGATCTCTTCCTATTCCGACATGGAAGGTTGGTCCCAATTCGGTCACAACCGTGATGGAGAGAACATGAAACAGACGAACATCGCGATGGTGACCGATGGGAATGGAATTCCTGTGATGTTCCGCATGCTTCCCGGTTCGATCGCGGACATCAGCATCATGAGATCCACGATCGAGGATATGAGAACACTTGGTTGTCAGGGCAGGATGATCATGGACAGAGGTTTCGAGAGTGCGAGGAACGTCTCCGCATTGTTGGATCTCGACGTCGATTTCACTATGCCTTCCAACGTCAAATCGGAACCCATCAAGAAGCTGATGACCAAAGCGATCAAGGAATTGAATCTGTCTTCATCGTTCGCATATCACAACGGTACAGCATACAAATATGCGGAATACGAGGTCGGAATCATCGATCTTGATGATGGAACGAGCGAATACATCGTCCATGTACCACAGAACCATAAGGATTCCGCCAAGAACAACGAGCTCTTCTCCAGATCCAAGAAATTGAAAGCGTTCATAGTATACGATCCGAGGAAGGCATCGGATGACATCAACTCCGTGATGTCGATGGTGAACGACGTTGAGTTGAGATTGGAGAATACTAAACACGACGACCCTGCGATGACATATGCGAAACTTCCGTCCTTTGTACGCAGATTCCTGGATTATGAGGTGGACGAGAACGGTATGATGCACATGATCCGCAAGCAGAACGCATTCACTTTTGCAGACAACCGTGCAGGGATGTTCGTCATGTTATCTTCAACGAACACCACATGGGAACAGATGATGACTTCCTATGACGTTCGTGATTGGGTCGAGAAGGCATTCGATGTCTACAAGAACGATCTTGACGGAAAACGCAACAGGACAGGTAACGTCGAGCGTGCGAGAGGTCGTTTCTTCATCAAGTTCATAGCATTGATGATGAGGATCCACATCCAGAATGTCCTGAGGGAACACGATCGGAACACATTGTCCACGAGAGCGAAGAAGGATTCCGTCAACGGAATGACGGTTGATGAGTTGCTCCTCTCGCTCAACACGGTATTCGCCATAGGTAACACCGGCAACTGGAGACTCACGGCCATATCCAAGAACGTACGCGAAATATTCTCCACATTCGGACTCGAACCGCCTCGATCCGGGCAGATCATCTTAGGCTAATGTAACCTATACAACCCGCAGATTTAGGTTGTTCAATCATGATAAGATAAGTGACCTGGAATGTTGGCAGCTCGGACTCGCAAATTCAACCGGAAAATATATCTTATTTGTCGATTCCTCGGATAGACTGCTTGACGATAATGCGTTGGACATCTTATGTTCTACGATGAGGGACGATACGGCCATGGTCTGCTATAATGCGTATTGTAACTACAATCTAGATTCCGTGGGCATAAAGGTCGATTCCGATAAAAATTGTCATTCTAGGGAGTTGGAGAAATTTGCATCAATACATCAATTTCTTTTCAGAACGGATTATATCAGACCGCTGGTGAAGGATATCAGGGATTGCTCCTGGTTGAATGAATGGATGTTCATGACGAAGGTACAAAAAGGTAACGGAGTCATACATATGATTCCTAACGAACTGTATGAAGTTAATAAAAAATGGATCCCTGACCGGATTGCCACTTGGCAAGCAAACATGATTCTGGATGCGGCCATAAACATCGTCAAAGAATCTCATGAGCATGGACAAACATGGATGCAGAAACAAGTGGTTTCGATGTTGAATTCAGACTATATGATTAAGATGATCGTCGATAACACGCGTCCTTCTATTAAAAAACCGGATGAAGATCCCGACGGGATGGCCAGCGAATGTGGTACTTGGTGTAAGATACTGGAGCTCAATTCGATAATCGACGCGTCTTCTTGCGAAAGATCTCTATTGAAGATTATCGAAGTATATGTAGCAGAGCGTCATAGATTCCTTGACGAAATAAATTAAATCAAATTTTTTTACATAGGACTTTCAGAGATACTTTATATCTCTTAATCTTGATTACTGCTGAGTCATGTTCATTCCAAACATAAGCCAGTGTACAGGGTGTTGCGCTTGTGCTAATATTTGTCCCAGTGATGCCATCTCAATGGTAACAAATAACGAAGGATATCTGAAGCCCTATATCGACTTTCAAAAATGTTCCTCTTGCGGCAAATGCGATGAGATCTGTCCTGTGCTTTTTCCGGAATATTCAAATTCGGAGGAGCCAGAAACCTATGTTTTACAAGGTCCTGATGGGGAACGAATTAAGGGGACGTCGGGCGGAGCATTTTATTTAATGGCAAAAAAAATTATCGAAATGGACGGCGCGGTATATGGAGCTGTATGGAATGAGGATTTTTCCGTTTCAATAATTCGAGGAACAGATCTTGAAACTGTAGGGCGGATGAGAGGGTCCAAATACGTTCAGTCCAATGTCGGACGATCTTATGCTGATGTCGAGTCTGACTTAAAAAAAGGGTTGAATGTACTATATAGTGCTTGCCCGTGCCAGATTGCGGGATTGAAGAAGTATTTATCACGTGAATACGACAAATTAATAACTGTAGATATACTCTGTACATGCGTACCTTCACAAAAGATGTTTTTAAAGTATGTATCAGAAAACGAAAATAAATCCATTTCAAGTATAATATTTAGGGATAAGATCATCGGCGATGGTGACCCGCATACGCATACTGTATATTACGCGGATGCAACTTCTGATTTGAAGGAACCTATGAATGACCCTTATGAGCTGGCTCGGTCAAAGAAGATGCTCGCTAGTGACGCCTGTGCATCATGTATGTTTTCAAGACTGCCTCGCCAAGGAGACATATCAATTGGCGATTTCTGGGGGATTGAACGTATTGATAGTAGATACCGAAACAAAGATAACGGTTGTAGTATTGTAATCACAAGTTCAAAAAAAGGGTCATCGTTTTTTAAATCCCTGGATTTTAAAGGTTCAAAAATCGAAGAAATAGATTCGGATGTCGCTTTGAACAGTCCAAACGTGATTAAAAACCGTGGAAATCTAGCCAACAGAGGGGTTCGTCATGCTTTTTTCAAATTAATGAATAAAATGTCGATTGAAGAGTCTGTAAACACAGCTTTGAAGTCCAATGTTGAATTGTGCGTGAAAAAATACGATGTCGGTATTGTTGGATTTTGGTCAGCCAATAATTATGGCAGTGTTTTAACAAATTATGCACTCTATAAGGTTGTTGAAAATCTCGGATACAGTGTGGCCATGGTAGAATTCCCCGAAGAATTCCGCGATATGAATGTGGATTGTGTGTCCCGACAATTTGCAGGAAGGAATTTCGAAACAACCTTTGTACCAATAAAAAAACAACTTACGGCCTATAATAGATATTTTGATAAATTCTTGGTAGGTTCCGACCAGGTGTGGAACCCAGATTACATAAGGAATTATGGAATGTACATGTATTTGGACTTCGTGCAAGACTCCAAAACGCGTTTGGCATATGCTGCATCCATTGGTAGAGCTGATTTAAATATCAGCGAAGAATCTAAAGAACTGTTGAAATACTATCTAAATAAATTCGACGCTATATCCTTAAGAGAAGTAGATGGAGTTGAATTATATGAAAAACTGGGTATACCGGCAGAACATGTATTGGATCCGGTCTGGTTGTGTCCGATTGAAGAATATGATTTTCTGGTCGCTCAATCCGAATTGAATTTGGATGAGAAATTTATATTTTCCTATGTATTGGATCCCTCGATCGAGAAAATTAACATTATCGAACACTTCGAAAATAAATTAGACATGAAATGCATAAACGTGGGTGATTTGAGAGGACTGTCGGACCCATTATATGAACGCCTTAACACAGACTTCTTTGCATCAATCGAAGATTGGTTATATTACATAAAGAACGCAGAATACATTATCACTGATTCACATCATGGTGCCGTATTTGCGATGATTTACAATAAACCCTTCATTTGCATTGCAAATCCGAAACGTACGTTATCTCGTTTTACATCTCTTTTCAGATTGTTGCAAGTAGAAGATCGATTATTAGAATCTTCAGTGAATGTTGCAGATATAGAACCGCTATATTCAGCTCCAGATTATGACAAGATAAATGCGATAGTTGCATCTGAATGTAAAAAAAGCATAAAGTGGTTAAGTGACGCTTTAGCAATAGAGGGTAAGGGAGTCCTATCTGATTTCGATGTCCTGTTAGATAAGCTACGCAATGTTGGAGATACTGTTTGGATACTAGACAATGAGAGAAAAAATCACATTCGCACTATAGAGGACATGAAGAATAAAATCAATGAACTAGAGAGGGAGAACATCAGAATAGAAGAAGAAATTCGAACGTCTAAGAAAACTTAAATTAGCCAAACATCGTCATTTTGGCTTATTAGATAAATCCTCCAACTCCTTTATATCCTCAGGCAGTCCACGCTTTCTTAGAAGTTCGATCAATTCGTTCTTCCATATATCGTTTCTGGGAACTGCTTTTCGTATCCATTCTATTGCCTTGTCCAAATCCTTTTCAACACCTTTGCCGTCACGATAGGCACGGCCTAGACGACCCATGCCGCCCATATCTCCGTTTTTAGCAGAAATCTCAACAATAGCTTTCGCTTTTATGAAATCATCGGGCTCTCCGCGCTTACAAAATAAATCAAACAACTCATTCCTGGCCCAATTGAGATCTTCACAGGAAGCTTCATACATCCATCTAATCGCTTCATCCAAGTTTTTCTCAACACCTTTGCCGTCTCGATATGCACGACCGATACGGCCCATAGCTGCACCGTCACCAGATTCTGCAAATTCCGTGGCTACTGAGATCATCTCTCTGTATGATTCCGGAGTGCCAATTCTCCAGAGTATGTCGAACAGTTCGTTCTTGGCTCGCCCCAAGTTCTTATCTGCTGCTTTGCGCATCCATTCTGCCGCCTTGTCCAGGTCCTGAGGAGCTCCCTTTCCGTCCCTATATGCCTGCCCGATACATCTCTGTGCTTCACTATCACCTGACTCTGCAAATGGCACAATGATCTCAACCATACTATTCAGTGCTTCGAGAGCACCTACTCTACAAAGAATTTCATAAACCCTGTTTGCATAAGATACGTCATTTCTCAACAGACGGTTAATCCAAATCTCGCCTAAATCGCTGTTGTTACAAATACTATTTTTATCCATACAGAGTTCCACGAGGAAAAGCTGTGCCTTCTTCCATCCAATTTTCGATAGAAATAAAGACCTCTCATAAGCATCTAAAATGTAATCCTCGATACCAGTTTTCATTTCGAAATCAATCATATTAAATTCCCATTCGCGATTGAATTTGATTATTTTTTTATAGGAGTCGATTATTCCTTCCGTCTCCATTAAATTGAATCTCTGGGCATAATCTATTTTTCTAAACAATATCTCGGGGTTGCTTGAATACGAGGGGAGAACTTCTTGACACGTTTTCCAGTCATTTTTTGTTTTTAATAGATCATAATATGATATTATGGTATGATCATTGACTTCAGTCTCATAGGCTGTCTTTGCAAAAAATAACGCTTTGTCTAAATCTACATCGCACCCCAGTCCTTTGCGGTATACTAATGAGATATCTAGATGAGCACGGTAGTCTTCTTCCTTTACCAATAGCTTGACTAATTTATGTATGAGGGCCTTGTAAGATAGATCAAGGTCTTTAGGTCTGCTAGTAACGCCCAGATCTATATTCATTTTTTTACATGTCTTCATTAATTCTGAAACATTCGATCCGTGTGTTGCATACACCACAGGCATCCTATATTCCGAGTATTGTAAGCTTAGTAAATAATCAGGATCATTAGGAACATACATTGACGTATTTGAAAATTTCATCCTTCGTAGAGGAAATATTTTATCTGGAGGTATGCCCGCTAGTTTTCTACCTCTATGAATAATCACATCAACACCAATTGAATAGTAACAATAACCGCCACTCAAAATTCTTGGAATGGTAGATAGATAGTCATGAATTCTATGTTTCTCTTCTCTTCCCCTTTTCAAGCTATTCTTGTCAAAAATACTACTCTTCATAGTAAAAAGGTCAGAATATATTCTTCTTAATTCATATTTATCGCTACTGTAAGAAATCATATCATAGGGAAAGATGTCTATGAAACCAGCACCGATTAAAGGCTTAAATTTAAACATTCCATAGTACCCTTTCACCAGCCTATATTCGCTCCCATCGATTGATTTTTTTAATTTATCTATATCCGCCCTAGACATCATAAGGTCCATGTCATCATCCCACGGAACGAAACCCGAATGTCTAACGGCACCTATCAGTGTTCCACCAGTAGCCCAGTATCGAATATCGTTAGAATCACAGATTTTCGAAAGCTCTTCAAATAATTTTAGGCATATCTGTTGACTAAGATGAGTCGCTTCGTCTGGAGCAAATGAATTTTTCTTATAAAATTCCCTAAGGCGATCCATATAGGGGTCATTCATATTTTGCAGTGGTAATGGAATTATATAATTGTCTCTTTTAATTTACTATATTTCCTAATTAGTCGTCAAACAAACAAACTACCTAAAGGCCGTGTTTTTCATCGGTTTAGAATCCTTTAAGTTTGCGGTTCGAGGCGGTTGTTGTTTGGAGGGAAATGATGAGATGTCTCGTAAAAGGGGAAGACTTTACGTAAATATACCAAGACTGAACAAAAACGTCACTATTGCGGACGAAATAAGAAATTGAGGGAATCAATTTCAGACAGCGGAGTTGGATACCCTTCTTGAGGAATTAAAAGGATCTCGAGGCAACTCCGTTCAGACACCTCTAGAAATACCGCCACAAGCTTTAACCCCGAGTTTGACACTTAGAGGCTTGATGTGAGTGAATTTCTAAATTATTTTTCTTAAAGAGTCCGGTCACTGGCGATAGGTAGAAGTGGCTTTTCAACTATGTATCGTCGCTAAACAAGAACCAGCTGAAAAGCCATGTTCTTCATTGGTTTCGAATCCTTTAAGTTTGTGGTCCGAAGCGGTTGTTGTTTGGCGGGAAATGATGATGTGCCTCGCAAAAGGAGAAGACTTTACGCAAAGATACCGAAACCGAACGGTAACGTTACTATGACCGCAGGAAACAAAGTGCTTGCGGATTCCGTGTTCAAGGAAACGGGATTGGATGTTTTTCTTGACGGATTAAAGCGATCTCAAGGCAACTCTGTTGCCGCGGAGACGATTGCTTTGGTTGCTAATTCGGTGGAGATGACAGGTCTTTCAGTGAATCGATTGGATCGTGTTCTCAGTAACGATATGGTTCGTGAGGAATACGGCCTGGGCGCTAACGCGCCCAGATCCGTATACCGCACCGTCGAGCGTCTGGGAAGGAACAGTGACGCGATCGTATCCTATCTGGGCGATGTTCTGAAACGGAAATATGGTGTGAGAATGGACACCGTTTTCATGGACTGGACCTCGATGTACTTCGAAGCGCCGCAGAAAGGCATCGTCCGTGTCGGTTATTCGCGCGATCATCGGCCGGACAAGCCTCAGGTAACGGTTGGATTGAGCATGGATAGCGATTCGGGGATGCCGGTTGGATTGACCGTGAAACCCGGGAATATCATGGACGTCACGCACTTCGATGATACCATGAGGCAGATCATGCCGCTGCTGCCGAAGGATGCGATGATAGTCTTCGATAACGGGGCATACAGTATGAACAATGCGAGAATGCTTGATTCCAACAGTCTGGGTTTCGTTACGCGTCTTCAACTTAACGCATCGGATGATACGTTTGTGAAGAGGAATTCCGATGGATGGGAACATCTGGACGATGATATCTCGTTCATGCGGACGAAGGGCAACCTCGGAAGAACGAGGTACATATTCAGGAACATGAAGCTCAGATCAGACGTTATGTACCGTTACCGCAGCAAGGCGGAACGAGATTGGGACGAGATGCAGACGATACGGAAAAATATCGATTCCGGAAGGAAACCTCGCAAGAAATACCGTAATTCTAATTGTTTCGTGGATACAAAGCTATCGTACCTGTTTCCGTTGGGCGGGCAGGGGAAGGAAGAGGCGACGGAAAGGGCGGTGAACGGCATGATAACGGGACGGGAGGAGTTATTCGTCCTCGTTTCGAACCGTCCGTTGACAGCTTTCGAGATCCTCGAACTGTACCGGAACAGGAACGATATCGAGACGATGTTCAGGGACCTGAAGCACGGCATAGATTGGAGACCGGCCAGATGCACATCAGAGGATGCCATCCGCGGACGTATCCTGATTGCTTTCCTAGCATTGTTCTGTATGTCGATGATACGTTTTCTCTATCCAGAATTCAGGTCAAAAACGGCAGAATCCATTGTCGAGGAACTATCGTTGTTCTCACTTACGATTTTGTCCGAGAACAACGGTCAGAAAAGGCATGTTTTCAGTAACTTCGGACGTATAATTCGCCGTTTATGGTATGGGAAGGTGTCTGTTCCGGCGCCGAAGGCGCCCGGACAGACCTTATTGGACGGATTCTGACCGCTGAAAATCGTAAGTGGAAACGAGAACCTGACCTGCGAAGCAACATATTTCAGCGCAAGCGAGATCAATTATCTGTCGTAAGTGTCAAACTCGGGTTGAAACGAATGACTCCAGTAGAGATTGGATCAATTATTTTATGTAATTGTCATTCTTGAATTTTGATTGGTTCCAATAAATTCAGATGTGTTCGATTCGGTCGTATTAAGTATTGATTGTATATTTCATAAATATGGGTAAATTCAGAGTGTTGGTCACAGCGGAGCTGATTCGATCTGAGTTGGAGCGTTATTCTGATTTATTTGATTTTGTTTTCAAGGGATACGGATTGAATTATGAGATGCTTGATCGTCAGGAATTTATAGAATTGTGTAAAGATGTAGATATAATAGTCTCAGAGTTTGACACAATAGACAGAGAGGTCATAGATTCTGCTGAGCAATTGAAATTGATCGTATGTTGTAGGGGTGGCGTTAGAACCGTTGTTGATGTGGATTATGCAAAATTCAAAGGAATAAAAGTTACTAGGAATAGAGGTAGAAATCGTGACTCCGTTTCAGAACATACCTTAGCGTTGATATTGGACCTCATGCGCAATATTACGATAACAGACCGCCTGATTCGCAGTCCAGATATTTTCGAACTACATGGTAAGATGCCAAAGGAATATGGGGATTCATTATGGGGTTTGGATAAGACCAGCCCCTATATTGTTTACCGTGGTTCTTCGATAAGGAATACCTCGGTGGGGATAGTAGGTTTCGGGCATAGCGGTAGAGCGTTGTATAGCAAGTTGAAAGCCTTGGGATTTAAGGTATTGATTTATGATCATAACCCTGATGGGAAGGGGATTCAAGATTCTGAATATAGAGAGCTCAAGGAGCTATTATCTGAATCCGACGTAGTGACATTACACATCTCAGGCAATACGAGGGATGGTGCATTTTTCGGAAAAAGAGAGTTCGAAATGATGAAGCCGACTGCATTTTTCGTCAACACATCTCGTGGATTTTTAGTTGATGAGTCCGATTTGGTCGAGGCCCTTACAAATAAAACGATTGCAGGTGCTGCTATAGATGTCGTTTCAAGAGAACCTATGGATGGAAGTGAGTATATTCTTAATGCTCCGAATCTGATAATAACTCCTCATATTGGAGGTTCTTCGCTAGATACGTTGATGTTCGGTACTGGGATGGCCATTCAGACGCTGTTGAGTTTCAAGGATGGGCACAATTTGAAAAATGAGGTCTAAAATGACTGTTATAGGAATAATACTGTCCGGAGGGATAGGCTCGAGAATGGATATGGATAAGCCGAAGCAATATATCGAGATATGTGGCAGGAGCGTATTATCATATTCCATAGATGCTTTCAAACAATCACCATCGGTAGATGATTTCTTTGTCGTTGCGGATTCAGAGGAGAATATAAAACACATCGAATCGTCTTATAACGTAAAGGCGATTCTAGGCGGTGATTCTCGAAATATATCGTTCAGTAATGCACTGGATTATATTTCAGAGAATTATAGGGAATGTATCAAGATCGTTGTCAATGAGGCTGCTCGTCCAATGATCACGTCTGGATTGATAGAGGATTTTGTGAAATTGTTGGACGGTAACTCCTGTGTCTATTGTGTCAAGGACGTCACGGATTCGTTGGAGACCGTTGAGGGGCATTACGTCGATCGAAAGAATTATCGCTTGGTGATGTCCCCTGAGGGGTATGATTTCAGAGTTATCAGGCAATATTTTTCATCCGAGTCTGAGACTACATTTCCTGGGCATTCGATACCTGACGGGTATTCAAAGCATGTGTACAAGGAATATATTAACAACATAAAAATCACCTATAGAAGTGATATTTCAATTATCGAAAATCTGTTAAGTAGCACTAAGAAGTGAAACTTAAAGGAGTGAAACCTTTGATTTCCTAATTCTCTTCTTTTCGATTTCGCGTTGAGTTATTATGGGGGTTTTTCCTGAGATGGATGCATAAGCGCGTGATGTTCGAAGACTCTCATTTGACGTTGATCCTGAGCTCGACACTTGATTCTGAAAATGACAGAATTTGACACTTGAGCGTTCGCTAGTCACGCCTTGTTTTCTTCTACATTTTTCCCTCCGTTTCCGGTCCTCGGGGGG
>Ga0265295_1008494_pt1 | contig 11386 bp, 12 predicted proteins | sample Munlansysbiofilm_FD_192503 | JGI IMG/M metagenome (GOLD analysis project Ga0265295, IMG submission 192503) | Leachate microbial communities from a municipal landfill in Southern Ontario, Canada - Methane capture system biofilm | ecosystem: Engineered > Solid waste > Landfill > Unclassified ... | reverse complement strand
AGCGTTCATTCTGAGCCAGAATCAAACTCTCCAGTTAAATTCTTTGAATATCTTTTGTGTGCTTTCACAGCACTCAAAAAACACGCTTCATCTCTTTTTTGTCACTAACCAGTTTTCAAAGATCAATCTCTTTTGGTAGAACGTTGTGCCACTCTTTCTGATACGGCACAAACTCGGTCTTTATATCTTCTTGATCTTAGTCTGTCAACTCTTTTTTTATGTTTGAACAATTTAACTCTTTCATAAAAAAAAGAATCCGTCACCGGGATCTGAACATCAAAACTTCCTGCACCAAGATCACTGCAACGGGGACTGTTTATATTAAATCCGTCCCCCCATGTCAACCACTTTCTTTAATCCTGAGCAATTATTTTGCGGTAACGTTTTTTACCGGCTCGAAGAAGAATCTCGCCGTCATTAAAATCCTGATCAGATATAAGGTCATCAAACGATTCAATCCGTTCGTTGTTGAGATACCCCCCCCCCTGGCCTATGAGGCGCCTTGCATCTCCCTTGGAATTACAAAGACCCGATTCAACAAAAACATCAACGGCAGGAATGCCCTGCTTCAAGCGCTCGGACTCGAAGAGTGACGAAGGCACATTATCAACCCCGCCCCCCTGGCTGCCCCCCCTTGGTATCCTGCTCGACACACAAAGATCCCGGGGAACCGCCGGAGCACCAAAAACTGACGCAGCCGCATCAAAGGCATCCCTGGCGCCCTCGCTGCCATGGGCAATGGCAGTTGCCTCATAGGCAAGAACCGCCTTGGCAAAATTCATGTCTGCCCCCTCAAGCCTCCTTATCTGTTCAATCTCCTGCATGGGTAAAAAGGTGAAGAGCGCCATGAATTTTGCCACATCAGCATCATCAGTATTTATCCAAAACTGGTAATAGTCATAGGCCGTGGTTTTTTCTGGATCAAGCCACACCGCACCCTTGTGGGTTTTACCCATTTTAATGCCACTGCTTGTTGTAATCAGGGGGAAGGTGATGCCAAAAACTGTCTTTCCCTGGGTCCTGCGAACCAGGTCAATTCCAGCAACTATGTTACCCCATTGATCGCTGCCACCCATCTGCAGGAAACAACCATGGTCCTGGGCGAGCTTCATGAAATCATAGGCCTGGAGAAGCATGTAGTTAAACTCGATAAAACTCAACCCCTCATCGGATTCAATGCGAACCCGGTAACTCTCCGCCTTAACCATTTTGTTTACGCTGAAATGACGACCAATGTCCCGTAAAAATGGAATATATTCAAGACCCGTAAGCCAGTCAGCATTGTCGAGCATCAGGGCCTTTCCAGGACTGAAATCAAGGAACCGTGAAAGCTGTCCCTTAATACTCTGCTTATTTGTGTTTACCTCGTCAGGAGTTATAACCTTGCGCATTTCAGTTTTACCGCTGGGATCCCCAATCAAACCGGTTCCTCCACCCACCAGGGCGATTGGCCTGTGACCATTTCTCTGCATGTGGGCAAGGGCCATTATGGTCACAAGATGCCCCACATGAAGACTTGGCCCAGTGGGATCAAAACCGACATAACAGGTTGCACCCGCTTTTCCCAGGTAGTCGCTTAACTCTTCTTTATGGGTTACCGATTCTACAAACCCACGCTCTTTTAATATATCTAAAACACTCATTTTATACCCTCGTTTTTTTATAAGAAACTCCCGCCGAAGCGTTGTTATTGGCGGTGTTTCAATATTCGTTGTGGCCGGATGCCTCTCTCGCTCCGGCCGTGGCGGCTATATGAAATTCCCACCGAAACATCACTGTGAGAGCCTCGACTTTAGAGCCCTCTTTGGTTACCCTTACCGGAACATTATAAACCAAAGGGGTTTAGAATTTTTGTCCTTCCAGGCGTTAAGAAGCGCAGGCTGTTTGAGGACTTTAGCCCGCAGTTCCTGCGCTTTAGACTGGAAGGACAAAAATTCCCCCGACGTTTACCGTTCCGGTCAGGGTAACCAAAGAGGGCGGAATGACACTACTGGCCGCCACAGAGGAGATCCGCAAGGGGAGCCTACACCTCGGCCAATTAAAACGAAACCGCCATATGGTACCTTTCAAATAGCCACTGCCTACTTATTAGTATACTCCACAGAACGCGTCTCCCGAATGACCACAACCTTGATCTGGCCGGGAAATGTCAAAGTTTCTTCAATTTTTGCCGCTATGTCACGGCTGAGCAAACCTGCGTTGGCATCGGAGACCTTATCACTCTCAACGATTACCCTGACCTCTCTACCGGCCTGAATGGCATAGGTGCTGGAGACACCTTCAAACGAATTGGCTACTTTTTCAAGATCTTCGAGACGTTTGACGTAGTTTTCAAGGGTCTCCTTTCTTGCACCTGGCCTTGCGCCCGACAGAGCGTCCGCCGCCTGTACCAGATAGTCATAGACAGTTTCAGGTCTAATATCCTCATGGTGGGCTGCAATAGCATTGACAACCGCATCTGATTCACCATGTTTTTTTGCAAGCCTTGAACCGATCAGGGCATGGGGGCCATCCACCTCATGATCAACAGCCTTACCTATATCGTGCAAAAGCCCCATCCTCTTGGCAAGTTTTATATCAAGACCCAGTTCCGCAGCCATCACTCCAGCCAGAAAGGCCACCTCAACTGAATGCTGAAGAACGTTCTGGGCATAACTGGTTCTGAACTTCAGCTGGCCCAGCACCCTGATCAGCTCAGGATTAACGCCATGAACCCCGAGATCAAAGGCGGCCTGTTCACCCGCCTCCTTGATCGTCGCATCCACCTCTTCCGTAACCCTTGCCACAACGTCTTCTATCCTTGCAGGATGAATCCTGCCATCAGCGATGAGTCTTGTCAGGGCTATCCTTGCAACCTCCCGGCGGACAGGATTAAACCCGGAGAGAATAACAGCTTCAGGTGTGTCATCAATAATCAGATCAATACCGGTTGCAGCCTCCAGGGCCCGGATATTTCTCCCCTCCCGTCCGATGATCCTGCCCTTCATCTCATCCCCAGGCAGTTGAACTACAGACACGGTTCTTTCCGCCACAAAATCCCCTGCATACCTCTGGATAGCGGTGGAAATAATTTTTTTTGCCTCTTTATCGGCATTTTCAGCAGCTTCACTCATGATACGCTTGATGAGCTTGGCACCGTCATGATTGGCCTCGTTTTCCATGGACTTTAAAAGAATTTCCTTTGCCTCGTCTGCGGTTAAACTTGCCACACGCTCAAGCTCAAGTTTTGTTTCAGCCATAAGATTTGAGCAGTTTGACTCCTTTTCGGCAAGGGACTCCATTCGAAGTGTCAATTCATCTTCCCTGGCCTGGAGCTGCATTTCCCTCTGTTCGAACTTCTCATGGCGTCGGTCAATGGTCTCACTCCGGGTGAGCAGCCGCTTTTCTTCATGTTTGAGTTCGGCCCGAATCTCATCTGTCTCCGCATCAAAGGCGCCCTTCATCTCAAGAAGCCTGCTCTTTGCCTCTATCTGAGCTTCTTTAAGAAGAGTCTTTGCCTTTCTCTGGGCATTTTCAAGGATCAATGCCTGTTCCTTTAAAACGGCTGCGGCCTTTTTCTGTGCCCGTTTCAAAGTCAGGTAATAGGCTACACCAAACCCAGATGCAAGCCCTGTTGCTGCCGAAACAACCATTATAAATTCCATATATACATCTCCTAAAATATAAGTGTCAGCCATCAAATAGACTGTTGTTCTCCTGGAAAAACACATCATACCTTTTGCTTGGCCAACCTCACCAGAAGAAACGGGGCCGGAAACCTAAGGATGTGCGAACCAAATTGTCATGACCAGATATTTTATAAGAGGCAGGAAAGGAGTGGGATAAAAAAGCGAGACCAGGCAAATTTGTTGTTCAAGTACCCCCGCATGATGCCGTGTTGCTTAAGTCTTTGAACCAGAGTTCAAAAAGTTGGGCTTCCAATAGCACCTTAAGGCTTTTCCATCTAAATGGAACATGCACACCGGTACCAGGGTGGATACCCTGTTCTGTAGCATTAGGACAAAGGACATCATACAATCACAAACACTGCAGGGGTACTGATTGTTTAAACACCTGTACAGAGAGTTTTATTGAATACCCCTGTCAATCTTTTTGACAAGGGAAGCCAGTCTTTGGTAAACATCAATCTCAAGTTTTGAATGGGACAGTTTCAACTCTTGAAAATCCTTGGACATATTCATGGCAGCAAGCAGAAGTATTGCCAATTTATTCTTATCCGAGGATTTAAATTCAAACTGTTCCTCCGCCATTTGAACATGATGCTTTAAATATTCGGCAACCTCGTTGAAGTCAATATCTGAACCTTCAGACCTGAATCTGAACTCAACTCCGAAAAGTTCAATTGTATCAATTTTATCCAATGAGTTATCTTTACCGGACAGACCATCTGTTATCACTCAGCTCTCCCTAGGGAGTATCCGAAAAATTATTAAGTTTTTCAAGAAGGCCGTCAATTTTTGACCTGATTACCGCCTGTTGTTCGGCGTTTCGCTCTTCTGTTTCGTTCTTTTTATTGAGTTCAGCCTCAAGGCGCTCGACCTTATTTTTCAACTCTATATTTTCCAGCTGAAACGATTGGCAGAGCTCAACAAGAAAATCGATCTTCTCGTCTATATCGGCAAACTTATTATCTAATATTTCATTATCCAATTTCCATACCTCGCAAACATTATTTTATTTATATTCATAGGCTTAGACAAAGTCAAGAAAAATCACAGATTTGACCGTTACCTACACTGCTGCTCTGCCTGGGTTAACTGCGCAGGAGTGTTCACACCAAGCACCTCGTGGGGATCATCAGTTTTGAGCACTCCCATTTTAATTCCATCTGCCGCTCCGATTTTCACAAGGTCTGTCAGGTAATATTCGTTCTGGGCGTTATCCCTGGTCAAGCCCTCCAGAGCCGAGGTTAGAAACTTTCTTTCTATACAATAGATCCCTGAATTTATCAGCTTTATTTTTTTTTCTTCTGCAGAGGCATCCGCCTCCTCACAAATAGCTACGAGCATTTTTTCAGCATCCAGAATTATCCTACCATACCCCGTAGAATCGTCAACCTCAACCGCAAGGGCTGTCAACTTATTTTTACTGTGCAAGTGAAATTCAACCAGTCGCTCAACTGTCGCAGCTTTTATGAGCGGTACATCCCCGCATAGAACAACCACATGGCTGAGACCTTCACTAAAAAAAGGAAGAGCCGCCTTTACTGCATCACCGGTTCCAAGAAGTTCTTTCTGAATGGCAAAACTTACCTTAAATTTCTTTAAAACTTCGTCCCTCACCTGTTCAGCCTGGTGTCCCACGACAACGATAACATTGGCATTTGAAACCTTAACCGCACAGCCTACCACATGGACAATCATGCTCTGGCCGTTCACACGGTGCAACACCTTTGCCAGGTTTGAACCCATGCGTGTACCTTTTCCGGCAGCAAGAACAACCACGCCAATATCTTTCTTCCAACACATGGACCCCTCCTCAGACTCCTATGCAATTCAAATTGTCTTCCCCCTGATCGGGGTGACACCGGGATTCTCCCGGCTTGGTTTGCCCGCCACGCCGGGCAAACAAAAAGGGGATGCATACAAAATATGCACCCCCATCAATTGCGGTCCCCTGAGCCCGACCTTAAACTCTAAGTCCGGCATGGCAGATCGGTATCAACCGACTAATGAACCTGGATCAAGGACAATCTCTGTATAGCCCTTCTCAAAGCTGCCTCTGCCCGAATCATATCAATATCAGGTGTGCCTTTGGCAAGGCGTTCTTCGGCCCTTGCCTTCGCAGCCTTGACCCGTTCCACGTCGATATCACGTCTACGATCGGCAGACTCGGACAGAACTGTCATTTTGGTTGGCAGCACCTCAGCAAACCCACCGTTGACGAAAAGAGCCCTGTCCTTGCCTGCGGCGTCCTTGTAGCGTAGACAGCCAACCTTGAGCGAGGTAAGAAAAGTTGTATGGCCGTGCAGCACGCCAAATTCACCCTCAGAGCCTGGAGCCATTACGATCTGGGCCTCTTCGCTTACAACAACCGCCCCCGGGGTGACCACTTCAAGAAAAATATTCTCAGCCATAAAATCCCCCTGGTTTATTTAGACTCTGACATCTTAGCGGCCTTTTCCCTGGCCTCTTCAATGGAGCCAACCATGTAGAAGGCTCCTTCTGGAAGATCATCGTGCTTTCCTTCAATAATCTCCTTGAATGAACGGACCGTGTCCTCGACCTTGACAAACTTGCCAGGCATACCAGTAAAGGTCTCTGCCACATGGAAGGGCTGGGACAAGAATCTCTGGAGCTTTCTGGCACGCTGAACCGTCAGCTTGTCCTCGTCTGACAACTCATCCATACCCAGAATCGCTATGATATCCTGGAGTTCCTTATACTTTTGAAGGGTCTGCTGAACCTCCCTGGCCACAAGGTAATGCTCTTCACCAACATAGGCGGCATCAAGAATCCTGGAGGTTGAATCAAGGGGATCCACCGCAGGATAGATACCAAGCTCTGCAATCTGACGGGAGAGAACAACGGTTCCGTCAAGATGGGCAAAGGTGGTTGCAGGAGCAGGGTCAGTCAAGTCATCTGCAGGTACGTAAACGCACTGGACAGCCGTGATCGATCCCTTGTCCGTTGAGGTGATCCTCTCCTGGAGGGCACCCATTTCAACGGCAAGCGTGGGCTGATATCCAACGGCCGAAGGCATACGGCCAAGGGTCGCTGATACCTCTGAACCTGCCTGGGTAAAACGGAAGATGTTGTCGATAAAGAGAAGCACGTCCTGGCCCTCTTCATCACGGTAATACTCAGCGCAGGTAAGGGCGGAAAGTGCAACCCTGGCCCTGGCTCCGGGTGGTTCTGTCATCTGGCCGTAAACCAGCGAACATTTGGGAAGAACGCCCGAGTCTTTCATCTCATGGTAGAGGTCGTTGCCCTCCCGGGTCCGCTCGCCAACGCCGCCGAAAACTGAGATACCGCCGTGCTGCATGGCGATGTTGTTAACCATCTCCATCATGATAACGGTCTTGCCAACTCCTGCACCGCCGAACATACCCATCTTGCCGCCCCGGGGAAATGGAACCAGAAGATCCACGACCTTTACACCGGTCTCAAGAACCCGAACTGTTGTATCCTGGCTCGTGAACGCAGGCGCAAGCCTGTGAATGGGCATCATTTTTTCCTGACTGATCGGTCCAAGACCATCAACGGGTTTTCCTACAACGTTGAGGACTCTACCCAGGGATGCCGCGCCAACCGGCATCATGATGGGAGCACCCGTATCCTTAACCGGCATTCCCCTCTGGAGACCGTCGGTGATATCCATTCCAATGCAGCGCACCACGTTGTCCCCCAGGTGCTGGGCTACCTCGATGACAAGGTTGTCCGGCTCATCGTTGATGACCGTGTTGGTAACGGTAAGGGCGTTAAGAAGGGGGGGCAACTTGCCCGGTTCAAACCTTACATCAACAACAGCACCAAGGACCTGCGCTATTTTTCCTATATTTTCAGCCATTATTCCTCCTGTTATCTCTTGTTATATTCTTGTCTTAAAATTCTGGTGATCAATTCAGTGCCTCGGCACCGCCGACGATATCCATCAGATCCGCTGTGATGCCTGCCTGGCGAGTCTTGTTAAAGATGGTCTGCAGTTCATCGATCATATCCTTGCACGCCTTGGTTGCATTTTCCATGGCCTTCATTCTCTGTGCGTTTTCGCTGGTTGATGTCTGTAACAGAGCATCAAAGATCTGAATAAAGATGTTCTTGGGAAGCATCTCCCCAAGCAATACATCGGATGAAGGCTCACAGATGTGCTCAGCAAGATAGACCGCACCTTCTTTTGCACCTGCCTCATCACTTTTTCCCATCTCTTCAAGGGAAGGGATGGGAAGAAGCTGCTTGACCACCGGCTCCTGCCTTGCCAGGCTCATAAATTCAGAATATACAAGATATACCTCGTCAACATCCTCCCCGAGAAACCGATCGATAAGTTTCTGACCTGAGATGGATGCCACGCTGAAATCAAATTTTCCGCCGACAACTCCAAGGTATTCATCGTCAATTGCCATGGTTGATTTCCTGGCCCAGTCCCGGCCTTTTTTTCCAAAGCAGGTTAACGTAACCTCCTTGTCTGCGAGTTCTGAACGGATAAATTTACTGGCCTTGTCAATGAGGTTGACATTGAATCCGCCGCAAAGTCCTCTGTCTGAGGTGCAGAGGATCACACTCACTTTTTTTACCTCTTCCCTTGGCACAAGAAGGGGGCTTGCCTCTTCTCCGGCCTTTCCTGCTATACTTCCCAGAACTTCGGAAAATTTGGACGCATAGGGCTTGAATCTGTCCATCTTATCCTGGGAACCACGCAAACGGGAAGTGGCGACCATTTTCATGGCAGAGGTTATCTGCCGGGTCTTTTTTACACCACCTATTTTTAGCTGTACTTCCTTTAACGTCGCCATAGATTCTACCTTTTAGCCTGTATGTTATTAACTTAATTCCTGAAATATCCTGCAAGAATCGACCTAACTATACAGTTGTCTTGAACTCCTCGTCATAGGCGTCAAGTGCTTTTTTGATGGTAGCTTCGAGATCCTCGGTAATGGCCTGTTTTTCCACAAGACCCGTAAAAACCTCGGGAAACCTTGCCTCAACAAAGGAATAGAGACCGGCTTCGTACTTACCAACTGCATCTTTTGGATACTTGTCAATGTAGCCCTTTGTTCCGGCATACAGTGCAAGAACCTGACGCTCCATGGGAAGTGGCTTGTACTGGGGCTGTTTCAAGAGCTCAACGAGCCGCTCACCACGGGTAAGCTGGCGCTGGGTTGCGGCATCAAGATCACTGCCGAATGCGGCAAATGCCTCAAGCTCACGGTACTGGGCAAGATCGAGGCGCAGGGTGCCTGCAACCTGTTTCATAGCCTTGCACTGGGCAGCACCGCCAACCCTTGATACGGAGAGACCTACGTCGATGGCAGGCCGTACACCTGCAAAAAACAGAGCCTTGTCAAGGTAGATCTGACCATCGGTGATGGAAATTACGTTGGTGGGGATAAAGGCAGAAACATCGCCCTCTTGGGTCTCAATGATGGGCAGAGCCGTAAGGGAACCTGCACCAAGTTCATCGTTCAACTTTGCAGAACGCTCGAGAAGCCGGGAATGGTTATAGAAGATATCCCCAGGGAAAGCCTCACGTCCTGGCGGACGCCTGAGAAGGAGGGAAACCTGGCGATAGGCAGCAGCCTGTTTGGAAAGGTCATCATAGATGATCAGCGCATGCTCGCCCTTATCACGGAAATACTCACCCATGGCGCACCCGGCAAAGGGAGCGAGGTACTGCATGGCAGCAGGCTCACTTGCACTTGCAACAACAACCGTTGTGTATTCCATGGCACCGTGCTCTTCAAGGGCCGCAACTACCTGGGCAACGGTAGATTTTTTCTGACCGCAGGCAACGTAGATGCATTTTACGTCCGTATTTTTCTGGGCAATGATGGCGTCAACTGCAATGGCAGTTTTTCCGATCTGACGGTCACCGATGATGAGCTCACGCTGGCCCCTTCCAACCGGGGTCATGCCGTCAACTGCCTTGGAACCTGTGTAGCAGGGTTCGTGAACAGATTTTCTTGCAATAACACCGGGAGCGACAAGCTCCATGTTCTTGAACTCTTTAGTATCAATGGGGCCCTTGCCGTCTATGGGCTCACCCGTAGTTGAAACAACCCGGCCAAGAACAGCCTCTCCAACGGGAACAGATGCGATACGGTCGGTACGTTTGACAATGTCGCCCTCCTTGATATCCCTATCCTCACCAAGGATGGCCACACCTACGTTGTCCTCTTCAAGGTTGAGGGCAAGACCAAGTACGTTGCCCGGGAACTCAACAAGCTCCATGGCCTTTACCTTTTCGAGACCGTAAACCCTGGCAATACCATCACCAACGCTCAATACAACTCCGGTCTCGCTCAGTTCCACCTCTTTGTCAAAATCCCGGATCTGCTCTTTTATGATCTGACTTATTTCTTCAGCTTTAATTTTCATTAGGCACTCTCACCCCTTTTTAATGTTTCCCGCATATTGAGCAACTGAGTTTTGACGCTGCCATCCAGCACAAGGTCCCCTATCCTGGTAACAACTCCTCCAAGAAGGGTTGGATCCTGCTCAACATCCAGAACAATATCTTTACCGATTCTTTTTGCAAGACCGGCCTTTATCTTTTCAACGGAATCCTCTGAAAGCTTGGTTGCAGATACAAGGGTAGCATGTACCACACCCTTTAATTCGTCGGCAAGGGACTGGTAAAATTCAGAAACCTCCCGGATGAAACCAATCCTGGATTTTACAAACAGCAAAACAAGAAAAGATTTCATTACCTTAGAGAGTTTACCCTTATCAAGCACGGCTATCAGGACATTTTTCCGGTCATTTTTATCGTAGAGCGGATTTGAAATGGTCTGTTCGAATTCGGGATTTGCATCAAAGAATTGAACTATGCCATCAAGCTCCCTGCGATAGGCATCAGACTTGCCGTCCTCCTTACCGATAAGCATCAATGCCGTTGCATAACGTCTTGAAACAGATACGCTTTTCATTATGCCACCACCTTTGCCAGATAGTCGTCAACAAGCCTGTCCTGGTCCTCTTTGGAGATGGATTCTTTAACCAGAATCTCTGCCTTTGCCAGGGCCTTTTCAACGATTTCCTGCTTGAGTGCCAGCCTGGCAGCCTTGAACTCCTGCTCTATATTTCGTTTGGCCATCTCCTCAAGCTTTACCGCCTGGGCTTCAGCCTCAACAAGAATTCTCTTCTTTGCAGCTTCACCCTGGGCAACATAGTCAGCAACAATTCTATCAGCCTCCTGGTCAAGGGTAGCTATTTGTTCGGCATACCTTGCAAGGATTTTTTCAGACTCAACTTTTTTCTGCTCAAGGTTTTCTAATTCCTCACGGATACCCGTTGTGCGGGATGAGAAAAACTCTTTTACCGGTTTTCTTGCAAGATAGAAGAGCACACCTGCAAGAACGGCAAAGTTCATCAACTTGTAGGTGTCTGTTATGACCCAACCCTTTGAAGCAGTATCACCATGATCACCGCCACCAGCCGCTATAGCCAATCCTGCAAAGCCAAGGAGAATCATGGTCACAACGCAAAAAAAGGCAGACGTTTTAAACTCCCGTCCTGTTGCAAATTTCATCAGCATGCCCTCCCCAGGATCTTCTCTCCAATTATCTTGGAGAATTGCTCCACCTCTGCCTCAAGGGCCACCCTTGCCTTTTCAGTCTCTTCAGCAACCTGAGTACGAATCTTTGCAAGATTTGACTGAGCTGTTTTGTTGATCCTGTCAATAATCTCTTTTTCTTCCTGCGATGCCTGCTCAACAAAGGTCTCTT
>Ga0265295_1008493_pt1 | contig 11387 bp, 16 predicted proteins | sample Munlansysbiofilm_FD_192503 | JGI IMG/M metagenome (GOLD analysis project Ga0265295, IMG submission 192503) | Leachate microbial communities from a municipal landfill in Southern Ontario, Canada - Methane capture system biofilm | ecosystem: Engineered > Solid waste > Landfill > Unclassified ... | reverse complement strand
TTAACTGCCGCTGAAGTGTTGCTTCGCTTTGTCCGTCATAACGCAGTTATGCGGCTGCGAAGCAACGCTTCAGCGGTAGCATAAAATCGGACAATTGTCCAGCCCGCTCCCGGATGTCCATTCAACGGTAAGCTAACCTGCCGCGCCAATAGCCTCCGAGGAAACCGATGAGCTGCTCGCGGTCAGGTTAAGCGTTGGGTTGTGCCTCGCATCCACAAAACATCCCATATTTACCACAGCTTCCGTTATTGATCCACCACAGCCATTATCACCGATAAGGTCACAGTCTCCGCATCACCTGCTTGTAGCATCCCGCTATCTGTCAAGCATCCTGTCGCCTCCCCAATTCATATTTCATATAGGGTGACTTCGATCTCTTTACGAGACATTCAACCATGTTCCTATAAAATCAAGAGAAAGTGGCGTATCCTATTTAAATTCCAGGGTGGGTTTCGATGATATCAATGAATGATTTTTTAACCCATTGTTTTTATTAACACTGAAAATCTATTTTTCTATATCAAACAATGTTTACCATAAAATTTAAACAGGATACAAAGTGGCTTTGGGCAGCCTGCCAGCCTCGCTATCTACTCAGTACCCTGCATTATTCAGATGATCTTCTCTGGAAGTGGATAAAGTTATTTGTTATGAGTTCCCTAATTCCACCCCATCAAAATAATACAAGCACCTCCTAACTCCGCAGCCTTTTTGCCTTCATATCCAGATCCAGCCGCAGCTTCATCAATACATCTCACAAGCTGGATTGCATAAGGCTTTAACGTATCAATGTTGCCACTTTGCTTTACTTTTCTTTTAAGTTTTTTTCCAGCAATAGCCCAATCAGCCGCTGTCGCGAGTTTATTGCTATATGATGCTCTTTTCCACTCACCTACAGTGGCACTATGCAAACTTCCATTACTGTACCAAGCTGCACATGCATATGAACCTCACCCTACGGCCAAACTAACCACAACCAGCACTATCAAACAAACTTTTTTCATACTTCCCTCTCTTTACCTCCCTATTTGGGAGAAACTAAAAAAAATCCACCAATGATGTTAACGATAATTGTCAACAATGCAAAAATTTGAACCAGAAGAGGCTATTTTCTTTCCCCGCTCTTGTAAACACTAACCTATCGCATCAATAACCTCCAAAGAAACTGATGAGCTGCTCGCAGTTAGGTTAAGCGTGGGCTATACAGTTTGATTTAATATTAATAAATATTTATGTGATTTTATGACAAGTTTTATAGAGATAGTGCCTCTTTGAATTGTTGATTTATAAATTTAGTATAATTTGTTTCTTTCCCACTTTTTTTGGCATATTCAAGACCAAGCATTTTTAAATCACCAACAACAACGCCTTCTTGCAATAATAACTTTGAATCCGGATTATTTTCTAATTCTTTGACTTTTTGAAGCCATTTAAAATACTTGCAGCAACGATCAAAACCAACTTGATGGAACTTACTATCGTTTTTAAATTGCATCAACTCAACATAAAGAACTTTAGTGTCATCAATTATCATTTGTTTAGAACTGTCTTGAGCTGAAGCAATTGCATATATTGCTAAAAACATGAGACTGGAAAAAAATATGGCCAACCGCTTACTTCGAATTGTATTTATAATCATTCTCTTTTCCTTGTTTTATTGAGATTTCTTGCCTGCAAGCACTTTCTTGATTATATCTGAATTTTTATCAGTAATTATGGTGAATTTTCCTTTTGGAAAATATGCGACCCATCTTGAATTGTTTGTGCCAGATAAAGTTTCTGGAGATCCGTATTGGGCTATGATATCAGTTGACTGCGGATAGATATATTTCATCCCTATTAATTTTTTTACATCGGGCTTTAAATTATCACTATTTTGTTCGCCACTACAACCTGACCACAAACCCAAAAAAATAATAAATATTACGATAAGCCATGTTTTTTTTAGATATATCATCTTCGTGCCTTTCTCCTTTGTGTTTCGATTTAGTTTGTGACAGCACAACGCCAAGCTAACCAGCCACGCCCCCAGCCTCTGGAATAACGGCTGACCTACTCGCGGTCTGGTTAAGCGTTATGTTCGGCAATTTGCTTGTTTTCTGTTTCACCAACAATGGCCCAAACAATACATGCAACCCATGCAATGAAAGTCCACCCTAAAAATATACTTGTCACTGTTAGTGATGTTCTTTTCCTTAGTTTTCGAAAGTAAGAAATAAATACAGGGATAAGGTAAATTGCCATAATAAACAATAATTGAAAACCAAAACTCCATAACACGTCAATCATTTTTAGAAGATTTTCAAACAAAAACATATTTTTTATTTTCCTTTAAATTTCTAATTGCTGCCGAACGTCGCTTTTCAGCGGGCGCGGCTTTTTGCGCTCCGCTGCAAAAGTTTTGTTATGCAATTATTTGAACCCTAATAATAGAGCTTGTCTGTCAGAAAACATTTTATTAAATACTGAAATACACAGAAAGCAAGACAGCATCACTATTCCAATTAAGGATAATTGATACGCATAAGTAATGTCTTGTAGTGGTGAATACAAACGCGACAGTATTCGAGATATAACCATAAGTGCGAAATTATGCGTCAAATAAATCCCGAATGACATCACGCCGATTTGCTTTAGTAGTTTTGACTTGATCAAGTCATGGTTTTCGAAAAGAAAAATAATTAAAAAGAAAGAATACATAAATGAAGATGCCTTGACCGCTGTAACTGCATTTCCCGCTTGGTGAAATAAGGCAATTAGCACATATGATTCAATGCAGGATAATGCATAGAATGCCAATATAAGAGGCAGAAGATATTTATTAGGAATTTTCATTTTCTCTGATAATCCAAGATACAAGCCAAGGACAAAGAACATTTGCCAAGTAGCAAAATTTCCAGCGTAAAAAATAAGAGGCAAGCTAATTCCGGTATAGTATCTTAGGTAAAAGATCACACATGTCATGACCATACTTATAAGAAGACTAAAAGCCAACCCTTTATTATTGGCAAGTTTCTTGAAAACGGGTAGCAATAAGTAGTATTGAATAATCAATGCTATAAAATAGTATGGGCCAGAAGATTGAAATACTACTAATTTGATAAGCTCGTGAACTACTGACTTATTCTGAATCAGAACAGCAAATCCAAGCCATACTAACGACCAAATCAATAATGGGACATACACTCTTGGAATTTGCTTTCTTAGGAAAGCCATATATTCTCCAGGGCTTCCTATTGTTTTCTTTGCCAAAAAGAATCCAGAGATGGCAAGAAACATTGGAACTGCAAAATTCAAAATATTACGCCATAGCACTGTGAAATTGAAATTTATACTTTCTTCACTGAATTGAAGGCCGGAGCCTGAAGAATGTATGGCGACAACGCCAAATATTGCCAAAGCCCGTAATACATCAAAATATTCTATTCTTTCAGACACTTCGTTTCTTTCCTTTGGTTGCACTACGCCCAGTGTAACCGGCGGCAAGGGCTACCATAAAACCAGCATAAAGCGCATCACTTAAAAGCCGCATCAGCCTAAAAAAAGTGCAGGCCCTTGCCGTCGGGTTGACCCGTTTGTTAGGGATTATTTTCTTCTAATTCTCTATTGCAGTATCTGCACACTTTAGCTTCTTCTTTAACAAACTCTGCACAGTATGGACATTTTTTCATACCCTCTGAAAGCTGTTTTGCTTCCACTGATTTTTTATCAGCCGACATGATTAAGGAATGCGGCAAGGCAATAATGAAAAGCATTGCTCCATAGAACCACCACAACCCGAATGAACGGCCTTTAGATTGAGCCACCATTGCAGGAATTAGACCCAATATAATTCCAAATATAAATACTTCCACAACTACCTCCCGTAGGTTTTACCATCTGTTGAAATTGAATAAAGGAACTTGCTATATGGGAGCCTCATCAAGATAGTTCCTTTTTTCGCTATTGCAGCCATCATCATCCCGCGACAAAGAAGGCTCACCCCATCCATCTCTCTTGAACACATAGCATCAGCACTATCAATGAATTTTGTTTTATTCATTCTGAGGATAACAAGCGTCTTTCCCTGTGGCAGAGCACCAATGGGCTGTATTACAAAAAAGGTAATTTGTGAAAAAAATACTACTAATAAGATTACTACTGAAATTGAGATTATTGATTTTTTGCCCATTTGATGCTCCTTGATCCCTAACGGTGAGCTCACCTGCCAGGGCGATAACCTCACAGGAAACCGATGAGCTGACACCTGGTCAGGTTTAGCGCTTGGTTATGTGCGTTTCAATAGTCTGTCTTAATTGGTTAATGCTCAATGCTGGTCGAGCAACATGGAGCATTGCATGACAGTTTGGGCATATTGGAATTAAATCAGTTATGGGGTTTAACTCATACTCTTTGCCAACTTCTGATATGGGAATAATATGATGGACATGAATATAATTTTTACCAATTTCACCGTAGGTTTTTTCAAAATCAAATGAGCACACCGCACACTTATAACCATGATGAGCTATGCATTTAGACCTCGCTATCGCACTACGTTCATACTGATTTACTGTTACGTTTTTTGATGCGCCTTCTTTAAATACTTCTTTTGGATTTATCTCTTCGGGTAAACGAGTTCCATGAGTTTGATCAGATGCATACCAACTATTATCAATGCGGATTAATTTTTTACTGGTTGCTTTAGGTGTAAAACCTTTGATTTTTGCAGGTGCACCTTCATCATCATCATCCGCTGCCATATATTCCATCGGGAATGTTTTGAGTTGGTAGCCGTCTTCTTCAATCAAACGGATATGCTCCCTTGATTGTGGGTAACCTGGCTGTTTACTACCTTTACGACTAATTTCCCAATCTTCGCTCAGAATGAGGGTCATATTGCCTTCATCATAAACATCCCAAGCACCGAAAATGATGAGCTTTTCAGATTCATTGATGAATGACCAACTCCAAGTCCAGTTTTTACAGGTTGCCCTTTGAGATTCAATAAATTGCTTCCTACTCATGTGATGCCTCTATTTTTTAAGCACATAACGCTAAGCTCACTGGTGGCTATGGAGCGCAGCGGAATAGCCATCCAGTGCAGCGCCATGTTCGGTTCCGTATTGGATTTGATTTTGTTTAAAATGCTGAGTTCACAACGCTATTCAAGCCAGTTATAATCGGGTGGATATGTGAAATAAGCTAAATCTTTCGGCACACACCCCACTAACTCGTAGTTCCATGAATAACTCTCCCCTAATTGTTTATACGCTTCTTTGAAGAGGTGATTATTGAAATAAACTTGTAATTTTTGGGTCACTGTTGGCATGGCAGACACTTCGATTGTTTCTTTTTCTTGAACAACGAGGGTATTTGTTGCTTTGTTTAAAATCTTAAAGTTCACGACTATGTGAGTAATATACTCAGTCGTGTTGTTCGTGAACTCTGCCTTGAAGACGCAATCCATTTGTGTGCCGCCAAAATTTTTACCATAAATTTGTTCACCACCAATTGTGTACCCCCCACAACCCATTCTTTCGTCTCCGCTCATTTTATATTTTTTTCTATTCTCTTGGTTCCATTTTCTTATTTTTCGCTTATCCAAAACATGTTCAATATCACCTGAAATAATATCATCAAACATAGATGCAGAGGAGTAAGGTGCATAAGTCGCAATCAAAACAAAGCATAAACAAATAGATACAGCATTTTTCTTACTCATAGAATTTCCTTAACTGATATTTATTTCCAATTATTTATATTGTTGCAGTCGTTAGTATTTGTAAATTTGCCTTTTAAACTTGAACTATACTTCTCACTAGCACATGATCCAACAATTTCTCCCCAATGTGATCCAATCTTTTTATTAATGGTTATGTCAAGTGGTAATTCACATAAATATCTTTGCAAACAATCTGCGGTTACTGACTTCATTGCTGTTTCACACTCATTTTGAGATACAGCATAGCATTGTCTATAGATTTGATTCTCTTGACAAAGAAGTTTGGGTAATAAGGCATACATTCCAACAGCCCACGGATTATCTGTTATTTTGGGACAGTCTTCTCTGGATGTTTCAATTTTTATTCTTAAGGTATTATTTTCATCATAGTAATAACGCCCTATAGAAGCTCCAACAGCAAAAAAGGGGTCATCTGGATCTGAACAATCTTCTTTTATGGCATTTTTCTTAAAACCTTCCTCCCAGTCTGAAATAGTGGTTTTTTTTCCATAAGTTTCAAAGGCATATTGATTCAGGGCCTGAAAATTAGTGGAATAGCGATAAATAAACATTTTGCCATCCACCATAGTATTTTTTAAAATTATGAAACGATCAACATTCATCGGACATTTGCTATTTAGATCGTTAGAAATGGAAAGCAAAAAATTATTTATTTTATCATCAAGCTCACTTCCAGATGCTAAAGTAGCTGATGTTAAAAACAATAAATACAAAGTAATGAGAAAAATTAAAAATCTACTCAATTCATTTCACCGTATATTTCCAGAAATTTATTTTTCATATCCGTAAAGATATCGCTCTCAATCCTGAATGAATATCCACCTGTTTTTTCATCAGGGGGATACCTTAAGTGCTGGTCCATTATTTTGGGATCAAATTGATTTAGATGATTAATGTACATCTTTTTTTCTCCGATATTAAAATCATTTGCTTCATAAATAGTGAAATCAAAGGGACTTTCTATACGATATTTGTTTTCAGCATACAATTTGTTATACTCTTCAAATAACACTCTGAGATCATGTCCCTTTTTATGACTTCCTATCTTTTTCAGAATGGCATACTTTAGAAATATTTCTAACGCATGATAAAGTTGGTATGCGACAGCATTTTGATACTCTCCTGTTTCGTTTTGATGTTGAGCTGCCACTTCTCCAAGTTCTAGGTATGCCATACTCATCAAAAAATATGCTTCTGAGTTGTTTGCTTTCTTTTCCTGCATGAAATAAACTCCAATTTACTTTGCGGATAAATATAAGCTGCCAAACACGACGACTACTAGTATCATACTCAGGGTAAAGCCAATAATTATAGCAAGAAGCTGACTTGTTAATTTAAAAAGGAGTGTAAATGTCCTGGTGTTATTTTTCGATTCAAGACGTGTGTTGGCAATTTTTGCCGCTTTTAAACGAAAAAAGTAAATGATGACTGCTGGAGCACCGAACATAAAAAAAGTTGTCATGAAAAGAAAAACAGGATTTGCGCCTGGATTTGACATGCCATCAAACATTATACCCGATACAATTAACGTCGAACCAATAGCACCTATTTTCATTCTTTTTGTAAAATCCATTTTTATCAAAAAGCAAACAAGCTCGAAAAAAGCCCATATGGCTACCATAAATATCCATGATGCATCCATTGATGTCTCCAATATGAATTAAGAACCGAACGTCTAGGGTAACCGGCGGCAAGGGCTACCATAAAATTAACCAAAAGAGAATCACTTAAAAGCCGCCTCAGCCTTAAAAAAGTGCAGGCCCTTGACGTCGGGTTGACCCGCTGGTTATCTGATTTTTCCCTTTAATCAGCCTGATGTGCGGTTAAGAACATAGCCTTTTCTAATGATGCAAAAAACTGCTGGTATAGCTCTGGGTCAGCAACCGGTTGTACGTTATACTGTGCATTAGCACGGACAAGAAGTTGAGTTTCACCCCGCGAGCGAACAGTTACCGTCATACGTAGAGCATAACCCTTTAATTTTGTGGCGCTTACCGTTCCAAGAGTAGCATCTGCCTTATCGAGTACAAATCCCAAATCTTGTAGCGTTGACATTACCGTTCTTAATGTTTTCTCTTTATCTGTTGTGTCAAAAGCTCGTGTTTGGATACTCCTCAGTTGCACTTGACTAGACTCAGAATCAAGAAGTCGTTGTTGGGTGGTTGCGCAGCCTGTAAAAAAGAAAACTAATGAGATAAGAATGAGTGCTAATTTGCTTTTCATATTTCTTGACCTTCCAGGAAAATTGCTTTTGAAAGTTTATCAAAAAACTCTTGATATATTGCGGGATCGATTATGCTCTCCGACTTGGTAACTTGTCCCTGTGTATTCCATACAATACGTTGAAAGGTCACCCTTAAGGCTATATATTCTCCTTGCTCCCCTATAGGTCGAGTGACAACACAAGCCCGCATTTTTTGCTCTTTGTCAACCGGCATAGATCCACCGCCCAAAACTGCAACAAAAACAGCCGCAACTATTTGCCCTGCATTTTCAGCACTTCTCATTTTGGATGAAGCTATTAACCCAAGTTCTGTTTCGCTCTCGTCTATATTAAACCCCATATCCTGAAGAAGCCCAGCGGAAGCGGCCAGTATTTTTGCCTCGTCATTCGTTTCATACTTCTGCGTTTGCATTTGGCGTTCTGCAAGAGATTCAGGACTCAAAGTTAAAGCGTCTTTTGGAATTGTTTGACACCCGGTTGCAAGGAAAATATTGATGATAAATATGGCTAATAATTTTCTCATATTGAGCAACTCCCTAAAATCTTGATGTATGATATGCAAAATCACGCACCTTTTTATCATTGTCAAATTTGATTATAATGGTGAGCGTTTGTTGGCTTGTTGAAGATGAGCCTGCGCTTCCACGATAACCAAATAGAATCAATGTTCCATAACCAGAACTTTCGGACTGAATTCTATCGGTAGATATTTTGTCATAAATCCATACTTCACGCCCCTGCTCATCGGTGGAAACTATATTGGGTGACCCTAAGGCAGCGGCAACGTCTGCACCTGACATTCCTTTTTTGATTTCTTTCTGAACTGTTCCTACTGTTAATTTGTTTCCTTGCAATCCTTCTTGTGTATCGGCTGCATGTCTGGCTGCAACACAGCCGGTAAAAAATGTGGCACAACAAATTACCAGTATTGCCACTATTCCCTTTCTCACCATGTCCTTCCTCCTTTATGTTTTGAAATGTTGGTTTGTATTCTCAATTGGGTAGGTCAGAGGCCTTACGGCCTCTTTCCCCCCTCAGAACCATACGTGACAGTTTCCCGTCATATGGGCTCAAGCATTTCAAAGGCAAAGCCTTGCAGGGCCGCCCGGCTATTATTGTATAATGCCTTTTTAGCAATTTGCAGAGCTTGCCATACATTGTTTGCTGGCATTTTGTGGGGGCTATACGTTTTAACGTATTGGTGTTTCCAAAAATATCCCTTATATTGTGGGTCAAATGGATTCGCATACCTTCTGATTTTAATATGTCGCATAATATGTATACTGCTTGCCTTGATGAGTTCGTACCTTTTAAAGATTCCCTTTTTACTTTTTACACCCGCAGAGAATCTTCCGGGTTTAGACCCTTTTGACAAATACTTTTGCTTTAGCCAATGGGTGTTTTTATTCCGGTGTCTTCTTCCCATCCACCGCCACAGATCATTATGTATACAGCTATCAACATAACTGAAAGTTTCTTTGGAAACAACGTGTTTATGAAAATTTGCCCAACCCCTTATTTTAGCGTTAAGATCACGTATCAGTCCTTCTGTTTTCGATCCCCGGTGTTTATGAATTGTTTCTCTAATGTTGTGCAAACAGGACTTAACATTATCCCCTGAAGGTTTAATGAGTAGTTTCCCGTTGTATTTGCGAACATTTTGTCCGAGGAAGTCAAATCCATGGTCAATTCGTGTGATTTTAGTTTTTTCTTCAGAAAGGGTAAGTCCCCTTTCTTTGAGAAAGTTGATCACAACGGGTTTGACCACTTCTTCAAGAAGTTCTTTCGAATGAGCGGTGATGATAAAATCGTCCGCATATCTGATTACATTTATTTTCGATCTAATGTTGCCGTGAATCCTTTGGGGTGTAGAGGCTATTACAGTTGATTCTAAACCATCCAGTACCATATTGGCCAGCGTAGGAGAGGCGATCCCGCCTTGCGGGGTTCCTTTTCCAGTAGGGAATATACGACCGTCTTCCATAAATCCTGATTTCAGCCATTTTTCCAGAATTACCTTGTCCATTGGAATATGTTCAAGCATCCATGGATGACTGATTTCATCAAAACAGGCTTTTATATCCGCTTCAAGAACCCAGACTGGAGAGTAGCTTTTTGCAAGTGTGATAAAGCACTGTGCGATTGCATCTGCACATTGTCTGTGTAGCCTGAACCCATATGAGTTCGGATCAGCCAATGTCTCTGCAACCGGTTCCAATGCAAATTTATATAACGCCTGCACGGCTCTATCAGTCATTGTTGGGATACTTAAAGGTCGTTTTTTGCCGTTTTTCTTAGGAATATAAATTCGCCTAAGAGGTTTGGGTCGATATCCTTTACGCTTAAGGGTGATAACTGCGTTCATTTTCTGTTTAGATGTGTTCCAGGTTATTCCGTCTACACCTGGGGTGTGTTTCCCCTTATTGGAGGTAACACGTTTTATTGCTAACAGTTTGGCATAATACGATTTGGTTAGAAGCCATTGAAGGCACTTGACCTTCCCGAACTTCTTTTCCTTAACAGCCTTTGAGATACGCATCTGTAGTCTTTTGACAAATATATTCACCTTCTTCCAATTGATGAAGTTCCAGTTTATATATTTGTTGGTTGGTGCACCAGCTGGCCAAACAGCCGCCGTCATTTGCTTTCCCACCTTTAAAGATTCTCCAAATTTTCTCCCAAAGAAACACCTGTCCGAGTGTGACTGTAAACACACCCGCCGGACGTCAGCTTCCTTTCGGACCGGATAATGTAATCAATCTGTAGACTAATATCAATCCGTATCCACCCAATTACAGGATGGCATTCGCTTTTTCCTACATCTTACTCCCGCACCCCCGACAGTGTGCCTTGCGGTTTCACCTGCCTTGTACTTCAGGCGAAGATACGAGGTTTCCACGTTCCACGTTATTGCCGATTATGGATGACTTAGATCTGTTCCCTACACCGGCGGCGCAACATCTCCGTATGGGCAGTTAGCAGACCCATAACCTGACCGCACACCTTTTGGTTCAAGCTTAACAGCCTTTTTAGCTTGTTCCTAGTCACGATGCTGTAAACATTTGATTATTCTGATCATATCATCCGAACCCTGGCCCTTACCCGGATAAGGCTTCCCGGAAGGTGTCTGTCTCACGATTTTCACCCCTCCTGCTTATGCAAGATTTGGTACTTTGTCAAAAGGGCTTCATACCAACACCGGATGCACCGGCGAAGCATGCCTCCATAGGGTACCGACAGGAGAATGCCGAGTTTGGTCGTAGCTTGTGAAAGCCCCGCCAAACAGCCAATAACGCGACATCGTGTCGCACACCGAACGACAAGGGTAACCGGCGGCAAGGGCTACCATAAAATTGACTGAAAATGCATCACTTCAAAGCCGCCTCAGCCTTAAAAAAGTGCAGGCCCTTGCCGTCGGGTTGACCCATGGGTTATGCT
>Ga0265295_1008492_pt1 | contig 11388 bp, 12 predicted proteins | sample Munlansysbiofilm_FD_192503 | JGI IMG/M metagenome (GOLD analysis project Ga0265295, IMG submission 192503) | Leachate microbial communities from a municipal landfill in Southern Ontario, Canada - Methane capture system biofilm | ecosystem: Engineered > Solid waste > Landfill > Unclassified ... | reverse complement strand
ATATATACTTTACAAGGTTTTCTATAGAAAATTTAAAACTTTCATCTTTATCGGTTGAAATAGTATGTAAGTGAAAATCAATTTTTTTCATACTAAAGTTCCCCTCCTCCTATAACTTGAATTATTAGCTTATTGCTATATGTATGTTCAATTATTATATGTTTTTTAAGTTTTAAGACTTTTTAGTTTGCTCACAACTTCAAATTTAACATCAGTGTCTAACACCTCAAAGTGTTTTCTACCACATAAGATCTTATTACTTTCACGTTCACGTAGTTCATCATTCTTTTCAGAACCTTTTGTTTCAGCAACAAAATATAATTTGTCCTCTCCACTAGATTGAATAACTACAACCCAGTCAGGATTATAGTTTCCAAAAGGTGTATCAACGACGAATTTTCTAGGTAGTTTAGCATATAGAACTACATCTTCGTCATCTTCAGCATCTACAGCAAACTGCTTTTCTATCGCCGAATCAAAAATGACATGATCATAGACGTTCTTCTCATCGGAAATATCAATCACATTCTTATCTTTGTAACCGAATAATTCTGTGTCATCAAATATATCTTCTTGTACATAAAATTCTTCAGACTGATAATACTTAAGGCCTTTTGATAAATTTGACTTTTTAACAGCGTTTAAAATAGAAGACACATTTTTTATGAATGATTCTGGATTATCATAGAACTCAGATAACCTACCTGATTCTTTAATAATCTCAATAATGGTTAAACGCATCAGATGTGTTGCATCTTGAAGTCTTCTTATAAAATCTGGATAAGTGATTGGATCAAACTCATTAATATCACCAACAGTTCCGTATCTGGTTGAGCCTTCTTGAATGACTCCAGCACCAGTAATATTTAATTTCGTTCTTTCTCTTTCAATTTTTTCAGGCAATATTTTAGGCATAGATTTTAATTTATCAATAGCTTCATGCTTAAATCTATTTAAATCCATATCAACTGAATATAAGGTTCTTCTTCTAATTCGATTCCACATATCTTTAAAAGCATCTGATAGGAATATCTTTTTATTGATGTTCACTTTAACTTTAGCTTTTGCATCTTTAATATCAATTTCACGAGACAATTTCTTAATAGTAAAAATTATTTTATCCTGGAATACTGAATATTCCTCTTGAACTTTAAACTCCTCATTTTGAACATCTATAAAGAATTTATCCTCTACTTTTCCATTTGCTTTAAGATATCCATTTTGCTTTAAATGAGCATATATTTGTGCAGAGTCTTCTTGTGATAAAGATAACTCAACTCCATAAGCTGTTGTAATTTCAATACCAGTAAAACTTACCTTCTCAATAACTCCAAATTTATAACCTGCATCTGATTCAAGCTCTTTTTGAAGACTAGTAGCAAAATCTTTATACGATTCGTTTGCAACTACGCTCAAAATATTAAATTTAGGCTCATTCACACGATCTCCATCTTGATTAACACATATTCGAAGACCACGTCCAATCTTTTGACGTTTTGTCATTGTATCTTTAGTTTCAACTAGTGTACAAACTTGGAATACATTAGGATTGTCCCAACCCTCTTTTAATGCTGAATGTGAAAAAATAAAACGAATAGGTTCTTCAATACTTAAAAGACGTTCTTTGTCGCGCATGATAAGTTCATATGTTGATTCATCAGCTAATGAATCACCTCTTGTATCTTTGACTCTCCCCTTATTGTCAACTGAAAAATAGCCATCATGAACTTTTTCAGAATCAAATGACAACTTACTACTATAGGCATCTCTAAGTCTCTTAAATCTACCATTGATTAGTTTTGTAAACTCTTCTTCAAACCAAATAGCATAAATACCTTTTTGTGCTTGATTATTATCATACACACGATACTTATCTACTTGGTCGATGAAAAACAAACTTAAAACCTTGATACCCTGTTTTAAATACGTTTCTTCTTTTTTAAGATGAAGTTCAATCGTCTCTCGAATTTGAGCACGTTTGATCGCATCTTGATTGATTTCGCCAATCGCCTCGCCTTTGTTGACTGTGATGCCATTTGCAAAATAGACGTAATCGACATCTTCAAAAGTTCCGATGTCATCCAAAATATAATTCATGTCTTTGTAGTAATCTACTCCACCTGATTTTTCCCACAGATCTTCATTAATTTTGGTTGTAACTGTTCCTTTTGAAATAGATCCATCTTTATTGAGTGTGTTAATCTCTAATTTTGCAGTGTATCCATTTTTATCATTAATTGATATTAGTTTCACATAAGGTTTTGCGGTTGTTTCATCACTTTGAAGTGAAGAAACTTCAATATGCTTAACAAGGTTTTCTTGATATGCATCTACAGGCGTCAATTTATACATTAAATTATATAATTCACGATGTGTAGCTGAATATCTTAATGTACACATTGGGTTTAGAGATTTTATTGCTTCTTTAGCTTTTTTTGTATTATCAACCGATTGAGGTTCATCAATAATTACAATTGGATTTGTACTAGCAATCAAATCAATTGGTTTATTTCCACTTAACTTATCACTAGCACGATGTATGATATTTGCTTTAGTTTCTTTTTCAGGATCATTAAAGCTTTTTCTAAAAGCATCTATATTAATAATCATGATTTCAATATTTGAACTTGTCGCAAATGTTTGAATTTGTGTAAGTTTGCTTGAATCATAGACAAAGTAGTTATAGATGTCGTTATCATATCTTAGTTTGAAATGTTCTTCTGTAATCTGAAAGCTTTTATAGACGCCCTCTTTAATTGCAATACTTGGAACAACAATAATAAATTTAGTAAAACCATATCTTTTATGCAACTCTAATATTGTCTTTGTATAAACATAGGTTTTACCAGTTCCAGTTTCCATTTCAACTGTAAAGTTTCGTCCATTTATGTCGGTACTTTTTAAAATTCCGTTTTTTTCTTGGATTTTGCGAACATTTTGTAAAAGTTCGAAATTATCAAGATGCAACTTATTAGCATAACCTAGTTCATAAGTCACACCTTCGCCTTCTAATCTAGAATCTTTTAAATCTGTAAGACCTTTTGAAATATCTATAGTGAAAAGAGAGTCTTTAACTTTAGACCCTTCAAATATATTTACAATGGATTCGACCGCATCAGTTTGATATTGCTGATCGATAAATTTTAATTTCATCAATATTCCTCCTAGATGCTTTTAATTTCTTCTACTCCAAGTTTTTCTAATGTATAAGTAGCATTAATTTTATCATTATCGTTAGCAAAACCTGATTCTTTAAATATTACATTTCTTGGTTTTAGTTTTCCAATTTCTCTTACATCTTCTAAGGTGATGTGATTATCTAAACAAACGATCAAATAACCATCAGCTACACTATGCATAGTTTTTGTGTTTACTTTGATTTCTTTTACAGGTTTATCAAAAACACCGTATTTAAGCATAATTTCATAGAGCACATCAAGCGTTGATCTGTCCTCTTTGATGACTTCAGTTTGTGAGAATATTGTTTCGTCATTTAGTTTGATTGTTCCATCCCAAGGATTAATGTTTGTTGAATCAAGTTTAAACACCTTAAACCCATTATCAAATGTTTCTGGATCAATGATATTATCATCTAATAATCCTGCTTTATTTTTCTTTTCAATGAGTTCTTGTTTAATTTGTTCACCAGCTCTGCGGATACGCTCTTTACCAATTTCACAGAGATTTTTGTATCCAGCTTTATAAGCTTCTGATGATTCATCTGTTAATTCAGGAAGTTGAACCATGATGAATTTACGATTTCCTCCATCTTCAGCATTTAACTGCATTACTGCATGGGCAGTTGTAGCTGAGCCAGAGAAAAAATCAATTACTATGTCATCTGAGTTTGTCCCAATGCTTATTAAATATTTTAACATGTTTGTACTCTTTGGAAATTCGAACAACTTAGTGTCATCAAATATTTTTTTAACTTCGTTCGTTCCCACAGAATAATTAAGAATATTTCTTGGAGGATTGTATCCGCTTTGTCTAAAATATGGTATAAAATTACCATTTGTTTTTTGAATGATTATTTCATCTTTTCTTTCAATGAATGTTTCGAATCCCCATCTCCATCTGTGAAGAAGATTATTCTTCTTTCCGGGACGAATCGGAATATATCCCTGATCAATAAGTTTTTTATTATTTTTATATACTACCTTTTCATCATTACTATGTATTAAATTTTTATCATAATCTTTCAAGGGAATTATATCATCATTCAATTCGTTATAATATATTGTATACCCCATGTCTGGCCTAGTGTTTAGAGGTGTTGGTGCATCAGCTAGACTCCTTAGTGACTCATTTGCCTTGTCAACCTTATTAATTTTTAACAAACTCAGATTTTTGCAATATACTAAACATGTCTCATAGTTTTTTTGTATTAAAACTCCTTCTCCATTTTGACTAGCTCCTGTAATATTAACCATGTCACTTATTCTATTAAATTCGCCAAAAATTTCATTACAAAGCTTAATTAAATTGTAATTTTCATTCTCGTCAATGCTTATAAAAATAACACCTTCATTGGAGAGTAAATTTTTAGCTAACATCAATCTAGAATACATCATATTAAGCCAATCAGTATGATATCTACCATTAGTTTCCGGATTAGCTCTGCTGGTTTGCTGAGTTTGTTCTTTATAATTCTTAATATTATCCTTGAAATCATCTTTATACACAAAATCTCCACCTGTATTATAAGGGGGATCTATATATATCATTTTAATTTTTCCATAATAAGTCTTTTGGAGTTGTTTCAAGACTTCCAGGTTATCACCTTCAATATAAAGGTTTCCTGTAGTATCCCAGTTTTTACTATCTTCTTTACTTGGAATTAAAGTACCAGTGGATGGAGTTTGTGCTAATTTAATAGTGTCTGATTTTCCATTCCAAGTGAATTGGTATTTTTCTACACGATCATCTATTTGGTCACCTAATATAATTCTAAGTTTATCAAAATCTACTTTACCTTCTGTAACAACATTCGGAAATAGTTCTTTGATTTTTTCTATATTTAACTTCTCTAAATCAAGACTTTTACCTTCCATTTTATTCATGTAATAATGCCTCCTTTAAATTTAAAATGATGTCTCCAATATTTTTTTGTGTTTTTTGGATCTTCATATGTAATTCCATTTTTTCAGCCATCATTGATGCTTGTTTATAACTTTCATTGTATGCATTCAAATGAGCTTTCTCAGATTCTATCAATTTAATTGTTTGTTTTAATTCTGAGGTGTTTGGTATTTGTTTAGGATATTCACCAATCAATTCAATGAGTCTTTCTGAAAATATATAATCTGTTAGTGATTCATAAAATTCTTTAAGATTCAAAGCCTTGACAGTTTGAAGATTCAAGTGTTTCAAAAGAAAATTATGTTTATCATCGATTATAAACGTATTAGTTGTATAAATTGATTCGATGACACTTTTTTCTTTAACGTTCTTATTAATTCTTTTTGGTGCAGTTGAAAGTACTATATTTTCTTCCCATTCAAATACAATGATTACTGGATTAGGGAATGCCATATGAAGTCTCTCATTAATGGTTGCAAAGTGCACGTTAGATTTTAACATAACACGAATCACATAAATAGATTCATAGCGATAATCTTCATCAATATAGGATTGAATTCTTATTGTGTCAAGATCAAGAACTCCAACAAGATAAATTGATTCAATTTCTGATGATAAAATTCTCTTTTCTTTAGCAGATGGGTCTAATTGTTCAATGATATCTTTGAGTGCAATTCTTTGTTTTGTTTTTCCTGATTTAGGAATATTTAAATACTCTAAAATATTTCTCATTTTATCACCAAGAATGTAATCAATTCAAAATCATCTAAACCTGTTACTTTATTATCTAGTATTGTCGATTTTCCAAGTCTGAATAATGATATAATTCCTTTTTCTTCAATATACCCTTTTATATCAAAGATTGTTTTTTCAAGGAGTCCTGTATATTTATCCATTTTGTTTTCATTTTATGTTTCTTGACTAAACTCATTCACCAATTTTTTAATCCTATCTCCAAGAAATATTCAGCAAAATTACTTTCTCTTTTCAACATCTGTAACTGAAACAATTTTACTTCTTTTTATTTTGACTCAAATTTCTCAATAAAAGTAGGTTCATTAAAAAGGAACCTAAATTTGTTAGTATGGTCTCATACTTTTTTTAGTTCATCATAAGCATAAATTGTAAAAACCAAGGAAACAATATCGATGTTTGTTTTTCTCAAAGTATTATCTTTAACATACTCCCCAACTAATCCGTGCTTATTTGTACAAAGTACGATTGACATCGCATCACAGCCTGTTAAATACTTGTTTTCTAAATTATAACATTTTTGTCCTATATTGTATACATTAAACCATATATTTCCTTGATGTTACCAATATTTTTTATTTATAAAGTTAGCTTTTTTCAAAAAATAGTTCCTTGCGTATTTTAAAAATCACCCTAAGCGATCCTTGTACTTGATTCTCACATTCAATTAGGGGAGGATCATAAACAATATTTTATATTCCCTTATTAATAAATTTAAATACGCTTTTTTAGATAATATAAATCCGGTCCATAAAAAAACAGTGTTTTTTCTAATTTCAAGTATAAAAAAAGAGTAAAACTGATGATACATCATCAATTTTACCTAGTTATAATAAAAAAGTCACTTCTCTTTTTAACGGCTAAAACGTAATAATAAAGCCATTAAAGGGATATGAAGCAACTTGGTATGGTTTTTATGGAGGTCCCAGTCGGATTTGAACCAACGATCAAGGTGTTGCAGACCATTGCCTTACCACTTGGCTATGGGACCATAGTAAAAACTTTCTCTCGAAAGCTTTTTTATTATATCAATACTTTAGGTAAAATTCAAGAGTTATTATAATATATTACAATAAATAAAATATATTATAAACCCTAAATATTATAAAAGATATTATATATTCAACTTTATAATTTAACCATTTTTTCTACATCAACTATAAAAAGAGTTGCTCCTCCAATTGAGATTTCTATTGGAGTTCCAGTAAACATACCAAATTCACTACTTAATGAGTTAGGAATCATTTCTTTTCTAGTTTTTGAATTATCAGATACTATTTTAATTAATTCATCCACTTTCTCATCTTTAGTACCAATCATTATAATTGAATTACCTCTTTTTAAAAAACCACCTTTTGCAGAAACTTGTGTACAAAAAAAATTCTTTTTAATTAATTCTTTCATTACACTAGAACTATCATCTGAAGATACTATTACAAAAACTAATTTCATTAAATTCACCCCACTTACTATTAATTATACCATATTTAATAACAATTTCAAAAACTTTATATAAAAAAACTGTTTCGTCAATGAAACAGTTAATTAATTACTTTAAAAGGTTTAAAAAATCTTTTTTAGGTCTATAACCAATAATTTTCTTTACGGCTTTCCCATTAGCAAAAAGAATAACTGTTGGAATACTTGACACACCAAACATTTGAGCAAGCTCGCCTTCAAAATCAACATTGACTTTTCCTACTGCATATTCACCATTTGATTCATTTGCTATTTCAGAAATAACTGGTCCTAACATTTTACATGGACCACACCATGCAGCCCAAAAATCAACCAATACTGGTACTTTTGAATTTAAAACCAATTCCTGAAAATTATTTTTTGTAATTTCTAATTCCATATATATTTCCTCCTAACATTATTATAATTATACACTAAAACACTTAAAAATTGAAATATTATGCATAAAAAAACCAGAAAATTTTTCTGGTTTTTTTAAGTAATTATTTATATTCTGATTTCCATAATCCATGAATATTACAAAACTCATAAGCTGCTAAAACTTTTTCATTTTCTTCAAGTACAAAATTAGCAACAGGTGCATCTCCAGGATTTAAATATTTTTTCTGTAACCCTTTGTCAGTAAGTAAATAAATAAATTGAATATAATGTTTTTCAACCATTGGGTGTAATACACCCCCCACTGTAACTTTAACTAAATTTTTGTTTACTTCAATAACAGGTAAATGTTTTTCATAAGCTTCTTCTTCAGTTTTAGTCTCCAATACAGTCATTTGATCTCCACAACATACAACTCTAACTCCCGAATCATAAATCATTTCAATAATATTGCCACAATGTTTGCAATAATAAAATTTTGGTTCTTTCATATAAACTCCTTTCAAATAGCATATATAGCTACTTTTATTATATCATATTTTTTTCTCTAAACAAGAATAATACTATTAAATATTTAAACCAATATAATCACTTACGGGTAAAGCAAAAGATACAGCATGTGCATCTGTATTAATACTTGCTTTTTCATTAATACTTTTCATTATATTTTCTTGAGTATTTAAATCTGTAAGAATCAATATTAAAGCTTTTTCGGGTTGAATAGTAATACCAAAGAATTTTTTAGCTTCTTTAGATAATGTTCCTCTTCCATGAATAATTGTGCCACCTTTTGCTCCCGAAGCTTTTGCCACATCCATTACTTCATCAGCATAATCATGATTACAAATTATAATTACTAATTGAGCTTTAGTATCTGTCATTTTACATTACCTCCAATTTATCGTTTGTTAAATACTTTAACGCATTTTTACCACTAATACTATCTAATTCAATTGTAAAAGCAATCCCTCTACCTGGAATATCAAATTTTAGTTCACTATTCAATATTTCAAATATATTAAAAACCATTTTTTCTTCTAAAACTAATAAAACAATATGCTTAGGTGTATTCCCCAACCCTAAATAATTTAAAATCTCATTATTTGCAGTTCCTTTAGCATTAGCTAAAAAATGAAAAGAAGTTGAATATTTTTTTAATAATTTCTCTAATTTAGCAAGATAATTATGGTCAATAATAATTATAAGCAATTTGTATAAACTATTCATTTTTTGCTCCCTCCCTAAAGTAAATGATTTCTTCTTTTTCATAATCAATTACAGGTGTTTTTACTTTAATTTTATAAATTAACCCTACAAGTTGAATAATAATCAATGGCATCATTGAAACTAAAGCTACAAGACCAAATGCGTCCTGAAATACATTTCCACCCTCAATTATTTGTGATGCACCTATTGCTAGTGGTAACAAAAAGGCAACTGTTAATGGTCCTGATGCAACACCACCAGAATCAAAAGCTATAGCAGTAAAAATTTTGGGGGCTAATAATGTTAAAGTCAAAGCAAATAAATATCCAGGTATTAAAATCCACCAAATTGATATTCCTGTTAATACTCTGACCATTGCCAAACTAACAGCAATACCATTTCCAATACCTAAAGAAATAAACATCGTTTTACGAGTAATTCTACCATCAGTAATTGAATCTACTTGTTTGTTTAATACATGAACAGCAGGTTCTGCAATAACTATTATTGTTCCAAAAATAAATCCCATTGGAATCAATAACCAACTATATTCAGTCATAGCGATTTCAGAACCAAAATTACTTCCAAAAGTTAAGAAACCCATATTAGCGCCTGCTAAAAATAAAACTAATCCAAAATATGTAATTATAAATCCAAATAAAACTGAAATGATTGCTCGCTTCTTTTCTTTAAAAATAAATATATTCAAAATAATATAAATAAGCAAAATTGGTGATAAAGCAATTAATACTTCCTTCATATATTTTAATATATCATTAAATAAAATCTCAAAAAATTGTTTAATATTACTTATTTCATGAAGAATATTTGGTTCTAAATTAGTTGGTGCGGTTTTCATAACTATACCTAAAATCATTATTGCAACAATTGGACCAATTGATGCAATACCAACTAAACCAAAACTATCATCCGCTGAAGTCTTATCTCCACGAGAACTAGAAATACCATACCCAAATGCAATAATTAAAGGAACTGTCATTGCTCCAGTTGTAACACCACTTGCATCAAATGACATAGGAAGAAAATCTTTAGGAACAAAAATGCCTAACATAAAAATTAAAAAATAAGAAATGATTAATAATATTGAAATTCGTAATTGAAAAATAATTCGCAATACAGATATTGCTAAAAATATACCTATTCCCACACCAATACTAATAATTATTGCATATTTATCAATTCCTGATTGTTCAGCCAAAACTATTAAATCTGGTTCAGCAATTGTTACCAAAAACCCCAATAAAAAGCCAAATAATATAAAAAGCCATATTTTTCTTTTTTTAGTAACATATTTTCCAGTTTTCTCTCCAATTTTCATTAAAGAAATTTCTGCACCAACCGAAAAAAAAGTCATACCAATAATTAAAAAAACAGCTCCACAAATAAACATAAATAAATTAGGAATATCTAATTTAACTAATGTTAAACTTAAAATAACACCTAATATTAATATAGGAAAAACCGAAAGGGAAGATTCTTTTATCTTAGTTCTAAATATTTTGAAAATAACAACCCCTCCTTAAAATATATTATAATAATTATATCATAAAAACATTTGTTTTCAACAAAAACTATATAATCAAATATAAGCATGTAAATAGACAAGAATTAAATTCTAAGTTAATATAAATATAGGTGAAAAATATGAATGATTATAAAATTGTTTGCAACGAAAAAGATGGAATTTGCACTTTAATTTCTGATAAAGAAAATGGATATTTAGATAATGTAAAAAAAGAAATAATTAATGTATACTTTTTTACTAATCCAATAAATGAAATTTCCAATGAATATCACATAGAACTTTTAAAATTTTATTTAAATTATAGGGAAAATTTAAATTTTAATCTAATAATAGCTGATAATTCTAATAAATCTAATGATTTAATCCTTAAAATAATAGAATTAGTTGAACAAAAAAATGAGATAAAAGTATTTCAATTAATTAACTTAGCGAAATTTTATAAATTATATTTAAATAAAAATATAAATGATGAGAATGCAATCCGTGAAATTTTAGATTTAATTAATTGTTATACAAAAGAAATTTATACTTTTTCAAATTTAGATAAAGCAGATGATTTATTAGCTAGTGATATCAATTTTACAAATATGTTTAAAATAGCAAAATATCCATCTATAGTTATGATCAATGAAAAAAATAAAGGATTAAAAATTTCTGATAACCATAGTTATAAAAAATATATAAATGCAATCAACAAATTAATTATTGATAGTATAGCCTTAATTCCTCAAACAATACCAAATTTTAATGAATTAATAGAAGATGTTTTACTAATATCACAAGATGAAGTAGAATTTTTATACAATATTAAAATAGAAAATTTTAATAATTATATTAAAGAAAAATTATCTAAACAAAATTATATGCTTTTTACAATAAAAAACAAAAACTTTGTTCTTTTAAAAAATTGCAAAAATCATAATAATTAAATACTTAGTTTTTTA
>Ga0265295_1008491_pt1 | contig 11388 bp, 13 predicted proteins | sample Munlansysbiofilm_FD_192503 | JGI IMG/M metagenome (GOLD analysis project Ga0265295, IMG submission 192503) | Leachate microbial communities from a municipal landfill in Southern Ontario, Canada - Methane capture system biofilm | ecosystem: Engineered > Solid waste > Landfill > Unclassified ... | reverse complement strand
AGTGGACCCGGCCGATCAGAAACTGGGGATTGATTCTGAATCAATTTTTGACTATTTTTGCGGAAAGGGTTCAACTATAAAGTCAAACCCTCTGATGTATACTTACACACTTTACGGGATAGTGTCACTTCCACTAATTAATACCAATGAAAGCTCTCAAAATTTCAGCTTTGCTTCTGCTGTTTGCATTAGTTTTAACATTTGCATACCAGAACCTTGAAAAGGTTGATGTTACTTTTATTAGTTGGAGTATCACTGTTCCTTTTTCCTTAACAATTTTATTATCTTTTATCATTGGAGTATTAACTGGAAGTTTGGCACTATGCTTCGTAGGCAAAAAGAAGAAAAAAGATAAGGTGGAGCAATTAGAAAACAAATCTGATAAAACGGATAATCTTTCCTGATTGAACTATTGGCTTTTTTTAACTTAAATGTATACCTTACTAAGGTGAAAATTATGAACGAACATTAGGCCCCCATCGAAAGAATAAAATTAATTCTGAAAACCAAGTATTTTATTAGCTAAAACCTAAAAAAATGGACAAAGAGAATTTCAAAAAAGCAGCAAAAAAAAGTCTTAATAACTTATTTGCTAAGATTGACGAGCTAGAGGCTAAAAAAGATAAAGTTAAGGCAGACTCTAAAGCTGAGTATGAAGAAAAACTTGCAAGGCTAAAATCCCAGAAAGATAACCTGCAGGCTAAGTATAATGAGCTCATAAAAGCCTCTGATGAAAAATGGGGAGAAGTGAAAAATGCCTTTTCTTCTGCTGCAGACTCATTTAAAGAAGGGGTCTCAAAAATCTCGTCCCTGTTTTAACCCCAATTATTCATTCGAATAATTGCTGTCTCCGACAACGACTAAACATCGCAACCAATTTTGTTACCAAAATTGGATTCGACCATGTCGGGGTAACCCGTATATGCATTCATCTGTAACAAGCTTGATGAATAATGCGGGTTAATAAAAATAGAGCTTTGAAGTGATAGTGTTTCAAAACCTCATTTTATTATAGCTTAAAAACCCACGCCCTGTGGGCGTGGGTTTCTTACTATGTAATATGGAGTTATAAATGGTTTTATTGCTAAGCTATGAAAAAATTGCTTTTTTTTTGGAATGAATTGAAGGCGACCTTCTGGTTTACTCCTGTACTGATAATTATTTTTTCAGTCCTGCTTGCAATTGGATTCGTTTATATAGACCAAACCATTGCTTTCTCACACGAGGGGCTAGGACGCTTCTTTTTTGTTAAAAGTGTAGATTCGGCTCGTACTATACTATCGACCATCTCAGGGGCAATGATTGGTGTGGCAGGAACCGTTTTTTCGGTTACGCTAGTGGCGTTAACTCTGGCTTCTTCTCAATTTGGGTCACGACTGATAAAAAACTTCATGTACGTTAAGCTTAATCAAATCGTGTTGGGCTCATATGTTTCCACCTATTTATATTGCCTTATTGTTTTAAATTCTATACAAGGGAACAACGGTTTTACCTTTATCCCTTCGCTTGCTATTTTTATGGCAATTATTGCAGCAATTGCAAATATTATTTTACTTATTGTTTTTATCCACCAAATTGCCATCAGTATTCAGGCAGAAAAGGTAATTTCTGATATTTCAGTATTTATTTCAAAACAGGTCAGAGTTTTGTTCCCCGAAAAAATGGGCGATGAACCAGATACTGAAATTAGCTTGCCCGTTGCTACTATTAAGTCAGAATATGCAAACATAGTTTCCGTGAAAAGTCCCAAGAATGGCTACCTCCAATACATTGATAGTGAGTCGTTACTGAATGTAATAACGAGTTGTAACGCTTTATTTGAGATATATTACAGACCTGGAGATTATTTAGTTGAAGACATTGAGATAGGAAAATTATACACCAATGAAGAGCTTGAAAAAGATAAGCTAGAAAAAATTAATTTTCAATTTCTTATCGGAAAAACAAAAACGGTTCAACAAGACCTTGAGTTTTCCATTCACCAAATGGTTGAAATCGCAGCACGGGCACTTTCGCCTGGAATTAATGACCCTTTTACGGCAATTGCCTGTATCGATAGCTTAACAGCAATCATGTGTTATCTTGCACAAGCCAAATTTCCCTCAAAATATCGGGTTGACGATAAAAAGGAGCTTCGGGTAATTACTAACACTTTAGATTTTGAGGGTGTTTTAGATGCAGCATTCAATCAGATTCGACAATTTTCAGCAGGAAATACAGCTGTGATAATCAGATTAATGGAAGCTTTACTAATTACTCATGAGTTTGCAACAAAAAAAAGTCGCAAAAAGGCTGTAATCAAACACGTAAAGATGACTTTACACGTTGGCAAAGAATCTATAAAGGAAGAGAATGACATTAAAGACTTAGTAAAAAGGTTGGAAAAAATAAGGATATGAAGAAACCACTAGCTACAATATGCGGTATACTTTACCCTCCGCTTCTCGGCTGATTAGGTTACTATTCGTTTCAATTTGTCCTTTTAACAATAACTAGCTCCGCTCAACGGGGCGCAAAACATACCGTCCTCCGTTAAAAACAGGTATTTTCGTACTAATTAACAAAAAAACAAAGATATAGATGAAGTTAACGGAATTATAAGCGTAACTTGCAGACAAATAAATTTTTTGATAAAATGAATAAAGGAACAGTAAAGTTTTACAATGATTCAAAAGGATTTGGATTCATTAAGGAGGACGAAACCTCGAAAGAGTATTTTGTACACTCATCCGGAATTAAAGAGAGCATCAGAGAAGATGACGCCGTAACTTTTGATTTGGAGGAAGGTAAAAAAGGACTAAATGCAGTGAATGTTAAGCTACAATAATTTAACGTAAATCATCATTTAAATTTTAATCCCGCTTAGGCGGGATTTTTTTTATACTATTCTAAAACCCTGTTTACAACACTCGTGGTAAGCCTAAAAACGGTTAAATGTGAAATTAAATTAGAGATCTTGAATTAATCTGTTTTCCTTTCTACACAGCTAATTGCCAACCATAGCTTAACCGCAATTATTCATCCGAATACCTACTGTTTCCAACAGCGACTAGGTCTCACAACCAATTTTGTTGCCAAAATTGGATTCGATCATGTCGGGGTAACCCGCATTTGCATTCATCATTACTAAATTTGATGAATTATGCGGATTAAGATAGTTTTCAAAAACAAAATACGCCCAATAAAATGTTATTGCCCGTAAAATACAGCTTTTCCTGTTAAATTTATATTCCTTCTGTTTTTAGTAATGATGGCTCCGATGTCTTCCCATCTTTGGTAACGGATACATAGAATTCAAAGCCTTTTGATTCTAAATACTGGAGATATGGTTTAACCTCTAAATATTGCTCTGGGGCCACTATACCTGTCATTTTTTTCTTTGCATGAGCAACGACCTGTGCTGCATAGGAGGCAGATAGGCCTGTAGCAGGATTCATTTCGCAGGCACAGGTATATTCATACATTACAGCTTTGCCCTCTTTTTCGCCATTAACCTCTACATGAAGTTGGGTTTCTACCTTTTCGGCATCTTTAAATTTCTTAGGATCAACGGCAAACTGTTCACTAATAAGCGCGAAGGCTATATCCCTTCTATTTAGTTCAGTGCCATTTATGTTAATTGTAGTGTCATCTGCAAGACCAATCGCCTCAAATACTTTTAAATTTGATATGTCCACTGCCCCTGGCCAAAGATTTCCGCGATTCGTAACGGTCTTAACATTGGGAATATGCATAGATAATGTTAAAGGCTCGCCATGGCCTACATAATGCACCGGATATTTATCCTTTGGTGCGATAAATTGTATGTCTTTGGTGCCAGATGCGGATGGAACCCGTTTCATTTTTCCATTAATATATTGAGGATTAGTCCCTGTGGACATTTCTAAAGCATGATAATAGGTTGCACCTAAACTACGTATATTATTAGACTCACTAAGCATACTTACAATCCAGTTAGTATGGATTTCATTCGTTTTGTCCAATTGTTTTGACCCCAGTAGAGCCAATATGTTGGTAGTTCCAGGGCTAGCCCCTTGACAGATAAGTGCTGTAATGCCTGCTTCCTTACATCTTTTATCATATTCGAACAAAACCTCAACAGCAGCAGAATCATCGGCAACGTCAACATAGTCAACCTTTTCATTGATACAGGCCTCAACTACATATCGAACAGTTTTATAAAACGGGCCTGTAGCATTAACTACAACGTCATAATCTTTAATCACCTTTCGTAAAAGATTTTCATCGTAGATATCAACATGGATTGCTTTTGTATGACCCCCAATTTCGTCGGCTAACTCTTGGGCAAACTCTAAATTAATATCTGCCAGTCCTACTTCGGTTGTGTTCTTTGCTTGAGCCAAGTCCTTTGCAATAACTGTCCCAATTGCACCGACTCCAATAACTAAATACTTCATTTGATTTCCTCCTTATAAATATTTAATAACAATAATTTGCGGGTATTTAAAACCCATTTATTTTTAATTGTTTAGTTTTTCGTTCTTTGATGTCCTTGTAATCGTAATTTTTAAGCACCACTCTCACAGGAGTTTCTCAAGGAGAGATCCCACTAGTGTGTTCATATTATGATTACAAATTAACACCTTTATATACATGTAAGTATTACACAATTCCATCTAAAAGTTACACTATTCACACTTTCTCAGAGGGGTTCTAATTCTACCATTCGCTTTAGCTTGCTCTAAGCTATTTTATTTTCTACAAACCACCTCCTCATGCAAGTCATTGTTTGTTTACCTCAGGATTTTAATGTATTTTTATTATAAATTAAAATTTGAAAAATGGTATTTGCGGATATTTTTTTAGACACAAACTTTTTTAACTATTTTCTACTTCCGTTTCTGATTTTTGTATCAAGAATAATGGACGTAGGCATTGGTACGCTGCGTATTGTAATGGTTTCGAAAGGAGAAAAATTATGGGCACCCCTGCTTGGTTTTTTCGAAGTTCTGATTTGGTTGCTTGTCATTACGCGCATATTTGAAAACCCGAATAACTGGACGTGGTACATTGCCTATGCCGCCGGGTTTGCTGCGGGAAACTACATCGGATTAATTATTGAGGAACGGATGGCTATGGGTATTGTTAAAATCCAGTTTATCGTACACAGGAGTGCCACTGAAATGATTCAAAACCTTAAAAATGCCGGTTATGGAATCGTTCGCCACGATGCCATCGGAGGTAGAGAAGATGTGCATATTATATATAGCATCATCAAGCGGAATGAGGTTCAAAAAGTGGAAAATATTGTAAAAGCCACTGATCCCAAAGCGTTCTATTCTATTGAAGACGTGAAATCGGTGAGACACGGGATTTTTCCAGAAAAAATAGTGGCGCGCAGATGGAGAAAAGAAAAATAAAATTTGAAAAATTTCTATTTTTCACGCATAATAAATGAACCTATTATCAAATAAACGTGACATTAACTGCTTCATTAAGCAGCAAATGTAAAAACAGGATAAAAAAGAATCACTATGAGCAAACAAAATGCTACCCTAAGAGGGAAAGATATTTTCCCTTGGTTTATTATGATTCTGATGTCGTCCGTAACTTTTGTTGGGATTCTTTCTGAGCTGATGCCTTCGGGTATTCTCCCGCAACTAATGAAAGATTTGAATATCAATGAGGTGCAAGGTGGAAATCTGGTGGGATACTACGCCATTGCTTCTGCTATTTTTGCGATTCCGCTTATTTCAATAACCATGCAGTTTAACCGCAAAATTTTGTTATTGATTCTGCTTGCAGGATTTGCTGTTTCCAATATTATTGCAGGATTTTTAGATAATTATACAATCATTATTTTACTAAGAATTATAGGTGGAATTTGTGCAGGGGTGATGTGGCCAATGATTGCAGCATACGGGATGCGTCTGGTAAAAGAGGAGCATCACGGGAAAGCTATCGCAGTAATAATGGCAGGGAATACTTTAGGTATCAGTATAGGGATGCCAATTATGACCGTTATTGGGAACGATTATGGCTGGCGAACGGCATTCATTGCACTTGGGATAGCTATTTTTGTTATAGCATTGATAGGTGTTTTTGCATTGCCTCCCACCCCTGGAGAGAAACTTACCAAAAGTTCTTCGCCATTTGCCCTCCTAAAAATCCCAGAAGTTTTGGTTGTTCTTTTACTTACCCTGCTTGGGGTAAGTGCGCATTATGGTGTATATGTATTTATTACAAGCCTTGTGGATGAAATACAGCTTGCTGGGGGAGTAGAAGGCGCATTATTGCTTTTTGGGGCGGGGTCGCTAATTTCTGTATTACTGGCCATAAAATATACCGATAAACACCTGAGGCTACTTACAGTAGCCATGTTTGGATTGTTAATCGTATCTATGATTATTTTTCTACTGTTTGGTGGAATTATAGGAATAGCTCATTTTGCCTTCTTTCTGTGGGGACTTTCGTTTGGCCCATTGGTTACCTTACTACAAGCAGCGGTAAGTAAACAGGTTGAAACTGCAAAGGACGTTGCCACATCGGTACAGTCTTCTACATTCAATTTATCCATTATGATAGCAGCATCTGTTGCAGGGCTATTACTTGGTAGCTATACCGCCATGAGCTTGTCGTATTTTGCAATCGCATTGGCTATTCCGGGTCTAATCATTTCTATTTTTGCTAAAAAAACTTTAGATTGATTTTGGAAGAGGCTCTATTCTGAAATAAAAATGATAGTGTTAGCACAATTGTAGGTACTTTAGACCAAAAGATAGCGTAGCCCAATTTATATTTACCTGGATATTAAAACCAGAAACCGTACCGAAAGTTGAACATAAAAGTTTTATAAAAGGAACTCTTTGTTAGATGGGAAAGTTGGTAGTCATAAAGTGGGTTTATTTACATATTAACTTTTAAAACTTGTGGTACATTTGCGCACCTAAATTTCGTTCAGGTTTAGATTCTGGCGATGTTAAAAAAAGTACAGCTAAATATATTGAAAAACTTACCCTTTAAAATCAATAAAAATGTTTGAAATCGCACTTGTTACAGTCTTTGCACTGTTGCCTATTTCCAATCCATTTAGTACAATACCCCTGTATTTATCGCTTACCGCGGGGCACTCTAGGAAATGGGGCCGGCAACAAGCGCTTAAGGCTGCTATTTACATGGCCGGTATCCTGCTTGTCTTTCTTTGGGGCGGTGCTTTAATTAAAGAGTTCTTCGGGATTTCGATTCCTGCTATTCGTGTTGCGGGTGGTGTAATCATTATGCGGGTGGGTTTTAACATGCTCAACCCAAAGGATTCTGATGATATTTCGGAAGAGGCCAAACAAGAGTCGAGAACGAAAAAAGATATTGCCTTCACCCCTTTGGCAATGCCTTCTTTAAGTGGCCCTGGTTCTATTTCTGTAGTTATCAGCATGGCTGCTGCATCGGATAATATCCTGGGTTACCTTGCCATCTCTATTGGTATCCTGGTTGTTGTACTTGTAGCTTGGCTCACCATGCGCAGTGCCCCATTAATCTCCCGACTTTTAGGAGTTACAGGACTTGATGCGCTCACAAGAATTATGGGATTTATCCTTATCTGTATTGCATTCCAGTTTATATTCGATGGTCTTGGAGGATTCATTAGTAGTGAATACTTTTTACAACCCATCATCGAAAACTTAAAGCTAATGCTAAACCAATGGGGCAAATAATAATCGGCATAAAGGATGTGATTGCCCCTGCCAGGCTGTGAAGCTAAACAAAGAAATTAATAATTGACAGCTATCAATCATGATAACTGCCAATATTTTAGCTTTTATCCTTTATTTAATTGCCGGCGCAGCTTTTCTTCCACATTTCTCAGCAGTTCCATCCAGCTATCCCCCGAATCGGAAGCATAAGCATCACTGCCAGGAATGCCAAATCTTATGCCCACGTTTTTTGTATCGGTTGATTTTTCACTTTTATCTGTAAAATAAACATCTACAGAATTGACTTCGGAAACATGCCTTTTTAATCTACCAACTGCATCTCTTATCTCCTGCTGTAGGTCATCGCTAACAGTAATATCCCCTGCCTGTACGTCAATCTTTACGCCTTCAAAATCTTCTGTGTAATTCATTTTTATAGTTTTTAGTGTTCGTCTTAAAGATAGTTCTTTTCCTTTTAAAAGTAACGGGTACTATTATGCCTAAAATAAATTTAACCCCAATTATTCATTCGAATAATTGCTGTCTCCGACAGCGACTAAGTCTCACAACCAATCTAGTTGCCCAAAATTGGGCTCGACTAGGTCCGGCTAACCCGCATGTACATTCATCTTTACTAAATTTGATGAATAATGCGGGTTAATATGTAATCTTAATTTAAAGGTCTAAAGGTATTTCATATTCTGGTTCTCTGCGGCGAAACAGGAAGTTACCGTTGCGTACAGATGCCAATACATCTACCCTTTTACGGATAGCCTCATAAACAGAGCTTTCATTTAAAACGATGAAGTTTGCCTGTTTTCCTACCGCTAAGCCATAGCTGTCTTGAATATTTAAACAACGAGCTCCATTATAGGTGATTAAATCAAAAATTGTTTTTATCTCTTCTGGAGACATGGTTTGCGCTAAGTGAATTCCATTGTCAAGAATATTCATCATATTGCCATTCCCGATTGGGTACCATGGATCGTTTATCGAATCCTGCGCGAAAGCAACATTTATTCCTGATTCGATGAACTCTTTTACCCTAGTTAATCCACGACGCTTGGGATACGTGTCCTGGCGACCCTGAAGATAGGCATTTTCAGTGGGACATGAGATAAAATTCATCTTGCTCTTTTGGAATAAGTCCATCATTCTAAAGGCATAGGAATTGTCTGCTGAACCAAAGGAACACGTATGGCTTGCAGTGGTTCTCTTACCATAATCTTCCATAAGGACAAGTGCATTTAACAGCTCCACAAAACGTGAATGTGTATCATCCGTTTCATCGCAGTGAACATCTATAGGTTTATCGTATTTTAAAGCAAGTTTAACTATATCATGAACGGATTTATCTCCAAATTCTCTGGCAGGTTCATAATGTGGAATTCCTCCCACAATATCAGCCCCCATCTTAAGCGCTTCTTCCACTAAATCGCGCCCACCCTTATAGGTGTACATTCCTTGCTGCGGAAAGGATACTATCTGAATATCAACAATATCCTTTAGTTCTTGTTTCATTTCCAACATGGCTTTTAGGGCCGTGAAGTTTGGGTCTGTAACATCTATATGTGTGCGGATGTGCTGTACGCCTTGGGAAACTTCATCTCTAATTCCCTTAAGAGCAAGTCTTTTTACACTTTCAACCGTTAAAGTTTTTTTGAATTGTGGCCATAATTCAATGGCTTCAAACAGAGTGCCTGAACCAGCTCCTTCTTGTCCAAGTTCAGATAGTGTGTAAACATAATCCAAATGCAAATGCGGATCTACGTAAGGAGGCAAAACAAGTTTTCCACCGAGGTCAATCTCCTCATCACACTTAGGCAAATCAGTTCCAATCTGAGTGATTTTTCCGCCTTCAACCACCATTTCGGTGGCTGTATCGTTGCGATAAATATTCGCATTATAAAACTTTTTTTTCATTGTCAAGTTTTTTATGAATAACTATTAGGTGAAATAAGTTGTATAACTATCTCCACATTCCTAATTCTATGTAACCTTCAATTTTGTTGCCCAAAATTGGGCTCGACTATGTCGGGGTAACCCGCATTTGCATTCATCTTTTACAAATTTGATAAATAATGCGGGTTAATTTATGTGTTTTTCAGAATGTTGGGCAGCTTATTAACACTTCCAAAAGGACATTGTTCATAGATAATTTGCACTCACAGCACTAGCATCCGAAAGTCTGTTTTATTAAAAGCCCGAAGAATACCTTATTTTTGAGTTCGACAAAAAACCTTTTTAATATGAGACTCTTCAGGCGAAACTAAAATAACAATAAACCTCTTATCCAACAAATTTTAGATCTGGTACCCCGATGGATTTGTGATTGTCTAGTCCTAAAGCACGGCTACAGGTTAAACCATAAATTACACTACATTTTCAAATACCGTATTTGGTGTTTTATACCCTAAAGATAGATGAAGTCTTTTTGAGTTGTATATGTGAATCGCATTTTTTGTTGCTTTTTTTGCATGGCTCGTGGTGAAAAAGCATTGGTCTAGGTAAAATTCATCCTTTAGTATCCCGTTAACCCTCTCTGCTATAGCGTTTTCATAGCAGTGATTTTCTTCCGTCATGCTAATTTTTATTCCCCGCTTATTTAGCTCTCTCACGTACTGATGGCTGCAGTACTGAATGCCCCTATCCGAGTGATGCACCAAGTTAGCCGCTGGACGGGCTGTCCGCAGAGCTTTTTTTGAGGGCTCGCAAACAGCCCGCCAGCTCTAGGGAATCGCTGATGTCATAGCCTACAATTTTCCGAGAGAACATGTCCGTAATAAGCGCCAGGTAGCAGAACCCCTTTACCGTGCGTATGTAGGTGATGTCTGAGACCCAAACCTGGTTTGGGGCGGTAACGGTCATATCCTTCACCAGGTTACCGTACTTATGAAAGCGGTGGTACGAATCGGTGGTTCTGCACGAGGCCTTCTTCCGTTTTACCAGCAGGTCGTTCGCCCGGAGGATATCAAAGAGCTTGTTACGGCCTACTTTAGCCCCGAGGCCTCAAAGGAGGGATGCAGGGCTTCGTATAGCTTCCTGGTTCCAACCCTGGGTTGCTCTATCCGCTCTTCTTTCACCAGCTCAATCACCTGTTGGGCCATTGCTGCCTGTTTACCCTGACGTTTTTTGTCTTGTAGTAAGCATCCTGGTGCAGGCTGAAGCACTGGCAGGTTCGCTCGATGCTTGCCCGCCCTGTGCTTTTTGTGATTTCATCAGCTTTCATAAGCGCTCGGTGCTTAAGTTTTTTTTTAACTCCTGCACATCCTTATACCCCATCTTTTCTGCTGCAACCTCCAGGTAGGCGTCCTGCGCCAACCTGTCCAGGTCCTTCTTGATGAGCAGGTCTTTGAGCTGCTTAATCTCTTTCTGTAGGGCCTTAAGCCTCGTTGTTTCGTCCTGAGTTTCCACTAGTATTCTGGTATTCATTAAATCTTTCTGGTCGTACTTCTTGATCCATTCATTAATGGTTGTCCGGTTAATTCCGTATATCTCCCCAAGTTTTTTCTTGGAGTAGTTTCCTGTACTGAGCTCGGCTAAAATTTTGAGTTTAAAACCCTCGCTGTACCTTCTAACAAATCCATCATTTTTATACATAATTGCTACGTGTTGAACTAAATCCGCCCTACGGCGGATAACCTCTTACCAAATATACGAGTTGTAGTTTAAATTGCAAAGCCTTTGTATGGGCATATTTGTAACTAAACTTAAATCACAACATCATGGTAAGAAC